>Ga0207421_10001632_pt1 | contig 28501 bp, 30 predicted proteins | sample SodLakKL_010_SED_4_FD_187542 | JGI IMG/M metagenome (GOLD analysis project Ga0207421, IMG submission 187542) | Alkaline sediment microbial communities from Lake Tanatar, Kulunda Steppe, Russia - 8KL_010_SED (SPAdes) (version 2) | ecosystem: Environmental > Aquatic > Non-marine Saline and...
ATCAAAACCGGTGGCAGACATATGAAGCCGATTGACGATTACGGATACACCATGCGCATCGGAGAATCACATAATCCTTTTGACCAGGCGCCTAAAACAAACGGAATCATACTGAAATACAAACTGAAATTATTTAGACATCTCCGTCTTTTCTAGGGTGGTGCGCAGGCATCATCCTTTTTTTGTTTCCGCAAACGCTTCCCGACCAGCCATTTGGATTCTTGCATAAACCATCGGCAATAAGTGTTTTGTCTTGTGGCAAACTCGAACAATGCAATGCGTTTTTGTTGTAAACATGAAAAAGCGGTCGTATAATGAGCTTATAATTTAATGAATCAAGCGAGAGTAGAGAGCGCAAAAAACAGCCCTGTTTTTTGCGCTTTTTCTATCTTGATTCCGAAAGGATGGATACCATGCAGGATTTTGTGATTGTCGGTGGTGGAGTGGTTGGAACGTTCATCGCATTTGAACTATCCAAATACAACAAAACCATCACACTGATTGAAAAAGAAAAGGACCTGGCCACAGTGCAGACACGGCATAATAGCGCCTTGGTGCACTCCCCGGTCATGGTTCCGCCAAACAAGGGAAAACTTAAAGCCAAGCTGGCCCTGGAAGGAAACCGTGCCTATCAGACACTCGTCGAAACACTCAACATCCCGCATTTGAAAAACGGCGCCTATGTCCTCGCGGTCAATGACGATGAGATGGAAAGACTTCACACTTTGCAAGAAGCGGCAATTGAACGCAACCTCAATGCGGAACGCATCGGTCCGGATGCGCTTCGTCAAAAAGAGAAGAACATTTCTCCTGACGTTCGTGGCGGATTGTTTTTGAAAGACGCAATGACCGCGGATACGTACGCTTTATGTCAGACCTTGGAACAAATCACCCTTTCAAACGGCGTGACATTCAAAAAAGCGACGCGGATCCGTGACATCAGGGTCACAGAGGAAGGGTTCACGTTGAGCAGTGATACGGATGAAACGTTCAGGGCGAAACATGTCATCAACGCCGCCGGCGTTCAGGCGGAAACAATCGCTCGAATGGTCGAGAAAACGCCACGCTATACGATGAAACCGCACCGTGGCGAATATATGGTCTTGCCTGAAAGTCAACGTCATTTCGTCAATGCCACGTTGTTTCCCGTGCCGCAGCATGATACAAAGGGCATATTGGTGATTCCTCAACCCGACGGGACCATTCGGCTGGGACCGACCAGCACCTATCAGACCTCATTGGACGATGCGTCGGTCACTTCTGAAGGGTTGGACGCGATTCGCAGTGCGGTGGACACGCTCGTTTCGAATGTGCCCTATGAAACCGTCGAAACAACGTATGCCGGCATCCGTTCGACCATTGATCAAGACGATTTTTACATCGGACGTTCGCATGAACATCCCGGCTTCATCCATGTAGCGGGCATCGATTCGCCTGGCGTCACATCCGCACCCGCCATCGCCCGTTATGTGAGGGAAGAGATTCTCAAACTGAAATAGGTGTTCATAAATAAAAAAACCGGCATCATCAGCCGGTTCATGGGAAAAGCGTGTCCTGATTATCATGAAAGCGATCGCCTCACTTATCGTTGTTGTGCCATAGGGATTCCTTGGACGTTGTGATGGCGAAAGCCCCAGATTCAACGCACTGTCTGACTTCCTCCTCGCTTTCAATCAGACCGCCCACAAGCATCGGGATGTTGATGTGGGGCTTAAGAAGGTGAAGTTTGTGGGGCATGGCGGGCAACACCTCAATCAAGTGTGGTTTGGTCGCGTTTACGAGGGTGATGCTTTGATCCAAAGAGAGTTTGTCTTTGAGAAAAAAACGCATGATGCCGAAAACATTACGCTTTTTGCAGAGTTCTATGACCCTGGGTTTTGTGGTGATGATGCCATCGACCCGTAGTTCCTGAATCAAGTATATCGCACCGAAGTCATCGTTACTCAGCCCTTTGATGAGCTCCAGATGAACAAGGACTTTCTTGCCGTTCTGTTTCAGGGTTCTGACCACGTTATCCAACTGAGCGAGTTGAAATCCCATGATCAGTCCATAGGTCAGATCGGACTTGATAAACGTTTTCATGCTCTGATGGGAACTGATTGCCGGAATCACTATCTGATTGTTGAACATGTCGCACCTCCATATGTCTTATGAAAATTATAGCATAGAATAACAGTCGTTTTTTTATAAAAAATTTGAAAACCTAGAATAGGACTAAATAAGTGTCATGTGACGATTATATCCTTCGAAAATCAAACAAAATAGAAATAAAAGCCTTTACATTCGTTTTTTATCATGCTATAAAGTAGTTAAGCTAATATTGATTTTCTGCGGAGACTTAGAGCCCAGAGAAAAATGCCTGCGTAAGTAGGTAGATTTCTCTGGGCTTTTTGTTATAAAAATTATAGTAGGAGGAATGAAATTGGAGAATTATGTAGCAGAGTTTTTTGGAACGATGATCCTGCTCGTCCTGGGTGTGGGTGTCGTTGCGGGCGTCGTTCTCAAAGGGACCAAATCGAACGGTTCCGGGTGGATTGTCATCACATTCGGATGGGGTCTCGGTGTTGCCATCGCGGTTTATGCGACCGGATACATTAGCGGTGCGCACATCAACCCGGCCGTTACGGTGGCTGTCGCCGCATCGGGCGGCATGCCTTGGAGTGATGTTGCACCTTATATCGTTGCTCAGCTTCTTGGAGCGTTTGTCGGTGCCGGATTGATTCTGGCGATGTATTATCCTCATTACAAGGCTGAGAAGGACAAAGGCGCGAAACTGGCGACGTTTTCTACCGCACCGGAGATCCGTCACACGCCGGCCAACGTATTCAGTGAAGTGCTGGGTACATTTGTGCTTCTCTTCGGTATCGCTGGCATCAACGCGACCGTCGGATTCTTTGAAGAGGGTGGCGCGCTCGCACCGTTGCTTGTCGGCCTTCTCGTTGTCGTGATCGGGCTTTCGCTCGGTGGAACCACAGGGTATGCCATCAATCCGGCCCGCGACCTCGGTCCGCGCCTTGCGCACGCTTTCCTGCCTGTTCCCAACAAAGGCGGCTCGGACTGGAAATACGCATGGGTACCCGTCGTCGCACCAATCATCGGGGGAGGATTGGGCGCACTGACGTACGAAGCGGTTCTCAACAATAACGTCATGACCGCACTGCCTGTTTTCATCGCACTGTATGCTGTGCTTCAAGTCGCTTCATTTTTTATACCTGTCGACCAGCCCGTCACCATGGCTGATCCGGAGAAAGAAACCGTCAAGAAACCTGCTTAAGCTTCTGCAACGCTAAAAATTATACGAAGGAGTTACCAATGGAAAAAAAGTATATCATGGCCCTTGACCAAGGGACGACCAGCTCACGCGCCATACTTTTTGACAAAAAAGGAACCATCGTGGATACCGCTCAACGCGAATTCGAACAAATCTTTCCAAAACCGGGTTGGGTGGAACACAATGCAAACGAAATCTGGATCTCCATCCTGGGTGTCATCGCCCAGGTCCTGAACCAAAACAATGTATCGCCGAAAGAAATCGCCGGAATCGGCATCACCAACCAACGTGAAACCACGGTGGTCTGGGACAAAAATACCGGCAAACCCGTTTACAACGCACTGGTCTGGCAATCACGCCAGACAGCGGACATCTGTGACGAACTCAAAGAAGCCGGCCACAATGAAACCTTCAAGAGCAAGACCGGTCTGCTCATCGATGCGTATTTCTCCGGAACCAAGGTGAAATGGATCCTTGATAACGTCGAAGGCGCCCGCGAAAAAGCGGAAAAAGGCGACTTGCTGTTTGGAACCATCGATACCTGGGTCATCTGGAAACTTTCCGGAGGGGCCGCTCACGTAACCGATTACTCCAACGCGTCACGGACGCTCATGTACAACATCCATGAGCTGAAATGGGACGACGAACTGCTTGAGATTCTCGGTGTTCCAAAAAGCATGCTTCCTGACGTGCGTCCGTCTTCGGAAGTCTATGCAAAAACCGTCGATTATCATTTCTTCGGTGAAGAAGTCCCGATCGCCGGGGCGGCCGGGGACCAGCAAAGCGCACTGTTCGGACAAGCCTGTTTTGAAAAAGGCATGGCCAAGAATACCTATGGCACCGGAAGTTTTATGCTCATGAACACCGGAACCGAAGCGATCCGCAGCGATTCGGGATTGCTTACGACCATCGCCTGGGGCGTTGACGGCAAAGTGGAATACGCACTGGAAGGCGCCGTGTTCGTAACCGGTTCAGCCGTACAGTGGCTCAGGGACAGCCTGAAAATCATCAAAGACGCAAAAGAAACCGAAGGGCTCGCCACATCCATCGAAAGCAACGACGGCGTATACGTCGTCCCGGCCTTTGTCGGACTCGGTACTCCATACTGGAACTCGGATGTCCGCGGCGCGGTGTTCGGAATCACCAGAGGAAGCGGCCGGGAGCAATTCTCGCGCGCAGTCCTCGAATCCATCGCTTATCAAAGCGCTGATGTACTGCTTACCATGAACAAGGATTCAGGCATCAAGCTCAAGGAGCTCCGTGTCGATGGCGGGGCGGTAGCGAACAACTTCCTCATGCAATTCCAAAGCGACATCCTCGACGTACCGGTCCTGAGACCGAGCGTTCAGGAAACGACGGCGCTCGGAGCGGCCTACCTCGCCGGTCTGGCAGTCGGCTTCTGGAAGAACAAAGAAGAAATCGCCAAGCAATGGGCCATCGACAAGACATTCACCCCTGCAATGGACGCCAAACTCCGCGATGCCCTCTCCGCAGGCTGGAAATCGGCCATCGAAGCGACCATGGTCTTCAAACCGGCCAAAGTCTGACCCACTGACAATTTAATATCCATTTAAGAGATCGAAGAGAAAAATGCTCCATGCAATTTATGGACCGTTTTTCTCTTTTCTCTTTCCAAAGGAGGTAGGTTCCATGGACCAAACCGTCATTCCGGCAATCAGCACATATGGCAAACTGAAAACCTTTCTATCAAGCGAAAAGTCCTATGGGCTGCTCATGGATTTTCAACTTGCCGAACTTGAAAAGGTTGTTGCTTCGATGCATGAACACAATAAGAAGGCCCTGATTCACCTGGACTTGATCAAAGGGCTCGCCTCCGATCAGTACGGCGCCATTCACTGCATCCAGAATCTCAAAGTGCACGGGATCATCACATCGAGGCCACGCGTAATTCCCATATGCAAAAAACGCCAGGTCCTAGGCATTCTCCGCATATTCCTAAAAGACCGTCACTCTCTGAGTCAAAGCCTCAATCTCATCAGGGAAACCGACCCGGATGTGATTGAAGTTTTGCCACAAATGCCACATATCCTGCCATACATCACCAAGCAGGTGAACAAACCGATTCTCATGGGCGGTCTCATTACCAGCGCAACCCAGATCGAACAATGCATAAACCATGGCGCCGCAGCAATCACCACATCGAGTTGCGACCTGTGGACACTCAACATAAAGCGAAAGGAAGATACTTATGACTTATGACTTTTTAATCATCGGTGGCGGCATCACCGGGGCCGCCATCGCGAGGGAACTTACAAAATACGAGGCCAAAACCATACTGCTTGAAAAAGAAAATGACGCAGGCAATCATGCGACGAGCGCGAACAGCGCCATCATCCATAGCGGCCATGACCCCATGCCCGGCTCACTCAAGGCGTTGCTTAACGTCGAAGGAAACAAACTCTACGATGTCCTTGAAGAGGAACTGGATATCCCGCTATTCAAAAACGGCGCCTTTATGGTCGCGCATAACGACGAAGAAGAAAAGGTGCTCGAAAAATACCTGGGTCGCGCGAAAGAAAACGGTGTTCCAGGCGTAAAGATCCTCGATGCCAAGACCGCCCGTCAACTCGAGCCCAATCTCGTTGATTCGGTGAGCAAGGTGTTGAGTCTGCCCACCACCAAGGTAACCTATCCTTGGGAAGTCGCCATCGCCATGATTGAAAACGCGATGGACAACGGTCTGGTGTTTGCAAAGAAAAAAGAAGTCAACATCATCTATCGCGAAGACAATGTCTTTACAGTCAAAACGAGGGACGGATCAACCTACAAATCCCGTTACGTCATCAACGCCGCCGGCGCATATGCAGCCCGTGTTGCCGCATTGAGCGAAGAAGCGGTTCCTTACAGGATTACACCGCGAAAAGGGGAGTACTTTGTTCTCGACCGCCGTGTCCAAGGATTCTTAAGCCGCACCCTCTATCCCACACCGAGTGAAAAAGGAAAAGGCATCCTCATGGTGCCTCAGTACCATGGCAACATTCTTATCGGTCCAAACAGCGTATATCAGGACTCTCCCGATGACGTCTCAACGTCCAAAGCGGGGCTCTCAAGTGTGAAAGCGGGCGCGGAACTGCTTACCAAAAACATTCCGTATCACAAGAATATCCGGACCTTTGCGGGCGTCCGCGCCTCATCGACCCATGGCGATTTCTATATCAGGGAATCCCTGCAAAAAGAGAATTTCATTCATGTCGCCGGCATTGATTCGCCCGGTCTTTCGGCCGCCCCGGCCATCGGACGCTATGTGGTCGAAGCCATCATCATGAAGAAAGAATCCCTGAAACCGAATGAGGCATTCAATCCGATCCGCAAGCATGTGAAGTTGTTCGACGATATGAGTGAATCAGAAAAGGAAGAAGCATTCAAAATGGACAACCGTTACGGGAATCTCGTCTGCAAGTGTGAGCGCATCACCGAAGGCGACATCGTCCGCCACATCCAGCGCAACGTCCCCGGTGACACAATCAAAGGCGTAAAGAAACGTTCCCGCGCCGGCGCGGGCCTCTGTCAGGGCGGTTATTGCGAACATCAGGTCATGAAACTGATCGCGAGAGAACTTGGCAAGGATGTCACCGAAGTCGACTATTTCTCGAACCATTCCAACATCCTCAAAGAAGAAACGAAGGTGAAAAAATGAAACCCTATGATATCGTGATCATCGGCGGTGGCGCCGGAGGCGTTGCCGCGCTGAAAAGCGCCTATGACGAATCGCTCAGGATCCTACTGATCGAGCGCGACAAAACCCTCGGTGGGATCTTGAAACAATGCATTCATAACGGGTTCGGACTCCATCACTACAAAGAGGAGCTCACCGGTCCAGAGTACGCCGAGCGAGGCATCCGTGAAATCGAAGGACTGGGCGCGGATGTCCTTGTGGATACGACGGTGATGGACGTCAACAAGGAAAACGGCCGTTTTTCCATCAACGTCATCAATACCGACAAAGGGGCCTTCACACTGGAATCCAAAGCCGTCATTCTGAGCAGTGGCTGTTATGAAAGGACGAGCGGCGCCATCCAGCTGCCCGGCGACCGTCCGGCGGGAATCATGCCCGCTGGCAGCGCACAGCGCTATTTGAACATAGACGGATACCTTGTGGGGAGAAAGGTCTTTATCCTCGGCAGCGGTGACATCGGGCTCATCATGGCAAGAAGAATGCGTCTCGAAGGCGCCGATGTGCTCGGCGTGGCCGAGCTGATGCCGCATTCCAACGGTCTGACGAGAAACATCGTGCAGTGTCTTCATGATTTCGACATTCCGCTTTATCTCTCCCACACCGTGACCGACATACGAGGCGAATCCGTGCTTGAGGGCATCACCATTTCCGAAGTGGACGAACAGTTCAACGCCATCGAAGGAAGCGAGAAGCATTTCGAAGTCGACACGCTCTTGTTGTCGGTCGGGCTTATTCCCGATATCGGCATGTTTGATTCGCTGAAATTCGACATCTCCCCAAAAACGAACGGCGCCATTGTCGACCATACGTATCAAACCTCAATCGAAGGCCTGTTCGCTTGCGGCAACGCTCTTCACGTACATGATCTGGTCGATTTTGTGACCGAGGAAGCCACCAAGGCCGGCAAACAGGCCAAAGACTACATCCTCAAGAATAAGAAACGTTCACACAACACCATCGATCTAACGCCGAAAGGGAACATCTCCTACCTTTTGCCCCAAAAACTCGACATGGGCGACGCCTTTGAAGAGGTCACCGTATCATTCAGAACGACGACAAATGCCATGACCGGAAAGTTCCATGTCTATCAGGGCGACACCCTGCTATTTACGAAAAAAGCGAAGTTCATCGTCCCTGCCGAAATGGAGAAGCTGACCATCAAACGTGACCAACTCATCAACAAAGATCCCATAAACATCGAATTCGAGGTGATCAATGTATGAAAAAAGATATGATCTGCATCGTGTGTCCTGTGGGATGTCATCTGACCATCGACACAGAGACCCTCAAAACCGACAACAACAAATGCAAACGCGGTGAACGTTATGCGGAAAAAGAACTTCTCAACCCTACTCGCATGCTCACATCCACGGTGAAAATCAATTCCGTCCATCAACGCCGCATGCCGATCAAAACAACCGACGCCATCCCGAAAGACCGCTTGTTCGATCTGATGAAAATGCTCGATGATGTCGATCTGAAAGTCCCTGTAAGAATCGGCCACAAGATTCTTACCAACGTTTTCGATACCGGTGTCGACGTGGTCGCAAGCATGTCGCTTGAACAGTGAAAAACATTTTCCTGAAAGACCATAAGCCATACTGTGATGTCCTTGACAACGCATTATGGCTTTTTTTGAATGATAAAGCGTGCTACAATGAATATAAGGAAAAACGTCGGGATTGACCCGACAACAAAAAATGTTAAGGGGTGTTTACTATCGAAACAGTATTTATCTTCCTGATTGGCATCGGAGCCCTTGTACTGGTCGGGGCGATCATCGTGCTCGCGGTCAAGACGACCCGCGAGGAAGTCACCACCGACAGCAAGGAACATGAAAAAAAGACTGAATATGAGGCGTGGTACAACCGTAGAAAGGAAGACATTCCACAGCGCTACCGTCTGCCGGTCGAACTATTGATTTCTCTTGCCAAGCGTGCAAGCGTCCGCCAGAAGGTCATGAACTATGTTCTTGTGGCGACCGATTTTGAAAACGCTCAGACCAAAGGGGCGGACAATATTTTCGAACGCTACGTCGATATCATGCAAGAACGCATGGAAAATGATGTCGACAACAAATCCAAAGGCTACAAGAAACTCGATGAACCCTACGTTGTCGAACTCATGATCCTCAAAGAAGAGGCGTTCGTCATCGGAAAGTACAATCAATCCGTGCTCACCGTCAAGGATTTCAAGGGCAAGACCTTCAACGTACTCGCCAAAGAGACCCATTATCCGAAGCGAAGCAACGGCAACAAACCGGCGAAAAAAGACAATTATATCAAAGTGAACCCGCGCACCGTCCGCCTGGAACGCGGCACCAAAGAGTTGAAGCTCCTCGGTGTGGCCCCGGATGGACATCTCGTGACCAAAGCATCCGACGGCCGTGTCGACCATCATCCCAAAGAGAAGCTTGTCGATGTCAACACGGACAAAACGCCGACCCTTGTGCCGGCCAAATCAACCAAAGCGTATTATAAGAAACTGATCAAAGAGCTCCGCAAGAGCAACATCATCACCGAAACGGACCTCTCCGCCCTCAACAGGATTTTTGATCAGTACAGCGAATAGTTCTTACACAAAACATTAACGTAGCACCACAACGCAGGTCACCTGAGGATAATGTTATAATTGGAATGTATTCAAATAAGCAATGATAGGGTGATCACACATGGAATACCTTCCCGTAATTATAATCCTCGCCTTTATCGTCGGTGTGTTCGTGATTTTCGAGGCCAAACGTCGTCTCGGCACGCAAGGCGGCATCGAACAGGTCAAGGCGTGGTTTGAAAAAGAGAAAGCCAATCTGCCTTTGGAATATCGTTTTGAGATGAACAATCTCATCAAACAGGTGACCGGAGAAAGCGATGAGAAGTCACTGAGCCACGCGACCTCGTGCTGTTCCTCCTCGGATTCACCGACGGACCGCGCACTCGAACGGCTATACTACATGATGAAAGCCGCGCCGGAGCGGAAGCGGTACGAAGAAGTCAAGCAACGTCTCGGACTCGACGTCGAGCGTGCCGAGATCACAAGGCTTGAAGAAAATGACATACGGGTCGTTTATGTCGACAAGCTCAACGAGGAGATGTTCCTTGTGGGCAAACTGGATGACAATACGTTCGTGGCGCGTGACAAAGACGACAAGCTGCATGATTTGATTGAAGAAGAGTTCCGCATCCCACCGCGTCTCGAAGGCGGAGGTTATCGTTGTTCCTGCGCATCCATGGCGGAACAGGGCAACATCAAACCCGAACAATACATCACCATCCGACCCAAGCTGGTCAATGAGAAGTCGCTCGATGAGATGTTTTTGATCCGGGGCAAGACCCTTGATGGCCGTTTCGTGGCGGAAGACTCCAAAGGCCGGATGTTCAAACTCAAAAAACTCAAAAAAAACCACTCGGAAAACCGTCAATCTCTCTCTGCATAATAGAAAAAAGCGTCCTCGGACGCTTTTTTCTATAATCGTCCTAAGTGTTGTGTACAAGGCATTTCCAGCACAAAGGTTTGCATAATGACCATTGGCGCTCTCCCTAAACCCTCCTCTCAACCCGCCTCCCTGAATGGAGCGTTCTTTTAAGTGTGCTTCGCGGCCTCGATGCGCTTTCCTTCGACCGCTTTGCAAAAAAGGAAAATTTCGGATAACTTGTCTTGACTTTCATCATGGGCCAGTGCTATAATCATATACGCTGCAAGGAGAATTAGCTCAGCGGGAGAGCACTTGCTTGACGTGCAAGGGGTCGGCGGTTCGAGTCCGTCATTCTCCACCAGCCGCGAACGTGGCGGAATTGGTAGACGCGCATGGTTGAGGGCCATGTGGCCGCTAAGGCTGTGGGGGTTCAAGTCCCCCCGTTCGCACCATTATTGTTTGTTAGAGTCTATGCATTGACCGAAGCGGCTGTGATCGGCCAAAAGCTGTCATGTGATAGGCTTTTTTTATTGTTAGTATACTCAACGCCATACCCGATCCGTAGGGTATATCAACATATCGTTAGGTCGTTGCGTCAATATGTGTTATAGTATCATGAATGCTTTTGGAGGAATGAATATGAGAGATAAAAACATCATCAATGTGGCGGTCATCGCACACGTTGATGCGGGAAAATCAACTTTGGTGGACGCTTTGCTCGCTCAGAGCGGCGTTTTTTCTGAGAACGAAGAAGTCATAGAACAGGTCATGGACAGCAACGATCTGGAAAGAGAACGTGGCATCACGATCTATTCCAAGAACTGCGCCATCGAACATAAGGGCACGAAGATCAATATCGTCGACACACCGGGTCATGCCGATTTTTCAAGCGAAGTGGAACGCATCATCAAGACGGTCGATACCGTGTTGCTTCTGGTGGACTCCAGTGAAGGCCCCATGCCACAGACCAGGGTCGTCCTTGAAAAGGCGCTCAAAGAAGGCTTGCGCCCCATCGTCTTCATCAACAAGATCGACAAGAAGGACCAGCGTGCCGATGAAGTCGTGGATGAATGTTTCGACCTCTTTGTCGAACTGGGCGCCGATGACGATCAGTGTGATTTTCCAATCATCTATGGCATCGCAAGGGACGGCATCGCGATGCGTGAAACCGATGAGAAAAGCGAGGATCTCACCCCGCTTTTTGAACTGATTCTGTCTCATGTCGATTCTTATCCCGATAACTCCGAAGAACCGCTCAAGATGCAAATATCCTCTCTTGGATACGATGATTATCTCGGCAGACTCGGTATCGGCCGGATTACCCGAGGAACCTTGAAACCGAAAACCTATTACACGCTCATCAAGCGGGACGGTTCGCATGAAATGGTCAAAATCGCGAAACTGTTCGTCAATGAAGGTCTGGGCAAAACATCGAAAGACTATGCCCATGCGGGTGACATCGTCACTTTCAGCGGCATCGCCGAAATATCAATCGGTGAGGTGCTTTGTGACAACGAGCATGTCGAACCGATGGAGAAACTTGAAATCGAACGCCCGACCCTCGCAATGAACTTTCTCGTCAACGACGGACCCTTTGTCGGACAAAGCGGCAAGCTCGTTACGAGCTCTCAGATCAGAGCGCGTCTTTATAAAGAACTCGAGACCAACGTCGGCCTTGAGGTTGAACCGTTGGATGGCCTCGAAGGCTTCAAAGTCAGCGGCCGTGGTGAACTTCACCTCTCGATCCTGCTTGAAAAAATGCGTCGTGAAGGCTACGAACTTTGCGTCAGCAAACCCGAAGTCCTCATCAAGGAAGAAGACGGACAGAAACTTGAACCGATTGAAAAAGTCACCATCAACGCACCCGATGAGCACATCTCCCAGGTCATAAACGCTCTCAACATGAAAAAAGGGACCATGCTTTCGATGGACAGCATGGACGGCTACACAAAACTCAAGTATCTCGTGCCGACCCGTGGTTTGATCGGCTATCGCGGCGAGTTCATCAACACGACCCGTGGTCGCGGCACCATGGAGAAATCATTCGATTCGTTTCACCCTCATCTAGGGTCCATCCCCAACCATAGAAATGGCGTCTTCATCGCCAAGGAAGCCGGAAAGACCATGGCATACAGCCTGTTCAATCTTTCTGAAAGGGGAAGGATGCTTGTTGAACCGAGCACCCCCGTGTATGAAGGCATGATTGTCGGCATCAATTCCAGAAATAACGACCTTGTCGTCAATCCTTGCAAAAACAAACAGCTTACCAACGTTCGCTCAAGCGGCAGCGACGAAGCGGTCAAACTGTTGGACACCGTCAAATTCACAATGGAAGAATCGCTTGCCTTCATCGCGAACGATGAACTGGTCGAAATCACTCCGGACGCCATTCGCCTGCGCAAAAAACTTCTTAAAGAGACCGTGCGCAAGCGTTATGAAAAAAACCTGCAATATCAGAACCAGGAAACCAATGCCTGATAAATAAAAAATGACGCGCTTTTCTTTATGAAAAGGGCGTTTTTTATCGGATTTTCCATGTCCCCGTCCATACGTCGTATATGATAAACTGTAGGTGAGGAGGTGCGACCTATGCGCCATGCGTTGAAACCTTTGCGAGTCACGGGCATCATCATGCTTGGCCTGTTATGTGCCATGCTGATTTTTCTGAGTGTCGTCGCCTACCGACCCGATGCCATCGAGCCGGTCTCCATCGAGGGCGAGACCGAAAGTACGATTAGCATTGGCGAACCGCATGATATCATGACCTTCAATATCGGATACGGGGGTCTTCCCGCCTCCGAAGCGTATGATCTGAGCCTTTTCAGCAACGGCAGGCCGGATGACGCCTTCGTCGTAATGGATACCCTTGAAGGGGTCAAGGATACGTTGAAGGATGCGGAATCCGACATCTATCTGCTACAGGAAGTGGACAAAGACGCGCGTCGTTCCCATGGCATCGATCAAGTGACGTTTATCCGGGAACGTCTCGGTGAAACCGCGCACCATTCGATGTTCACCCCGAACCTGAAAGCGCCGTTCGTCCCCTACCCGCTTTCATGGACCGACCGTATCGGTCGTGTCGAAAGCGGCCTTCAGACGATTTCGGGCTTTCATGCCGAAAAAGCGCAACGCCATGCCTTTGACACCGACTACCCTTGGCCTGTTGGCACAGTGACATTCAAACGTGCCATGCTGGTCACCTATATCCCGGTAGAAGGTCGGGATAATCACCTTGTGCTTATCAACCTGCATTTGAGTCCTTTTGATGCGACGCGGTCCAAGGCTGAGCTTGAACATCTTGAACGTTTCATGCAAAAGGAACTTGAAAAAGGCAACTATGTGATCGCCGGTGGGGATTTCAACCGCACCTTCCCCGGTGCGGAAACCCTATATCCTTCGATCGAAGGCATTCCCGATGCGCCATTGTTAGATGAGACGCTTTTTGAACAATATACGCTCGCCTATGACATCACGACCCCGACGAAACGTTCAACGAATGAACCGTATACGAATCAGGAAGGGACCATCCAATATTATCTGATCGACGGATTCATCGTTACTGAAAATGTTGAAGTGAACAAGGTGGAAACGCTTGATGAAGGGTTTGCGTATTCCGATCATAACCCCGTGGTGATGACGTTCACCCTGTTGCCATGAAAAAAGCCTTGTTCGCAAGGCTTTTTCATAAAAAACGTTCGATGATCATCGGGGTGATGAAGGCTTCGATGAAGGCGGCCAGAAACAGCATGATGAAAAGCAGAGGCAGCAACCGTATGCCGAGAAGGAAATTCTCCCGCAAGCGATCGGTTCGCTTCGCGGTTTTGGGACGGATGACGATATCTTTGGCGATTTTCATGCCGACCGCCGCGGCGATGAAAAACGCGGGGATTTCCAGGATGCCGTGAGGCAGGATGCCATAGAGATAAAACGCCCATGTTTCGATGCCGGTCTCCGCCGTAATCAGCGGTTCGATGATGCCTACCAGCGCCGCATTCACAAAAAGGGCCAAAAAGGGAAAGAAAAGCACGATGCCGCCAAACATTGTCACAAGAAACGATCGGGAGTTGTTCAGAAAATAGAACACCATCGCATTGAGTCCCGTGAAGTTTTCAATGCCGGCGAATTCTTCTAAGTCCTCAAGGTCGAACTCAGGCGCCACTTCATTGATGATGCCGATCAGTCTGTCGATGTTCTCACGCATGATCACCGATGTGATGACAGCGACCGCGAAGAAAATCATCGCCGCCACAAGGATATGGAAGCGGATAGGGCGCAGATTCTTTTTAAGGTACGATTGGATGAAAGTCATTGTGATTTCTCCTGTTCAGATTGTATGTCGTCATCTTTATGATATCACATAAAAGGCGCAATACACCCATTCCATAAGAAACGGAACCGCTATTTTATGTTAAACTGTTCATGAAACCATCCAGTCAACGGAGGACTTATAACTATGATCGATTTCAGAAGCGACACCGTTACCAAACCCACACAAGCCATGCGCGAAGCCATGCGAAACGCCACCGTCGGCGATGATGTGTACGGCGATGACGAGACCATCAACACATTGGAGAAAACCGCCGCCAATCTGGTGGGCAAGGAAGCGGCACTGTTTGTGCCGAGTGGAACCATGGGCAATCAGATTGCCATCATGGTTCATACTTCACCTGGCGATGAGATCATTCTCGGTCAGGGGTCGCATATCAAGAACTATGAAGTCGGCGCGGCAAGCGCCTTGAGTGGTGTGGGATACCACCTCGTACCGGATGATGGCGGGCATCTCGAGGAAGAAGCGACGCTCAGAGGCATACGCGGTGAGAACATCCACTTTCCCAAGACGACACTCATCCTGAGCGAGACCGCCCACAGTTCCGGCAAGGTCGCCCCGCTCAAGACCCTTGAAGTGATCGGTCGCATCGCAAAGGACCATGGCATTGCGCATCATCTTGACGGAGCCCGCGTGTTCAACGCGGCTGTCGCACTTGGCGAAGACGTCAAGGAAATCACCCGGCATGTCGATTCTGTGATGTTTTGTCTTTCCAAGGGGCTCGCAAGTCCTGTAGGAAGCATTCTGGCGGGTTCGAAACCCTTCATTGAAAAGGCACGCAAATATAGAAAGATGCTCGGTGGAGGCATGCGTCAGGCCGGTGTTTTGGCCGCTCCGGGACTCATTTCGCTCAATACCATGTGCAAACGTCTCAACAAAGACCACGAAAACGCCGAATACCTTGCGAAGAGGCTGTACGAACTCGGTGGTTTCGAGGTGGACCTTACCGCCCGCGATATCAACATGGTCTTTGTCAGGACGAAAACACACGACCTCGACATGATTGCGAACACTCTTGAAAAACAGGGCATTCTCCTCGGAGGATACAAAGGCGACTACATGCGACTCATGACCCATAACGATATCCGTAAAGAGGACATCGACACACTGATTGAGGCACTTCACGCCATCATTCAATAATAACAAATAAATTTTCAAATAAGGGCACAGTTTCAAGCAGGTGAACGACGATTGCGGTCACAACTACGGTCATCGGACTTTAAAGTACTTTGCGGACTATCTGGAAACGGTTGTTGAAGGTTCGCGAGGCAAAGCCTACCGTATCGGCGGTGATGAGTTCGTCGTGCCGGTGCCCGGGGACCAGGCGTTCGACATATCCGCGTTTCAAACAAGCTGAATGCATTTTCACACAAGCATCATGATGAACTTTTTGTCGCTTACGTCCATACGGCCATTGACGGCAAAGCAAAAAATGACAGAATCTATCTGGATGTGACGCTGAAAAAAGCCGATGCACTGCTTTACAAGTATAAAAAGATGAATAAATGATATTGAATCAAAACGGCCCGCATAAATCTCATGCGCGCCGTTTTTTGATTGATGTATCTTGTCCGGAAATCATCGCTCGATACGTTTTTCATCCGTTAAGTGGCGTTTGAGTGTGGCGAAGGTCATCGGATGAGCGTAGAAGAACCCTTGATATTCATTGCAACCCGCGGATTTCAGAAGGTCCGCCTGCAATTTCGTCTCTACGCCTTCGGCAAGGGTCATGATTCCGAGCGATTCCGAAAGTTCGACCATGGCTTTCAAAATGGCCAGCGATTTTTCGTCCGTATCGAGATCATGCACGAACTCTTTCGCGATTTTGATGCGATGGACGGGGAAATCCTTGAGGTAACTCAAAGATGAAAACCCTGTACCGAAATCATCGATGGCGAGCGTGAACCCGTAATCTTTCAATGTTTTGAGCGCTTCGATGGAGGCTTCGGGTTGCGCCATCAGTGCGGACTCGGTGATCTCGAGTTCAAGTTTTTCAGGCGTTACGTCATAGCGATTCAGTGATGCCATGATGTCATCCGCGAAATCATCCTCAAGCAGGTTTCTGGCGGAGATGTTGATCGCGACATGGAGCGGGATGCCGTTTTGCTTGGCATGGTTGATCGTTTTAAGGGATTCATCGATAATCCAGCGTGTCATGTCGCTGATGAGGGAGGATTGTTCAATCAGGGGGATAAACTCATCCGGACTCAGCTCACCAAAAGTAGGATGTTTCCACCGTATGAGCGCCTCAACATGAGCGCCTTCGCCGGTGGACGAACCGACTTTTGGCTGGAACACAAGGTAAAGTTCGTTGCGGTCGATGGCGTCACGGAAGGAACCGATGATCTCGATGTCGGCTTTTGACTTGGATTGCGTCTCATCGTACACGCTGTACTCAAGCCCGTTTAATTTTGCGTGGCTGGCCGCAAGCGACGCCTGGTTGAGCGTGTTGTCGAGCGTTTCATGGAACGTTGCGGCTCCTAGGTGTACTTCAAGCAGAACGGGCACGTCGCCGTGGATGATGGATTCACGGAACAACTCCGTAATGAAATCGAGATAAGCTTTCAATGAATCCGTTTTAAGTGCGATGATGAGACTCAACGCGTCGTTGGCGTAAATCCGGGTTGAATCGGGCAGGTACTCGGTCAGTCGGTCATGCGCTTTTTGAAGGATGCTGCGATACGTCAATGGACCGATGAAATCAACAATCTCCTCATAGTTGCTCACCCTAAGATAGCATAAGAGAATTCCTTCTGCTTTTCGGCATCCATGTCCCGCCAGTCCTCATACAGTTTGTTCGAAAGCGTCAGATTCGTGTTGTTGAGCGTATTCCTCGCTTTCAGCACCATGTTGAAATGCTTGTTGAGCGATTCTTTGAAAAGCCCCACGATGCCCCCGATCGACACAAAAAACCCCATCCGGAATAGCCAGTTGATCGGTGTTTGCATGGTGCCTTCGGCCACGTTGAGCGGCATGAACGGACCAAGCAGAAAACCTCCGACAAGACCGGTGATGATGCCGCCACGGGCGGAAAACATCAACGCCGCGATGACGATAGGGATATACATGCTGTGGGCGAACACTCTGTAGGACCCTCCGGTAAAGTACACAAAAATGGTCACGACCAAAAGTAAAAAGCCCACGAAAAATGCGGTCGCGAGCTTCTGGCGTGACGAAGGTTCATGGATTTTCAGTTTCGAACGTATGATTTCAAACATAAACACAGGTGCCCCGAACCTGTCTCCTTTGAAGGATTATGATGCCCCTTAATACCCGTATTATAGCATTATGACCCAATAATGCAAAGATAAGGACTTGGAACACATCATCATTTTTATGAAATTTCCGCAATTCCGGATTTGATTTTTCTTAAAAATGATATAATAGTAACAGACTGAAACCAAGATGGGAATGATGCAGCGATGTTCGAACCCTCCACATACGGTTTTTTCGCAGACGTCACCGCGTTTGTGCATCTGCTTTATGTCATATTTGTTGTCGCCGGCCAGGGACTGATTCTCATGGGTGGCATATTCGCATGGCGATTTGTAAAAAACATGACGTTCAGGATCATTCACCTGATCGCCATCGCGATAGTCGCCGTTCAGGAGATGCTCGGTGTGCTCTGTCCGTTGACGGTGCTGGAATATTACTTCAGAAATCTCGCCGGGCAAAGCGTCAACACCGATCTCACATTTGTCATGCGAATTTTCAGAAGCATGGTCTTCATCTCCATGCCGGACTGGATGTATACGGTCATTTATATCGGAACAGCAGTCATCGTCCTTGCGACGATGTTCGTGATCCCGCCGATGTTTAAGCAAGGCGAGGAACAACCATCATTTTCCACGCCGAGCGAAGCCGGATAAAATGAATATATTTCTCTTGAACAAACCGTCAAACAATGATACTATTTACAATGGACTGCGAGCGTGGCGGAATTGGTAGACGCGCATGGTTCAGGGTCATGTGGGCCTAGCCCTTGGGGGTTCAAGTCCCCCCGCTCGCACCATAATCAATCCTTTACAGTCCATTGCGTCCCATGTGGCAATGGACTTTTTATTTTGCCTAGCTCTCACTCCAATATAAAACCCCTCAAAAGCACCGCACCATAATCAAGCGAGCCGATCTGCGGCTCGCTTTTTTGGTGTCGCCTTCAGAAGCATCTTACCAGCGCAGGCTTTTATGTGATTATGGGCCAAGTTCTGCGGCAATGCGTTTTCGAGCGTCTTTCATCCGCTTGGGAAGTGAAAAGTCATGGAGGATCGAGACGTAATCTTCATACGCTGCCTTGAGCCCTTTTTCAAGTGGGGTTTCAAGGGTCGTGAAACGTCTGAGTTTCCGTACGGAAAGCACATTGTCGTAATCAAAGAACGGGAAGAAGTGGAGGACGTTTTCTCCAAGCGCTTCAGGGTCGACAAACACGATGTTGGGGACGATGCTCATCGTTTCACCACAGCGCTTCACCCATTCTTCAAACGTGAAAGGGAAACTGTCGCCGACATTGTACGTGCCACCGGGGATGACGCCTTCAAGCGCCATCTTGCAGTAGGCGGCCAGATCGCGCACATAGACGAACTGGACCACGTTGTTGGACGAAGGGACATAGACCGGCAAGTCATTTTCAATCAGATGGAACATGAGCCGTTCCCGTTTGATGTAGTTGTCTTCCCCATAGACGAACGGCGGTCTGAAAACGATCAGCTGTTCTGAGTGGAGCTGATTGCGAAGGAAGGTTTCGGCTTCAATCTTGTTTGTGGCGTAATCGCCGAAAGGCGACTCCCCGCCGAGCGTGTCGTTTTCATCAAACGGTACGGTGTTTTCGTGAATGTCATAGACGGCGCCGGTGCTGATGTAGACATATTTTTTGAGTAAGGCGGTCTCAAGATTGGCAAGCAGTCGTTTAGCTTGTGAGCGGTCAAACCCCGAAATGTCGATGACGTAATCGAAGTGCTGTCCCTCAAGCGCTTTTTCAAGTTGTTTTGCATCATTGCGATCGGCTTTTAACTGCGTTATTTTCGCATCCTTCAAAGGATGATTGCCCCGGTTCAAGACATACACGTCGTAAGCGTCCTTATGCATATCGACAACGTGCCGACCGATGAAGTAGGACCCACCCATCACAAGCAGTTTTTCCATATGAATCGTCCTTTCCTGATGATATGGTCCATTATACCATTGAATGGGGGAGCCCTACGGGAATGAATGCGTATGTTTTTTGAAAGTTCACATGAAAAAAACCGCCAATTTGTATTATAATTAGTGTGTAGAACGTTTCAAGAAGGAGACGGATATGAAAAAAGTATATGTGTTTTTGGCACTGACTTTCGCGCTCACCATTCTTTCGCACGGTTTGCTTGCCATCCTCACGCGAACGGACGTCATCGACTTTAACAGCGCAGCCGGCATGATCCTTTTTATCATCGGTGGCGCCTCACCGACGGTATGGGCGTTTGTGGTGGCGCACCGTTTTGGCGCTTCAGAAAAACAGGCCTTTTACGACGATCTGCTCAACTGGCGGTCCGCACCGAGGTATTGGCTTTATGCTCTGGTGATTCCGGTTGCGGCGGCGCTTATCCTTAGAAGCATGATTGCGACGATGGACCCTGAAGTTGCCATGTCCGTTGAAACGGTCTGGTTCTATCCTTTATATTTACTGAGTGCGATTGTGTTCGGCGGACTGGAGGAAGTCGGTTGGCGCGGCATGCTTCAAAGGCATCTCAAGCCACGTCTCACCCTCATCAAGACCGCCATCATCATCGGGGTCATCTGGGGAGTGTGGCATACGCCGCTTTTCTTTGTGGCTGGCGGACCGCAAGAAGGCTTCGCTTACGTGCCTTATATCATGAGCGCTATATTTTTTAGCGGTTTCATCACCTATCTTTACGTCCGTACACGCTCTGTCTTATTGGTGGTCGTGTTCCATGCGGGCATCAATGCCGCTGCGAGCATCGGGCTATATATTCCGATGGAACATACCGGAAGTGTCTACCTGACGCTCACACTCGGCATCGCGACCGTTTATGCGCTCATTTACGCGCAAGATAGAAACTTGATCGTATGAGAGGGACGACTCTATATGAAAAAAGGTTATGACGTATTCGGAAAAGCGTACGGCGTCATGTTGCGTAACGATCCCCATCACACGGATTCCGTCGACCACACGTTGTTAAAAGAAATGATTCTCCTTGATGCTTCGACGGAATCATTATTATACGATCGCACCATCGACGTCCCCAAAACCATTGAAAACCATGCGCTGTATGATTTTGCGCAGACATTCCGTTCAGAGGATGCACCTGCGACCATAAGGAATGTCTTGGCCCATATCTCAAAAGCGGCCTGGGCGTTTTCGACGAAGGAAAAACCGCTCATCTTCGGCGGCACCGAAGTCAGCATCCTAAAACGTGGTTCGGACTGGTGCGCCGACCTTTCCAGAGTGGGTTGTGTGCTCCTTCACTGTCTTCGCATCCCCGCCAGGATGGTTCACACCGTCAACGACAAAAAGGCCTATCATGGTCATGTGGTTGTGGAGGCGTTTTATGAAGGGGCTTACGGTGTCTGTGATTTTCTTTACGGTGTGCTCGCCTATGACCATCGTCCCTACTCCGCAAAGGAACTGAAAAATAATCCTGAACATATCGAACTGTTCTATAGCCGGGATTACCCGAGTTATGACAAGGCACTGGACCTTCGCAACCAGTATAGCATGGTGGCCATCAGTCATTACGATCCTATGGCAGCGCATCAATACATCGAAAGCGGCCTGAACGACTATACCCGGAACCTGCTGCAGACGCCGCATCATGGCAAATGGTTCATGGGCGAGGACGCATAAGCCCTTTGCCTCGAGCGTACCGCATGATATAATGGGCCTGATTCATTTCATCAAAGGAGGATGCCATGAAAATCCATACCGAGACAATCCAAGTGAACACCAAAGCCAGCCAGTCTTTCGAAGACATCGGACCGAAGATTCGTGAAGCGCTTGAAAAAAGCGGCATCAAAGAAGGCAGCGTGACGCTTTTTGTCCCGCACACCACCGCGGCGGTCACCATCAATGAAAACGCCGACCCCGATGTGGTCACGGATATGCTGCTTGGCCTTGACAAAGCGTTCCCCGACCGTCGTGATTTCAAACACATGGAAGGCAATTCCCATGCCCATCTGAAATCCTCGGCCGTGGGCGTCGACCAGACGATTCTCGTCTCGAACGGATCGATGCTTCTTGGAACCTGGCAAGGGCTTTTCTTCTGTGAATTCGACGGCCCCAGAAACCGTAAGCTTCATATCCGCATCACCGGTGAATGACCATCCACAGACCATAAAAAACAATCCCCGGGAATGATACCATGCTTAAAATCATCTACATCCAGACCGGACTTCTGTTCATTATGCCGATCGCGTCCGCCTTGCGTTACGATGAGATCGGCTTTTTGAACGAATTCACTTATCTTCCGATGACGACATTCATGTTCGCTTTGCTGCAGACCTTCCGTTACAACAACAAAATTCTCATCCGGATCAAATATTTCATCCCGATCGGATTGGTCGGCTTTTACGGACTGAATGTTTTCATTCTTAACATTGACTTGATTCTAGGCACCATCGCCATCGCGGTCGCCATATTCCAAATGCCACTATATCAAGAAGAAATGCGTAGACTCGCCAAAGGAGAACGATGACATGAAAGCCTACAAGAGACTCTCAAGCCTCGTCTATCAACACGATAAACCAATCGGCAAATCGCTTGGTGACTTGCCGTTTTATGCGTCCAAACTCTCAAACATCAAAGGGAAGGTGCTCGAACCCGCTTGCGGCAACGGACGGATCATGGTGCCGCTTAAAGAAACGGGCATTGACATCGAAGGATTCGATTTGAGTGATGAAATGCTTGCCATTTTAAAAGCGTACATTAAAAAAGAAGGACTCGCCTTAAACGTATGGAAGGACGATATGGTCACGTTCAGTGCCCCGAACACCTATGAAGCGCTGATCGTACCGGCAGGCAGTTTCCTGCTCATCAATAACGCCACCGATGCCCTCAAGGCCTTAAAACGGTTCAATGAAGTCATGGAGGATGGCGGATTGCTTTGCATTGATATCTTTTTGGCCAGAGACACCGCGGTCGGTGATACGGAAGTAAAGAGTTTCCAAATCGATAAGACGACCACAATCCGGCTCACCATGGAAGTCATCGAGTATGACGAAACAGAAAATGTCTTCACAAGCCGCCATCTGTACGAGAAATACGAAAACGGCAAAAAAACGGACACCGAAGAGGAAGTCTTTCCGCTCAAATACTATACGCTGAACACTTTCCAATCACTGATTGAAGCGGCCGGATTCAAAGTCAGACACATCCATAGCGATTATAATGAGACATTCGACAAGAATGCGTCCATCTATACGTTTGAAGCCGTGAAAAAGTGAATCATGCCCACACTGAGCGAAATGTGGGCATTTTTTCCTTATTTACGCAAAGTTCTTCCAACGATCGCCTTTTTTGATGTATAATCGAATATGTAAAGCCTTGAAAGGAATGATTCTGTGAACCGAGAAAATGCGATTGTATCCTTTTTACAAGGGAAATGGCATTGTGATAACATTGAAATCACCCCACAGGGTGTGAACCGTTCTTCCTACAAAGAGACCATGACCATCAAAGATGCGAACACATTGTCCATCACCGCTCATAACTTTCGAGACGGTGAGGATCTTCAGAAGGATATGCGTATCGAGATCGACGGTGAACAGGCCGTCATGTCCCAAGGGGATTTCACCGCAAAAGGCACGTACCTTGGAAACTGGGCGAAACTTGTGAATCCCGATTATCAAGGCCACCGGATTGAAATCCATCTACGGTTCATCGCGGACACGTTCATCTACCAGATGGATGTCCTGAAGGAAGACGATGTCGTCCGTTCACAGTTTTCCTGTCTTACTCGGCAATAGAGAAATATTAAAAAACGAAAGGATGATTCCATGAAAAACCGCCCAATACTGCGAGTGTCATTGATTGTACTCGGCCTGATTGTGCTGATATACCTGTTTTTGATCATACTGCCCAAGCAACAGCACCTTGAAGGGGACAACCCCTTCATGTCCGGCGAAGGCAACCCGCCCCACATCATCGCCCATGCCGGCGGCATTTACGAGTTTCCCGAAAATACGTTAGAAGCGTTTTACAACACTTATAGCGTCGATCCCAACGCCATCTTCGAAATGGACGTGGTGATGACTGAAGACAACGTCATCATTCTCGGTCACGACGTCACGTTGGACCAGACGACGACACTCCAGGAGGTCTACGCTCACGAAATCACGTATGACTACCTTCTTGAAAACGAGATCGACTTCGGATACAAGAATCCGATTCCGAACAACACGTTCAATGAAGACGGTGTGTTCGAACGTTACCGCAACGAAGACGGTGAGATCGTCTCCCCGCTCGACGTCGAGTATCCCGAGGGCGTCGAACCCCGCCACGAAGAAAAATTCCTCGTCACCACGCTTGAGGATGTCATCACCGCTTTCCCAGACACCTACATGATCGTCGAACTCAAGCAATACGGGGACCTCGGCCTTGAGGCGCTTGATGAGATCATTCGCCTGATGGAAGAACTGGACGACGAATACAACACGTTCGAACGCATCAGCCTCGCCAGTTTCGACCGTGGCATCTACGATGCGTATGTCGAACTCACCGAAGAGTACCCCGAACTGATGTTCTCGCCTCAGGAAGACAGCATCCGCAAGTTCTACGTCATGCACAGGCTCTTCGTGACCGGATTGTACCGCGATCCCGTCACAAGTTTCCAAGTTCCGATGGGACAAGGTGCTATCGACCTGACGACCGAACGCTTTGTGGAGAACGTACAGGCGCATAACATCGCGGCCCATTACTGGACCATCAACGAAGAAGAGGATCTGCGTACTCTGATCGAACTCGGCGTCGATGGCATCATAACCGACCGTCCGAGTTTCATGAGAAGCCTCATTGAAGAATATTACCCTGATCATTATCAAGACTGACCATAAAACTCACTCAGAAAGGATATCATTATGCCAACACAAACCATGTTAGAGAAATACGCCTCGCTGGCGGTCAACATCGGCGCCAACGTCCAAAAAGACCAGATGGTGGTGGTTCGCTCCTCAACCGAAAGCAAAGATTTCGCCAGAGCGATCACCAAGGAGGCCTACAAGGCCGGAGCGTCCAAAGTCCATGTGCAGTGGGGCGACGACTACGTCTCCCGCTACGGTCTCGATTATCAGTCCGAAGCGACCCTCTCCGAAGTGCCAAAGTGGCTCATCGACCAGACCCAACACTTCATTGACGAAGGGGCTTGTTTCATCAGCATCACATCACCGATTCCCGGCCTCAACAGCGGTGTGGACCCCAAAAAGATGCAAACCGCCTCACAAGCACGGATGAAGAAACTCTCATTCTTCCAGAACCACATGATGGGCAACAAGACCCAGTGGAGCATCGTCGGCGCGCCGAACCCCGAATGGGCGAACAAAGTCTTCCCGGATGAAAAGGACACCGACACTGCGGTCGAAAAACTCTGGGACGCCATCTTCGAAGCCTGTCGTGTCCGCGAGGACAACGACCCCGTGGCCGAATGGGAACAGCATAACGAAACATTGAGCAAGCACAACCGCATTCTCAACGACTATCAGTTCGACCGTCTGCACTTCAAAAACAGCCTCGGCACGGACATCACCATCCGGCTCGTCGACAACCATGTGTGGGCCGGCGGCAACGAACACACCACAAAAGGGGTGGAGTTCAACCCCAACATCCCGACCGAAGAGACCTTCACCATGCCGCATAAGAACGGCACGGAAGGCAAGGTTGTCGCAACCAAGCCGCTCAACTACCAAGGCAATCTGATCGAGGATTTCTGGCTCGTTTTCAAAGACGGCAAAGTCGTCGACTATGACGCCAAAAAGGAAAAAGAGACCCTCAAAAACCTGATCGAATACGACGAGGGCAGCGCCTATCTCGGCGAAATCGCGCTCATCAGCGACGATTCGCCGATCTCCAACTCGGGCATCCTTTTCCTCAACACCCTTTTCGATGAGAATGCAAGCTGCCATATGGCGCTCGGACGCGCTTACCCGATGAACGTCAAAAACGGCACGGAGATGTCACAGGAGGAACTTGAAAAAATCGGTTACAACCAGTCCATGGCTCACAGCGATTTCATGTTCGGAAGCCCCGACCTCGAAGTCACAGGCATCACCAAGGACGGCAAGGAAGTTAAGATCTTCAAAGACGGAAACTTTGTGATATGATGCACGGCCCGCAACGTTTGCGGGCCTTTCTTTCTTCAAAAAACCCCGCGTTTGTGGTAGAATAGACTTTTCCATAGGAGATGATTGACATGAAAAAACTGCTTATCGCACTGGGCGTCATCCTTTCACTGGGTGTCCTCGGCGCATGCGACCCCGCCACACCGACCCGTGAGACGGACCCCGGCGAAATCGAACAGGAAACGCCGGGTGAATCTGACGACCAGGGGCACACCCAAAACGGGCTTACGGTCTATGAGGACGAATACTATTTCACGCATGAAAAAGTCGCGCTTTACATTCATGTCTTCGAACGCCTTCCCGACAACTACATGACCAAGTCGGAAGCGGAAGCGCTCGGCTGGGTCTCAAGCCAACGCAATCTTCGTGAGGTCACCGAAGAGGGCATGGTCGGCGGAGACCGCTTTTATAATTTCGAAGGGAATCTGCCCGAAGCCTCGGGCCGCCTTTATTTCCAGGCCGATGTCAACTACGACTTTGAAAAGAGTGGCGGCACGCGTGGACCGGAGCGCATCGTCTATAGCGATGACGGGCTTGTTTATTACACCGCGGATCACTATGATACCTTCGAGCTTCTTTACGGAGACGAGTGATGCACCTCGTCATTGACGGACTCAAGCTGATCGACAAATCCTCCGCCCACACGACCCTTCGAACCCATCTTGACATCGACCTGTATCAAGCCGATAATCTCGACAGCCTGTTTGAAGCGCTGTTGTCCGTGGATTATCCGCTCGGCATCATGCTGGTCAATACCGACAAGATGCTTGCGAACCTCGGCGATTACGGCGAAAAGCTTCTGAAAGTCTTTACCGCCGCGCATGAAGTCAATGAACACATCGATTTCAACTATATATAGCATGCATTCGACACGCTCGTCAAACGGGCGTGTCTTTTTTATCGCGATTCCGTAAAGACAAACGCCATAGAACGTGATACCATAGGGTCGAAAGGGTGATGCGACCATGAAACTCAAGGATGGATTCACACTTACCATCGACCATGCTCAGGAGGCGGACGCGACCGCCATTCTCGAGTATCTCAACGTCGTCAGCACCGAGACCGACCAGCTTATTTTCGAGGAAGGCACGATCCCGTTCACGAAAACGACCGAAGCGGCCTTCATCCGATCCATGAAAGAAAGCCCCAACAGTGTCCTTTACACCGGGAAAGTCAACGGCAGAATTGTCGCGGTGGCATCCATCCAGGGCTATCGGCGAAAAAAGATGCAACATCGGGGCGTCATCGGCATCTCCATCCGCAAGCCGTATTGGAATCAAGGCATCGGCACCGCGATGATGCGCGCCCTGGTGGAATACGCAAAAGACAACCCTCTGCTTGAGATTCTCGAACTCACGGTACGCAAAGACAACCCGCACGCCATTAAACTCTACCGGAACTTCGACTTCTCCATCACCGCCACATACGAACGGTGTTACAAGATCAAGAATCAATACTACGATGCCTACTTCATGACGTTGCATCTCGAAAAAAACACGACACAAAAAGACAAAGGATGATTCCATGAACGAATGGACGTTCGATTTCACCACCCAAGCGTCGAAAGAAGACCCCATCGCCCATGAAAGGTATGTGTTCAAGGGGCGCGAGGTGTCCGTAGTGCGCACCAGAAGCAACGGCGAAAAACATCATGAAACGCTGCATCTGGACAATCAGAGCCACCAAGCGTGCGAAATGCTTTATGAAACGCTTGCCGTTCTTGAAACGCCCAAGACCTCTTCACCGTTCAGTTTTGCGCCGAAAACGCATATCAAAGTCAAACGGAAACACGACCCCGACCATACGCTTACGCTTTATTTTCCCACCCTCGAACGACAAACCATCGAGAAAATACAAAAGTGTTTTTCAACTTTGCCGTCGGGGACGGTGCCCGCCATCGTGAAATTCATCAACAGCATGTCCTAGACATGCTTTTTTTTATGGTTGACAAAAGCAGCAACTATGTTAGTATATACATATACGCATATAAGTATATGAGGTGATCCTATGCACGATTTAGAAAAATTTTTCAAAGCAATGTCGGATGAGACGCGTCTGCGGATGGTCATGTTGCTTCACAAACGCGCGTTTTGCGTCTGTGAACTCACCGACATCCTCGGTGAATCCCAGCCGAAAATCTCCAAACACCTTTCCAAGCTGAAAGACATGGGATTTGTGACCTCCGAACGCAAACAGAAGTACATCTACCATCGTTTCATCACGGACAATCAAGCGATCTCACGCATGATTGACATCATCACCCAGGAAACCGACGAATTCGCTTCCCTCATGAAAAAAGCGGACGCCTGCGATTGCGTCACGTTGCCTCGTTCGGCCACTGAAGCCTGATTTCACCTAAAGAAAGGAACGTATCCAATGGAATTACTTCTCGAAGGACTGTATTCGCTCAGAGACTATTTCATCATCCGACGCATCATCTCCCTGTTCATCGCCTTTTCGCTTTCGGGCGCC
>Ga0207421_10001633_pt1 | contig 28501 bp, 25 predicted proteins | sample SodLakKL_010_SED_4_FD_187542 | JGI IMG/M metagenome (GOLD analysis project Ga0207421, IMG submission 187542) | Alkaline sediment microbial communities from Lake Tanatar, Kulunda Steppe, Russia - 8KL_010_SED (SPAdes) (version 2) | ecosystem: Environmental > Aquatic > Non-marine Saline and...
CATCGGTTAATTACATACATATTGAGACTTATTTATAATATAGTTGACGCTTACATCCACTATGCTAAAGACATAGTGGTTTTACGCTTTAATTATAAAATATTGATGTGTGAGTTTTAAATCATTTGTCAAATAGAACCGTTAATTGTGATATCTTTAAAGAGAATGGGTGTTTAAAATGTTTTTTATAACATGAACTAGAAAATTATATTGAGTAGAGGTTAAATTCAAAGCTTATATTCAATTCATTAAATTCAAATATTTAGTGCAGGTGAGATTATGAAAAAGGTGTTAATGATTCTTACATTTGTAACAGTTGCTTTGTTGTCTGTGGGGTGCATGGACTATGACGAGGAAGGTTATCTAGAGGAAAGGGCCGAAGAAGCCAATGATGACGATCTATTGCCAGATGAAGAAAACGGGGATGTCGAAGAAAATGGCCTAACTGAGGTAGCAATAGAATCCTTCTCTTATGTCCCTGACACAGTCATTATTTAATAAGTAGAAACTGTTAGTGTAAGAACTGTGATTCTGAAGAACATGATGTTGCATTTGATTTCAATCAACTAAAAAAGCAGGAGTCTCCTTCCGTAAGGTGGGGATACTTGACAAGGTAGTATTAACAATCTTTTTATTGTTTTATTGTGAACTAGATAAAACCTTAGTCAACTCAAAATGAGTGTTTAATATGAAAAGTATATCTTTATTAAGTGGTGGACTTGATTCAATTGTAGCCACATCTGTTGCTATGAATGAAGGAATTAATATAAATTTGGCTATTGTGTTTGATTATGGACAACGTGCAGCAAAAAAGGAGATAGGAGTGTCTAAACGTTTCTGTGAACATATGAGTATACCCTATGATATAATTAAACTCGATTGGCTTGAATCAATCACTAAAACGTCTTTAGTGAATAAAGATAAATCAATCCCACATTTATCTCAGGAAGAAATAAACGAAGATGATATGGATATTGTAACAGAATCTGCGAGGCAAGTATGGGTTCCAAACAGGAATGGTGTTATGATCAATATCGCTGCAAGTTTTGCAGAAAGCATGGGCTGTGATTATATTATCGTTGGTTTTAATGAAGAAGAAGCTAGTACATTTCCTGATAATTCTGAAAGTTTCATGAAGTCGGTTAACTTGTCATTATCATATTCAACTCAAAAAAGTGTTGAAGTATATGCACCTCTCCTATCTTATGATAAAGAAGCGATTGTAAGGAAAGGGGTAGATGTAAAGGCCCCACTTGAATTTAGCTGGAGCTGTTATTACGGTGATGATAAACCGTGCGGTGTATGTGAGAGTTGTGTTAGAAGGAAAATAGCATTTGAAGAAGTGGGTATGGAAGATCCATGTTTGAGATAATGTTTTTGTAGGTAAATATACATGAGACCAATTGTTTTAACTGATGAGCAACTTCGATATGATGGGAGTCAAATCTCATCGTTGTGGGCATATACGAAGTTTAAAGTGAGCGAAGATACAATTGTTTCTTTTAGAGGTCCTTGTGATGTTAATATTGAACATATGATCGACCTTGAGGATAAGGTCCTAAACGAGTCTATAGTATCCACTGACATGATCCATTTTATAATAGAACACTTTGATTCAAATAACTTAAAACTAGTATACACGCGGCAAAGGCTTTTTGTGAATATTGTTGCAGAGATATTAAGTGAATATTGTATGAATATTATGCGTGATGGTGATGACCTTTTCATCAACTCCAAAAAGTTATCAGTATCTATAGCCAGTGTATCTTCAGTATCTCAAAAGATACATTTTGGTTTGAATGTAGTACATGATAGTTATGGTAGTTTAGATATGGCTGGCATAAATGGAGATGAGACAGTTTCTGCTATAATGCATAAAATTGCTCAGAGGTACTGTACTGAGTTTAATGATATTGAGGCGGATTTAAGAAAATCAAGACCATTGGACGTGTTTTAATGGATGCACCCTTGCAAGAGATATTCTGTTCGGTTCAAGGTGAAGGTCCTTATATAGGAATGAGGCAAGTTTTTGTAAGATTTGCTGGCTGTAACTTGTCATGTTCTTATTGCGACACGCCTCAAAAGACTGATAAATACTTTAAGTTCGAGCGAATACCAGGTTCTTTTGAGTTTGAGAGTATGGCAAATCCAATAACACCTTCAAGACTCAATGAACTTGTTTCAAGGTTTGATCAAGTGCATTCCATATCCCTTACTGGAGGTGAACCTCTCTTGTACAGTGATTTTATTCAAGAACTTGATACAAGATATCCATTATATCTTGAATCTAATATGACACTCCCTGAGAATGCAAGACAAATAAGTGATAAGATCAGGTTCGTTTCAGGAGATATTAAGATGCAGGGTGATGTCAATGTACCTGAACTCAGTTCACATATTGATTCAACTATTAAATGCTTTAAGGAACTTAGGACTACTAAGACTAGGGATTGTTTTGCTAAAGTCATCATCTCAAAATATACGGAAACTGAACAAATCTACGATATAGTTACAGAAATATCTCAATACATATCATGCATTGTTCTACAACCAGTAACATCACCCACTGATAGGTGTGACTTAGATGTTTTGTTACAGTTTCAAAATAAACTATTAAATATTATCGATGCAAGGATAATCCCACAATCACATAAAATGTTAGGGTGTCTTTAATGAAGAAAATGAGACTTGGAATTATTGATCATATAGATAGCGCACATTACCTTCCAGGGCATGATTCATGTGGAATTGTGCATGGTCATACCTATAAGGTTGAAATAGTTATTGAAGGTGAAAAGAAAAAAACTGGAATGGTCATGGATTTCTATGATATTAAACAGAAAGTTAAAGTGATATTGAACCAGTATGACCATGTACTTCTAAACGATCTTCTAGAATATCCAAGCGCTGAGAATATGTGCGAACAAATACATGCTAAGGTAAGCAAAGAACTTGGATATCCTTTATCTGTAAAGGTATGGGAAGGTCATAACAAGTGGTGTGAACTAAGTTCAATAGAATGATCAGCCTATATAATATCAAAATATTCAAAACTTATTTCAACTTATATGTCAAATTAACAGTTGAATTAGTTTACTTTCATCCCTTATACAATGGAGAATATAATGTCAGAAACAAAAAAAGATACACATGACAAAAGTTCTGAGACCTTAGATCAAAAATGCCCTAGCTATAAAGGAAGCGATGTACTAAGAAAAATAGCTGGCCACCCATGTTATGATTCAAAGGCACAGCACAAGTTTGGGCGCATACATTTGCCCGTTGCACCAGCTTGTAATGTACAGTGTAGATTCTGTGTAAGGGAATTCGATTGTGTGAATGAAAGTAGACCTGGTGTCACGAGTGAAGTTCTAAGTCCCGAAGAGGCTGTATCTAAACTAAGGGAAGTAACCAAAGAACATCCATATATTAAGGTAGTAGGTATTGCGGGCCCAGGTGATCCTCTATCAAATGAGAATACCTTCAAAACACTTGAACTTGTGAAAAAGGAGTTCCCAGATTTATTGTTATGTCTTAGTACAAACGGGCTTGCTTTAGCTGATAGGATAGATGATCTAGTTGATCTTGGTATCTCTACATTAACTGTTACAGTGAATGCAATTGATCCGGAACTAATTGAAAAAATATATTCACATATAGTATATGATGGTAAGATTTACAAAGGGGCCAAAGCAGCTCAACTTCTTCATGAGAAACAGATGGAAGGAATAAAAGCTGCTGTAGATAATGATATAGTTGTTAAGATAAACACTGTACTAATCCCCGAGATTAATGGGGACCATGTTGTCGATATTGCTCGTAAAATGAGGGATATGGACGTTCATATAATGAATATAATTCCAATGATGGCTCAAGGTGAGTTTGCGTCCTTAAAAGAACCTACAGACGAAGAACGCCAACAAGCTCAAAAAGCATGTGAAGAATTTGTGAGTCAAATGAAACATTGTCGTCAATGTAGGGCTGATGCTTATGGTTTGATTGGAAATGATCTATCTCAGATGAGTCAGGAACGTCGAAATCTAATTAAACTTAGAAAAGATTGAGTGATTTACTGCTGTTTTAAATGGAGAATTACTTTCGATGTCCGAATTGAAAAGTTTGATAAAAGAGCTTCGTGAGTTTGAAGGGGTAAAACGTAAACAGCCTATAGAAGACGTTGTGAAACTTTTTGAAAGTGTGAAGGACGATTATAATGGTACTACTCTGATTGATTTTGGGGACGATGCAGCTGTTATTGATATTGGCGGTAATGATGTTATACTTTTTTCAGCGGATGGTATTTGGGGTAAGATCACGGATGCAAGCCCCTGGTGGGCAGGTTACACTTCAGTTCTTGTGAACGTTAATGATATCTCGGCTATGGGTGGAAAACCTATTGCAATGGTGAATGTTTTAGCTTCTAATAATTTAGAGATATGTAATGAATTGATACAAGGGATAAATGAAGGTATTAAGAAATTTGGTGTGCCTATGGTAGGTGGACATATGCATCCCGATACACCTTATACGTCCATATCAGTAGCAATTATAGGTATTGCTAAAAAGGATAGCATTATTCGAAGTGATACTGCAAAAGATGGTAACATTATCATTGTGGCATATGATATGGACGGTAAGATTGGCAGAAATTCTCCATATAGTTGGGATAGTACATCTTTTAAAGATTCTAAAAAAGTTAGGGATATGTACATGGTAATGCAAAAGCTTGGTGAAGCAGGACTAGTTACCTCGGGTAAGGACATTAGTAACCCCGGTACAATTGGTACACTTGGTATGCTCTGTGAGTCAAGTCATGTAGGTGCATCTGTAGATATTACCAAAATACCACTACCCAATTCAGTACCTTTAGCACAATGGCTTAAGGTCTATCCCGCAACAGGTTATATTGTTACTGCCACTGAAGATAATGTAGAACCATGTATCACTACTTTTGAGGAAACAGGCTTGACAGCAGCTGCTATTGGCACTATAGACAATACTGGTAAAATAGAACTCTTATTTGAAGATGAAAGTGATACTGCATTCGATTTCAGGTATGATTCTATAACTGGAATTAATATGAAATCCTGAGATCCTAAAATTCCTTTTTTTATGGTTTTGAGCACACAAACCCTTTTTCAATATACTCACTCGATTAATCATGATAAATCAAAAAACTTAAATATAATATAATCTATCATTATTATTAACTATAATTGATATATTCAATTAATATGCTCAATTAAATGTTTCAGACTATAATTTTGGTGTTTATGATATGAAGAACAAAATTACAGTTAATTATGTATATTGCGTGGGGTGTATGTAAATGAAAGAAAGGTTTAACTTTAAGTTAGATAAGACCGATTCAATTGCTATATATCTGTATTTGATTGGAATAGTGCTATTGATTATATTATATATATCTGGACTTTTAGCATAACATGAAAAGGCAGACCAGTTTTTTTTCCTGTACATGTTATATAAAAACATTATTTCCAATTACAAATGACTGGATGGTCGTGATCCAATAGTTAAAAAAGCAACGTTTGCAGCCGGATGTTTCTGGGGGATCGAGAATGCCTTCAGAAAAATAAAGGGTGTTAAATCAGTTTTATCTGGTTATACTGGTGGCGACATTCCTGATCCAAAATACAAAGATGTGATTAAAGGTAAGACCGATCATGTAGAGGCCGTACAGGTAACTTATGATCCATCAGAGATAGATTATTCAAAGCTCATTGAAGAGTTTTGGAAGTTACATGATTCAAAATATTCAGGATGTCTTGTAGCTCCACTTACTAAAGACCAACCACAATTTGGTCGACATTATCAATCGATTATATTTTATCATGATGATGACCAAAAAGAGGTTGCAACTAAGGCTTTAAGAGATCAGGAAAAGTCGGGGAAATATGATTCAGAACTAACAACTCAAATATTACCTGCAAAGAAATTTTATGCTGCAGAAGAGTATCATCAAAACTTTTTTCAAAAGCAGGGTTATGAAGATATTTGATTAATTTAATATATAATGAAATTTTTATATTTTTGTTAACTTGAACTAACTAAGATTTCAATTATGGTTGTATGGCTACCTTTAATGATTATTGGTATACAACTTGAAATGATGGTTAAGTAAGGAGATTTCACTATAATGAGTGAAGAATGGAAAGAACAATTAAAAAATAGTGTAGATTCGTTAGAAAAACTTGAAAAATACATAAATTTAACTGCTGAAGAAAGAGAAGCAATTGAATCTCTTGATACAATATGGGGAACAACGCCTTATTTTGCATCTTTGATGGATAAAGATGACCCCAATTGTCCTATTAGGAAACAAGTCGTACCATCCCTTAAAGAAACTAAAAACAAGTATGGTATGCAAGATTATCTCGTTTGGAAGGAAAACAGGGCAACTGAAGAGGTTCGACCAGATAGTATTGCACGACAATATAAAGACAGAGTTGCTTTTACAGTAACTGGCAAATGTGGGATTTATTGTCGACATTGCTTCAGGAAAGAACTAGTTGTTGATGGTGACCTTAAGCTTGATTTTAATGTGAATGCCGGTATTGAATGGATTCGGGATCATCCAGAGGTTAGAGATGTCCTCGTAACAGGCGGTGATCCGCTTCTTCTTTCAGATGAAAAACTAGAATACATAATTGAGAACTTACGTAACATTCCTCATGTAGAGATGGTGCGAATTGGATCTCGTATTCCGATAGTTTTGCCACATAGAATAACAGATAATTTAAAACGTATTTTAGGCGGATATCATGAAGTTCCAGTTTGGTTGAATACACAATGTAATCATCCAAAAGAGATAACAGAGTTGACAAAACGTGCAGTATATGATCTAGTGACAAGTGGTGTCAATGTAGGGAACCAGGCAGTTTTACTGAAAGGAATAAATGATGATGTAGAGACTATTCGTGAACTTCATCAAAAGCTGCTTGCAGCAAGGATCAGACCCTACTATTTATTCTACTGTGAACCTGCACCAGGTATTGATCACTTTAGAACGCCTGTTGAGAAGGGAAGCGAACTTATAAGGGATGCTTTGAGAGGTCACACTACAGGTCTTGCTCAACCAATGCATGTAATTGCTACGAATGTAGGTAAAATCCCATTAATGCGGGACTATTACATAGTTGATCATGACGATGAAAAATATGTTCTAAAGAATCACCGTGGTGAACTTACAGAAATTCCTAATATAAAAGAGTGATAAAACTACCCTTTTTAGGGTAGTTTGTTTAACTTTATTTTTGTTACTTACTTTAGCTTAGAATTTTCCAAGGTAAGCATCAACTTCCCAAGGATGGACTTGAGCTTTATAATCATCCCATTCAGCTATTTTTCCTGCTATGTAATGCTCGAACAAGTGATCTCCTAAAGTTTCCTTCACGAACTCACTATTGCTCATATAATCCAATGCTTCTTTTAAGTTAGCTGGAAGTGAACCAATTCCCATATCTTTTCTCTCTTCGGGTGTTAGGTTGAATATATTTCTGCTGGTAGGGTCTCCAGGATCTATTTCATTCTTAATTCCGTTCAAGCCTGCTTTCAACATTAATGCGAATGCAAGGTATGGGTTACATGTTGGGTCAGGACATCTCAGTTCAACTCTGGTACCCTTACCACGTGTTGCAGGTATACGGATCAATGAACTTCTATTCCTATCTGACCACGTTATGTATATTGGTGCTTCGTATCCTGGTACTAGTCTCTTATAAGAGTTTACTAATGGGTTAGTCACAGCTGTAAATTCCTTTATGTGATTTAATAAACCACCAACATAATAGCGAGCAGTTTGTGAAAGCTGGTTTTCACCTTCTGGATCATAGAATGCATTCTGACCGTCACTTGTCATTAAAGATTGGTTTGCGTGCATTCCTGAACCATTTACTCCGTAAAGGGGTTTTGGCATAAATGTAGCATAATATCCCCTATGGCTTGCGATCGATTTCACAACATACTTGAAAGTCACAACATTGTCAGCAGTTGAAAGCACATCACCAAATCTGAAATCAATTTCATGTTGTGATGGTGCTACTTCATGGTGAGAAGCCTCAAGTTTAAATCCCATATGTTCCAGGGCATAATCGATATCTCTTCTCATATCTTGTGCTCGATCAAGTGGTGCGAAATCAAAATATCCACCTTCATCAGTAAGATTGGTGGTAGGATTGTTGTTTTCATCTAACTTGAACACAAAGAACTCCAGCTCAGGCCCTACGTTCATTGTATACCCTTCGCTCTTTGCTTCCTCAATGGCCTGTTTTAGTACATACCTTGGGTCTCCAATGAAAGGACTTCCGTCTGGTAATTTGACATCACCTAATAATCTGGCAACAGAACCTTCTTTTGGTCTCCATGGCAAAATTCTGAAAGTTGAAGGATCTGGCATTAACATCATATCAGATTCTTCGATCCTTGTAAATCCCTCAATTGAAGAACCATCAAACATAATTCCTTCTGAGAATGCGTCTGAGAGGTCCTCTGAAGGGATTGCCCAACTCTTAATCGCTCCGAACGTATCAGTAAACTGAGTTCTTATGAACTTTACATCATACTCGTTCACTGCTTGTAATACATCTTCTTTTGTTTTGTACATAGACATCTCCTTTCGGTGGTATACACTAACCATTTACCTACTTAATATTATATAAACATTTTTACTAAATTTTTTATTAATGTTTCAACCTTAAAAAGATGATAGATTGTAAATTAGCATGTTGTAGTAAGAATAGCATATGTTCAATTGCTTCGAAATGGGACTAATAGATGAAATTACTTTGTTACTGTAACGATCGTCAATGTATTTCTTAATCGTTTTAGCGGATATTTTAACATGATGCAAAAATCTATAGGTAAGAAATGCATTTAAACAGTTTGAACTTATAGGTATTTAATACAGCTATCAGCATACTCAACTGTGTTGTAAGGACTACAGCGCAAGTGTGTGTAATTGAGTCGGTGGACTCGATAATGGAGAAAGAAGTCATTCTATTCATGAAATGTAGTTCACCCATAAGTGTGAGTTAAGGTGTTATTTATGAAAGCAAGTGATTTGTTTGTAAAGTGTCTTGAGGAGGAAGGTGTTGACTATATTTTCGGAATACCAGGTGAGGAAACCGTTGATTTGATGCACTCTATATCAAGGTCAAAAATCGAGTTCATTGTAACTAGACATGAGCAATCGGCAGCCTTTATGGCAAACATGTATGGTAGAATGACTCATAAGCCAGGAGTATGCCTTGCAACACTAGGGCCAGGTGCAACTAACTTGATAACTGGTGTTGCGGATGCACACTTGGATCGTGCACCAATGGTGGCTATAACAGGTCAGGGTGGACTTGATAGAACGCATAAGGAATCACATCAGTATATTGATATTGTTACCACTTTTAAAACAATAACCGCATGGAATTCAGGTATACTTAGGGCTGATTTTATACCTGAGGTTATTGCAAAGGGTTTTGATATAGCTAAGAATGTACCTGGTGCTGTACATATTGAATTGCCTGAAGATGTTGCTAAAGAGGATTCTCAGAAAGGCCCGATATTAAAGAAATCTTATTCTCACACTACACATTGTGATGAAATTGAGCTTGAAAATGCATCTAAATTGATGGAAGAGGCGCTTAATCCCTTGATATTGGTAGGTAATGGTGCTATCCGGTTTGGTGCTTCAGAGGTATTGAGACATTTTGTTGCATGTAGTGGTATTCCTGTGGTAACTACATTTATGGGTAAAGGATCTATACCTGCTGATGATGAACATTTTATAGGTTCAATGGGTATTCCTGATAGGGATTACATCATGTGTGGTTTGGATCGGGCAGATTTGGTTATATGTATTGGATATGACCCTGTAGAGTATAGTCCAATGCACTGGAACTTTAATGGGGAAAAGAGGATTGTTCATATTCATCAAAATGTACCTGATATTTCAGAGAATTACGTTCCAGATGCAGCTCTTATAGGCGACATTAAGGAATCACTTAAAAGTCTTTTAACTTATTGTAAGGTTCTAGATGAAATGCCACAGGAGTTTAAAGATCTAAGATCACAAATGGTGGATGAGCTTGAAAGCTATAAACTAGATGATTCTTATCCTATAAAACCACAAAAGATATTGTGGGATATAAGGCAAAGCTTACCAAGGGATGGTATTTTGATAAGTGATGTGGGTGCTCATAAACTATGGGTTGGCAGATTATTTCCGGGAATGGATGAGAATACTGTGTTTATATCAAATGGACTTGCATCAATGGGATTTGCACTTCCAGCGGCAATTTCAGCTAGTTTAATCAATCCGGATAAAAAAATAGTCGCAGTTGTGGGTGATGGTGGATTTATGATGAATGTACAGGAGTTAGAGACTGCTGTTAGACTAGGCTCAAATTTTGTTGTTGTAATATTTAATGACTCCAAATATGGTGTGATTGCTTGGTCTGAAATGAAAAAGTTTAATGAAGAAGTGGGCACTGATTTTAACAATCCTGATTTTGTAACTCTTGCTAAAAGCTTTGGTGCAAATGCTATAAAAGTAGAAACAGCACTAGATCTTAAAAAAAGCATTGAACATAGCTTGTATGAAGGTGGTGTTTGGATTATAGATGTAGCTGTGGATTATTCTGAAAATATTAAGCTTACCAAGAAGCTAAATCAAAGCTCATGCAATGTTTGAAAGATTCTTATTTCAGTCCCTAAAACAAATAGAGTTCCATATACAATCTTCACATACATCTAGGGGTTTTATCTCATTTATCTTGTTGTCAAAGGACTGAAATATCTTAGTCGCAGTATGGATTTTGTATTTATCAATACCCAATTCATCAATAATTTTTTTATCGGATTGCTGTATTATTTTATCATGGTTTTCATCTTGACATGTGCCCTTGATGTTGTTTGGGCAGTATGCACAAATATCATCACAGCTTGATACTAGTTTTAATTTTATGCTAGGGTTTGATTGGATATTAGAGATAATATTTTCCATATTTTGTACAAATAATTTAGAATAACCTCTACCTTCAAAATGTTTCATACACATCAAATGATGTCCTCTTATAATGATAATATTTGACATTAGGATTCACTTCAATTAATTGTATTAGGCATAAATAGCAACTCTTATATAAATGGATTAAGGAATCTGAAGTGATTAGTATGCTCTATATAAAGATTTGTGTGAAATCATCTTAATTTAATAAACTATGCTATAGATTCAGTCAAATTTGAGGGTAGATTATTCAATTTAAACACATATTATAAAAATGAGTAAAAAGGTCTAAGATTAGTTTAATATAATTATTATCTCAAATATGAAATATTTAATCACCAGAGCTTAAAAGGACCTGTTTATGAGATATAAGACAATTTTCAGTTTGAAGAGGCTTAATAATGTCAGTAGAAAATCCGTTTGAGAACTCAAGAAAACAATTAGCAAAATGTGCAGCGATACTTGAACTTGATGATAATGTGCATGAAATGCTTAGACATCCAATGCGAGAAATGCGTGTATCTATTCCAGTAAGGATGGATGATGGTACTACGAGAGTATTTGAAGGTTTTAGAATACAATATAATGATGCACGAGGACCAACTAAAGGTGGTATCAGATTTCATCCAGAAGAAGATGTTGATACAGTAAGAGCGCTTGCTGCATGGATGACATGGAAATGTGCAGTAGTTGATATTCCACTAGGTGGTGGCAAAGGTGGGGTTGTTTGTAATCCAAAAGAATTATCAGAAACTGAATTAGAGAGGCTAAGTCGCCAATATATAGCTAGTATTTCACATATAGTAGGCCCAAGGATGGATATCCCTGCCCCTGACGTTTATACTAATCCAAAGATGATGGGATGGATGATGGATGAATATTCTAAAATAAAAGGGATGAACCAGCCAGGAGTTGTTACTGGAAAACCTCTGACAGTAGGTGGATCTCTTGGTAGAGGAGATGCTACAGCCAGAGGAGGGATATATACTATCCGAGAAGCTGCCCAAAAACTTGGAATTGATATGGGAGAGGCAAAGATTGCAATCCAAGGATATGGTAATGCTGGATATTATGCCGCAAGTTTGGCTAAAGAGACTTTTGGTTCAAAGATAGTGGCTATCAGTGATAGTAAAGGTGGCGTGATGAATTTAGAAGACGGTATTGATCCTGACTTAGCACGCCAACATAAATTAGAAACGGGATCTGTAGCAAATCTTCCTAACACTGTTCCAGTGTCCAATGAAGAATTACTTGAATTAGATGTCGAGATACTGATTCCTGCAGCCTTGGAGAATGTTATAACAGATAAGAATGCATATAATATCAAGGCTAATATTGTTGCAGAACTAGCGAATGGTCCTACAACGCCTTCAGCAGACGATATACTCTATGAACGCGGTGTCCATATCATACCAGATTTCTTATGTAATGCAGGTGGTGTAACAGTATCTTACTTTGAGATGGTACAAAATTTCTATATGTATTATTGGAGTGAAGTAAGAGTGCATACACGTCTTGATAGGAAGATGACAGAAGCATATAATTCGGTATACGAAGCTGCAGATAAGTATAATACAGATATGAGAACAGCTGCATATGTAGTTGCTATTGAGCGTGTAGTACTTGCAATGAAAGATCGTGGCTGGATTTAAGCTTTTAAAATATTTGATACAAATGGCCTAATTTCAGGCCATATTTTTTAACGAAACTGATGGGATTATCATGAAAATCGCAATAATTGGTGGAACCGGAAATATTGGAAAAGGGTTTGCAGTAAGATGGGGTAGCAAACATGAGATTATAGTAGGGTCAAGAGATAAACAAAGGGCTGAGAATAAGGCTTTAGAGTATGCTAATCTCTTAAAAGATCGTAATATGGATGCTTTGATTACCGGTAATACAAATTTAGGTGCAGCTTCAGAGGCGGAGGTTATAATCCTAGCTGTAAGGTACAGCAAGGTAGAATCTATCATTGAGCAGCTTAAGCCTGTACTAGATCGAAAAATTATAGTTTCAGTAGTTGTTCCTATGGAGAAAAACCAATGTACGATTCTACCAGATTCTGATTCGATACAAATTGAAGCAACTTCAAGAGAAGACTTTAAAGCCGATTATTTCTGCTACATGACACCTAAACTAGGGAGTGCGGCTGAAGAAATCGATGCGATGTTACCTGAAGGAATTGAATTAGTATCGGCGTTCCACAATGTACCAGCAGCTAAGCTAGCCAATTTGGATTTAGATTTAGATTATGATATTGGTGTATGTGGTAATTACATGCGGTCAAAAGAAATTGTGTTTGACCTTGTGCGGGATATACCTAACATGCGACCTATTGACGTAGGGCCTTTGGAAACATCTTCAATGATAGAGGCACTTACTCCTTTAGTCATAAATATTGCTATTCGCAACCAAAAGAAGGATATTGGAATCAAGTTTGTAGATTAATCATTATTTGATTATTTTCATTCATTATTTTTTAGGAAAACTATTGCTTTTTGTGCTTGTTGGTTTGCAATAACAGATATTTGGGAGTTATTTTTTTCTAAACTTATATCTATCAACTTAACTATATTCTCGAACTCTTTATATTCTGGGAGTAGCTCAGTTAATACATTTTTTGATTCATAAAAGAAAGTTTCATTGAACAAGCTATCCTCTTGATCCGGATATAATGGCATATAAACAATCCCACTTTCAACAAGGTCTTGGAAAAAATGAGTCCCATAAGATACTTCTGGGGTATGACCTTCTTTGATCCGAGACATCTCTACAAGCACAGATGTGTTATCAATTTCACTGTAAGTCACATTTACTCCTAATTCTATGTTACTACTACCCCATCTTCCAGGCCCAATCAATATAAACTGCTTTTCTATCTTGGCCAATATTGAGTTGATTAGTCCAACAACTCTGCCAAGAGATCGCTTTTTATCAAAACTGTCTATTGTTTCGTAAGATTCTGGGTCGATGTATAGGATATAGTTAATGTTATCGATCTTACCTGCATTTATTACCATGCTTGACTGGAACAAAATATTTTTCTCAGGAATATTTTTAGGGAGGGTAGTATCATCAGTGATGCCTGGGATTGTCATTGGTCTACACTGGACTATATTTATTTTGATATCACCTCTATTGTCTACATGTGAAGTAAATTCAATATCTACAGGTTTTTCATAAACTTGTTCAACAGTTTCAAGGATGGTATCAATTTTTTTGACAAAACTGGTTTTCTTAATTAAGTTATTGAATGTGAGTATCATTTTTCTCGATTCACATTCGATTTTACCCATATATGGGTCTTCAATATATCCATTATTTAAACAAGATACAAACATTTTTAGGTTAGGGTAATCTTTTTTACTCAAAAGTTTGTGGAATGGGATCGTAGTTAACCTGTTGTTTTTCAGATCAATCACATCAACGTCCCACTGAGAATATTTTTGTATTTGGATACCAGTTTCTGGCCTAAGTGTGGGATGGCTTACAGCTATCATTCTTGGATAATCTCTACCTACACGATCAACAGCTCTGGTGCCGAGGCCGAAAACTAATCTTATGACTCCTTTAGATGGGTCGATCCTGTTGGTCCATGTAAACATGTTCTTCGAGAATGTCACACCTGCTAATGATGGGAAAAAGAAATGGTTGTACCGCAGTCCAGATACTCTTTGGACAAGTATTGCCATTTGCTCATCTTCGTATTGTAATCCTCTACTTCTTCTGTATGAAAGAGCGTCTGGATTCAATGCACTCGCATAGACCAATTTTACTGCATTGATGAAAGAGCTTAATCTGTCCTCAGGACTACCTTGATTAGCACAGAACTCACTTCTATACTTACCTGCAAAGGCATTTCCATAACTATCTTCTTGTAAGCTACTTGACCGTATTATAATAGGTGCCTGTCCAAAATACTCTAACATGTCTTTGAATTGTTCTATAATATCAGTTGAGAAATCACCTTCAAGGAACTTTTTTTCAACTTCAAAGAATTCATTCTTTGTCATACCCGAACTGTCTGACAACTTCAGTTTTAGGCGAAACAGATTATTATTGATCATGAAACTAAAAAAAACATCTGAACCAATGTAAAATGAGTCATGTGGTTCAATAATTTCTGAAATATCTTCTTTGTTGTTCTTTAGTACAATGTTTCTTGCTAACAACATACCTACTGCTTTACCCCCAATCCTTCCAGAGCCGATGATTCTGTCCCTGATACTAAGCAGATCTTCAAAAGAAAGGTAAATGTCTGCAAGGTCGTTGAACTTGGGGTGATCCCCAATTATCATTCTTGAAAGTTCTTTTTTTAAAGCATGTATCTCAGGATGTAATTCTTCTTTCAAGTCACCAATCTCGTAGTACATTTTAAGTCGTGTATACACACTGTCCCATGGAGCAGTGGCAGTTGTACTCCGGTGAAGAACCTTTTCTCGGTCACTTGAAGAAATTGAGGCAGCTGCACCGCTTTCAAAGACGGGTTTCCACTCAGAACTATCCGTGACGGCATGTGGTAAGAACATACTCTGAGAGTATCTAGCATAGACCTTTAATGGATGTACATAGGCTTGGTCCTTAATGTGGTAAAAGTCTATAAGGACCTGTGTAGTGTCCCTTATTGCTGCAACAGTTGTATGTGTATGTCGTCCCCTGGAAAGTGCAAAGTATCCAATAGTATCAAGTTCAAATAGGTAAGGACACGTGACTTTAAAGAAATTAGCAACGAGCTCATCTGTAGCCCATTCTACAACAAGTGAAGATAGGTTATCAAACACATAAAATACTTTTTTTCCATAAGACTTAATTATCCTATGAACTTGGCTACTAAAATAATCAAAACCATAGCTTGGTTCCACATTGATTATATCCAGCCCATCCATTGGTTCAAGTATGGGATCATGAGGTGCAAATCTCACATATACACATTTATATCCGTTCTCAATTCCACTTTTTATGAAAGATGTAGCGAAATACTTGTAATCTCCAATGCTTTCAATTTTCCAAACTACATTATCTCCAAGTCTTAGATAATGTAAGATATGGTCCATTTGCTGTATTCCTGTAGTAATGCTTGCTTTATCACCATAATTTGCTATATCGATGTTTCCATCTATGTCTTTTTTCAACAAAAAGTCTCCATATATTGGTTCCATTAAATATTCTAGATCTTTTTCATGCTACAATAATCAATTATTGTTGATATTGGGTGTGTTGTGACATTTATTCCATTTTCTTCTACTGCTGCAATGGAATTAACACCAACAAATATGGGAATTCCAGATTTTCCAATATCAGCAGGTGCACCAAACAATTCTTCTCCAGAGTTACCAACCCGAATTGCACCAAGTATATCGGATTCAGATGCTTTGTCTATGATAAGCTCAGCTTTTTCCTTTGCAGAAGATGGAATGTACCTGATATTAGAAAGAACCGAACCAGTTCCCGTTTCCATGACATCAAGTACAGAAGTCGATTTTCTGCTCATGAAAATTTTTATTGGGTCTATAGAGGTGCCATGATATGAGATGAGGTCAGAGTAATTAATAGGCACATTATTTTCAATTTTTAAAATCCCACCATAATAAGGTTCTACAGGGATGCCGTTTTTTAGTAAGAGGCCATCAAAGGTTATGCTACACATGGTAGCAATACAGATTTTATCTTTAGGTACTATAACATTGTCATCATTTCCTTCATCGAAAATCTTTATTTTAGGACTAATACCTATACCAAGACTTGCAACATCTTTCATAATATTAAGTGCATCATCGATCTCATTTTCATTGATATAAGACAGATTTACTATAACTTTACCTTTTTTTGTGTACAGGTCATAGTCGGTCAGATAAATGAGTTCATCTATTCTATTGATGACATATCCCAACCTGTCAGTTATGAGAGCTTCTTTCAATTCTTCAGTACCATGTTTTGTGATTGTACGGCCAGCATACCCATGCTTTTCAGTAAAACCCCTTTCATCTAAGATTCTTAAATGGTACCTTACAGCTCTTTCACCTATATTATATCCTCTTGTATTAAGTTCATCAGCTATATTCCTTGCACCAACTGGCTTTTCACTTTCACTGATGATTCTCATAATCTCAATCAGCTTTCTTTCAATGTCAGGGTCTGTCATTTAAACACTCGCAAATAAAACAAAATCTTTTTTAATATATTAGATAAGAAAAGTGCTTCCGTATATTGTGAATGAATACTGTTGTATTTATAGTTTTTTAGTTTAGGGGAAGATGCTGATAATGAATGATCATTTTAGAAATGACCACTCCTCAATATGTAGATTACAAGTACAAGCCCCAATATTCCGGCAGTAAGAAACCCAACAAGTCCAATTACTGGAACACCCCAAAAATGTGGTTCAATTCCAGTTTGTATTATTAAGGAAGAACCAATTATTATTGCTGAAAGTATTAGACTGAAAGCTATACGGTTACTTGCAGTATTGATTTGATATACTAGCTGCTGTAGCCACTTAAGTTCAAGGTTGATCAAGAATTCACCCTTTTCAGCAGAGGATAGTATATGAGATGCTTGGGCTGGGAATTTTCTAACAGCTCTTATGACATTTATTAGTTCTGTGAATGCACCTTGAGCCAATTTGTCTGGACGTACTCGTTCTCGGATAAGTTTTTTTGCATATGGTTCTGCTATTACTGTTGCATTGAAGTTAGGCACAAGCTGTGATCCAAATCCTTCTAACGTAACAATAGCTTTCATCAGCATAGATATATTTGGTGGAATTTTAGCTCTATGAGTTCTTAAGATCGAAAAAGTTTCTTTTATCATTTCGGGTGTATCGATTTGATCTACTGATCGCCCATAATACTTGTACATAAGAAACTCTATATCTTGCTGTAAGGCGACTGTATCCATATGTCCACTTATGATATCAAAGTCTCTTAATAGGTCTAAGAACTGTGGGATATCACGATTTGTTATAAGGAAAAGTGAATCTATCAATGCGTATCTAAGTTCTTTTGAGATATACCCCACCATTCCAAAATCTATCAATGCAACTTTATTATTATTGAGTATCAATACATTACCAGGATGGATGTCTGCATGGAAGTACCCATCCTCAAACACTTGTTTCATAAATGCTTTTGTAACATAGGTCACTATTTTGTTTGGATCGATCTCATTCTTTTCAATTTCCTTGAGGTCATTGCTTCTAATTCCATCGATATATTCTATGGTAATTACACGTCTTGTACTGAATTTGTCATAGACATGAGGGATATAGATGTTAGGATTATTCTTAAAATTATTATGGAAAACGTTTGCATTCCTTGCTTCTTGTGTGTAATCTAACTCCGACCTGATCGTACGTGCTAGTTGATCAACTATTTCCTTTGGATGATAATACCTGGACTCTTCAATGTACTCTTCTAAAAAACCAGCTATATTGTAAAGAATATCAAGGTCACTTTCAATTCTTGATTTTATTCCTGGTCTTTGAACTTTTACTACAACATCAGTTCCGTCGAATAATGTTGCTATATGAACTTGTCCGATCGAGGCGGAGGCAAATGGTTTTTCTTGAAACGATATAAAGACCTCATTTAGATTATAACCAAGTTCACTCTTGATTATGTTTTTAACCTGGTCAAATTCAAAGGGTTCAACAGAATCCTGTAATTCTTCTAGCTCATCTATATATTTTGTTGGGAGTAAATCTCTTCTAGTGCTCAGGATTTGACCAAATTTAACAAAAGTTGGACCAAGGTCTTCTAATACTCTCCGTGCTCGCTCCGGTCTGCTTAATCCTGCTGCTCTACTCCTATACTTTTGCTTAATTTTAGTCTTGAATAACCATGTTTTGCTCACTCCAAGTTTTTCAGCCAAATAGAAGAACTCGTATTTTAATAGAGTATCGATGATTTCACGATATCTCTTAACCATTGAATATTTTCGTGCTAGGTTTGGGATCATTAGAAGGTCTTCCTTTATTGTTTGAAATAGGCGAAAATTGAACAATAATAGATATAAACTAATTTTTTTTACCGATGCATATTTCACACAGCTACTAACATAAAGTATGGCTCTGATTAAATATATTTACCTTATATATTATTTTAGGAAAATGTATTCCATTAAAGTTGATATTTTCCTGAATCAAAAAGTAATTTGAAAACCAAATTATTAGAAGCATTGATATAATCAATATCCTTGATTTATTTGTCCATGTAGCTATAACAACAAGGTCAAATCAAACATATGGTTAAGAAAAAAACCACAGCGTTGAGATAAGATATATTGTTGATTATATAATCAACTTTGACCAATTGCCATAAGTTATTATATATATCTCTACCAAAATATTAGTTTACAGTCAATAATTACAAATTAAGTATTTGTTTTTGTTGATTAGAAAAAACTAATTGAAAACTGGAGGTTATGGATGGCCTTTTACTATCCTTGACCATTAATTATTAAAAATAAAAAGGGTGATAAATAATATGCCAGCAGAGGATTTTGCTCCAATAAATTCAGAATGGTTAGAAAAAGCAGGTAACTTATGGACAACACCTTTTGTCGATAAACCATCAGAAAGGGTAATTGTTGACCCAATCTTATTGTCTCATGCAGCTGCTTTATTCAAGAAAACTCCAAAATATTTCTGGGAAAACCCAGATGAAGCAGCACGAATGGTATGCCAGGCCTGTGAACTGTATGATATCACACCGGTAGGTCACTATCTGTGGGCAGATTACTGGGGACAGGACTATGGTGCTGAGATTAAGATACAGGAAACTTCACCACCTGCAATTACTAAATATCCTATAAAGGAACCTGAAGATATTGATAAGTTTGAGGTAAAAAGTCCTGAAGAACTTAAAGAAGGGCCAACATTCAAAGATCACTTCAAAGCACTAGATACAGTTCTAGAAGAATATCCACAAATGTTTGCACCGATTACACAACTTGCAGGACCAATGGAAGTTGCAACTAACTGGGCAGGTATTGAAGATGTATTCATGTGGATGATAACTGAACCAGAAATTGTTGATAAACTTATAGGGAAAGCAACTGAACATATGGTCAATGCATGTAAGGTAACAGCTGAGAAGTACGGTGCTAATGTAATGATTACAGGGTCTGTTGTTGCCAGTGGTGATCTCTTAGAAAGAGAACAGATCAAAAGATTCAGCTATGAACCACAATGCAAAGCAGTAAAAAATGTACTTAAAGCCGGTGCTGGACCTGGTGTATATTACCACCTTTGTGGAAACCACACTAACAGCTTTGATTTATGGAAAGATGCACCTATGTCACCATTTACTGTTGTACAAGTTGGTAATGATGGAAAGGATGTATTCCCATCAGGTAAGCTAGTTGAACACTTTGGAGATAGATGTACTTGCTTTGGAGTTGTTGATACCAAGCTAATTGATCGTGGTACTCCTAGACAGGTCTATGATCAAACTGCAGAACAGCTGCAAGCAGGTAAGGATAGTCCAAGAGGATTTATTATTGGAAGTTCATGTGAATGTCCAACATACGCTCCACCTGCAAACGTACATGCAATGGTTAAAGCAGCAAAGGACTATGGTAAATACGAAAAATTCTAAAGTTTTGATACTTGAAAATTGATGTCAAAGCTATCAAAATAAGCCGGTGGACTTGATGGATATCAAAAAATTAATATCAAAAATATCAAAGGTGTACTCTATGGATATCAAAATAAGCGAAGAAGTTGCTAATTTATTGAAAGACAATGGTCTAAAAGCAGAAGAAATGGAGAAAGTAATCAAAGATGCGGAGGAAAGCGGAAAAAAACTTGAATCCAAAGATGGGAGTAAATGTCTTGCAAAAGCTGAAGATGATAATTTAACATGCTATGCTTTATACTCTGCTTCAAACGGTGGATTTTCATTAGATAGTGGATATGCTCATAAAATGAAAATGGTGGGCCCAACAGGTGGAGAATTTAACGTTGAAGCTGCAGATGAAGCTGATTGGATTTGTAAGAAATGTAATGAGAATGCCATTGAAGCAAATGTTGACATGACCTATCTTGGAGTTACAAGACCAGGTAATGCAATAGTCTGCCCTAAATGTGGTGATATGTATCTTGGAGAAGATATGGTACCAACAATAAAAGGTGCAGAAGGTATCCTTGAGGAAAAAAGAGGATAATATTTGTATAACTTGAGGTAATTGTAATATTCCAGAGGGTGATAATGGAACAAATTGAAAAAATTAGTAGTTTGTGTCCTGAATGTCTCAGGAATATCAGTGGCGTCAAGTATGCTTCAGATGATGGTAAGGTATATATTGATAAGGAATGTGAAGATCATGGCGTCTTCACAACCCTTATTTCAAAAGATGTGAACCATTACCATAAAATGGAAAATTTTTTTGAAGTTGACCGAGCAAGCCCAAAAAATCATCTCGGTGTTACTGAAAAAGGGTGCCCACTAGATTGTGGTTTGTGTCCTTCCCATAAACAAGATACTTGTTTAGCAGTGGTAGAAGTTACTGACAGGTGTGATATGGGGTGCACTTATTGTTTTGCGAGTTCTTTGATGGATGATAGTAAAGATCCTGATATGGCAACAATAAGGAAAATGTTTGAGACTGTTAAATATTATTCAAATGATCCAACATGTGTCCAGATATCTGGTGGTGAGCCCACTTTAAGGGAAGATTTACCAGAGATAATTAAAATGGGCCGTGACTTAGGATTGACTCATATTGAACTCAATACTAATGGGGTTAGGATAGCCCAGGATCAGGAATACTTTGATCGGATAATAGATGCTGGGATAGATGCACTTTATCTTGGCTTTGATGGGGTTTCAGATGACGTTTATATGAAACGTACTGGTAAGAATCTTTTTGAAGTCAAATCCGAAGTAATCAATAAATGCAGAAAAGCAGGTATTGGTGTAGTCTTAGTACCCTTAGTAGCCAATAATTATAACCTCCATGAAGTTGGTAACATAATAAAATTTGCTAGCAACAATGTGCCTACTGTACGAGGAGTTCACTTCCAACCAGTTTTCTTGTCAGGCAGGTCGCCTGCTGACCAGGAAGCTAAAATAACTATTTTAGATTTACTTGAGAATATAGAAGAACAGACCAATGGTCAACTTAAAGTAGAGCACTTCACTCCAGCCTTAATGGCAACGGCACAATGTGGTGCTACTTGTATGACATTAGTAGAAGGTGAAGGTGAGTTCTTACCTTTAACTAACATTGAACAAGGGTCATTAAATACTTCTACAGATGTTGCAAGTAAGACCAAAAAATCTATTATGGGCAGATGGAAAGGATCTAGTAAGAACGAAGACTCTTCGGAAGCTGTAGGTAGCAACAAATGTTGCGGAAATACACCATTAACTACTGTTACAGTTCCACAAGAGAGTTCGTGTTGTAGGTCTACTACGAAAAGTAATGGGTGGGCTGAATTTATTGAAATGAGCAAGAATAGATACTTAACTATTTCTACAATGGCCTTCCAAGACGTCTGGTCCTATGAAAAAGGAAGAATTGAGAACTGTTGCATCCATGTTGTAACAAAAGATGGAAAGTTTGTACCATTTTGCAACTATAACCTAAGTAGCTGCAATGGAGAATACCTGTATAGGGATCAAATTACTACATGATACTGGTGCATTAATCCTAAGACTAAGACCAATATCTTTATTTCCAATCAAAAGATAAAAACATGGTCTTTAGTCCAATTTTTTTAATTTGATGTGGAATCTATAGAATCTGAAATTGAGTATTAACTATTTTTATAACCAAAATAATAAATGTATATTATTAAAAAGTGTAAGATTTGATTTCAAAATTAGTTAGTTTATTTGGAGGTATATCTTATGGGTTTATCTGAAAGGATTAGTAATTTTGTTAAACTAAATGTAGCTAAAAGAAAACTAAAATCAAAGGATATTGACTCTTCTAAAGGCAACCCGCTAGAAATGTGGGGTTTGCTCAAAATCAAAAAAGAGATAGCTTCAAATGAAGAACTGAGTTATCTTGGAAAGGATAATGACCTTAAAAGAGAGGATATAAAAGAGTATAAACTTTATAAATTCAAACAATTATTAGATTATGTGTCAAAAAATAGTCCTTATTATCAAGAACTATTTGAAAAAGAAGGGATAAAGTCAACTAATATTAAGAACATGTCCGACATATCTAAAGTTCCTTTGACGACACATGAACAATTAATACAGAATCCATATCATTTTTTGTGTGTATCTAGGAGAGAAATAGCAAGAGAATTTACTACTTCAGGAACTACAACTACTGAAACAGCTGACTTGAAAAAGCGAATTTCTTATACACAGGATGAATTGCTAGATATTGTTGATTCAGTTATATCTGGACTAAAAATGGCGGGAATGGATTCTGAAAAAGATATGCTTCAAATAATGTACCCTACTCTAACAGCTACATGGGATCCAGGATTAGTTCTTAGCAAAGCATGTGACCTTGCAGGCTTCAAGTCTGTGATTAATGACTCTTCTGATATAAATGACCAGATTAATACAATGGTCAATTCAGGAACTACTTTTATTATAGGAAAATCTTCTTTTATATATGACCTTTCCAAATCAGCTACAAATCTGGATAAACTGAGAAGCCTTGGAATAAAGAATATAATTTGTTCATCTGAGCCATTAACCGAGGAAATGAAAGAAGTTATCGAAGATGCATGGGGTTGTACAGCAGTAAGACAGTGGGGTATGACTGAACTTGGGCTAGCTAATGCTATCGAGTGTACAGAACAAAATGGAATGCATGTAAACAATCCTGACTTCTTAGTAGAAGTTATAGACCCAGATACTGGACAAGTACTTCCAGAGGGATCAGAAGGTGAGCTCGTGTTTACTACACTTAATAGAAGATGTATGCCACTTGTAAGGTATCGCACCAAAGATTTAGGTGTTCTGCTAGATGAACCATGTGGTTGTGGAACTACATTAGATCAAAGGATTAAAAATGTTAGAAGAATGGAATACTAATAATTTTTAGTTATTCCAATATTCTGAGGGTAGTCTCAATAATAATAGTGTTCGTATACTTGGGGATAGCTTTTTGTTTTTTAAGCTTCACAAAGTAAGAAAATCAATTGGGTCAAGATATTTTTAGTATTGATTTTAGAATACCTTCTAAAAAAAATACAACATTAGCTGGATAAATAAAAATAAAAGTCTTAAAAGTTGTCTATATCATAACTAAGTTTAGTTTGGAAAGTATAGTACGAAAAATCCTGAAATTCTAAAATAAAAAAAAGATAGAAGAATATATTACTTTTTAATATATTCTATTTTATTTAAGCTAATTCATCCCCATCTGGAGGCATCAAGCTCTTTAACTGCTTCTTTTGCCCACTTAGCAGCTCCCATAGCATCATCTTTATACTGATCTGCTCCGATATCTTTAGCGAAAGCTTCAGTAACAGGGGCACCACCAACAACTATTTTTACTTTGTCTCTAAGACCTTTGCTTGCAATGTCCTTAACGGTATTTTCCATGTTATCCATGGTTGATGTCATCAAAGTGCTTATTGAAACTACATCTGCTTTGTTTTTCTCAACAGCATCAGCAAATTCAGGAACAGGCACATCTTTACCAAGATCAACTACATCGAAACCGACAGCTGACATCATTGTTTTAACTAAGTTCTTTCCAATATCGTGGACGTCTCCCTCAGCGGTACCAATTACCAAAACAGCAGCTTTTTCAGCACCTTCCATTTTTAGATGAGGGGTAAGTACATTCATTCCTGCATACATGGCATTGGATGACATTAAAAGGTGTGGCATAAAGACTTCTCCATCCTCATACTTCTGGCTCATAATTTCCATACCATTAGCTAGACCATTTACAATTGCTTTATATGGGTCAATTCCAGCTTCCAGTGCTTTTTCAGACAGCTCTGTTGCTTGATCTTTTTTACCGTTTACTACTGCGTCTGTGAGACCACTGAGTATTTCTTTTTCGTCCATAATTTTCCTCCAGAATTTATTTTTAGTATAATCTTGTAAGGAATGGATTGAAATCAAATTCTAACCATTCTTAACAATCTGTTTAGTATTCTGTTGTTATTTTTGTCAATATAACAAATACATAATTTGTATTCATTGACTGTTAATCAATATCTGGTTAGAGATATATATAATAACTTGTGGTAATTGGTCAAAGTTATTTATATTATCAACAATGAATGCTTGTTTCTTAACATAATTATTATCTAAATAAGACAGTAAAACTATAACATAAAATAAATCAACCTTATTGATAATATCAAGGACAAATCTAAACGCTCATTCTTCAACTATTATTTAAAAAGAAAAAACAATGCAAGAATTAAAGTTATAAAGCTGTTTTACTTGACCGGTGTTGCCCGCTCTTTATAGTAGTTAAAGAGTTCTTGCCCCCAAAGTCTTGCACTTTCATCAAAGCTCATAACTTTTTTATGGTCAAAAACACCATCTTTATTGAAAAAAGCAATTAGCATCATATCGTCTGTAACAGAAAGTGCACCAAGTTTTATTGCAGTATCATCACAAATATAGATGTTTGAGTTTTCATTCTCTATCATAGCATTATGTTCTTCTGTATACTCTTCTTCTAGACGCTCATATACTGGTTTTGTTAATATAAGCTCAAAATTTGTTTCTTTTTTTGCTAACTCGGAATAATTTTTAGGGCAGGATGGGCAAAAGTATGAGTATAATGTACTAACATTTTGTGATTCATATAAACTGTTCAATAGTTTTTGTGGTGGCTCGAACAAGTGGTTAAGGTCGGGTTCATAAACTATAACGTCACCTAACTCTCCAATCCTATCAAGTAGATGTTCAGGTATTGGTCCTAAGTCTCTATTTTGCCAAAAATCCTTATGTTCTTCTAAGACATTTAGAGTTTTGATTAATGGCTTCATCTTCTTTACTATAATCTCGCCAATATAACTTAACCTATACTCATAATCTTCGTTCTCTATCAAGCCCTGTTCGAGAAGTATTTTGATTTGAGTCATAATTGCACTAGAGGTACCAGTAAGACTTTTTTTAATTTCATCTACTGTAGTGGGTCCATCCATTAACATCAAAAGAATGGCCTTTCTTTTTTCAGAAAGAAACACTGTGCCTATTAGTTCAGTTTTCATATTAGCTAATCCTTTATGTGTGATAGATATATAAATTATTTCTCTTAGCCAACTTAAAATTTAGGAAGTTTTATTTTGACCAAGGTTCCTTTTCCTTTATTGCTCTCAACCCAAACTTTACCTTTATGTGCTTCAATGATATTTTTAGCTATATAATAATTAGATTTCAATTCTTCATAGACTTCATACCACGAGGTGTCAAATACAATGTCATTGAATTGGTGAAATCGCATGAATAAACTAGAGGCAAGTGGTTCAGGTATACCTACACCATTATCTTTGACCTCAAAGTATACATAATTCCCATATTCTGAAACTTTAATATCTATATTCCCTGCGATTGGTGTAAAATGAATTGAGCTAGAAATTATTCTTGTTAAAGCATCAGTAAACTTTTCTTTATCAACCCTCAACTTAGAAATATTTTTAGGGATATACTGTTCAATAGTTATATTTTTTTCATCGATGTTTAGTATAATGTTTAGTACAGCATCATTGATAAGTTCTTCAGGGTTCTCGTAAGTCATATCATAAGTGATCTTTCCAGCACTCTCAGCACTCATATATACCATTGAATCAATAATACTTTTCAATTTTTCTGAGCTTCTTATCAAATCTTGCATTACTTGGCTTTGCTGTTCATTTATCGAATTTATAGCTTCATGATCAAAGATTGATGTATGTCGGTCACTTATTTGTGAAGAACCAATCGAATCGAATAGCTCCTTTTTTATACTCTGAATAGACTTTAATTCATTGTTAGCTTTCTCAAAATCTTTAGAGAAAATCATAAGTGAATCTTCAAGTTCTTTTCTCTGAATTATTTTCCACATACCTTCAATTAAGAGTCTCAAATGACGAACATCATTTGTATCATAATCTTCTTCTTTATTTCCCACACCTACCAAAGCAACTATTTTTGATCCATCGAATATTGGGACGTTCATATGTCTTTTAATTGATACATGCCCTTCTGGGTAACCCTTTCTTGTTTCGCATGCCTCGTAATCGTTTGTGATAATGGGCTTTCGCCGTCTTATAGCATCTCCCCACAAACCAGTATTCTCTACATCATATAATCTTTGCTTACTATTAACTCCACATTCTGACATTGCTTTTTTAGACCAAGCATGCATTGTGAGAACAGTTTCGGAAGAATTTAAAAATGCAATGTATCCGATTTTACTTTTAGTGAGTTTTATACCTTCTTCTAAGGAAAAATCAATTATCTCACTTACACTATAACCGGTCATCTTGTTAAGTTTGAGAAGTGTTTCTAATCTATTCTCATTTAAAAGTAACTCTTCCTCATGCTTTTTTCTTTCAGTTATGTCAAGGATGATTCCTTGGAAGTGTGTTATCTTACCATTACTGTCTTTTCTTATAAGGGTACGTTCATCAACCCAACGTGTTTCACCAAATTTTGTGATAATACGGTATTCCTGAGTAAAACCTTTATATGTATTCTCGCTACAATACCGATCAAGTTGTTTTTTCAACCTAGGCAGGTCATCTGGATGAACAATGTCCCCATATTTCAGTTTACCTTCTATAAATTCCTCTTTTTCATAGCCAAATTGAAGGATATTGTCAGAAACGAATTCTACGGGCCAATTATCTTTAGCCTCCCATAAAAAAATTACAGCTGGGCTACTATTAACAATGATATCCGTTTCATCATTAAATTGTGAGGTTTTCATTTTCTAATCTCAGCTAATTGGTTGATTACTTATTTATCAAATAACTTTTCAGGTATATTTCATGTAATACTGAAAATAACAAACACATTATGAGCTAATTTAATTACAACGTAGTTTTTGACTAAATCTCATGTTATATTTATTGAGGCTTTTTACCTGCCAGGGCGTTCACCAAATGTATTATGATAGTTGTTTATTAAAGACTCTAAGTAAGTTGAAGTTCTCCTAGACTTTGCTTTGTTCATAAAATCCGTTAATGGAAATTCCGTATCACATCGAATACAACGCGCAAATTCACATCCATTAACTGCATGGATACATCCTGTGCAGAGTTTAGCTCTTGAGTAGAATAGATTAAATGATTGGCCACACTCAGGACAGGTTACTTGCCTACTAGCATCAAATAGATCTTTTGGTACGCCTCGCCTTTTTAGTTCACTGTTGTAACGTTCATCTCTCTCTGACATGTGTAAAAATAAGCTTATAGCCTACTTAAACCTTTTGAACCATATATGTTATTTTAACTTAGTTATAAAAAATAAAAAAGTATACGGATTTGTATGGTTAGAATATCCTCTAATTTATTTCTTAAATGGTAAAATCTATAAAACAATAGTTAAATCAATGTTT
>Ga0207421_10001634_pt1 | contig 28493 bp, 28 predicted proteins | sample SodLakKL_010_SED_4_FD_187542 | JGI IMG/M metagenome (GOLD analysis project Ga0207421, IMG submission 187542) | Alkaline sediment microbial communities from Lake Tanatar, Kulunda Steppe, Russia - 8KL_010_SED (SPAdes) (version 2) | ecosystem: Environmental > Aquatic > Non-marine Saline and...
TTGCATGTGTTAGGCACGCCGCCAGCGTTCGTCCTGAGCCAGGATCAAACTCTCCAGTTTAATCCTTAATCTCCTTAAAACTCAAAAGGAACCCAAAAAATCTTTCGCCTTGGGAACCCAAATCTTTCTGGCTTGCCCTGTTCAGTTTTCAAAGAGCGCTTATAAATAAATTTTCCAAGCGCCGTTCCGCTCGGTAATCATTATACTAACACACCCCCAATGCGGTGTCAACACATTCTATCTTGATCTTTAAAAATGATATTCAATTATCAATTCTATTATTATATACTAGATATTATCCTTCATCAGGTAAAAAATAATCACGTGTTATTAATAGATCTAAGGTAAATCAATGGTAGTAGACTCAGAAGGAAAGCGAAGGTTTATAACAGTATCAGGAACTTCTCCCGGGTAAATAGTATCGGCTATGGGAACTGTGGTCAAAACTTCTACAGGTGAAGATATAAAAGGTATCACAATACGAACTTCGGTAAAAACTTCCATATAAATTTTATGACGAACCTGGTTAATTCCAGCCTCTTCAAAAACATCTACAATCCTGGTATTAACTCTTCCCCTTGGAATTAACCTTACAGGTATTTGAGGGCCATAAGTAGCAAGAATATAGCTATCCATTGCTTCCCCCAACGGTATTTCAAATGGTTCTTGTTCCATAGCATATAAAGCTTCCTGAGTAGCTAAAGTGGTTTTGGCAAGCAATTTATTTATTTTTATGCCATCCAGGTTAGCCATGACTATTCTTCCAGATTCATCCCGTTCAACTTTGATTAAATCGGCGTACACTAAATCAGAAGTAATATTATCTAACAGGGCACGGTTTATTGCTTCGGTAGCAAGAATGTCCGCTTTTAATTCGGCAATTGATAAAATAGCTGGCCTTAAACTTTTTTCCGCATACAAAAATATTTCAATTATTAAAAACAAAATGAATACAATTATAAAAAAAGACAGGAAGGAGGGTAGCTTTCTTTCAAAACGCCGCCTCCTGAACATATAAATATCCCCCCTGTTTATTAATTAATATGAGGAGGGATTATAATTAGAAGTAAAAGTTTTATGATCAATTTTTCAGAAATAATAATACATTAATTATTCAACCACTAGTTGCGCGAACCTTCTTTTTCCTGCCTGTATTAAAGTGTCATTATTTAGTTCAATTTCTTCCTCTATTGAGTTTATTTTCTTTCCATTTACCTTTATTCCACCCTGTTTGACCAATCGCCGAGCTTCGCTATTGCTGGATGCTAATTCAGTTACTTTTAACACTTTAATAATATTTGCTGAACTGCCCCATTCATTTTGTTTCAATTTAACCTGAGGTATTTCTTCAGGCAATTCCTTCTGCTGAACCACACGCTGAAAATGTTTTTCAGCTTCAGTGGCTTCATTATTACCATAATAGATAGTTACTATCTGCCGGGCCAACTTCATTTTGGCATCCCTAGGGTGTAAATTACCAGATTCAAGCTCACTTTTTACATTTTCAATCTCAGTAGTTGGCAACCCGGAAGCCAGGTGATAATATTCCGGCATTATCTCATCAGGTATAGACATTATCTTCCCGTAAATATCTTCCGGGGGCTCAGTAATACCTATATAATTACCAAGGCTCTTGCTCATTTTTTGAACTCCGTCAGTTCCAGTTAATATAGGCATAGTTAATGCAACTTGTGGCTCCTGTCCATACTCTTTTTGGAGATGCCTACCCATTAAGATATTAAACTTTTGCTCCGTCGCTCCCAGTTCAATATCAGCTTCAATAGCAATAGAGTCATACCCCTGCATTAAAGGATAAAAGAACTCGTGAATACATATTGAATGTCCTTCTTGATACCTGCGGTTAAAATCTTCCCTTTCCATCATCCTTGCTACCGTGTACTTCGAAGATAGATTAATAACATCAACAAAATTAAATTTTGACAACCACTCACTGTTAAATACTAGCCGGGTTTTATCTGGTTGAAGAATCTTGTAGACTTGTTCTTTATACGTCTGAGCATTGTTCATTACTTCTTCTTCAGAGAGCTGTTTTCTGGTCTGTGACCTTCCAGTGGGATCTCCTATACGCCCTGTGAAATCCCCCAGTATGATTACTGCTTCATGCCCCAAATCCTGAAAATCCCTTATTTTATGCAAAACCACTGCATGCCCCAAGTGTAAATCCGGTGCTGAAGGGTCAAATCCCAGCTTACATGTTAAAGGGCTCTCATTATCATAAGCTTTTTTAAGCTTGTTCAAAAGCTCTTCTTCTTGAATTATTTCTACTGTATTTTTCTTAATAATCTCCATTTGAGCGTCCGGATTTTGCATTTTTGCCATCGATTCTCTACTTCCTCCTTCGCAGAATTAATATTGTTCGATTATAGAAATTTTAACACAATCTATATTTTAAAGGAATAATTACACCCCTACGTATCAACCTGGGATATGCCCTCTTTAAATCTTTTTCTCCTGTCTCTTATCAGCCTGAAAAACAAATGCCAATATGGCTGCAACTGCTTCATATAATTCTACCGGAATTTCTTCTCCTAAATTTAACACCCTTAAGCTTTCCGCCAGATCCTTATCTTCATAAATTGTTATTCCCTGCTCTCTGGCAATTTCCTTAATTTTTTCCGCCAGCCAACCTTCACCGGTAGCAACAACTACAGGAGCATTATCTTTTTCCTGCTGATAGCGCAATGCTATTGCTTTTTTCTGGTCAAAAAAATCAGGTTTTTTAGCCATAATAATTAAACCACCTTCTTATCTATTCTAACCTTTATAATTCTTTAAACCTGAGTATCCAGAAGAATGTTATCCTTGGACATGCTTTCTGCAATTTTTTCGCGAACCGGATATACTTGCCATGTGATCAATTTCTTGCTAGAAGATTTTTTTAACTCATCTTCTTCCAATAAAACCTGGGCTTCTTCTTCCAAAATACGCCCAATTTTTTCTTCTTCAACCATGAAAGTGCATTCAAAATTATTATTTCGAGTTCCAATTTTGATCATAATTAAGCCTAAATTTTTCGTTTCAACTGTTAATTCCAGTAATGTTCTTTGCTGATTTTTGTAACCGCGCCCTTTTTGAGGTGGTGGATAATATCTTAACAAGACTGGATATTTCATTTCATATTCAGGTAAAGATACAAAAAAGGTCCACAACAAAGATTCTGCAGTGGGCATACTACTTTGAGTTGGGTTACCAGATTGTTGAGGAGCCAAACTCGTTCTGGCCAAAATCCGGTAAATATGCTGCTCTCCTCTTTGGGAGTAGTATTCTAATAGTAAATACTCACCTTTTGTTATCTGGGCCTCCAGCTGAGCAGAAAACTTTCCCCCGGCACTTTGCAGAAATACCTTGTCACCTTTCACATCCACCACCTGAGCCAGCACTCTAAATATGGAACCCTCATCAGCTCGTTGCTTCGCTGCACCGCTTGGAGGAGAAAATATTTTCCCGAGCATTTCACTTACGGAGTTTAAATTTAATTCCATATTTACTCTCCCATAATTAAACTTCTTTAAATTTTTGTCGAAGCTGACCCGCTTTTTCTTCTGGCAGTGAATCGTTAATGAATGTTCCTGCTCCCTGTTCACAGCCTGCCAGATACTTTAACTTACCCTGATCCCGCAAAGGAGGGTAAAATTCAATATGAAGATGCCCGAACCCTTTGGAGTTATTACACAGTTCTTGATGAATGACCATTATATAGGGAAAGGGATGATCAAAAAGATTATCATAAGATTTTATGGTCTTTTGCAATATTGAAGCCAAATCCTTTATTTCACTTTCTCCTAAATCAATTAAAGAAGGATTATGGTTTCTGCTGTAAATATGTACTTCAAACGGGTAGTGAGCTGAAAAAGGCACAAATGCTGTAAATGAATTATTACTACCGACAACTCGCCTACCATCATTTTCTTCTATTTGAAGCAAATCACAAAACAAACATCTTTCTGTTTTTTCATAATGTTGTTTGGCCGCTTCTAACTCCTGGGCAGGAACCTTAGGCACATAGGGGAAAGCATAAATCTGACCGTGAGGATGATGTAGCGTTACTCCAACTTCCTCACCTCTATTTTCAAATATAAGAACGTAATCGATCTCTTCTTTGCCTCCCAGATTTTGGTATCGATCGCGCCATACTTTTATCAAGTTTTCTACTTTCTCCTTGCTTAGAGTAGACAAGTTGCCCTGGTGTTGAGAAGTATAAACCACAACCTCACAAACCCCGGCAGAAGGTTCCACCATATACAAATCTGATTGTTCAACCGAGGGTTGCGGAGGAGGTAGCTTAAAGCTAGGGAATCGGTTTTCAAAGACTACTATATCAAAATCATCTCTCGGTATTTCCGTGGGATGCCCACATTCTTTAGTTGGACATAAAGGGCAATACTCAGGAGGAGGCAAAAATGTCCTTTCCATCCTGTGAGTTGCCACTACAACCCATTCTTGCTTGATTGGATCCCATCTCATCTCTGACATATTTAACTTTCTCCATTAAATCTCTGAGAATGTTTATTTTCTGGTGCGTAATCATTGTCCTTGGAATAGAAATATATTATATACCTTCCATCTTCTTTTGTTGTTACTTCTTTTTGCAAACACTTTCTGCTAATATCATTGTTTTTCATGATATCCTCTCAATTAAGTTTATAATATTTATTGTAATTCTAAAAAAGTATAACATAACATGCATTAAGAGTCTATTTTAAGCTATTAATCTACTTTCAATTATTAGATCTATCTGAACTGATAAAGTATTATTACTGATACATTTTATCAACTAAATCAGCATACTTCTGGGTTACTATATTTCTTTTCACCTTAAGGGTAGGGGTCAATTCACCTTTCTCAACAGAAAGTGCTTCTGGTAATAGGTTGAATCTTTTGATCTGCTCAAAGTTTTCATAGTTTGGATTTACTCTATCAATTATTTCTTGATAAAGTTGCCTTACTTTTTCATTTTCTAGAAGTTTAGAATCTATTTCGCATATTACTTTATCTCCACTCTGTCCTTCAGTAAATCGAGTTTTTTTATCATCATAAGAGATATTATGTTTTTTGGCAAATTCTACTATATAGTCATAAGCTGGTTGGATCAAAGCACTGATAAACTTTTTATCATCACCAATTACCACAGCGTCGTCAATCAAGCGATCCTTTTTTAATTCTTCCTCTATGGGTAATGGAGCCACATTTTTACCGGTAGAAAGTACCAATATATGTTTCTTGCGTTCTTTGAAAACAAAGTGATTATCCTCATCAAAATAACCGATATCACCAGTTTTAAGCCAGCCCTCCTCAGTAAACGCTTCCTTAGTTTCATCGGGGAGTTTATAATACCCTTGCATAATATTTTCTCCTTTAATAAGGAGTTCTCCATCTTCATCCAATGTTTGCATGGTTCCAGGCAAAGGAGGACCCACAGTTCCTGGCTTGATACGTTTCATGGGATTAAGATTGGACGGAGCGCTTGTTTCTGTCATGCCGTATCCTTCAATAATTATTATTCCTATGCCGCTAAAGAAATAAGCCAGGTTTTTAGGGAGGGCACTTCCTGCTGAAACTGTCCATTTTAACCTGTCTACACCTATTCTTGTTCTAATCCGCTTGAATACCAGCCTATCAGCAATATTATGCTGCATTTTTAATTTTGAGGATACTGCCATCCCCTGTCCTTGATGGCGTCCCACTTCCCTGGCCACATCAGAAGCCCAATCAAACAGTTTTTTTCTCAAAGGGGGACCTTCTTCGATCTGGTCTACAATCCGGTCATAAACTCTTTCAAACAAGCGAGGCACAGATACAAATATATCCGGTCGGATCTGAGGTAAATCATCAGCCAATTGTTGGGGATTGCTAAAACAGTTCGTAGCGCCAGCTTTCACCGAAGCCAAAAATACCAGGCGCATGTAAACATGGGCCAGGGGCAAAAAGTTCAACCCCACGCTACCAGCTTCAAGGGTAACAATCCTTAGCACTGACATAATGTTAAACCTGAAATTCCAATGCGTAATCATGGTGCCTTTCGGCAAACCAGTAGTTCCACTTGTATAAACTATGCTACATAGATCATCAGGAACAACGCTTTGCCATCTTTCTTCGTATTTGCCAGGATTATCTTTATCAAATTGCTTTCCTAGTTTCATTACTTCCGAAATACTTATTATATCTTCACTTTCTCCTTCTTTGCCTGTTTCATCTATGGTAATGACATAATTCAAATCCGGAAGTTCATCTTTTATTTGAATTATTTTATCTAACTGCTCCTTGTTTTCTACAATTACAATCTTACTATCAGAGTTATCCAGGATGAATTTGACACTGTCAGGCACAAGGGTGGGGTAAATTGTTACGGTTACACCACCTGCAGTAAGTATAGCAAAGTCCGCCAAACCCCATTCATAACGAGTATCAGCAAGAATACTTACTTTATCTCCTTTATCTATTCCCAGTTGCATCAACCCTTGGCTAAGCTTTTTTGTTTCTTGCCCAAATTCATAATAGCTTAGTTTATCGGTTCCTAACTGAGTTTTGAAAAGTATCGCTGGTATCTCCGAATAATTTTTCACAGTGTCCCAAAACATTTTATTTAAAGTTTCTTTTTTTACTTCTCTTAGTTCTTCTCCTTTTACAATATTACTCATATATTGTACCTCCACATGTAACTTTTAGGATTTATATAATTTATTAGCATTAATATCTTATAACCCCACTGAAATAATTGCTATTATTGGTACATGGAGTTAATCAAATCCTCATATTTGCTCATCACCACATTCCTTTTTACTTTCAAAGTGGGAGTAAGCTCACCTTTTTCTACAGAAAGTGCCTCCGGCATAAACCTGAACCTTTTAACTTGTTCAAAGTTGTTATAATTTTTATTGACTCTGTCTATAATTTCTTGATAAAGTTCGTAAACTTTTTTATGCTCCAAAAGTTTGGGATCTATCTTGCAAATTACTTTGTCTCCGCTCTGCCCTTCAGTAAATTCAGTTTGTTTCTCGTCATAAGATATTCCATGTTTTTTGGCAAAATCTACCAAGTAGTCATATGATGGTTGAATTAAGGCACTAATATATTTCTGGTTATCACCGATTACCAGAACATCGTCTATTAACCTATCCTTTTTCAATTCTTCCTCAATAGGCAATGGGGCGACATTCTTACCAGTGGATAGAACCAGAATATGTTTTTTGCGTTCCTTAAATACAAGATAGTCATCTTCATCAAAATAGCCAATGTCCCCTGTTTTCAACCAACCATCTTCAGTAAAAGCTTCTTTGGTTTCTTCCGGAAGTTTATAATAGCCATGCATAACATTATCACCTTTAATGAGTATTTCTCCATCTTCGGCAGTCATTTGCATGGTACCCGGCAGAGGCGGCCCCACAGTTCCTGGTTTAATTCGATGAGTGGGGTTCAAGTTTGAAGGAGCACTTACCTCGGTCATTCCATATCCCTCTATAATAACTATCCCAATTCCACTAAAAAAATAAGCCAAGTTTTTGGAGAGCGCACTTCCCGAGGAACAAGTCCATTTTAAGTTATCAACACCCATCCGGTTGCGTATTTTTTTAAAAACCAGTTTATCGGCCAGTTTGTGTTTTCTTTGTAATTTCTTGGGGATGGGCTTTCCTTCTCCGTGGTGGCGACCCACTTCTCTTGCCACATCAGATGCCCAGTAAAACATTTTTTTACGAATAGGAGACCCTTCTTCCATTTGATCAATTATTCGATCGTAAACTCTTTCAAATAAACGAGGTACCGATACAAACACATCTGGCTTTACCCGCGGTAAATCTTCGGCCAAGTGCTGAGGATTGCTAAAACAAGAAGTAGCACCTGCATATACGGCAGCAAAATAAACCAGGCGCATATAAACATGGGCCAGCGGTAAAAAGTTGAGACCAATATACCCCGGGTTAAAATCTACTAAACTTATCACCGAATAAACATTAAACATAAAATTCCAGTGTGAAATCATGGTTCCTTTAGGCACACCGGTAGTCCCACTTGTATAAACCAAACTGCAAAGATCATCAGGATCCACACTTTTCCATCTCTCTTCATATTTACCCGGGTTATCTTTTTCGTATTTTTCACCCATATTTTTAACTTCTTCCAAGCTAAAAATATTATCTTGTTTTTTCTCAGTAGGTTCCAGAGTTACTATATATTTCATTAAAGGGAGTTCCTCTTTTACCTCCATTATTTTTTCCAGTTGCTCTTCATTCTCAACAATTACTATCTCGCTATCTGAGTTTTCAATGATATATTTGGCACTGTTTGCATTTAATGTAGGATATATGGTTGCAGTAGCACCACCAGCGGTTAAGATAGCAAAGTCAGCCAGCACCCACTCATAGCGGGTATCTGCCAAAAGACTTACTTTGTCGCCTTTCTCCACCCCTAAACTCATCAACCCCTGGCCCATTTTCTTGATATCTTCACCAAACTCTTTATAGCTCATTCTGTTATAGCCATTCTCCGTTGGCTCTATAACTGCAGATATATTAGAGTATTTTCCTATAGCGTCCCACAACATCTGATTCAAACTTTCCTTCTTTATACTGCCGATATCTTTGCCTTTCACAATTTTAGTCATTACCACACCTCCGTTTTTAAAATATTGCAACACATCTTTATAAAAAAACACCCAAGCAAATACAGCTTTGATCTTATAGAATATTTCTTTCATACATTACAGGAATAGAAATAATTGTCTAGATCCAAAACTGTTATTTGCTTGGGTAGTTTAACTTATACAGTAACTATATAGCCTAACTTTTCTTCTTATTCCACAGGCTGAAAATACTTAATGTCATAGAAGTCGCCAGAGCGCTCTTCATTCCAGACTGCTTTCACTCTCATTCCCACTTTAATTTTTTCATGTTCAACGCCACCTACCATATGCATAAAGAAAGTATTGGAACCATCTAGAATAATATAACCGTAAGCGTATGGAGGTGTAGCCGGTTGTCCTGGATAAGGCAGATTTACTATTGTTACCGAATCCAAAATACCCTCATCCTTAACCGGAATTAATTCTTTTTCAACTGGCGCCATACAGATTGCACACCCTCCTGGTGGAACTATTACTTTTCCACAAGCTGTACATTTTGCTCCATATATAGTCTTTTCATTTTTCATGTATTCAAAAAACTTGGTGGTCATTTCCCCAAATGACCAGTGATAGGGTACATGCCATGTATGCTGGACATTTTCAATTATTTCTGTCATTTTTACCCCTCCTTTCAGCTTATAACTTCAAAGCACTCAATATCCATAATATGACCTATAGTTTCATCTTTAAAAACTGCTTTCACCTGCCCGCCTACAGCCAACTTATCCATATCTTTCCCTTTTACAAGATGGACCATAGCTGTGTCAGCTCCGGTAAGCTGTACCATCACAATGGCGTAAGGAACTTCAGGTGGCCAAAGCAATGGATGTTCATCCACACTGGCAGGGCTTATCCGACTGTTCAAGTACTCTTCCGATGGCTTTTTACCAAAAAAGTCCTGTTCTACCTTGGTAAAGGATATTACTTTTCCTTCGTTCTTTACATCAACAAAGTCATCTTCGCCCAGATCTACGTAACAATCAGGGCATAAATCCTGCGGGGGAACGAAAACTTTTTTACATGCCGGGCATTTAGCCCCTAGAATATTATGTTCTTTCAATCCGCCTAAAAACTTTCCAATAACTGAACCTGTAGTCCATTTGTACGGAACAGTAATATCCCAATCTAAAATTCTGGACATATCATTACACCTCCTTAAGACTTATCGCTTCCAAAAATCATCACTGTATGAAACTGGATAGCGCCGCCCCAACCATGACCAAGGGATAGACGCGCGCCAGGCACCTGGCGATCACCGGCTCTACCCATTACTTGTAGAGCTGCTTCTGCTTTGCGGAACATGGCCGCAGCACCAATTGAATTGGCGCAAAGAACACCACCTGAGGGATTAACAGGCAACTCCCCGTCCATTTGAGTCGCACCGCTTTCCAACAGATTCCCTCCTTCTCCCCAATCACAGAAATTCAAGCCTTCATACCAAATCATTTCTTGAGGAGCAAACGCATCATATACTTCGGCTACATCAAGCTCCTTAAGCGGATTTTTAATGCCTGCCCTTTCATACGCTTTTTCCGCTGCCAGCCTCAAACCAATCGGTTTTGACCAATCCCGGTCAGGGTAATTTAGTCCTTCATTTGTGGAAGAAGCCCCCAACGCCCAGGCGATCTTATCAGTGATTTCTTCCGCCTTTTCTTCTTTGGCAAATATCATGGCACACACGGCATCTGAAGTCGGGCACATGTCTGCCATCCGTAATGGATCACAGAGCATAGGTGTATTTTTTGCTCCTTCCAGGTTGTAATCCGGTATTTTCAATTGTGCGTATGGATTATTCAAGGCATTATTACGGTTTTTTACCGCCACTTTCAAGCCAATCTCATTTGAATATCCGTGCTTATTATAATACTTTGCCGCTTGAATTGCTGCTGCTGAAGGAGCTCCGGCAGCAAATTGCCTGCCCATGATGGGGTCATAAACAGTGGACAAGCCAATCTGGGCAGAAGAAGTTTCATTTAGTTTGTTTCCTGAAATGGCCATTACCACATCAAATTTACCACTGGCCACCAGATAATATGCACCTATAGCCGCTGAACCGCCAACTGTTCCTCCAGTGTGAATCCGGAATAATGGTTTATCTGTAGCTCCAATGGCATCACCACACCATTTTTCCGGTTGATTAACCCCCTCAAAATACTCCGGTGAATGTCCAAATACAAATGCATCTATATCTTTGGGGGAAAGTCCTGCATCTTCATATGCACTTTTGGCACCCAACCGGTATAATGCTGGAATACTTACATCCCAACGAGATTTGTTTTCAGTCATTCCAATTCCGACAACCCCTACTTTACTGGTCATGTTCACACCTCCTTATTTGAAAAAATTAAATAGATAAAATAGAAACCAGGTTTGACTGCATAAACATACCGCTTGCAGCATGAACCAGGGCTTTACCCTTATTTTGCGCTACCTGGTTGTCCCCAGCCTTGCCGGTTAACTGCAGATAACTTTCAATAACTCTTACCAAACCAGAAACTATTATGGGATTAGCACATAAAGTTCCACCAGATGGGTTTACCGGGAATTTCCCATTTATATCTGTAACTCCATCCTTTATTAGCTTGATACCTTCTCCTTCCTTGCACAGCCCTAAGCTCTCATAAAGCATCATTTCATAGAAAGCGTAACTTTCACAAACTTCCGCAAAATCTACTTCCTGCATAAGATCCTTAATTCCAGCTTCATTATATGCTTTCTGGGCAGCTGTTTTCCCTGCATTGCATCTTGACAGATCACGGTTTCCAGGATAGTAATTATCCTGGGCGAATCCAAACCCGTCTATCCATACAGGCTTATTCTTTGCATTCTTGGCAAAATCTTCGGTGGATAAAATTACAGCAGCTGCACCATCTGTTAGCGGGGCTGATTCCAACTCTTTAAGGGGAGATGCCAAATAAGAAGAGTTCATTACCTCCTGAACACTTACTTCCTTTCGCAGTTGAGTACGTGGATTTTTACTTCCTGCTCTCCTGTTTTTAACTGCAACCTCCGCTGCATCTTCTTCTGATAAGCCAAAAGTTTCATAATACTTTCTGGCTTGCAGGGCAGCAGATGTGTTTAATTCTAGCCCCATTGGTCTTAGGTAGAAAGGATCACAAGACATGTTAGCATAAAATGCTGGCCCTGCATCAGATGGTTTGGCATGAGCCACCAGCAGGCAGTTTTTCCATTCGCCAGTAAGCATCCGGTAATAAGCGTACATCAAAGCATAAGCTCCATCATCTTCTACCTTGCTTTCTTCTTTCATATAGGAGCCCATATCATCAGCAGCAAAAGCATTTGAAATAGATATACCATCAATCGTGTCACAAGAAGCAGAGATTACTTTATCAATATCATTAATGCTTAACTGAGCATCTTCCAAAACGGAAACTACTGTTTCATTGATTAATTGATTTCTATTTTCATTTTCTCTTCTACCTTTAAATTCGGTCAGGTAGCTTCCAATAATCCCAATCTTACTCAATATTTTCACCTCCTCAAAATTTACCTTATGTTTAGATCTAGTTGGCAGAACAATAAATGAGAATTAAATCTGAAGTTTTTGATCACCCCCCTCTTTAGCAACAGGTTTTCAGAGCCCTGTTATAGTTGTCTAGATATAATTTCCAACATAATCTCATCAGTTCCACCACCGATTCTGGCCAGACGGCTGTCCCGCCAAATTCTTTCTATTGGATATTCGGTAGTGTAGCCATAACCTCCATGCAGTTGCAGAGCTTCATCGGCAATCTTAAACGAAACCCTGGTAGCAAAATACTTGGCCATGGAAATTTCTTTAGCGGGAAATTCACCCACATTAATTTTGCTTGCCACATGATAGGAAAGCTGACGGGCAGCCTCCAGTTCAGTGGCCAACTCCGCAAGGCGATGGCGAATTGCTTGAAACTTTATAATAGGGCGTCCGAACTGCTGTCTTTCTTTTAGATATTTAATTGTAATATCCAAGGTAATTTGAGCTCCAGCTACCGAAGAAAGAGCGCCATATAACCTCTCTGGTTGTAATTCCCACATAATACTATAAAAGCCCTGACCTATTTCTCCCAAACGATTTTCATCTGGCACTACGCAATCCTGAAACGCAAGTTCTGCCGTATCAGAGGAACGCATTCCCACTTTATCCAATTTCCTGGAAACTGAAAATCCTTCTGTATCAGTATCTACCACAAATAAAGTAACACCCTTGGGACCTTCAGAGCCCGGTTCCCTGGCCACAACTATGGCAAAATCTGCCCGGTTTCCGTTAGTAATAAATATTTTTTGACCGTTAATAATCCAGTTATCCCCATCCCATTTGGCAGTGGTACGGATGGAAGCCACATCTGATCCGGCATCGGGTTCACTAATGCCCAGACAACCGATTTTTTCTCCTTGCAGACAGGGTTTAAGATAACGCTGCTTTATATCTTCCGATCCTATTTTGTGAAGAAGGGGGCACACCATATCCGTTAAAACCCCTATCCCTAAAGCAACTCCTCCGGAATTACAACGCATCATCTCTTCAGCAAGCACCACTCCAGAGAGATAATCTCCTCCCTCTCCTCCGTATTCTTCAGGGTAATGGACACCTAAAAAACCCAATTCTCCCAATCGCTTGAACACCCAGTTAGGGAATTCACCAGCTTCCTCCCATTCATCCGCATAAGGAGCAAGTTCATTTTCCACAAATTCCCGAATGGTCTTTCTAATTGCCAGGTGCTCTTCATTAAAAATATGATGTTGTTCTTCCATTCTCTTTCCTCCTTTATTAGATACTTTATTGATTTTCTTTTATTTCAAAATACAATACATCTTGCATATTACCCACTCTTTGGCCATCTTCTTTGAAAACAGCTTTTACCCTCATTCCTCTCCAAAGCTTGGTATGATCATGCTCGTTTACAAAGTGGGACATAGCCGTGTCACATCCATCGAGCTGAATATAACCAAAGGTATAGGGCACCGGCCTCTTTTCTCCTAATTCCGGATCAATAAAGGGGAAGTTAACCACTGAGAACGCCGTTAATGTTCCTTCCGTTGACAACTCTACCCACTCATCAATATGCGCAAAACAAGGACCACATACCTCCCGAGGTGGGAAGTATACTTTCCCACATTGCGGGCAACGGGTTCCCCAGAATCTCTTTTCATCACGCAAACTCCTTAAGAATTTGCTCCCATATTTTCCTGCAGACCAGTTATAAGGCAGATCAGCAACTTCTTGCAGCTTAATAAGTTCAATTTCACCTGAAGAGCTCATAAATTTACTCCTTTCTAAAATAGTGGCTACCAGGGACGAGAACTAAGCAACATCATATCTGTCCAGAATGTTCCGCCAAATCCCGTGGCCAATGCCAAGTTTGCATCTTCTACCTGCCTTGCGCCAGCTTTTCCTTGAATTTGCATTGCAGCTTCGCCAATTCTCAACATTCCGGTAGCCCCAATGCAGTTTGTGCAAAGGACTCCTCCGGATGGATTAAAAGGAAGTTCACCTCCCAAATCGGTAACTCCATCCCACACAAGCTGGGGAGATTCACCGGGGCCGCATATTCCCATATATTCCATCCATTTTAACCCGGCAAAGGTATACGGTTGATAAAGTTCCACCAGATCCAACTCTTTTAAAGGCTCTTTAATTCCTACATTTCCAAATAATTCTCTGGTAGCATATTTAAGACTATCATTAGCGGTGTAATCTATATCACCAAAGTAACAATTAGCGTGTCTAACCGAAGTTCCCATTATCCAAGCCGGCCGCGGTGAAATTCGCTTTGCCTTTTTCTCTCCTGCAAAGATAACTGCCGCTGCTCCGTCTGTACGAGGACATATATCCAGCAATTTTACCGGATAGGAAAGCATCGTGGAATTGAGTACATCCTCGGTAGTAATCTCACTTTGTAAATGAGAATAAGGGTTCAATGCTCCGTGGCGCCTATCTCTTACTGCCACTCTGGCCGCATCTTCTTCCTTAACCCCGTATTGCTTCATATACGCTGAGGCTTCCACAGCCAACCCCGGTAAAGCCCCACTAAATGAAAACCTGTCAAAAATAGGATCACTGCAAGTGATAATAGCGCCGGTTGTATCTGATTCAGAATTTTTCTCCCATCCTATTGCTAATACCACATCAAACATTTCGGATGCTACATGATGGTAGCCGGCTATTCCTACAGTAGTCCCAGTTGTTCCACCGGTAGTAACTTTGAAAACAGGTTTCATGAAGGCACCCGTTCCATCAACGCTCCAGTTATCCATATAGTTTACCGCTTCAAAATGGTCCATATTACCGATAACTACAGCATCTATATCATCCAAAGTAAGTTCGGCATCTTCCAGGGCAGATCTAACCGCTTCCCCAATTAATTCAATTCCATTTACATCGTCGCGGCGACTTCGATGATATGTTTGCCCAAAACCAACAGCTGCAACCCTTTGACCCAAAATCTTCCCTCCTCACGTAGCAAACTTATTCGCTTAACACCATTACACAATGAGATTGGGCACACGGTCCGTTTATACCGTGAGCCAGTGCTGTTTTTGCATGTTTAACTTGCCTTCCTTCTGCCTCTCCCCTTATCTGGAGAGCACACTCTATAACCCTGGCCATGCCAGCAACCAGCACCGCATGTGAAGATATAACTCCACCGGAAGGATTCACAGGTAGTTCACCATCCATCGCTGTAACACCCCTCCGGGTTAACTTTTTTCCGTCGCCTTTTGAGCAAAATCCCATTTCCTCCAGCCACATGAGTTCCATATAGCTGAATGCATCATAAAGTTCTACTACATCAATATCTTCAGTCGGATTATTAATATCAGCCATTTCATAAGCTTTATGAGATGCTTTTTGCAATGCAGGGGCTTCTGCCAGGCATCTATCTCCTAAAAAGTGAGCATCTGAACAGTAGCCAATACCTTTCAGCCAAACGGGTTTTCTACCCTTTTTATTGGCTACCACCCTATTACCCAAAACTACTGCAGCTGCACCATCGGATACAGGTGAAGCATCATGTAACTTGATGGGATCTGCCAGAGGGCGAGAATTAAGAACGTCATCAATAGATAGATCCATTCCCAAGTGGGCGTAGGGATTTTGCATGGCTTGTTTTCTATTTTTCACCGAAACATAAGCACAGTCTTCTTCCGTTACGCCGTATCGATTCATATACTCCCTAGCTTGTAAGGCAGAAGAAGAGATTGCATCCAGCCCCAGGGGACGCTGGTAAATATAATCAAACATAGCATTGGTTATCATCCGGGAATTACCTTCAGACCCCTTGGAATGAGAAACCACCAGGGTAGTAGAATAACTTCCGGAAAGAGTGCGCATGGCGCCGTACAAGATGCCAAAAGTTCCATCCCCTTCTACCGTAGAAACATTTTTCCCCTCGCCGTATGCAGCGCCACATGCATCTTGAACTCCCATACAAGATATGGTCCTTCCATCCCAAAAATCATTGGAAACGGTAACAATATTGTCAATTTCGTCTATGGTCATTCCCGCATCCTCGAGGGCCTGAGTAGTAACTTCGTATACTAATTCCGCATAATTGTAATCTTCTTTCTTTCCATCATATTTAGTTTGAGCCACTCCTAAAATAGCTACATCCATTATTAACTACCCTCCTTGTGAAACAAGGTTCCCGGACGAAAATACTTGATATCTTTTATATGCCCGGTTCTTTCTTCTTTAAACACAGGTTCCAACCTCATCCCTTCATGCAAATTTTCTTCATCTATTTCACCAAGCAAGTGCAGTAGAGAAGTATCTGCACCATCAAGCTTGATCATTCCATAGATAAGTGGAGGGTCTTGCGGATGAAGGGCTGGCTCATGGTAGTGAACTTTAGTGTAATTTGTTAAAACTCCATTTCCAGAAAGCTGTATCCAGTTAGTGCGAGGAAAAAAACAATACGGGCAATTGCGACGGGGTGGGAGTAAAACCTTTTCACATTCAGAGCATTTTGTTGCCCAAATCTGGCAATCATCTTTTATTTTGTTCAAAAAGAAACTGCCAGTTTCTCCCACAGCCCAGTTGTAGGGCATTCTTATTCGCCCTTTATAAACAATAGCTTCTTCCTGGTCCCGAGCCATTTTACCTTACCTCCCTCTTATTTAAATCAGCGGTAAAGATTAAATATCTGCCGTGCTTCCTTGGGTGTAGCCACTTCGCGACCACACAGTTCTGCAACTCTGACTGCCCATTCTACCTGCTCATAGCTACCTTTGGCTAATTCTTTATTAGGCATACGAACATTATCTTCCAATCCAACTCGCAAATGTCCACCGTAACCAGCAGATGCCATATTAGCAGCAAACTGGTTGGGCCCCACTCCACACACTGACCAGGAAGAGCCTTCCGGAACCATTTCGTACATCCTGTGAAAGTTACCGGGAGAGTAAGGAACACCACCAGCTACTCCAAATACAAACTGGAAGTGCAAAGGATCATCCAGAATCTGTTGCTTATTGACCAGCAAAATGTTATACAGTCCGCTTAAGTCGTATATTTCCATTTCTGGCTTTACTTTGTTCTCCCTCATTTCTTTAGCAAAATCAATGAGCATCTGGAAAGTATTTTCAAACACGATTTCAAACATTACGTCGCCTGTAGTATGATCAGCAAGAGCAAAGTTCATGGAATTGGTGTTGAGTGAAGCCATATCAGGTTTGAATTCTCTGATAGGAGCGATCCTTTGTTCAGCAGTAAGCATAGGGCGAATCGCCGTACTCATATTAATAATCAATTCCGGACACTTGTCCCTGATAGCTTCAATGGTAGGCCTAATTAAATTAAAATCCTCTGTAGACATACCTGTTTCCGGATCTCTTACATGAATATGCACCACAGATGCTCCTGCCTGCCAGCACTTATAGCTTTCCTCAGCAAATTCTTCCGGAGTGTAGGGTACTGCCTCATTTTGATGCTTCATAGTGGCTGCTCCCGTAAGGGCAGCGGAAATTACCACCTTCTCTTTCAAAGCTTCGCTAACATGTTGTTCTCTCATAATTCATTTCTCCTTTCTTAAATTAAATAATTCAAGCAAATAAGATTAAAACAGAAGTATTACTTTTCCACCCCTAACATTTCTGCATATTCTTTGCGGGGCGGCATAACTGAAGACTCACCTTTAGCGACTACCGTACCATCCTGATTAGTCCAAACACATTCCATCTCCACTTTATTTTTTTCGATATCTTTTTCAGTAACTGTTGCGGTTGCAGTAACCGTATCTCCGGGGAAAACTGGGGCTTTAAAGCGAGTGGATTGACTCAGAGCCACTGTCCCCAAACCGGGAAGAATAGTACCTAATACGGGAGCGATCAAAGATGCGGCTATTCCACCGTGAGCTATGCGTGTCTTGAACATTGTATTTTTGGCAAGTTCTTCGTTCATGTGCATGGGATTAAAGTCCCCCGTAATTGCAGCAAAAAGGGTTATATCAGTTTCGGTGACCGTCTTGCTAAAAGATCCACTTTCCCCAATCTCAATTTCTTCAATGGTTTTTCCCAGTTTCATCCAGACAAACCTCCTTTATAAATTGAGATATAATCAAAGATGTCGAATCTTGCTCTGCATGAATTTAAATAAAGAATTAATCAACAGGAGGCTGCACTTTCGCCTCACCTTCTGCGATCACCTCCTCATCCTGATTTTTCCATTCCAACTTTAATTCAAGCATATTTTCAGGAACATTCTTTTGAGAAACGATGACTGTGGCTGTTATAGTATCACCTGCATAAACTTGCCCTTTAAAACGGTAGGAGTTCTCTAATATTACTGATCCTACCCCGGGCAAAATATTATTTATTACTGGATAAATAAGTGAAGTAGTAATTCCTTCGGGGATAGTGTATTGTAGCGAATATCCTTTTATGTCATCTTTTTCTGCGAGATAATAATAATCATAGTCTCCAGTGATACCCGTATAAAAATATATATCCGTTCCACTTATGGTTTTACTTAAAGAAGCACTGTCGTTTACCTCAACCTTGTCAATAGTTTTGCCGGTTCTGTATGTATTTTGCCTCTGCAGAGTTCTTAAGCCATTTACCAGGTAATTGGCCATAACTTCTGCCAAATTATCCTTGCTCATTTCAGCATCTTCACGAAACCATACATAAACCCAATTGATACCACCTAAAATAGTATAAGACAGCAATTTTTCATTTTCTTTGATAAAATATCCTTCCTCCATCCCCTTTCTAATTAAATTTTGAATTAATTTCTCATATTTTTTACGACTTACCACTATATTCTCCCAATTCTCTTCTTTAAGATCTTGACGCAAATCCATAAAAACAGTCATTACTGCTTTATTGTTACAAATAGCAATTATATGGGCTCTAATTATTGCTTTTAAGCGCAAATCAACGGGCAAGATACTGTCATTTGCTTCTTCTACTTCTTCCATGAAATAATCCATGGCCTGGCGGAATATCTGGTACAAGATTTCTTGTTTGCTATTGAAATAATAATAAATATGCCCTTTAGTTACTCCCATTTTTTCTGCTATTTGATCTACTGTAGCTGAAAAGCCATTTTTCGAAAATATCTCTGCTGCTTCTTTTAAGATATGACTTTTGGGATTCACTTCAGCAAAATCTTTATTAAATTCTTTTTCAAAGATGCTTTTCGGCAAAATATATTCCCCTTTATCATCGATATATAAATCCGGCTAAAACCTACAAACTGAGCAGTATGATTTATAGAAATATCATACTCATTAGTATGTTATTATAAATATTCTGCAAAGTAACTTATAATCCTTCTTGTATTCAAATTTTTTTAAAAAAATTTTTTGTTATACAATAAACAAAAAATGCACACTATCCCGTAGTGTGCACAAAATATATTTTGATGTACAGTACACAAAAAAAAATACTTGAGTAAACCTGTAAGCCGAGTTCTGTACTTTCCCAAGGGGAAAGTGGTAGTCATCTATCTGGGGCTACCAGTTGCCTGGCGCCTCTAGCGACCTTACCCGAGGAATCCGCGTGCAGCTTCATCTTCCTCCTATTTGGTCTTGCTCCGGGTGGGGTTTGCCTAGCCGACCAGTCTCCTGGCCGCTGGTGCGCTCTTACCGCACCGTTGCACCCTTACCCGGCATTTCAGCTTTTAAAAAGATAAATGCCGGGCGGTCTCTTTCTGTGGCACTTTCCTTAGGGTCACCCCCACTGGGCGTTACCCAGCACCCTGCTCTACGGAGCTCGGACTTTCCTCAGAAACTTTAAGGTTCCTGCGACTACCCGGTTTACTCAAGTATTTCCTTTAACTCTAATTTAACATAATACTGCCTTGAAGTCAAAGCATCCGGCACTTTCAGCCATTTAACTCCTTTAAAAACTCCATTACCTCATCCAGTGTTTCTACCGCCACAACTTCTATTTTGTTAGCCGCAGCAACAGCCTCATGATAATTTTTTTGGGGAACTATAAAATAATCCGCACCTTCTCTTTCCGCAGTCAACACTTTTTGTTTAACACCGCCAATTCCTCCCACATTTTCAAAGTAATCAATAGTTCCTGTACCGGCAATTTTATATCCACAAGTTAAATTTTCCTCTTCCAACTGATCAATTATTTCCAGGACAAACATCATACCCGCAGAAGGACCTGCAATTTCTCCCGTATCTATATCAATATCAAAAGGCATGTTTAATTCACGTTCCTGAAAAGCAGTAATATATACACCTATTGCCGGTCTATCCGGCTCATTCTGATGAGCAATAGTATTAACTTCCGTGCTTTTTATGTCTTCGTTACTTTGATATGTTATGCTGATACTATCCCCTACCTGGCGTTCCTGCACTTTTGCTAATAACTGATCCACAAAATAAATATCCTCTTCATCTACAGTTAATATAACATCTCCTTCTCTCAAAACCTCTTTAGCCGGGCTATCTTCCACAAAACCTTCCACTTTTGCCCCTCTTCCATCCATTTCTATTTCATACCCTGCCCACCTCAGAGCAATAAATTTTGCCAGCAATTTACTTTCCTCCATCCATTGTTTAAGTATTTCACGATGCTCTTCTTCGTCCATATCCGGCGGAATTAATTGCATCTGATGCCTTAGATCAATAGACGGATTAATCCATCCCCAAACCAAGCTAGATAATGTTGCTCTTCTCTGTGCAATTGTAACCAGCATAAAACTACCGTTATCTTCAGCCAATGCTTGATCATCATCAATAATTACCATCTCCCCAAGGTTTTCCAAATTTCCTGGATAAATTGCCAAATAAGATGTAGGGACTAAAACAGAGAACAACAAAACAGCCAAAACAACTAAAATAAATTTAATGTTTCTTTTCATATTGCACCCTCCTTAATAGTAAAACACCGGGAATTCTCTATCTGAACTATTTTTACTCTAAAACATTTTAAGTAAGCTTGTTCTATTATTATATTCTATTCCATATATAATAATGGCAAAACAATTAACTTAACAGGAGAATGTTTTTATATATGGCTTATTGGGCTATAAAAGATATAAAAACCATTTTACTTGCGGTAGTTTGTGTCGGTCTTACTATCTCTGTTATCATCTTTCCTGAAGCTGCTTTTAATGCCTCTGTTTCAGGATTGAGAGTTTGGTGGAATATTGTTTTTCCAGCTTTACTCCCCTTTTTTATAATTGCTCAACTGCTTATTGGTCTTGGAGTCGTCCATATGTTAGGAGTATTACTGGAACCTGTAATGCGCCCTGTTTTTAATGTTCCAGGAAGCGGTTCTTTCGTTATGGCCATGGGGCTAGCCTCAGGTTTTCCCATTGGAGCCGTTTTAACCACCCAACTCAGAAAGCAAAACTTATGTAATAAAACTGAAGCGGAAAGGCTTCTTTCCTTTACCAACACTGCTGATCCTTTGTTTATGTTTGGCGCTGTTTCGGTAGGAATGATAGGATACCCTGAAGCTGGCATAATTATTGCCAGCGCCCATTATCTCTCCAGCTTATCCGTAGGTCTAATAATGCGTTTTTATAAAAATAAAGAACACCCCTCCTCTCAACCATCAAACATAAATAAGCAAAACCTTTTTGCGCGCTCATTATCTTCTCTTATTGAAGCTCGCCAGAAAGACAGCCGCCCCCTTGGGCAATTAATGGGTGATGCCGTCATTAAATCCGTAGAAACTCTCATGTTGATCGGCGGGTTGATAATTCTTTTCTCAGTAATTATTAGTATATTGGAAGAAATAAGTTTAGCCGGATTCATGGCCAGAGAAGCAGGACACTTTCTTTCTTTAAGTGGCCTTTCAACTAACCTTTCCCCAGCAATTATAAGCGGAATTTTTGAAATAGATCTGGGCTGTCAGGCTGCAGGGGGATCTCAAGCACCTTTAAGAGATATTATTATTATCAGTAGTGTTATTATTGCCTGGAGTGGCTTGGCAGTCCACGCCCAGGTGGCAAGTATCATCAGCGAAACTGACATTAATATAATCCCGTATATAATTGCCAGACTAATTCATGGTACCCTGGCTGGAATTTACTCATTTTTACTAGCTGGCCCCGTTTTTCCTTTAATAGAAACTGTTGCAATACCTGCAATTTATAACCTAAAACCCACCGGAGATATAATTTTTTGGTGGGCAAGAACCACAATAATGTTTCAATATCTAATCTTAATCTTATTAAGCTTGGGCCTTTTATCTATAATTGCTTACTTCTTTAGTAAGATTAAACTTAAAATCACATTGCCTAAAACTATGGATTAAATTTTTTAATTATTATATCATGCAATTCTGAAGGAACCATCTCCCGGATATTTCCACCCAGGCTGGCCACCTCTTTCACAATACTTGAACTGATATGGGCATATTTGCTATTGGTCATCATAAACATAGTTTCAATGCTGGGGTCAAGTTTTTGATTTACCAGAGCCATTTGAAACTCAAATTCAAAATCCGACATAGCCCTAAGCCCTTTAATTATTACTTTTACATCCTTTGCTGCTGCATACTCCACCAGCAAACCTTTAAACGAATCAATTTCCACGTTAGGGTAACCTGCAGTTATCTTTTTAAGCATCTCTACTCTTTCTTCAAAAGAAAATAATTCTTCTTTGCGGGGATTATCAAGAACAGCAACGGTCAGTTGATCTACTACTTTACTAGCTCGCTTAATTATATCAAAGTGCCCACAAGTTACGGGGTCAAAACTACCCGGATATAAAGCTTTTCTCATTTTAAACGTCCTCCCTAACTACCATGGATCTAGATTACAACTCTTTTAAAAAACTTATTGCCGTATTACCATAATATCTCGTATTAACATGAGCCCATTTCTTAATAAATTCAAAATCCTCTTCCCTGGAGTGCTCTACAATTACTACCCCCTTTTCTGCTATTAATTTTTGACTTACTATTAATTCTATTAATTTCAAGGTTAACCTGCTGCTACCGTAAGGTGGATCTAAAAAGATAAAGTCAGCAGGATTACATTTTTTCTTAAAGTGTTTAAATCCAGCAAAAATATCCGTTTTTATTATTTCCGCCTTTTCTGCAAAATTTGTTTGCTGCAAATTCTCTTTGATTATTTTAACACAATGTGCTCGTTTTTCAATAAAAATGCAATGGCGCGCCCCCCTGCTTAAAGCTTCCACCCCCACTGCTCCACTTCCCGCAAACCCATCTACAAACAATGCATTATTAACATCTTGACCAATAATGTTAAACAATGCCTCTCTAACTCGGTCAGAGGTAGGTCGAGTTTCTTTCCCTGCCGGGGATTTTAACTTTATACTGCTGGCCATACCACCTATAACTCGCATAAGACCCCTCTCACTTAAATATCAATTTTATTAAGTAAAGTATAAATAACAAAGCATGGTAAATAATAAATAAGGAAGTAACAATTCCCCATAAGCTCTTCCTCCGGTTTCTCCTCTCCCAGCCATCGCAAAAACGGTGGCATTGCCGCAGGTAAACCCTGCGGCTTTTTTTTATAATACTACAAACAAATTTAAATTAAAATAAATCTACAATTCAACCAGTCAACGTTAGTTTTCCCAGTTCACATTTTAAATTATTTGGGTGGCACTTATCACCATTTTCCTGTGGAGGAATAATATAATTGCAAGCAAAATCAACCAGGAAATAATGTATTATTGAAATGAGGTGTTATTTTGCTTAATTTGAACAATCAAAAATTATTAATCAAAGTGGGAGGAATATTATTAGCCCTGACGGGGTTATTTTTAATAGTTAAAACCACATTGGTTTTGTTTTGGCCTATTCTACTAGGAATAATTTTTGTTTGGCTGGGATGGCAGTTGTATTCATATAACTATTATCAATGGTAATATACTAAAATTAGGAAGGAGGACTTAAAATGAAATTTTACGCTTTAAAACCTCCCCGTTTTTTAGGAGTAATTATAAAAGGAGTTCTTGCAGCACTGGGTAAAAATAAATAAAAAGCGCTTTGAAAGCGCTTTTTATGAAAACTTTAAATCAAATCGTTTTATCCAATCGCTCTTTTTACTTTACCAGATTTAATGCAACGTGTACAAACATTCATGCGTTGGCTATGCTTGCCATCAATAGCCACGCGTATTTTTTGTACATTCGCCTTCCAGGTCTTTTTGGTCTTTTTGTTGGAATGGCTCACATTAAACCCGGTATCTTTTTTTCTTTCACATACCTCGCATACTTTGGCCATAACTACAACTCCTTCTATTACTAATTTATTAAAACCTTATTTAAAAAAACTGGTGCCGAAGGTGGGAGTCGAACCCACACGGGCAAAGCCCACGCGATTTTGAGTCGCGCGCGTCTGCCAGTTCCGCCACTTCGGCACGCTTTATGCCTTTCCATTTATAATTTCCATAATTTAATTTAATAATTAAAGAAAACATCTATCCTGCCTTGCAATAGATAATTATAACTTTAAAACATCCACCTGTAAAGTGTTTATTCACGAATTAGATAAATAAACAGGTGTTAATATTATAGTGCAGAAATTGATTTATGTTACCTTCAAAAGTTAGCTTTAGCTTCAACTAAATCACCCTATGCCCCCCCTATGTCCTTTATTATTTCTTCTGCCACTCGGCGAGGTTCAAAAGATTGGTATAAAGGCCGGCCTATTACCAGATAATCAGCTCCTGATTCGATGGCTTCCTTAGGCGTTACAGGTCTTTTATGCTCATTAACCTGTTTCCCTTTTGGCCTAATTCCGGGAGTTATTTTAATAAGGTTCGAACCTACTTTGCTATTAATCTTTCCAACTTCATGCCCTGAAGTTATTACTCCATCACAACCATACTCAACTGCCTTTTCCACTCTTTGCATAACCATATCTTCAAGTGAACACTTCAAACCAAGTTCTTCAAGATCCTGAGCATCCATACTGGTTAAAACCGTAATTGCCAGCAACTTTAAATCAGAACCACTTTTTGCTTTAACAGCTTCCTCAATAATTCTGCTATTGCCATGAATGGTTAGAAAGTTTATTCCCATTTGAGCTACTTTTTCTACAACAGAAGCCACTGTCTCGGGAATGTCATAATATTTCATATCCAAAAAAACTTTCTTTTGTTTTGAGAGTAGCCATGACAAAATTTCGTTTCCACCAGTAAATTGGAGCAACATTCCTACTTTATATATGTTTACCAGGTCACCCAGTTCGTTTACAAGTTCTTTTGCCCTCTCGGGATTTTCAAAATCCAGAGCACATATAATCCGATCATTGTAATTATCGGAATCCATTCAACGATCCAACCTCCTCCCCTGCCTGTACTTTCCCTTCTACTTTAACTGGCAAACAGCTTCATCTGCTATTTTATTTTAGCAAGTTAACTCCTTTTGCTCCCTGGCCAGGGTAGCTAAATCAACAGCTTCTAACTCTTCCTTAATTCTAGCCTTCACATTAGACCACACTTTCCTGGTAACACACCTATCTAGTCTTCCACACACACCCGGGTTGTCAACACAACTAACAGGAGCTAAAGAACCTTCTACCACCTCAATAACATCATAAAGTGAAATTTCTTCAGGTGGTTTGGCCAATACATAACCTCCCTTATTTCCCCTGATTGTGTGAATAAACCCTTTTGCTCTCAAGGGAGCAAGCAGTTGCTCCAGGTACTTATCCGATATTTCCTGCTCATGAGCTACATCTTTTAATAAAACAGGTCCTTCCCCGTATCTGATAGACAATTCTATCATAGCCCTTACTGCGTATCTAGCTCTTGTTGAAAGTTGCAACTTTTTTTACCTCCTTTTTCAGCAATATATTAACCCAAAAACTATTGGGAATTATCGAGCGTTCTATTCATACTTCCCGACACAAAACCTTGCATGTCAAGGGTGATATATTTAAACCCTATTTTCCCCAGTTCTTTAATAATTTCTTCTCTCTTATCCAACAAACTATCAAATTCATTTTCTGATATCTCAATTCGGGCCAGTTCTCCATGAAAACGAACTCGTAGATCATTTACAAAGCCCATTTGCTTTAATATTTTTTCAGATTGCTCCACTTTTTTTATCTTTCCTTCCTCCAACTTTTCCCCATAGGGAAAACGAGAGGCAAGACAAGCCGCTGCTGGCTTATTCCAGGTGGGCAAATTATATTGCCAGGAAAGATTGCGAACGTCAGATTTGTTCAAGCCTGCCTCTTTTAAAGGGCTCCTGACTCCCATTTCCCGGGTAGCCTTTAGCCCGGGACGATAATCATTGTCGTCATCGCTATTAGACCCATCCACTATAGTTTCTATGCCCCTTTTTTTGCCCAACTCAAAAAGTTTAGAGTATAGTTCTTTTTTACAATAATAACATCGCTGGGGCGAATTGGTAGCAAATTCAAGCAAAGAAAGTTCTTCGGTTTTCAGTAACTCATGCCTGGCACCAAATTGAGTTGCTAAATTTTGAGCTTCTTGTTGCTCATCTTTCGTTATCAATTCAGAGATTGAAGTAACAGCCAATACATTACTGGCCCCCAGCACATTAATGGCTTTAAACAAAAGAAATGTACTATCCACTCCCCCTGAAAAAGCTACCATTATTTTATCTTCTCTGGATAACAAATTTTCCAGTTCATGTTCTTTGCTAAGCAAATCTTGTTCAGCCATGGTTTTCATAATTAACCTCTCATGAATTAAACAAATATAAAACTTCCGGCACCGGCAAAACTTGCCCCATTTTGAATTATTATTTAATTTATTTAGTAGCACTACTCTATTTAATCACACTATAACATAATTATTTTTATAGAATTAATTCTTTAAAACAAGAAAAAATACCTTTCTTTTTCTCTTATTTAAAGGGATTTTAATAAAAAAATCAAATTTTATATATATCTTGTTATAAATTTCACCAGGAGGTAAAATTTAGTGATAGCAAAAGTATATTCATGCGCCGTATTAGGTATTGAAGGTTTTCCTGTAGAAGTTGAAGTTGATATATCTGACGGTTTGCCAGCCTTCGATTTAATTGGCCTTCCTGATCCTTCCGTCCGAGAAGCAAGAGAGCGCGTTCGTTCTGCAATCAAAAATAGTGGCTACGAGTTCCCATTGAGTCGCATCACAGTTAATCTTGCTCCTGCTGACATCAAAAAAGAAGGTCCGGCCTTTGACATGGCTATTGCTGTTGGTATATTGATTGCCAGCGAGCAATTATCTCTCTCAAATGTAAATCTGCAAATGATGCTGGTAGGAGAATTGTCACTTGACGGAAACCTCCGCGGAATACCGGGAGGCCTGGCCATAGCTTCATCTTTGTTAGAACAGGGATATGAGCACTTTCAACTTTTTGTACCTGAAGTTAACGCCAAAGAAGCTTCTTTGATAAAGAATATTCAGGTTCGAGGTATAAATACTTTATCAGAAATGGTTTCTTTTATAAAAGGGGAGGTAGATATTCCAGCCACCGAACCTGATTTGGATTTTATGCTTTACAACTGCTCAGAAATTGCAGATATGAAAGATATTAAGGGTCAAGAGAATGCCAAAAGAGCTTTGGAAATGGCAGCTGCGGGAGCACATAACGTTATTTTTTACGGGCCTCCCGGAACGGGGAAAACCATGTTAGCCAAGCGGTTACCCTCTATCCTGCCGGAACCTTCCCTTGAGGAAAAATTAGAAATTACCCGCATTCACAGTGTAGCCGGCCATCTTTCACCCGAGATACCTTTACTTACTACCAGGCCCTTTCGCAACCCTCATCACAGTTCTTCTACAGCGGGTATTATTGGAGGAGGGAAGATACCTCGCCCAGGTGAAGTTAGTTTGGCTCACCGGGGCGTACTTTTCCTGGATGAACTCCCTGAATTTAACCGCGAACTCCTGGAAACACTTCGCCAACCTCTGGAAGATAGGGTAGTAACTATAACCAGAAGTGCAGCCACTTTACAATTCCCGGCTGATTTTATTTTTGCTAGCAGTTTAAATCCCTGTCCATGCGGTAACTACGGCGACCCCCGCCATGCATGCCGCTGCAGTCACTCTCAAATCCAGCGTTATCGTTCTCGGCTATCTGGACCGCTTCTGGATCGTATAGACATCCAGATAGAAGTCCCGAGGTTAGACTACAATGAACTGGAAACGGATACTCCTTCGGAAGACAGCGCCACTATACGGGAAAGAGTTAAAAAAGCAAGGCAGATCCAGAAAGAGCGCTTCGGGGTTCAAAACAGGCAATCCCAGAATGGCAACCCTCCCACCCTGACCAACTCGGAGATGAGCCCGACCCAGGTCAAAGAATTCTGCCCTCTAAACAGCGAAGCTCGCGCCCTGGCCCGCCAGGCCTTCGACCGCCTGGGCATGTCCATGCGGGCCTACGACCGTATCCTCAAGGTCTCCCGGACCATCGCCGATCTGGATGGGTGTGAGGATATAGAAACCCGGCAC
>Ga0207421_10001635_pt1 | contig 28486 bp, 22 predicted proteins | sample SodLakKL_010_SED_4_FD_187542 | JGI IMG/M metagenome (GOLD analysis project Ga0207421, IMG submission 187542) | Alkaline sediment microbial communities from Lake Tanatar, Kulunda Steppe, Russia - 8KL_010_SED (SPAdes) (version 2) | ecosystem: Environmental > Aquatic > Non-marine Saline and...
GGGTCCGATATACCAGAAGATGATAGAGCGTTTAGAAGAAGTGGGTGTGAAGATACTCAAAGAGGTCAAGTATTGACCTCAAAAACCCTTTTTCTTTTTACTTAGTTAATCTCACCACATCGCCACTGCCCGAACAGGAGATCCATCCCCATCCTTGATGTTGAGCGGAAGTCCGAAGAACATGAATGTAATACCTCGTGGTATCTTTTCCAGGTTGATAAGGTCTGTATAGGTGATGATCTCGTTTTTCAAAAGGGACCTCTGCAGTTCCTCCGTGATATTCCCTCCTACAAAAAGGGGATCGGCATCCAAAATTTTCTGTAACATCTCCATACCCGTTTTTTCTATGAAGAATAGTCCTTTCTCATGGGGAAAAACATCCTCCGGTCCCACTACCTGTGCCTCTCCGAAAAATTTGGCTATGGGTATCTGGTCCAAGGATCTCCCGTCTTCATCCATGTGTGAATAAGCGTCTACATGGGTCCCGGTATGGGTCCCCATGGTGATCTTTCTCAGTTCCCATGTATCTTTATCATGGGTATTCACCAGCATTATCTCTACCTCTGGATCGCCTGGATATACGTCCATATTTTCTTTTATCAGTTTACTCAGGTCTATGACGTTCAATAGATCTCCTCCTGTTCGATATAGGTGATCACTTCATCACATAAATGTATTGCTACAACACCATTTTGTTTAAATATCAAGGAGAGTAATGAGCACAGTAATGGAAACGATAATCCTACTACTGCTAGTCAGTACGTTCATCGCGTCCATGTTCGGTACATTAACCGGCTTCGGTATATCGACGGTCCTTATACCAATATTTATGCTGTTCTTCCCTCCTCCGGTCACTCTTCTCATGGTCGGTTTGATCCACTGGTTCAACAATGTTTGGAGAGTTACACTATTCAGAAAAGGATTGGTCTACAAACTGGTGTTATATTTTGGAGTGCCTGGCATCCTGCTGAGTTATACCGGCGCTAGATTGTCGGTGGAGGTTCCACATGATCTACTGGCTAGAGCCATAGGCATCGTTATACTACTTTATGTGATCTTCATCCATGTGAAAGAGAGTTTCAAGGTCAGAGTCAGCAAAAAGAACGCGCTACTTGGAGGTGGCATGTACGGTTTTTCCTCAGGCCTGACGGGTATCGGAGGTGAGATCAGGTCAATGTTTTTATTGGCCTACAAACTACCCAAATCGGTCTATATCGCTACGACCGGAGCCATCTCCCTGACCGTGGATACTACCCGGTTGATCACCTACGTCCATGGGGGAGCTAGACTCGGTACAACCCTGCTATACGCTTCACCTTTCCTGATATTGGCCACCCTGATCGGAGCCTACTTTGGAAAGAACTTGGTTGAAAAGATCCCCAAGGAAAAGTTTCGAATGGTCGTAGGGATCTTTCTGCTGTTGATGGCTGTCAAGATGATAGTTTGGCCGTGATGCTGAGCGATTGATCAATCATCGCTCCTGATCTATAGTATCCCTATCGGATCATGCGTTTTTCTAAAAGATCTCTCAATTCGGGTATCCTCTTCTTCGGCATCTTGATCGGATCTCAGACCCAGACTAAATCACTAGGATATGCAATGTGAACGAAGCACTGGTCATAGTAATATTTATATCCTATTGGTATATACGAGAACCGGTGAATCCTTATAACGTTAGATGAACATACAAATGCTGGCCTTAAATACATGGTTGGTGGTTTAATCACACACGGCTTATCCAATTTGGTCAGTGTACAAAACCTACCTGGTACCACGGAGACGATCACCAGACCATCGATAGGCAGTTTGTGTTTTGTTTTCATCTTATCATTATTCGCTCTAGCTCTTTATGCTTCAGCCCTAATCAGACTTTACATGGGTGCGAAAAATGTTTCCGAGCTCCACCGTAAGAAAGTTCTCATCGCCATAATACTCATCATAATCGGTTTCCTGCTCGGCATGATTTTTTCTTCGGTGATCCCTATGGATATAGAGGATACCTCTGGTATGAGAACCCTCTCAATTCAGGTAGGTATAATCGGTTTTATTGGGTCTTTGCTGATCGGTTTTGCACTCGTACTATTGATCCATGAAATAATCGAAAAAAGATGGCATGCGTACATATGTTTCCTTCTATTATTGTTTTTCAATTTTTTTACCTTCTGGAGATTATATACCATGCCTATTTCCGGTACCTTAGAAGACGTTGTAGGTTCCTTCATTGGCATAGCAGCGGGAGACCAAATCTTGTCGGGTATCACTTACTTTGCCTTCGCTGTACTTTACTTTTCCGTGTATGAATATGAAAATTTTGATCAATCTGTTGAATACGACACCAAGCCGTGTCCTGATTGTGGTAAGTTGTTGGTGACTTTAGAAAATCGAGGTATTTTCTGTGAATCCTGCGGAGCTTTGATCTATGATGATCCCCAAACGATTTACAAAAAATGTATCGAATGTGGGAGTATGGCTATGACGGTTTCCCACATAGGTTTAGCTAACTGCAGAGAGTGCGGGCACTTTACCAGCAACTATCTAAGAGACTATCACTTAAGAAAAACCGAATAGCATATCTACTCTCGATAAAACGAGACATCTCTTCTATTCGTTTATCTCCTATCCCTATACCCGATCCGCTGGGTCCAGTTTGCTGTAGATAATCCATGGTAAAGGTTATTAACATCTGTACATCTTTTCTGACAATATGACCCTCATTGGCTCCAAGGGACGCATACTTCTGCATCTAAATAATTTTCAAGGATACCTGCACAAGATGGAGGTCCCACATCCTGTTACTCAACCCGGTATAGCCGATGCAGTAGGTCTGAGTAGAGGTCACCTCACTCAGGTGATAAACACCATGAGGGATGATGGACTGGTGGTTGAAGAGGTACGTCACGTGAAGGGCAGTGTCCGCAGGAGGAAGGTTTACTTCTTATCTTCCAAAGGTCTTAGGAAGGTGGAGGGGATACGTAGTGAACTGAAAGAAGAAAAAGTGATGTTGAAAACATTTGAAGGAACACGAGAGATCCTTTTACGAGATATCGATGACCATATGGACGAAACCAACCCGATGCTGGAAGCCATCAAGATCATCGACTCTAATGGTGTTATCGATCTAACATACGGTAAACCCCAGGAGGACATATTCGTTGGTCGTGAAAAGGAATTGGAGAAATTGAAGAATATAATTTCCGATGTCAAAGAAGGGGATAGTTCGACTGTTTTTATATCCGGAGAAGCAGGCATAGGAAAGACCCGCATAGCAAACGAGCTCGGTGAACATGCTAAGGAGAACGGATTTCAATTCATATCCGGAAAGGCACATTTCGAAACGTCCGAACCCTATCTTCCATTCAAAAGAGCTTTCAGGAAGCACTTTGAACGGATGGATGAGATGCCAAACTTCGGTTTTCAGATAGGTATGGTGGGTCTGAAGAAAGCAAAAGTCGACGATCGTGTCACTTTCGATGCCCGTAGGAAAGCATCATTCTTTGAGGCCGCTAAACAATTGAAACTGCTGGCGGAAAAGAGACCGGTCCTCCTTTTCTTAGACGATATGCAGTGGGCTGATAAAGCCAGTCTTCAACTCCTTTACTATCTAGCATTGAACCTCGACGATACTCCGGTCTGTCTTCTAGTTGCTTATCGTCCGGAAGATCTTCACAGCGATCACTTTTTAAAGGAGGTCCGAGAACGTTTCATGCGCGAACACAGATCTACTTTTATCGATCTAAAACCCCTTGGGCTTTCCCTCACACGAAAGATGGCAGAAGGGATGCTGAACAGAGATGACGTACCACCTGAATTCATCGAATTATTGTATGGTATGACCGATGGGAATCCATTATACATAACGGAAAGTGTGAAGCGTTTGATGGATGAAGGTACCATCGATCCAAAGAAAAACAAGTATCCTTTGAACGAAACCGAGTTTCAGATCCCACGGATGATACAGGGTGTGATAAAAAGGAAGATAGATTCCCTACCATCTGAAGCGGCAAAGTTGATACATATCGGCAGTGTCATAGGCGATGAGATCCCCTTCGATCTGATCTTACATACCAGCCAACTCGACGAACTCGATATATTGGATCATATAGATGTTCTATTAGGCAGCAACCTATGGACCGAGCACCCCGACGGCGAACGTTTTCTGTTCACACATCGATCCGTACAACTGACAGCCTACCGGGATATAAGCGGTATGAAAAGAAAGAGACTTCACAGACACGTTGCTTCAAAGATATTGGAAGTTTATGGGGATCGATCAGAGACACATTATCCCGCACTCGCTTATCATTATGAAAGGAGTGGTGCCTTCGAAGATGCGGTAGAGTATTACATGAAGGCAGGGAACTTCGCTGAAAGGGTGTATGCCCACGAAGACGCTATAGAGATGTACAAACAGGTTCTTGAACTGCTTGATAAAAAGTCGATCCCTGTCGATAGATCAGACATTCTAGAACAGATGGGTGATATATACCGGGTACTCGGAGATTATGATAAGAGCAGGCATCATTACTTAAAATGTATGGAATCATCTAGATCGGATGAGATCAATTCTCGACTGAATCGAAAGATAGCTGATGCTTGGTTGAGCCAGGGTGATTTTGAAAAAACACATGAGTTCATCGAAAGAGGACTTTCCTGTGCCGATCAAAGATCGAGAGAAAGGTGTAAGCTTCTTAACATCAAGGGATGGGCTATCATGCAAGAGGGTAAGAACGAAGAAGCTAAGCAGGTATTTGTAGAGGGAAAAGAATTAGCGGAAGAAATTGGCTCTTTGAAATGTCTAGGTGAAGCACTTCACACATTGGGTACCGTTTATATCCGGACAGGGGATTATCATGAAGGAGAAAGATATCTGAGGAGGGCTGCCGATATCCGGGAAGAAGCTGACGATGAAGAGGGACTAGCTCGAACACTGAATAATATCGGTATCATCTACGAGGACTGGGGGGAACTCGACAAAGCGTTGGATTCCTACGAAAAAAGCCTTGAGATACAAGAGAAGATAGGGATGAAGGAAGCCATAGCGACGGTTTACGTAAACATGGGCATAATCCAGGGTATCAGAGGAAAGAACGAAGAGGCTGAGGAGTTCTTCGAAAAGGGTCTTGATATGTTCAGACGCATCGGCGATAAAAGAGGGATAGCCCTCGGTCTTAGTAATCTGGGAAAGCTACACATACAGAAGGGGATGATCGAACGAGCTTTAGCCCTAAACAAAGAGTGTCTAAAGGTATCTGAGGATATAGGATTCAAAAGGGCTATAGCAATGTCTCTTAACCATATAGGTGAATCATATCATCTATTAGGTGATCTAGAAAGTGCCAAGAAACACTATGAAAAAAGCAAAGATATCTGTTGTGAGATGGGTGATAAAAGGGGCAAAGCATCGGCGATAGGAAATATAGGCGATATACATATGGAAGAAGGGGATCTTTCTGAAGCTTTGGAGGAGTACGACCATTGTATAAACATATACAAGGATGTGGGTGACCTGTTCGAGACGATTCACAACGAGATCAGAAAGGCTGAAGCTTATTATGAATCAGGAGATCATAAAAATGCGATGGAACATGCGGACAGAGCTCTTTCTCTTGCCCACACTAGAAAGAATAGACTATCCCAGGCAGAAGCACATCTGATCAGTGGTAAGATAAAAAAGGTGCTAGGTGATTTAGATGGGGCAAGATCTGATCTGGATGAATCTGAGAGTATATTCAAGAGTATAAACAATCGACCTGATCTCAACGTGGCACGCTATGAGATCGCCCTGTTGAAGCGGGAAGAAGGACATGAAAAAAGTGCTTTGGATATACTCCGTAGTGTAAGAGAGAATTTCAAAGAGATGGGCATGGCTATGTGGGTTGAGCGATGTGATGCAGAACTAGAGTGACATCCATATGTTTGCTACATGTAACATCTACATTTTATATACACATAGTCTACTGTTATCGATAGATTCAACTCTACGCAGGTGTTATCATGAAAAAGCAGACTTCATTTGTAATCAGTTTGATAGTTGTGATACTGCTGTGCACAACTTCGGTTCTATCTATCTTCGTTTGGGAGAACGATGTAAGTGAGAAAGTACTCATCATTCATGATGGTGATCTATCATCTTTTGAAGGGGATGTAATAGATGTTTATGGCCGATATGCCTTTGTTGAAGTGGAGCAAAAACACGGTCTAGAACTTTTTAAGAGTCCTGTAAGCGATGTTATCAGCGTAAGAGGACAAGAGTTGGATACTTCTTGTCTTGCCCCCTCGACTCATGAGGATATCCAAGGTTCTCACGGCCTTTACTTGATAAAACTGATGGGTCCCGTAAATCCTACATGGCGAGAACACATGGAAGGGATGGGGGTAGAGATCATAAGCTACACACCTTACTATTCTTACACCGCTTGGATGGAACACGATATATATCGTGAAGTCCTAGATCTGTATTTTGTTGACTGGGTTGGGCCTTACATCGATGAATATAAAACGGTTCAAGAACTCGGCGATAAAGTTCTGATCGATGTCGTACCCAGCGCTCTGACAGATACCGCAGATAGCTTACAAGAGATCGATGATGTTGTGGCTGTTGAAGTGTTGAAGAACACCAACAGATTGATGGTAGAGTTGAATCAGACTGTATCATTGGATACCATCACCTCGATCAGAGAGGTAATTTTCATTTCACCTTTAAAGGAAAGGCAGCTAAACAGTGAATTAGAGTCACAGATCATAGGAGGTCACTGGGATGAAGGTTCCCCATCATCTCCCTATAGGGGACATGGTGATCACGGAGCCTACGTTAATCAGATAGGGTACACGGGCAAAGACGTGGTCATCGGAGTGGCTGATACTGGATTGGGAGATGGGACAGTGGGTGATGCCGGGCATCCTGACTTTACTGGAAGGGTTATCGGAGGTAACTCATTTGCAGGGGAAGATTGGTCTGATGGTCACGGACACGGGACCCACTGCACCGGGTCTGCGGCAGGTGACACATACAGTGGCACAGGTGTCATTTACGGAGGACACGGTCCATACTTTATTTCCCAAGGACTGGCCTATGATTCCTATTTATATGGGCAAAAAGTGTTCACCGACGGTGGGAGTTGGATAGGACCTGCAGAAGATTATGAGATACTCAGGGAGGCAAAAGCGAACGGAGGTGTTTACGTACACTCGAATTCTTGGGGCTACGGCTACAGCGGAGTTTATTTTACTTCGGATTCTGATTATGACAGGGCTGTAAGGGATTCTGATCCCGGTTCATGGGGGAACGACCCATTGATTCCAGTGGTAGCTGCAGGCAATGCAGGTGAAGATGCAATGGGAAACAGAGATGAACAGAGCATAGGCAGTCCAGGTAATTCGAAGAATGTGATCACCGTGGGTGCTGCGGGAACCTACATGCCCGATGCGGATCAATATGGAGGTTCAGCTACGACTGACGAGGTTTACAACGTTACCACATGGAGTTCCAAAGGTTGGACCGCCGACAATAGGGTGAAGCCCGACGTGGTAGCACCTGGCAGAGCGGTCCTCTCCACGAGTTCACCTCTCACAACATCTGGAAACATATATACTGAGGATGATAGGTACGAGTGGATGTCTGGTACTTCCATGGCTACACCCGCTGTATCAGGCGCTGTTGGCGTCGTGATAGAATGGTACGAAGATGTTTATGGTGAACGCCCCTCACCAGCCATGTTGAAGGCACTGCTGATCAACTCGGCAAGACCCCTTTTAAATGATCTGAACAGCGATGATGAAATAGATCACATACCCAACAGAGACGAGGGTTGGGGCATGGTCGATATAGCCTCTCTTTTGAGCAGAGAAGAGTCATCATTCTTCGTTGACCAGTCCGTCCATCTCACAACGGGAGAGGTAAAGGAGTATGAGGTGAGGTACGATGAACCAGATCAACCATTAAAATTCACACTAGTTTGGACGGATAAGTACGCAGAAGCTTACGATAATCCCTCTTTAAAGAACGATCTTGATATCGAGGTCGTATCTCCGTCGGGCCAGGTGTATCGCGGGAACGCTTTTCAGAACGGATGGACTCCCTCGAACACCAACGCCCTTTCGGACTTCGATCACAATGGAGATGGCACGGACGATGCCAACACGGTTGAAAACATCTTCATCCATCAAGACTATCTCGAGGAGGGTACTTATACGGTGAGGATAATAGGAAGTAACGTACCTGAGGATGCATTGAACAGCGGCTCACCGCAGCAGGATTACGCCCTAGTCGCGTACAATACGGTATATGGAAGCGAGGGTTCTGTATATCTGGGCCGGGAGGAGTACACCACCGATGATATCGTTGACGTAACGGTCTATGACGGAGATCTGATAGGACAATCCGAGTTTGATGTGCTTCTGACAAGCGATACAGAACCGGATGGTATGACCTTAACACTCACCCCTGGTGTTCAAGAGTGGAGGTTCACTGGCTCTGCCTATATCTCATCAACTGATTCTCACAATTCGCTCAAGGTATCACACGGAGACACACTCACAGTGAGCTACGACGATGCAGGCACGATCAGAGAAGATCATGCTATCATAGACGGGTCACCTCCCGAGATAACTGAAATAGAAGTAGATTCGAAATTCGCGGTGAGGATATCATGGACAACCGATGAGCCTTCATGGGGTAAGGTAGGATACGGTTCATCAGAAGTCATGATGAGTCCAGATTTTAATACAGAGCACGAAGTGATCCTTGATGGCCTGATACCTGGGATGGATTATGATTTTATAATAATATGTCAAGACAGTGCCGGTAACAAAATAGAGTCTTCACCACATACATTCACGGTAGGTGAAGTTGATGATGTGGAAGATGGGAACATAGCATGGATCGCCGATACAAACTGGAACATCGCTGAAGGCGACGCTTACTCTGGAGACCATTATTGGGACTGTGGTGACGGCAATTATGGTACATACTGGGATGAGAAATTGGTTTCCCCTAGGATCGACACCACCTTATGGTCCGAAGCTGAATTCACCTGGTGGCACAGATACAATTTCAACGAAGGAGACGATGGAGGCGTGGTAGAGGTGTTCGATGGATCAGAATGGGTACCGGTTACACCCCTTGGAGGGTATGATGGAGTGCTTAGTGATTGGGGAGAAAATGTTCTAGGTGGACGAGATGCGTTCACCGGTGTACAGGACGAATGGGCCATGGAGACCGTTGATCTTACTCCCTTCGTCGGCACACAGGATCTTAGGGTAAGATTCTGGGTCGGAACTGACGGTTATTCCAATTGGCCCGACCCTAGGGAAGGCTGGTTAGTTGATGACATAGGATTGACCGGTCAGATCGAAACCGATACCCTAGAGATATCTTTATCTTCAGAGGGGTGGAACTTCGTTTCCACGAACATAGTGCCAGAAGATACGTCCATAGGATCGATCCTAGAAAATCCTGAAGATGGTATCTCGGGTAGTTATGATCGGGTGATGTACTACGACGCAAAACAAGGTGAATGGCTGAGCTATGTACCTGGTAGAGCTGGTCGATTCAACAACCTCGATGATTGGGATCACACCATGGGATTATGGATACATATGGTGTCGGAGGACACTCTTACGATACACGGTTTTGTACCGACAAATACGGAGATCTATCTACATCCTGGTTGGAACATGGTAGGGATGCCAAGTGAAACATCCGGTAATCATGGAATTCCAGACCAGGTGACCAGAGTGGGATATTTTGATTCAACGTCTGAATACAACCTGAATTACGACCATGAGCCGGAAGATTTCATCTTCCAACCGGCAAAGGGGTACTGGATCTATAACGGAGCCTCCTACTCAGTGATCTGGAGTTTGGAATATTAAAAAAGAGGAAGGGGTTTTTACCTCAAAGATCCGTAGTTCGAAACGGGTGTTGAGAGGTTATAGGCGTTTTTTTGTATCTGCTTGTTCTGCTTCATATTACGCCTATGGTTAGGGTCCTATTTATAAATATTTAGAATTAAAAATTTAATAACTTGACCTTCGAGGGCGATAAATACAACTACCGAGTTGAGATTCAATATTTCAGCTTTTTAGGTACCTGTACAACTCCTGAACCTTTCGTGACCCTACCAACGACCTTGCCTCCTGTAGTCTGTGCCACATCTTCTGCTTCTCCCTTGGATGTGACCATGGCGAAACCCATACCCATATTGAAGGTCTGGTACATCTCCTCATCATCAACATTTCCCTCTTTTTGAAGGAATGCAAAGATAGGTTGAGGTGATATCGGATCGTCGATCTCGTACCCTACAGAGGTTTTGATCCTCTTTAGATTTCTTAGTCCACCTCCCGTGATATTTGCCATGCCCTTTATATCGTACTCTTTTAAAGCTTTAAGAACTGTTTTAACGTATATCTCCGTGGGCTCTAACATCGTTCTACCTATCACCCCGAACTCCAAGGAGTCATGATAATCGTGATGGGACTCTTCGATTATCTTTCTAGCTAGTGTAAATCCATTTGAATGGATGCCTGAACTGGGCAGACCTATTATACTGTCCCCGACCTCAACTCGATCTCCATGTATCATATCCTCCTTTTTCACCATACCCAAGCAAGTACCAGCTATATCGAAACCTTTGACTATCTCTCCGAGGGTTGCGGTTTCACCACCCACGATCGATATATTGGAGAGCTCGGCACCACGATTCAATCCTTTACCCAATTCTCTCATAAGATGTGCATCTGGTTCATCTATAGCCAGGTAGTCCACGAAGGCGATCGGTTCAGCACCCTGGCATATGGTGTCGTTGACGTTCATGGCTATACAGTCTATACCAACCGTGTCCCACTTTTCCATGATATCCGCTATCAGAAGTTTGGTCCCCACTCCATCGGTGCATAATGTCAAAGCATGATCACCAAAATCGATCAGCCCTGTGAATTCACCTTTTAGCGGTGCTCCAAGTCCCTTCCTTGCAAAAGTAAGAGTGTCCCGTATGGAATATATCGCCTCTTCCTCTGCGTCGATGTCAACACCAGCGTCCTTATACGTAAACCCTTTCATACCTGTAAGTATGGTTGGAGATACTTATTCTTTTCCTGAGAACACGTTGATCTTTATCACATGGCTATAAGTTTTAGGTATTCTCTCCTTAGATGGTATGCACCATACCCGGTGAATAAAAAGCCCATATACCAGAATAAAGTCACAGGTGTACCAGGATATAACATGTCGTATTGATATGCCGGTACATGTAATACCTCTCCTATACCGAGTAACGTGACTCCAACTGAAAAATAATACCAACCTTTTACACCAACCGAGAGTATTATTATGGAAGCCATCATTATACCAAACATCATCATTATTGCAAAGATAGCGAACATATCTATGGTGTAATCGAATCCTCTTTCAAAAATAGGTGCTATGGCAGTGATTATGACTAGGAGCCACCATCCAAGGAATGTGATGGATAGTAGTCCTTTTTCATTTGACTCGAGATTGATACCAGACATATGAACCTTGAGTATAATACCACCCAGGAGTAGGGGATATGCTGTCAATCTGATGATAAAATATGAAAATGTATCTCCTCTAACATCAGCGATCCTAGATGCTAGGATCATTACCATGCCTAGTATGAACAGGATCCACATCTTTCCTTCGTCGGTCTTTATATCATGTATCTTGAATATCAGCGAAAAAGAGATGATACAGATCAAAAATGAAGTTATGCCAACACTGCTAGCGATCAATTCCCCGTATCCGATGAATGGTACTAGTGCATATGATAGGATAAAGATAACTCCGGTCACCCAGAATAAATGGTCTATGTTCTTCGAGGATCTCAATTCTTTCAATGTTGGAGGTTCGAATTTCAACTGCCCCCCTCCATGGACTTGAGTTTTTTGATCATCACCCTTCTCCATGCCTCAGCCTTTTTTTTGGAAACGAAAGAATGTAATGCCGGTACGATGTGATTATTGAGTGCCGCTATCATCTGCTGTACCGTCACCGAGTCAGGATCTGCTCCCTGCTTCATGACCCCTTTTTTTGTGATTCCAACTGATAGTATGTCCCCTACGAAATCGAGGTCCTCCACGACTGCTTCGAAAACTTTGTTTGGCATGAAAACCATTAACCTATTGTTTTATCTGATATTTAACCTTGATTGTATATAATCAAAAATTGATGCATACGGTACCTATAACATGTTCGAGCAAGACGAAAAGGATAAATAATAAACCCGCTTAACGTACTTCACCCGACTTAGCTCAGTTTGGCTAGAGCGGGTGACTGTAGTAGGAATTTTACCTATCGGGCGCTTTAGGCCCGATTCACCCGCGGAAATCACCAGGTCCCCGGTTCAAATCCGGGAGTCGGGACCATTATTTTCCCTTAAGAAAAAGTGATCAGCGTGAGCATCTTTGTCTAAATATGCCGACTTGAAGAAAAGTTACCCGTGTGAACAGAACTTCTCACATCTCTTGAGAAAGGGTCCAGCATGCGCTTTCTATCTCTTTCTCTAGTTGTTTAGTATCTTTTTCCTTACTGAATCTCACAACGAGAAAGTGATCTCTGTCGATGAACTTAAGGAGCATATATCCTCTCATGTCCTCCACTAAGATCCTTCGAGGAAATTTCTCTTTTAGTAATTTATTTGTCTGTACGGACGCCCCAAAAATAGTGGCTGTTAGGGTGCCAAAACTATCTTGGAGTCCTTTGCTGATATCACCTATACCAACTAGAACTCGGCCTTTTTTAGTCACTAGATAACACATGTCGATTCCATCTTCCGAAGCAAGTTGTCTGATTGTGTTGTAAACTATCGGTTTTACCATAGGTGACACCTTTCAATCTTTGTTATCTTATCACTGAGTTTAAACCACTAAAAGAGTCAATCTATTTATTGTTTTGCATATCTATAACCGGGTGTTAACGTATTTTCCTTTTATGTATGAACATCGCTATTAATATCGCCGGTGCTAGGAGGACACTGAACCATGGAATATCTCTATCCCCTATGTAGACTCTACCTTCTGTATCCATATGTATATTCCTATATTCTTCGGTGATCGAGGGTTTTGGTTCGGTAAATTGATATGAGACATAATTATAGTAGTCTTCGATACTGTCTTCTAAACCGTCATCAACCCAGGTAGTGATCCTCATGGCATCCCTGGCGAAGAACTGTCTGAAAGTTAGATCTATGTTTACCCAATCAGATTCTCCATCATCTGAAACGTGATTCATCCTAACCCAGCCGTGTCCCCCCCAATCATCAAGTCCTTGATCATAAGTGATCCCGAGTTCGATCCATGCTGGTATACCAACTGCTCTAGCCATGGAGATAAATAGGAAGGCCCATTCATCGCAATCTCCACTTCGGGTATTGAGGGTCCACACTGCATGCTTTGGAAGCTCTCCAGAAGTACCTCTTTTGTAATCTAGATTTCTTTGCATCCAATCGTAAATTTCTTGAGCTTTACCATAAATCGTGTCTTCTTCTCGTGTGATGTCCTCAGCAAGGCTCTTGATCTCGGGGTGACTGGGTTCTATCATCATGTCATACCTTCCATCACCATTTCGATCTAATCTCTCGTTGCTGGATAGATCGGTAACTTCCCATCGATCACCGCTGTACCTTTCTCTGATATCAGGATCAACTTGATCTAACGTACCTGAACTGTCCCTATCATAATCCCAGACTACTGTATTTGTTTCAACATCATAAGTTACTACTATCTCCTCAGAGTCGTTTTCGATAGTGTCTTCCCATATTTTCCATACAACCCCTGTGGTAGTGTTTTCATAGGTTCCCGGTTCTACATTCCATGAAATATCATGGAAAATTTGAATATCGTTCCTTTCTATATCTTCTGGATATGGAATGGTCACATTGTAATCCAATCTTCCTGCAGTGGATAGGGATATAGTTCTCTGTACGGTAAATCTTGCACTTTCAGGGTAGAAAGGTCCTCCCCACAAGTGGGGGAGGTAACCATCGAGAGGTATGAATATTACCATTATCAGTAAACCGGCGATGATCAGTAGTACTATACCTTTGAATATCTTTGGTTTTTTTTTAGGCTTTGAAATCTTACTTCGCTGATCTGAATCGATGGGATGATATACTTTTTTAGGTGAATGTTGATCTCCATCATCCAAAGAATCTTCGATAGAGGTACCGGCCATCGAGTGTAATGATGTGTGCTTCTTCTATTTATACCTTCTTCGTGCCTAACTGCTTCAACTCCTTAGGTACTGTTTTTGGGATTATTTCGAACACGATGTGCAACAGCACCATCACGCTGTAGATTACAGCTATTATTAGTATCGCATAGTTGCCTATGTTCGAGAAGTGGGCACCCCAAACAAAGCTCATCATCAAACCGTGTATCCCGCTTATTATCACCGCTTTGATAAAATACCTCCAAAATTCACCTACATAACAACCGTATCCGATGTATGCCCCTGTGGATGAATGCACAAACGTGTAGCTGACAGAGATCAGAAACATGAATAACGCTGTGCTGAAGTGGAGTTCCGTTAGACCTGCAAAATAGAAGTAGATGAACAACATCATCGGTACCATACCTACGCCCATAGAGATACCATAAAAAGTGGCATCGTGCTTCAATCTGAAAGGTTTGGATAACAGTACTACGAATTTTATCAGTTCCAGCAGGATCACGACAGCCAGGGTGACCATGAATATATCGAATGGGAATGCGAAAGTAAAGAGACCCACGATCAAGCCAACGAGAAGCCCTAGAGCGATCATGAAAAAGGCCTTGTTGTGCTTAAAGTAAGGGTCGTAGTCACCCATCACCTTGTACAGTACGAAGATTGCCGGAGCGAAGGTTATGATCCCGATCAGTGATGTTGGATTCATTTGATTTCCTTATATTCAGAGGAAGTACTCTTCCAGAGTTTTGTATTCGGGTCCCTTTTTTTTCAGTACGCTCTCTTTCAACTTCAATTTAAATATCTTCTGGGTGTCGAAGTGATAATTGCTATATTCCTTTATCTTCGAGGCTAGCTGCTCTTTGTTTTTCCCACCTTTCACACGAGCTACGGTTATGTGTGGGGAAAAACTTTGTTCCATCCTAGAGAATCCTAAAGGAACCAATTCCTCCTCTACAACGTGAGCTATTTCGTGGATCTCTTTAGAGTTCTCTATACCTAACCAGACTACTTTCATATAGTCTAAGTGAGGGAAGGCTCCCGTACCCTTGATCTTCAACTTGAGAGGGCTGTGTTCCTCAAGAACACCTCTTACTATCTCAGAGATGTCTTTGATCTTGTTTTCCTCGGTATCTCCCAAGAATTTAACAGTGATATGTATCTTATCTGCATCGACCATCTTCAAAGGTGCACCTGTTCTTTCCAGCTCTCCCATGAACTTCCTTATTTCTTCCGTCGGTTCTATATCAACCGATATAAATCCTCTGAATGTCATGTTTACAACAATGAGGTCCTATTCTTAATTCTTTCGGGAGCGTCGGTTTTCAATCTTCGTAATTCAACATCCCCTCACACTTACGGAAATAGTCAGGACAGATTTTGTCTCTTTTTTCATCGATAAATTTTCCCTTACCCCATCTAAACCATAACCAAAAAAGGATGAAGATCAATATCATAAGTAAAATACACCAATGATCTATAATGGTTCTGAAGATACCGACCACCCCTCATCAAGTGATATCTTTAATGGAACCCTTTTCCAACTTGACAATTGGAACATTCGGACACCTCGTTACCGATCGAAATTTGATTTTTTTTAAGGCCCCTATCCTCCTGCTTAGGTGATATACATTCAGTGGTTCTTTTTGAAGTATCATCCCTATTCGATGATCTAATATATTTCTCAATTAGCGAAAGGAGTTTCTTCTTTAATCCGACCCCAATTTTACACACCCTTGCAGACATGCTTATCATATGATGATAGGCTCTCAAAGTAAATAAATATAGAGGTCATCTTTCTATCCGCAAATCAAAAGCCTTAATAACGAGTACAATTTTCCTCACTAGTATCCCCCATCCATAGGCAGATTGATTACGACGGAGCCCCCCTTCAATATCGTTCGCCTGTCGTGCGTAACACCTAACATCTGCACCATAGATAGCATCGGAGCAAGTCTCCAAATATCTATACTCCTGTCACGTTCATTCGTCGCCCATAGATAGTATCGGAGCAACGCTCCAAATATCGATGTGCCCTCTCAATCACTCACGTTCATTCGTGGGCCCATAGATACGTAGGAATTTTCTCGGAAAATTCCTCCTTTCTATGACCCCAAACTCGCTTCGCTCGTTTGGGCCCATAGATCAGACCGGAAGATCGCTACCTTCGCAAGGTAGAAGCCGCGGGTTCAAATCCCGCTGGGTCCATTTTTCAACGGAAAATGGACTAGCAGAATGCGTCAGCATTCTGACAGGTCCACTCAACTACGTTTCCTGTCCCCATCTGGATTTGAAAATACGTAGGAACAAGTTCCTAATAATCACCAATTTCTGATGAAATTGGTTCGTCCCGCTGAGTCCATTTTTCAGCCAATTATCAAAAATGTTGAATGGTCAGGTGTAAAAAGATGTATTGTTAGTTGAGGTTCAGAATTATGTTCATAATCCTCTGTTGCATTTGCTGAACCAACAACCGAAAATGCGGACAGCATGAATAAGGTTATAATGAATAATGCTGTTGATTCGCTCCAAAATTCATATTTACAACACATCCTCACTGAACCCTTTTAAGACAGCTCGAAACTCAAGTGTTATGTATTCTTCATTTAGGTCGTATTCTGGCGTATGGTGAGATGTTAAACGCCGTCACCTGGAGCTTGAAAATATATGGGCATGCCATTGTGGAGAGGAACATCATCGTATTCGTCGTCACTAGCATGAGCAAGTTCAGAAAACGTCAGGGTTAACCCTATAAACATCATAGTGATAATCATCAAGGTGAATTGCCTTTTCGAGATTCATAGTCCATCTCCCCCTTCGATATGTATCTGCAAGGTTGTGATCACTTCCTGAGATATCCTACCGTCGATCACACCCCTTAACTCTAACGTTAATTCTTCACCTATATTCTCAGAAGGTAGGACCCATTGAAGTCTGTTATCCAAGGTAAAGCTGTTTGAATCTAAATCATATCCAGTAAAAACCCTACTCTCAGGAGATACTAAACGCCCCCCGAGACGTTGTACATTTTCTGGCCACATCTCTCCTCCTTCGATATTTGTATAAGAAGTGAAAACATCTAGTCCATTAAATGGACCTTCTGTTTCTGTCGGTTCGAAACCTACTAATTTCAAAGTTTCTATATCCAGCTCTTTTTCAAAAACGCCTTCGATATGTATGTCAAATATGATACGTAATTCTACTGGACACCTAATAATGTAAAGGGAAGATATATTCATCTTGATGTAACTATCGTCGTTGACATAAGTCTTGACGGTAGTCGAATTATCATCTTGTAGGAATTCCATTCCTGGCAATATTTCACCCTCTTCAGGAAGTTCACATATACTTAACTCAGCGAATCCTTCGTCCACATCCACATCAATCGTATCATCGTACAGATAGTACCCAGCCACCGCTGCTATCAGCAGTACGGGTACCAGCAGCAGTGCCAAGAATTTTTTATTTGGATTTTCCATTTTCTTTTCTCCGTTTTACGGGAACTTATGTCACTTTCCCATAGAGGTTAATACAAAGTTATATTTATCATTTATTGCAAATTCTAATACTATATATGGCATAATATGTTGTATATGCCATTTATAATGGTCTCTAAACCGATACCATTCATGCTCAGAAATAGAAAGGAAATATAAGATCCTTTTTCATCACACTGAGAACCTTTTACATATTCATGATAAGACATAGAATGTCGAGACAAAAGATCAATCAAATCGTTCAAGAAGAAAATATTTGGGGGGAGGGAATTGAACAATTATTCACTGATAAATTGAATCATCTACACACTAAATATTCCGTCTTTCTGTGGATCTAGGTTAGTTAGGTTGACCAAAAGTTTTAATCCCCCTTCCTCTTGAAGGCTCTTATCATGATCCGTTGGATAGGATTCTTGCTGGCCATCACGATCCTCCTCGTGGGAGCTAGAAAACACCTTAGTCTAGCCATGTTGACAGGTACTCTCGTGTTAGGATTGTTCACCATGAGTCCGAGTAAGTTGGTATCGGTTTTATACAGTGCGATCACCTCTACAAACACTATATTGCTCGCATTGGCTCTGACCATGATACCTATCATCGGAGGAGTACTCAAGGTGAGCGGTCAGCTCGATCATATCGTACAGAACCTTCGGATCGGAAAGAAGGCGTTCTTAGGAGCCACCCCGGCTCTACTCGGACTGATGCCGCTTCCTGGAGGCGCATTATTATCCTCACCGCTAGTAGAGCAGGCTGGTGAAGGTGTATCCGATCATCTTAAGGCAGCGATCAATGTATGGTTCAGACATATCGTTTACTTCATATACCCGATATCATATGCACTCATCGTATCAACCGATGTGGCAAACATCTCCATGTATACCGCAATATTGTATCTCTCACCTTTTTTCTTTCTATCAATAGCTTTGGGATATTTTTTCCTACTCAGAAAAGTGGATGGTGAGCTGGATTATACAGATGGGTTTTCATTGAAAAAACTGATGGTACCTTTATCTGTGCTGCTGGTCGCACCGATCCTGCATTTTGCACTCTTCCAAACTTTGGGCCAGGAATTTAACGAAGTCGCCACCTTCATAGCCATCTCTTTTGCTATGATTGCATCCATCCTCATCGTCGACTCCAAAATCGCTCACCTGAAAGAATCTATAAAACTGATGAAGCCGTGGAACTTCACCGTCCTGATATTCGTTATCTACGTATTCATAGACGTGTTCAAAGCCTCGGGTATAGAAGGGATGATATCTTCATTGTCGTTGCCGTTCCTCATCCTCTCTGTAGGTGGTGGATTCTTCCTAGGTCTTGCTACGGGTAGGATAATCATACCTGCATCCATACTTTTCCCAGTACTGATGAGCACGCTAGGAACAGAAACGATGCCCCCTTATATATTCGTCATCACCTATCTAGCCATCTTCATAGGATATGCCATAACACCGGTACATCCATGTATCGCGGTTTCGCTGGAGTATTTCAAAGCGGATATGAAGGAATATCTCAAAGAACTGTTTTGGCCAATAATGATATCATTGGGCACAGCGGTGGTAGTCTATCTAATATTTTTCTAAAACTTCATCCTACCTGAATATTTCTTCCCCGTGCTAGTGCATCCATTATCATATCTCCTGCCTGGGTGTTCTTTCTTATCTTGATAGATCCATCGCCACCAACAGTAGCGGTGGTCAGGTATTCACCGTCCGCGAATAAGTCAACGGTTTTACCGGACATCCAAGGCCCTATCTGAAGCACGATCTTATCCGGTTCTTCAGAGGTATCGACCCCTCTCAGTTCTGAACTGTGCTCTCGTTCATCCAGAGCTCGTACATCGATGTGAACTCCAAGGTCTTCTTCTATGCTCTTTATCCTCTTTCCACCACTTCCCAGTATCCCAGGGATCTGGTGGTCTGGAACGTAAACGGTCACACTGTCCGAGGAATTGACCTCACAAACGACTCTACCATGCACGTATCTGCCGATGTCCTCTTCTATGAACCTTGCTGCCATTTCCCAGAGCGGTTCCTGCACACTTCCCGCCGTGTCTTTGACAGGCATCACCACCACTTGCTCTCCGTATGAATATACCTCGTACTCCGTCTTCCCATCTTCGAAATCTTTCACCTCTATCACCGGCCTAGCCAGGTCTTTTTCTACCATCCCTGCGGGTACTTTAACGGTGAATGTGATATCGTACACCTTGGACACTTCTCCGTTCTCCACGAATATTATCGTGTCTACGACCTGTGGGACCATACCCAATTCTACCCTTCCGATCAACCTCTGCAGCGCATCGATCCCCCGGTTGGCGTGAGTAACTCCCACCATCCCGACACCGGCCAATCTCATATCGGCAAAGACCTTGAAATCGGGTGTTTTACGTACCTCGTCGAATACCGTATAATCCGGTCTTACCAGTAAAAGCACGTCGGCGGTGTTCTCTAAAGAACCGTCTAGATCTGTATATTGTGTAATATCGTCAGGTACCTGCAGATCCCGTGGTTTCTCCATGGTCTTCACAACGAATTTACTTTCCAGCAGGTACTCGGCAACAGCTTGAGCTAGTGTACTCTTACCAGCTCCCGGAGAACCGGCTAGCATCACACCCCTTTTCTTCTCGGTCACCCTCTCCTTTAGTGCTTCAGACATCCGATAGCTGTCCAATGGTATCTTGGCCACCGGTCTAGCAGCGGTTATCTCGAAACCGTCAGAAAAGGGAGGCCTTGCTATCACTATGCGCATATCTCTCAGCTGGACGACCGTTGCACCTCCCCTATCCAATTCGATGAAACCTTCTGGTGATCTCCTGGTACGTTCCACTATCTCATGGGCCACCTGCCGAAGTTCCCTCTCCTCAGAAACATTTTCATCGATAACGTCTATCCGTAGATCTCCCGGTGTACCTCTTTTTGCCCTCGGTCTTGTGCCGACCCTCAGGTGGACCGACATAACATCTTCCTCGAAGTACTCACTGATCCACTTAACATCCCCCTCGGGTTCTGGAGGGAGGTAATGGATGGCTATACCTTTTGCCCTGGCTATCTTGGCTTGGACAGAATCACTTGTCACCAATACCGCTTCTTCATCTTTTGCCATCTCCCTTACCAATGCATCTATCTCCCCTTCTTCTGCCATCTTGATCTGGTTAAGGGAAGGCCTCTCACCTTTGAACGTGAGTTTGATCTCCTCCCTTTCATGCATATTCCGCAGAACTCCCAGTTCCTCCAACCCACTAGCTCCAGTTTCCTGCCCCATGTTGGCCTGTGCTTCCAGCTCAGCCACCACCGCTTCAGGTACTATGATTTCAACGATATCTTCATCCTCAGTCACAAGATTGGTAACACGACCATCCACTATCACACTAGTATCGGGAACGACTTTCATGTTTACTGTTTTGGGGTGGAGATATAAAAGTCTTTTCTATTTTAGTCGAAACTTTTGATCTCCGGAAGTAGGGTAAAAAGAGCCCAAATCGCACTGAGTAAACCTACAAGGATGAACACAGTTGTAAGCCTCAGGAAGATGAGCATCAAACCTATCACAACAGGTGCTAATGTCATCCCGACATATTTCATGGTGTTGAATACCGCGACTACCGATCCGGTCAAGTCTGGAGGGGATAAACGGGTAACTCTGGTGTATATGGTGGGTGATACTATCCCCATCCCAACACCGTAGAGAACGAAGCTTAAACCGACCAGATAACTCCCTATGGGCCAAACGGGCATCATCACAAAACTCGCACTGATCAAAGCGAATCCTAGAGATGCTCTTTTACGCCAGTCTAGATAGTCAGCTACGAACCGCGCTCTTGAGGCCAACACCGCAGAAAAGAATGCTTGTGCTGCCAAAGCTAGACCACTGAACATCTCGTCGAATCCGTGTATCCCTATGAGATACAAGGAAAGATATGTCACCAGCGTATAAAGAAGAAAGAAGAGAATAAGTGAGTGTATCATTATATTCCGCACTTTTTTTATCTTCAATGTGGATAGGAGAGAACGCGTATATTCTAGGGCGGAACTGTTCCTAACTGTATTTTTCTTTGATCTCGATCCCGTCTCAGGTAAAAAGAGGTAGAGAGAAATCGCAAGGGCTATGGAGAATCCATAAGCTGCAAAGACCAGCCTCCAGTCTATAGTGGCTAAAAATCCCCCCAGAAGAGGTATCAGAACAGCACCTACGGATATAGTGCCTGATAGATATCCCATGTACTGCAGCCGTAGATCGCCTGAGAATATATCTCCTATCACGGTCATAGCCACGGGAACGAGTCCCGCTATCCCTATCCCTTGTATGAATCTAAGTATTAGTAATATAGAAAAAGTGGGAGAGTACATTATGATAAGACCTGTGATACCGTCTATCAATAGACAGGCGATCCCTACTTTCTTTCTCCCGACTACATCGATATAATAACCTATAATCGGAAGGCTTACCGCAGCAGCAAAAGTATAAACACTGAGTATCAGACCGATCTGTTCCTCCGGAGCATCGAATGCATCGCCGATGGTTGTAAGACCCGGTGCGACCAGCCCCCCTCCCATGACTCCGAATGCTCCCATGGCCAGAAGGATCACTATCATATACCTTGAAAAGTTACCTTGGTCGGTCTTCAGCAGGACCACTCTCCACTTCGTTCGACTTGCATGATATTATTTAACCAGGAATGCAGGGAAGAAAATAAAATTTCCCAAAGGAATATCCTATTTGACTTTGGGACCCAGAAGAGGGCCGAGTATGTTCTTCACCTGGTTGGGCTCCATACGGTCGAAGGTGAATTTCTCTTTGCCACCGGTCCATTTGATGACCATCTTGTGTGGATATTGTCCTCCATACTCCATATCATTATGGCCTGTACGTATCTTTACGGATCTGACCTGATCCGGTCGGATCTCATAGTTTCGAGGTCCTTCCTGCAGGATGGCTTGAGGAGGCATGTTAAAATAACGTTGATGGTAGTTGAAATGTGATCCCATGGAAGCCTTTACTTTGCCCATAAATCCGCTGTTCTGCTGTTGGGCGATGGCTCTTTTTTGTTCCTCCTTTAACATACCTGAAGTGACTTCCGCAAGGATCAACCTGTAGTTGGTCACCACCAGGCTGTAAGAACGCTGCCCCATGAATCCACTGCTCAACCATGGAATTGTACCCGTTACTCTCTCAGGATACATGACGGACTAGTTGACCAACCTGTATTTAACATATATAGTAGGATTTCTAAATCTAAAATCAATTTTCTTACCGCTTTTTCGGTCTTGCTCAGAATTCTTCTTCTCTGACCTTTTCCACTTCGCTCAACACGTTGAATGAATGGAGGATGTCGGATCGGGTGATAATACCCACCAGTTCGTCACCATCCATGACTGGAAATCTGCCGAACTGTTCTTTCATCATGGTCTCCCAAATGTCTCCCACGTTATCATCCGGAGAAACACAGATGATGTTCTCCTCCATGACCTGGCCTACTTTGGTAGTATATATCATATCGTCTGGAACCTTTTTTGAATCACTCATGGTTACGATCCCCACCACTTTACCAGAACTCACAACGGGAAATCCAGTATGGTGAAGTTTGATAACTATTTTTATGAATTCTTCTATAGTGATATCCGGAGAAACGGTCTTCACATCTTCACTCATTATGTTCCGGACGTTTATCCTGCTGAGTACTTCTTTGAAGAGGACGCTCTGAGATTCCTGGGACGCGGCTATGTATATGAAGAAAGCGATCAGGATCAAGAATATGTTAAAGAAAAGACCGATTATACCCAATAGGACAGCGAAAGCTTTACCCACATCAGCCGCGGCTTTGGTTGCTTTGATATATGGATATTTTTTTGCGAGCAGTGCCCTCAGTATCCTACCTCCATCCATGGGGAACGCCGGTATCAGATTGAAGCCTGCCAGGAAAAAATTGATGAAGCTGGTGTAAAGCAGCATAAAAGTCAAGATCCCATGGGTCGTAAGCATCCCACCTATAAAGCAGAACAAAGCTATCCCCAGACTTGAAAGTGGTCCAACTGCGCTGACTTTGATCTCAAGGTTAGGATCGCGTGGTATCTCTTCCAGAGCGGAAACACCTCCAAAGAGCCATAAGGATATCTCGTTCACCTTTATTCCATTCTTTATACTGACGATGGAATGAGCCATCTCGTGTATCAATACGCTGACGAATAGACCGACGGCCAAAACCAGTCCTATCGTGTAACTCTGTAGACCGGTAGTTATACCTGGATCCTCTATTCCAAGCATGTCGGCTAACAAAAGTACGTTTGCTCCGATAGACCAGGCTACGAGTATCACTATGAATATCAGAGTGAAATGCAGTTTTATCGGTATGCCAAAAACCGTACCGAGTTTTATGGACCCTTTCATCTTAGTTCAACCTTTATGTTAGATGGTATAGTCTATTATATGTATTTATCCTTACATCGATATCTCCTGCCTAGGAAGGTAAATCTTTAATAGGCGTAACCCCTTCGTGGAAAATATGACGGAAGCATATTGTGTAAAGTGCAGGAAGAAAGTGGAGATCAGCAACCCGAAAGAAGTTACCATGAAGAACGGCAGACCAGCTACGAAGGGCGAATGCCCAGATTGCAGCACTGGCGTTTATCGTATCGGTAAATCTAAGTAGATCCACCACCAAACTCCTTTCCTTATTTTTCATTTTAAACACCAAAAGATTTTTTAACTTCAATAAACCTTTTTAGTTTAGAATAGTGTATCCTAATATCCTTGGTGGATAAGGTGTTATGGAAAAAAATGGGAGCGACATGCGTAATGTTCCTATTATTGGTTAGCATATTTAGCGCTAGTCATATCTCCAGTTCATACAATAATATTTACACGAGTAGTGAGATAGATGCACCTGACGAGATCGAAGTTGTGTCTGATGTAACTTCTGAACCGTTTCAGATAAGGGTCGAGATTGGTGAAGAAGGATCCTACTACTTAGCAATGGACCTTGATGGACTTGAACTAGATGATATGAAACTTGAGTATTATTTTGCAAGGGATCTTCCTCCTAGGTGGATCGAGATAGAGGAATGGAGTAAAGAAGTAGATGATTACGGTCTCCTAGGCCCTTTGGAGTTAGAAGAATCCACGGAAGAGTACGTTGATTTTCGGGTGAAGATGAAACCAGACACGGTTGGGGAATATACATGGACACTGGACCTATACGAAGTAGGGTTCCTTGGAATAAAAGAGAAGATGAATGTTTCTGTAGTGGACCATCATCAACTCTCCATCTACACGGAAGGCGAAGGTATGGTTGAAGTGGATGGAGAGCTAGTTGAGGATGGATGGTCTGGAGCTTATAGTCACGGAGATACTGTTGAGCTTTCTGCTGTTCCTGGGGAAGGGCATGATTTCATACAATGGTCTGGGGACATCGATGAAACGGATAGAGAGATCGTATTTGACATAACTGAAAACATGGATATCACTGCCCACTTCGAAATAAAAACATACGAACTGAATATCTACGAAGAAGGAGAAGGTTCGATATCAGTAGATCCGATTAAGGACGAGTATGAACACGGCATGGAAGTAAACTTGAAAGCGCAACCTGAAGAGGGCTGGGAATTCAGCAGATGGAGTGGAGATCATGACTCCGTCGAGCGAGACATCAATATATCCATCACTTCGGACATGGAAATAACTGCACATTTTATGAAGGAGTCCAATTTTATAATCGAGCTGATCGACTATGATGAAGAGATGACCCTTGGAGATACCCTAGATTTGAAATATCGGGTTAATAACACTGGTGATATTGAGGGAACACAAACCATTGAATTCAGAGTCGATGGAGAGTTAGTAGATTCCATCGAAATTACACTTGAGGCTGATGAGATACATGAGGGTGTATTCCAATGGACCTCTGAAGAACCCGGAACATACGATATAAGCATATATTCAGAGGACGATGAAGTAGAGATCTTCGATGCATTTACGGTAGAGGAAAAAGACGAGCCTGGAAGAACCTGGGTAATCGCACTTATAGTTGGGATAGCAATCGCAGTATTGTTGATTTGGTTGGTAAACAATAAATCAGGCATCAATGATGATAGGTAGTGGACAAATATCTTTCGCTGATGAGACCTTCGAATCTAAGTCCAAGATCAGCAAATCAAGCTTAAAGAGGATAGATTAAACATATGAAGTTATAAATTTATCTCTGTTATTGATCATACGGTCCTCTCTGTTTTTTTATCCGGATGGGAGGAAAGTACTTGGCATCAAACCAACTCGATCATGATCGGTAATGTAAATAGAATGTTGATGATTCAAAAAGTACAATTATTAAAAAATCATAGAAAGGTACTTATCATCAATCGTTAGTAATCAAATGGATGTTTCGTGTTGCAGACAACATGAATAATTTAGCTAGGCGATACATATGAAAATAGAAAAGATATTAGTTTTAATTCTTAATGTGATGTTGGTGATTAGTGTTATCGGTGTGGCCTCGGCCTATACTGGTTCTACGGATCACGAGATAGATTCCAGCGCATCGTCATCTGTGCCAAGAGATGACCTTTTAGGAGATGGTTCTCCAGAAGATCCGTACATGATCTATGATGTCAACGATCTTCAGAACATGAGCTCAGACTTGAGTGCGCATTATGAGCTGGCCAACGATATAGATGCCAGCGAGACAAGCGAGTGGAATTGGAACGAAACCGATGGCGTGTATCGAGGTTTTGAGCCTATAGGGGATGGTTCGAATCATTTTATTGGTAACTTCGACGGTAGAGGTTACGACATTTATGGTTTGTACATAAATCGTTCTACCTTGAACGGAGTAGGCTTCATCAGCCACATGGCAGTCGGTGGTTATGTGAGTAATGTTTCATTCATAGATGCCCACGTAGCAGGTAATAACTACGTAGCCGGTATAGTCGGAAGGAACGGAAACTTCGAAACTGACGGGGGAATCATCTATGATGTATCTTTTAAAGGAAACATTCTCGGTGGTGACCATTATACTGGTGGCATGATCGGCCGTAACCACGGAGGGTCTATTGCAAATACCTTTTTTTCAGGTATCATCCATGGTGGAAGTTCTGTTGGAGGTATTATCGGAGACAACAGAGATGGTACCATTTCTAACTCAGGGGCAGTAGGAGCGATTTTCGGAACCGGAAGCAGCCTAGGAGGTCTTGTAGGCTACAGCGCTGGCGACTGTCTGGTGGAATATTCTTATGCGGATGTTGACGTTGATGCAGGAGATAATAGCTATGTTGGCGGTTTGATCGGTTATCATGCCAGTGGTACCATAGAGTATTCGTATGCCACGGGAAACGTCGTAACAGGGGATAATCGTATCGGAGGATTGGTAGGTTCGAACATGGGTACTGTCAACTATTCATATGCAACAGGTGATGTAACAGGAACCTTCTGGTGGGTGGCAGGACTCGTGGGCGAGAATTACGGCACCATCGTAAATTCATATGCCACCGGAAATGTGACAGGTATCGATAGCAGAAAGGGCGGTCTGGTGGGAGAAAATCGAGATGATGGTGAGGTTTTCGACAGTTTTTATGATGCGGAAACCACCGGCGAATCTGATACAGGTAAGGGCGAACCGAGGACTACATCGGAGATGATGACTGAGAGCACATTCACGGATGCGGGTTGGGATTTCGCAGATACTTGGTGGATGATAGAAGGTGAAACGAGGCCGTTCTTGCGGTCTGGATGGTCCACTGAGATAAGAAACAGCCACCAGCTTCAACTCATGGCCATGGATCTGAGTGCGGATTATGAACTGTTAAGTGATCTAGATCTATCAGGTATAACCAACCCCTCGGAGATGTGGGGCACCAGTCCAGAGGGAGGTAGCGGCTTCGTGCCAATCGGCGATGACGATACACCATTCACAGGCACCTTAGACGGTTTCAACAACACCATAACCGGGCTGTACATCGATCGTCCGAGTACCGATTACATCGGTCTTTTTGGAGTTACAGGGGATGAGTGTACTGTGAAAGATGTTGATTTGCTAGATGTGGAAATAACAGGAGACGAGTACGTTGGTGCATTAGTGGGTGAAAACCAAGAGGGTTCCTCCCTGTTCAATAACCATGCATGTGGAATATTGAATGGAGGTTATCGTGCAGGCGGTTTAGTCGGAAGGAACGGGGGAACACTTTATCGATCATCTTCCTACGTGGAGGTCAACTCTGGAAGTGATACTGGCGGTTTGGTTGGGATCGTTAGGCCGTCGGGGGTTGTTGAGAATTCATATGCCACTGGAAACGTGGATGGAAACTGGTATGTAGGCGGCCTCGTCGGCCTAAACAACGGATTATTGAATAACTCGTACGCAACCGGGAACGTGAGCGGTAGCGGTCGTGTAGGCGGATTCGTTGGAGACCATAGGGGAACAACGGATAACTCTTATTCCACAGGCCTAGTCACTGGATCAACGAATGTAGGCGGGCTCATAGGGATAAATAGCGGTTCGGTGTCGAACAGTTTCTGGGATAATCAAACATCCGGCCAGACAAACAGTGACGGAGGTATCGGCAGGGACACAGATGAGATGATGACACAAAGCACTTTCACCGACGCAGGATGGGACTTCAACAATATATGGTGGATGTTGGATGGTATGACGTACCCGCTGTTATATTGGCAGGAAGGACCAACCGGTGAAGGAACCCCCGAAGACCCGTACCTGATCTACGATGTTTACGACTTGCAGGACATGAGGGATGATGTTACCGCACATTACATGATAGTTAACGACATAGACGCAAGCGAGACTGAAACGTGGAACGAC
>Ga0207421_10001636_pt1 | contig 28485 bp, 22 predicted proteins | sample SodLakKL_010_SED_4_FD_187542 | JGI IMG/M metagenome (GOLD analysis project Ga0207421, IMG submission 187542) | Alkaline sediment microbial communities from Lake Tanatar, Kulunda Steppe, Russia - 8KL_010_SED (SPAdes) (version 2) | ecosystem: Environmental > Aquatic > Non-marine Saline and...
CTTATTCAAAAAAGGCCAGATTAGGGGAGCAACGAAAGTGACAACCAGCAGAATCAGCAAGCCCAGACCTGCTGTATACTTAAGATAATCTTTAACCTGGTAATTGCCCGGCCTCTGGACAGCAGGGCAATCGGGATTTGGTGTCCGGAAGGCATCATAAAGCCAGCCGATGTCCCGATTATTAAAGCGGTTACAAAGATTTTCGGGTTCGATCCCAGGAGCTTGGCAGCAATTAAAACCACCGCTGTCATAATGACAGCAACAGCAACCTTGTGTAAAGACTGGGTAAGCAGGATATATTTTAAGGCAATAAAAGCCAGGATAACCAGTGGGTTATAATGGCCCACAGCAGTGCGGCAAGAGGTTCCTTCACGCCAGGGGACAATACCGCTTAACCCTGATTCTCCCTGGCCCGTTAATGCAACTGCGCTAATTCGATCGATCCGTTCGAAGTAGAGATATTAAGCTTTGGACCACCACCGTTCATTTCCCCGATTAGCGCTGTCTGCTCCACCAAAGAAGGCTCGATATCGAGATTGCTATAACTGATCTTTCCGTTTGATGTATTTGCCTCAAGATCAACGGCCAGGTCATGAGCGATAAACAGGTCGATGGAGCCATTACTGGTTATAATCTCCAGATCTTCCTGCACATCAGGCAAATCAGCTTCAATATTACCGTTAGAAGTCCGCAGGTAGGCCAGGCCGTTCACCTCGCCGACAATCAGATCGCCGTTGCTGCTGCGGGCAGATATTATACCTTTAACCTCATTTACGGTTACATTTCCATTGGAGGTGGAAATTACAGGGTTACCGTTTACACCCTGCACATTTATATTTCCGTTTGAACAATCAACTACTCCAACCAGGACATCTTCAGGAAGCTTAATTTCATAGCTTACGGTTACATTATTACGGGAATCAGGGTGCTCGGTTTCAATAACCATTTTCTCGGCGATATCAATAAAAATATCGACTTTATCCAGTGCGTCCTGTCCGTGATAAGTTTCTTTTACTACAGAGATCTCCACCTCATTTTCTTCCCATCCGCTAATTGTTACCTCTCCGTTCGGGTTGTAAATGTCCAGCACTGTTCCTGCTCTAACTTTGTAAGACAGGAATAATTCCTCGGTAACTACTGTTCTGCTGCAACCGGCAGACAGAAGTAAAAGCACCAACACCACCATTAACGCCTTTACCGAAACTTTTGTCTTCATTAAAACCGGCACAAGAATAACCCCCCTTTTTTTATCTATTATATAAATCCAGTCCCTGCCTGAATTAATCAGCCTATAAAAAGTTGTCGTTTTGCAGGTGAGCTCATATGGCTGTCTGGATGGTTTTTTGAATTTATACCCTGCATTATAATAGCCTTTTTCACATAACTTAATCAAGAGGATTCAAGCTTTATACAAAAAAATTTTTATACAAGCAATTTTTCAAATAACCCTTTCCTGCTGAGAATGTTTATTGTATAGTAATGCATAGTCTGGAAAGAAGGTTGAGATATTTTGTCAAGAGTTGAAAGCTACCTGCCCTATTTGGCCGGTGTAGGAGTAGCCCTCACCTGGGGTTTTTCATTCATTTTTACCAGGGGAGCGCTGGATCACCTCGCTCCTTTTCACTTGCTGGGCCTGCGTTTCGCTGCCGCGGTTTTAGCCATGGCACTATTACGGGCCTTTGGAGCAATAAATATTAATGTCGCTCCGGCTGATTACTTGAGCCTTTTGCCGCTGGCTCTTTTTCAGCCGATCTTATATTTTTCCGCGGAAACAACCGGTATTCTGCTTACGTCTTCTTCTTATGCCGGGATGATGATTGCGGTTATTCCCATTTTCGTAGCTATCTTCGCAGCACTTTTTCTACGCGAATACCCTAATTGGATACAGCTGGTTTTTATTATCACCTCAGTAAGTGGAGCATTGTTCATTATCTATATGGACGCCCGGTCTATTGCCGGGGTAAATCCCCTGGGAACCCTTTTATTAATGATCGCCGTTATCGCCGGGGCAAGCTTTGTGATCGCTTCCCGTAAAGCTTCGGTTGACCACTCGCCAATACAAACAACCTGGATAATGATGGTTGTCGGGGCGGTGGTCTTCAACATTATTTCCCTGACCCAGCATATCGCTGCGGGTAACATTGGAAACTATTTCACACCCCTGGCCGAAATGTGGACAGCAATCATTTACCTGGGAGTATTTTCGTCAGTAGCCGCCTTTTTCCTGTATAATTATGTCCTCAGTAAAATTACAGCTTCCCAGGGTTCTGTATTTGCCAATATGGTCACCGTGGTTGCTATTGCCGCCGGAGTAGTATTTCGAGGAGAACTTGTTTTCTGGTATCATCTTGCCGGAACTGCAGCAATACTGGCCGGAGTCTGGGGAACCAATTATTTCGCCGCCGCTGTTCCAAAAAGGTATCAAGAAAGCAGCCAGGTTACCGAAAACACGACATAACCGCTAACCTTGATCTCCGTGTAAATTCACTGCAAAACTGCACTCAATCTTTTCCCCGGCCGGCCGCAAGGTAGATAATCGACCCGAAAAGGACAAATGCTATTAGAACAATCCAGCCCGGCTTTGGCAGGTACTTTACATTCTTCCGCTGCATAATATCCGTGATAGCCCAGGCAATTAAAGCCAGGTTTATAACCAAAACCATGAGCAAAATTATTATAAATGCTCCGTTCAAAAAGGTATCAACTCCTTTATTACCTGCCGCAGGTAATCGCCCGGATCCCTTTCCGCAGCATCCCTTAAAAAATTCAGCTTAACTGTTTACCTGCCACTTAACTTAAAGGTCGACAAAAATGTTTTTATTTCACACTCGTTATCTATAACACTCCAAAATTTACAATCGTGAATTTCGTCTTCATCTTCAACTTCTCCAACGCTGCAAATCTCCATTGCTATCGGACAATACATACCTTTTTCTTTATCCGCCATTATTTTGCCCTCCTGTGTTAATAAATATTTAGATTACTTTAAATCCGTTATAAAATTCAAATCATACTTATACCGTCCTGGAACATCGATCACTTTCTGCGCATTATTATAGTCATCAGTTTTGTTTAAGTTGTTCTCAGCTGGCAGCATAAAGGGTTTTCAGGCGTTTTTAACATCCCGAAAACCCTTTGATTCTGCTGGTGGGGACGGAGGGTTTTGAACCCACGGCCTCTTGAATGTGAATCAAGCGCTCTCCCACTGAGCTACGTCCCCCAACTGTCCCATTTTAATTTGCTTATACCTAGATCGTAACCATACTATAGCTAACCATTTATTAATTGTCAACATGTACCCGCGTAATCATTATGGGAATTATAACCATTTTGCGCTTGTGTTACCCTTATAATCTCCCAACCGCACGGAAAAGCGTAATTAAGTTTAATATACGATATCCTGCAGCAGTTCCCGTCCACGGGAAGAAAGGCCGTAGCTGTCAAGCTCTTTCTCCAGCAGGGCAGCATCTCCGTAACCGCCAACTAAACCATTAAGCCGGGCAGCGACAGTTGAATTGACAAAATCGCTGAATTCCGGATAGTAAGCTTTAATTTCCCCGGCAAGCTCCGGTACATTTTGCAGGTAATATTTTTGATGGTAATCTTCAGCCAGGTAAAATTTGGTATAGGGCTGCACCTCGGTATAAATAGTGGAACCTACTTGCTGTTCGACTTTTTCTTTGCTGCGACGCGCCGCTTTTTCCTGCTCAGCGTTGTGGAAAAATATAATGGCCATGTACTGCCGGGACCGGATCTTTGCGGCCGGATCGTGATTTTCCCAAAACAGCTGTAAGATATCTTCGTAAGATAAATGCTGCGGATCATAATCGATCTGAAAAACCTCGGTATGATCACCCAAATTGCGGTAAGTGGGATTATCCAGGCTGCCTCCGCCATAACCAACCCGGGTCCTGTAAACACCTTCCATTTGCCCGAACCGGGCATCAGGGCCCCAGAATCAGCCCGTGGCCAAAGTAGCAGTTTCCAGGTGTTTTGGTATATTCTGATCGAGCAAGGGTTTTGATTCATCTAAAATAATATTTTCTTCCATGAAATTGACGTCCTTTCCATTTTTATAGTCTGCTTCGCCATTTTCAGAACTAAAGGCGTTAGACCGGTCGGCATTGCAACCGGCGGCAACAAGCAACGGGATCAGGATCAGGAAACAAGTTGAAAGCGCAAACAACCCTTTTAACATAACCTGTACCCGTGATAACTGTGCTGTTTTTGAGATCATTTCGTCAATATAATGATCCCTGGCTAAGCTTTCGGGAGTATTACTCTTCAGTTTGAATTTCTTCAAGATCACTTTGGGCTTCATCGTAGTAATCATCTTTCTCCTCAACTTTTTCATAATAATGCGCTGCGGACCTGAAATCTCCCAGTAAATAATGGGCCCGGCCCAAAAAGAATGCCAGGGGTTCACTGTCACCATAATTTTCTTTCATCACCTGCTCAAGTTCCAGGATCTCGTTAAGGAACCTTTCCGCTAAAAGCCGGTTGTTGTTTTCCAGGTAAAATTCGGCAATTTGTAAACGGATAGAAGCCGGTTCCAGGTAACTGCTTTCCCTAAAAGGACGCAGGTCGGTGATCCGATCGATAATCCCGATACCCTTTTCAATTTCGACATGGCGTATAAGTAAACTGCCGTAACGGACAACATATTGCGGATCATAAGGTTCAAGTTCATAAGCCCGTTCGGCCAGGGAAATCATTTTTTCAATATCGGCCGGCGATCCTGTCTGATGCGCCCGATTTTCAATTATTACACTCAGGTTATGGTAGTTGTCTGAACGAAAAGGATCCGCCTGCATGGCTTTTTGCATTTCTTCCTTGGCCTCTCCTACATTACTCCGCTCCATAAGCTCCTGCGAACGCCCGGTAGCATCCAAACCGTAAAGCAGCATGATGGTAAAAATAAACAGTAACGATCCGACAATAATCCCGGCAATTCCGACATACGAAGCGCGTTTGCCTGCTCCTTCACTTTCACCTTGAAACCGGCCGAACCAATTGCTGTCATCAAGGCTGCGGCCGGCGCCGAGCAAAACAAACAAAACGATCCCCACAGCAGCCATGGAAAAATTCCAATCGATAATGCTGTGTGCCCCCAGGGCGGCAACCGGAATAAAGGAGGCCGCCCAGAATTGCCAGGCCCGGTGAGATGTTCTTTGCTTGATGCAGTTTCGGATAAAGGCCGCAGCGAAACTGATCCAGATCCCGGTAAAAGCTAAAAACCCGAGTAACCCGGCTTCAACCCAAACCTGTAAATAGTGGTTGTGTACTTCCCTGGAACTGTATGGTTGATCCTGGTAACTGCGATAGAGGGCGTTCCATCCGCCGCCGCCGGTACCCGTAACCGGGTAATCTCTTATTATTTTAACGGCGTCACCATACAGTTCAACCCGCCGGTCTATGTTCCGATCGAGAGAACCGGAAATAATTCGGTTATACAACCGTTCCGGCAAAGCACGGTGCAGGAAAAAGTCCAGCTTTTCTTCTTCACCCGCTGCGCTGAGGATAACATCTCGGGCAGTGACAGAAGTCCCCGAATAACGGTTAAAAATCTGAACTTCAAGGCGGCTCATCTTCTCATCAGTTCGGAATGTAAAAGTCTTTTCTTCCCAGCCCTCTGTCGTATCACCGCGGTGATTAACCAGTCTAACGCTGTCCTCCTCAGGAGAGCTTCCAACAACTCTTAAACCCCAGACATAATCAGGATCTTCAGTCCCCGGCAGGACGGCTTTTTCAGCGTTAACCTCCAGTGTCAGCTGATATGATTCTCCGGGGGTGATGTTCTCTAGATGCTGTTCAACGTTTTGGTGTTCATCCGGCTCCTGTGCAGTTCTTTCAAGATGAACCGGTCCTACCGCAGGTATAACAATAGTGATCATAACAGCCAGTATAATTACGGCTGCTCCGGCTCCTGCAAATGAAATGCGTAATCTGCGACTTTGGCTAAGATATAATTCTGCCAGCAATCCCAAAAGGACAACCATAACAACTACAGCCGCAATTAACAGCCAGGCCTGGAACGGTTGGTCCTCTCTGAAAAAGGGATCCACCAGAAATGCCCCCGGAACTGCTACCGCCCCGGTTACCAGAAGATAACAAACTGAACGCAGTCTTTCTCCGGGAGCGGTAACCAAAACCAGCAGCAGGGACAAAGGCGCCAAAAGCAACCAGGCGCCGCGTGAAAAAGTTAAAATAACTGTAAGCAGCATCAAAACAGCAGGTGCAAGGTAAAATACCTTTTGCCATTTACTATACAGGGGCGCAAGAGCAAGCGTAAACAGGTAGGCGGCCATCATGTATGCGGCTGCAGTATTTGCATAACCCATCGGTGAAGAGATCCGATTGATCACGTAAGCCCCGGGGAATTCCAAAAATCCGGAAGCTGCACCAAGACTGGCCAGAGTAACAACGGTTGCGGCAATTAAAAAAATGTGTAAGACAATATGTATTCCCGGCCGGAGATTATGATCAGGGTTTTTATATGCCTGATCAATATTTGCTCTCAAGTTCGGTTTATACAAAGAAAACTTAAAATAACGACAAATATCGACAGTTACCACGTATACAACCAGGTACGATGCGATCTTCAGAGTTTCTTCAAGCGCATCACGTTGGTGAGCCGCACCAAAAAAAGAAACCACGTAAGCAAAAAGCAAAACCAGCAAGCAGATATCCAGGGGGGAACCAATAACTTTTTTTTCGTTTCTAAACAAGCGAAAAATGCCCCAAACAATCAACAGGCCAAATATCGCTATATTGGCCAGTAACAGTTCACGAGGAAAAAATATACCACGTTGAAAGGGCGGAACCAGCAATAACAGCGCAATCAGGACAAGCATTATTGCCAGGGCTGCTTTTTCAACCTTTGGCCGCATGCCGTTTATGCTTTCTGACCGGCCTCGCCGAACATTTTTGGTATTATCATTTTTTACTGCTGCGCCAACCTGCTTTTTCTTTTTTCCCTTGCCAGACACTTTACCCGCCAAATTCATACCCTCCATAGGCGACTCTGCAGACATGTTAGGATAAATTTCTACACAATCTACTCCGATCCTTCAAACTACCCCGTAAAACACACCTGCCATCCTGCTTTCCCTTATTTAAATCCATAAAAAGGTGAAAAACAAATTGCATCAGCACCCTTGATAAAGGCTGCCCGAAGCAATACGGGCAGCCATTAACAGATCGTTCATTCGAAGCATTTTTACCCTGATTTCCAGTCATGTTTGCTTTGATCACAGATAAATATTCGGGTAATCGAAAACTTGCAATATTTATTCCTCATAGACATCATCAGGAGCATTGTCTTCGTATGTATTGTCGTCCGGATCGTTTAGTTCCAGGATTGCGCCTTCAGATGAATGCATTGCCGCCCCTTCACGGGAGCGGTTACCTTCAAAAAGATTGTTGGTGACGAGCACAGTTGATTCGTTAACGGCATAGATACCTCCACCATCACCTCTGGCATCATTATTGCTTATAGAATTAGCCTCGATAACCGGCGCCGAGGCCGTAACATAAATTCCGGCTCCATTACCTTCCGCGTTGTTGTTTGTAATTTCATTATCAACCAGCTCCGGGGTCGATCCGTCACTTATCAAAAAACCGCCACCGTTACGGGACCGGTTGTCAGAAATTACATTTCTTTCTAACCGCGGGGTGGAATTAATATTTATTAATAATCCGCCTCCGGCATTATCAGCATTGTTACCGATAATAATATTATCTTCAAGCACCGGTGAAGATTCAAAAGAAACGGCAACTCCTCCACCCCGGTAATCAGATTGATTGTCACTCAGATCATTTCCGGTAATTACCGGAGACGCTTTCATCATAAAAATTCCCCCGCCTGTTTGAGAAGAATCATTATTAAGGATATTGTTGTTATTTATATTCGGGTTGGCTTCGAAAATAGAAAAGCCACCGCCGTTTTGAGCACGATTCTCGGAAATGTTGTTGCCCTCGAAGTTTGAGGGCTCCTCTCCCTCACCGCTGATAGCAATTCCCCCGCCGCTGCGTTGAGCTATATTTCTAGAAATATCATTATCAATAATACTGACAGCAGGCGAATGAGCAATAAATATCCCACCGCCGCCACCGGTAGAGGTATTGCCATTAATCATATTATTGCTGATAAGCGGTGAGGAATCATGAATCATTATTCCGCCGCCCCGCTCCGCAACGTTGTTGACAAAAAAATTATTTTTAACGGTGGGAGTACTGTCGTTTAAGATAATCATTCCACCACCATATTTAGCAGCCTCTTCCCGGACTTCACCTTCAATTTCAAACTCCAGTGTTTCCGGGTTTCCACCCCCGCCGGTTATGGTAAAGCCTGATATAACCGCTTCTTCACCTTCTCCATTTTCAAAGACAACCACCGAACCGGTTCTGCCGCCGTCAATCACTGTCTGCTCCCTGACTTCCGAATCCTCCGGATCAGTACTGCGCAAAGTTATATTCTTTCCGCCAAAATTGATATTTTCCCTGTATGTTCCGGGGCTGACCACGATTACATCGCCCTCTTCTGCGGCATCAATTGCTCCTTGAATGGTCGAATAGTCATCGGGAATGTTTATGGCGCCCTCGACGTCATCGGCACCGCCATCACAAGCAGAAAGCATGACACCCAGGGCTATTACCATAACCACCACCAGGATAATGCTCAAAGGGTGCCTGGATTTACATATATTCATTTAAAAACCTCCATTCTGTCTTTATGACAAGGGTTTTCAGGCATTGATCAACGCCCGAAAACCCTTTGAAGTGGTGGACGTGAGGGGACTCGAACCCCTGACCTCTTGAGTGCGAGCCAAGTGCTCTCCCAGCTGAGCTACACGCCCTAGCAGAGGTATTATAGCAAATAGAAATCTATTAAGCAATAGAGATAAAATGGACATTTAAAAAACTTGCCCGGCCACTACAGGCAAGTCTTTCTTTACTAAAGCAGAAATATTAAGCCTAGATTTGGTGGAGGCGGCGGGAATCGAACCCGCGTCCGAGGGCCCGGCTGCAGAAGTTTCTACAAGCTTAGTTCCGGTTTTGTTTCTCGCGCCCAAAGCTCCCCGAAACAAGATCTTTGAGCGCCAGTCCCTTTAAATTTCCCAAAACAGCGGAGAGACAACCGCTGCTTTGGTAGGCCGGTTTTTTGACACCCCTTACCTTTCCCCCGGCCAGGGAAAGGAGAGATGCGCTGCTTATTTAAGCAGCGAGTGCGTAATTAGGTTTGGCGTTTATAGCCGTTCCATGTTTTATCCAGGGCATGGTCCTGGGCTTGCCACTTCTGCTTCCACAACCCTCGTCGAATCCTTACGCCCCCAAAATTTAACCGGCTAAATCTTTTCCTTGATTGATTTTTCCTTAAGAGCTCTTTCCATTTCACGTTTTCGATCTCGATCGGCGATATCACGCCGCTTGTCGTAAAGCTTCTTGCCTCGCGCCAGACCCAGCTCAATTTTAACCAGGCCTTGCTGCAAGTAAATCCTTACGGGAATAAGAGCATATCCTTTTTCCTTAATTTTACCGGCCAGGCGGCCGATTTCGGCTTTCCGCATCAATAACTTGCGAATGCGCACTGGATCATGGTTAAAGCGATTGCCCGGCTCATAAGGGCTTATATGCATATTATACAGGAAAATTTCGCCTTTTTCAACTTTTGCATAGCTGTCTTTAAGATTAACCCGGGCATTGCGTACTGATTTAACCTCGGTGCCGGTCAATACAATACCAGCTTCATATGTCTCTTCAATATGAAAGTCATGCCGTGCCTTGCGATTGGTACTGATTACTCTTTCCACATCGTTCAATCTCCGTTTACGGGTAACAGCAAATAGCTGCTACGACTTAAAATGAAATAGGCTGATCCCATTCTTCGGCATAGACAAATTCCGTCATTTCTTTACGCGGACGCGGAGCCGGTACCTTTTCAGGAACTCCGAGCGGTGTCATGGCCACCACCCTGTACTCAGAGGGTACAGAGCAAACTTCACTGGCTTTGCCCTCATCAAACAAGCCGACCCAGCAAGTTCCAAGCCCTTCAGCGTAAGCAGCAAGCATCAACTGCTGCATGGCCAGTCCGGCATCGAGCATATAGTAATCTTTACCATCCTTGTCTCCCGAAGCCCTGGTATCGGCGCAAAGAACAATAACAACTGGTGCCGTCTGGCCGATCGCCTCGCGGGCCGGGTTGCTTACGGGCAGACTATCAGCCAGATTTTCCTTCCGCCCGGGGTCACGAACCACAATAAAACTCCAGCATTGTTTATTTTTCCATGAGGGGGCCATTTGGGCTGCTTCTAACACAGACTTAATTTTCTCTTCAGGCACCGGGTCAGTTTTATATTTCCGCACACTTCTTCGTTCCTGCAAAGCTTTGATGATATCCATCAAACAACCTCCTTTTCAGCCGGGGCAAAGGCTACTTTGCCTTCCTCCCTGTTTGCCCGAATTACCTGCACCTCGATAGTATCACCCAGCCGGTATGTTTTCCGGGTTCTTTCGCCGGTCAGGGCTGCCGCCTTTTCGTTATATATATAGTAGTCGTCACTTAATTCGGTAACCGGAATCATTCCCTCCACAGTGTTATCCAGCTCGACAAATAGGCCGAAATTGGTTACCCCGTTAATTATACCTGTATATATTTCACCCAGCTTTTGTTCCATGTACTGCGCTTTTTTTATTTCGATACTGGCCCTTTCCGCATCGACCGCCGCCCGCTCTCTTTCTGATGATTGCTGGGCTATAGCCGGTAAACGGGATTGCAAGCGCTTTGCTTTTTCCCCGGAAAATCCGCCTGGTGACAAATGCTGCTTTAAAATACGATGAACTACCAGGTCAGGATAACGCCTGATCGGCGAAGTAAAATGACAATAACATTCTGAGGCCAGGCCGAAATGGCCTTCATTATATGCGCTGTAACAAGCCTGGGGCAGTGAGCGCAAAATCAGGTAACGAACCAGCCGTTCCGCTTTTTCTCCCCTGGTATCCTCCAGTAGCTTCTTTAAGTGTTTGGGCTTTAAAACTTTAATATTTCCCGCAGCTTTGACATTCATCAAAGTGAGGGTTTCCCTTAACAAAGTCAGCTTTTCCTCAGTAGGAACCGCATGGATGCGGTATACACATGGTAATTTTTTTCCGTTTAAATATTCGGCGACTGTCTCGTTGCAGTAAATCATGAACTCTTCGATCAAGGATTCCGAGCGGCCCATAACGCGTTTCTCAACTGTGAGGGGAACGCCGTTATCGTCTATCTCAATACGCGCTTCCGGTATATCAAGATCCAGGGTTCCGCGCTGCAAGCGCCGGTTTCTCAGCACCTCAGCGAGGCGAACCATCTGATCGATCATGTCGGCCGTTGAATTGTCTTTAAACGGCGAGTGCTTTTCCTTGTCCGACAGGTAGGCCTCAACCTGCTGATATGTCAGGCGCTCAGTGACCTGGATCAGACTGGGTTTAAACCGGGCATTAATGAGGCTGCCTTCTTCATTAATATCCATAAACACACTGACCGCCAGGCGATCTTTACCAGCCTGCAAACTGCATATATTTTCCGAAAGCATGGGGGGAAGCATATGGATAGCCCTTTCAACCAGGTATATGGTGGTTCCCCTTTTCAGGGCTTCCCGGTCAAGCGGCTTGCCCCGTTGCACATATTGCGAGACATCGGCGATATGCACTCCGAGCCGAAAAGTCTTTTCATCAATTTTTTCCAGCGAAATTGCATCATCGAAATCACGGGCCTGCTCGTCATCGATAGTGACCATTTTTAGGTCGCTAAGATCGCTGCGCCCCTGTTCCTCAGCAATTCGCGAGATATATTCTTCACCGGGTAGTGTTTCGAGCTCTTTCATAACCGGCTCCGGATGTTTACCGGGCAAATCAAACCGGTGTTTAAAGGTCAGCTGCTCTGTACGGAAACTGCCGGCCGGTCCGATATGTTCAACTATTCTGCCCCGGGAAGCTCTTTTTCCCTGGGCCCATTTTTGAATTTCAACGACCACCTTGTCCCCGGTTCGTACATGTTTCATGCCTTTCATAGCAACCTGGACAGAGCCTGGAAAACGTTGATCGTCGGGAATCACGTAATATATTTTACCTTCACGGTGGAGAGTTCCTACCAGCCGGCTTTGTCCGCGCCTGAGGATACCTATAACTGTGCCTTCTCTTCGCCGCCTGCTCTTTTTCTGGTTAAGCTTAACAAGCACCCTGTCTCCATGGGCGGCATCATGCAGATTTTTAGAGCTGATAAACACATCCTCACGTTCTTGTTCAGGACGCAAGAAAGCAAAACCACGGCGGTGACCCTGAAGGACCCCGGTCAGAATATCGAGGCGTTCGGGCAAACCGTAACGGCCGCCTTCAGTTTTGATCAACAGGCCTTCTTCGCCCATTTTTTTTAGTTCATCTCTAAGGATACTTTTATCCTGCTGTTCCATTCCAAGACCGGCAATAATTTGCTTTAAAGTAAGCGATGCCTGGCGGCTGTTCTGTAGTAAATTTATGATCTTGTTTCGCAGGATCTTAGTAGCATTTTCCCGTTTTTTCAATATCTAAAATCCCAGCTCCTTCACTTTTTTATGGCATGCTGCTCTAATTATAAAGCTATTTTTAATAAAATAAAATGCAGGGGCTGTTGTAAACTCCCCTGCCGGCAGTTAATTATAAAACAAAATTTAGCTAACGACTACAAGAACAATCGTAAAAAGCATAAACCCAACGGCTAAAAAGGTGGTCACCCGGCTTAGGGTTTCATCGAGCCCCTTCTTTTTGCCAACCAGTGACTGCGCACCCCCGGCAATAGCTCCTAGTCCTGCGCTCCGGCCCGATTGTAATAGCACTGTAGCGATAAGGGCAATACATAAGAACAAGTAAACAAAATTTATAACAGTTCCGATCATGTGCAAACCTCCATAATGTTCACTACAAGTTAAACCACTGGTATTTTAACATATAAAGCACCATTTTGACAAATTTTATTTTAGAGATTTAGCAGCATAGCCTGCCGCCCGTCCAAGATTTTGTTCTATGCGTAAGAGTTGATTATACTTTGCCACCCGGTCGACACGAGAAGGTGCGCCTGTTTTAATCAGGCCGGCGTTTGTCCCCACTGACAGGTCGGCAATAAAACTGTCATCCGTTTCGCCTGAACGATGCGAAACCATGCAGCTGTAACCGGCACGACGGGCCAGGGCCATGGTTTCCAGGGTTTCACTGAGGGTTCCGATCTGGTTTAATTTGATCAGGATCGCGTTGGCCGTCTCGAACTCAATCCCCCGATTCAGTCGTTCGGGGTTGGTAACAAAAAGATCGTCGCCAACAAGCATTATATCCTTATGCATAGCTTCGGTCATAGTCCGCCATCCTTCCCAGTCATCCTCGTCCAAACCGTCTTCAATGCTGATTAGCGGAAACCGGCCGGCCAGATCCCGGTAATAATCAACCATTTCACGGGCTGAATAAACCCTGCCTTCCAGGTGATACGATCCATCACGGTAAAACTCGCTTGCTGCGGCATCCAGGGCCAAACAAATCTCTTCTCCGGCCCGGTAACCGGCTGAAGCAACGGCTTCAAGTATTAATTCCAGCGCTGCTTCACTGGACTCCAGGTTAGGGGCAAAGCCACCTTCGTCACCGACATTGGTATTCAGGCCGCGCGCCTTTAATATTTTTTTGAGTTGATGAAACACTTCCGTTCCCATCTGCAGGGCCTGGGAAAATGAATCTGCTCCAAGCGGCACAATCATAAATTCCTGGATATCCATATTATTGTCTGCATGTTCGCCTCCGTTTAAGATATTCATGAAGGGCACGGGCAACATGCAGGCCTCCAATCCGCCGATATAACGATAGAGGGGTAAATCGAGCATAGCCGCAGACGATCTGGCCACGGCCAGCGATACACCCAGAATAGCATTTGCGCCGAGACGGGATTTATTAGCGCTGCCGTCCAGTTCGATCATCAACAGGTCCAAACCTTTCTGATCAAGCGCATTCTGTCCGCAGAGTTCAGGGGCAAGAATTTCATTAACATGCCGCACTGCTGTCATAACCCCTTTGCCGAGGTAGCGTTGTTCATCACCATCACGCAATTCGACCGCTTCAAACGCACCGGTTGAGGCCCCTGAAGGCACAGCAGCCCGGCCGCTCCAACCACCCTGCAAATCGACATCCACTTCGAGGGTCGGATTACCACGGGAATCAAGTATTTCCCGGGCCTTAATCTTTTCAATCAGTTCTTCCACAATAAACCCTCCTCTACTCAATTAATCACTTAAAAGCATGCTTTTACCAGTCATCTCAGGTGGGACAGAAATACCGGCCAGGGCAAGAATTGTCGGAGCGACATCAGCGATAATGCCCCGTTTACGCAGCGCAGGTTTTTCCGCGCTGATGATTATAAAAGGAACCGGATTTCCGCTATGCGCGGTCAGAGTATCGCCTGCAGAATCCAACATCTCTTCGGCATTGCCATGATCACCAACAATCAGAATACGCCAGTTTCTGGTCAATGCTTCAGCAACGATTAAACCAAGGGAACGATCAACTGCCTGCACTGCTTCAATCGCCGCCTGCAAATAACCGGTATGTCCAACCATATCCATATTGGCATAATTTGCTATAATCAGTGGATGTTGATCGTTGCTTACAGTTTCAATTAGGCGTTCAGTTACTTCCGGAGCGCTCATTTCCGGCTGCAGTTCATAAGTAGCCACCCGAGGGGAAGGAACCATGATCCGGTCCTCCCCAGCAAAGGGTTTTTCCCTGCCCCCGTTAAAGAAAAAGGTAACATGAGCATATTTTTCAGTTTCAGCAATTCTTATCTGTGCAAAGTTACACTTTGCATAAACTTCACCAAGTGTAGCCGCCAAATCATCGAGAGTAAATGCAACCGGCACCGGCAATTCACGGTCATATTCGGTCATGGTTGCCAGATAAGGATGCGGAGGTTCGGGGCCTCGATCGAAATGATCAAATTCTGGATCAGTCAAAGCCCTGGTAATTTGGCGGGCCCGATCCGGCCTGAAGTTAAAGAAAATTACGCTGTCTTCAGAACGGATAAGAGCCGACGGCTTTCCTTCACCGTTCACAATAACGGTTGGTTGGACAAATTCATCTGCTTCACCGCGTTTATAGGAATCTTCCAGCGCTTCAAATGATGACGAAGCCTTTAAACCTTCTCCGTAAATATAAGCCCGGTAAGCCCGTTCGGTTCTTTCCCAGCGCCGATCGCGATCCATAGCGTAGTAACGACCGCTAATTGTCGCCACATAACAATTTTTATTTTCCTTCGCGTACTGTTCCAGGCGCTCCAGGAAAGGGCCGGCCCCGTAAGGGATGGTATCCCGCCCGTCAAGAATAGCATGGATAAACACTTTTTCTATTTTCTGCCGACGGGCCATTTCCATCAGGGCCAGGAGATGATCAAAATGACTGTGCACCCCGCCGTCTGAAACCAGGCCAATCAGGTGAAGTATACTATCATTCTGCTTCACTTTCTCCATGGCCGATAAAAAGACCGGATTTTGATAAAATTCTTCTGATTCAATACACTTACCTATCCTGGTTAACTCCTGGTAAACTACCCTGCCGGCGCCAAGATTAAGATGGCCTACTTCCGAGTTGCCCATTTGACCGGACGGAAGGCCAACCGCCTCACCGGCAGCGTCCAGCAATGCCCAGGGATATTCTTCGAAGAAGCGATCCAGATAAGGTGTCTCAGCCAAACGAACAGCATTACCTTCAACGTTTTCACTGTAACCCCAACCATCAAGAATGATTAATAAAACCTTGTTCAACTTAAAACCGCCTTTCGGGCAGCTTGAATCAAAGCGCTGAAAGTATCTGCTTCAAGACTCGCTCCTCCAACCAGGGCCCCCTGGATTGCAGAGAGGACGGCAAACGATCCGATATTATCTTCCTTAACACTTCCACCATATTGGATGCGGATTTTATTCACGGCCTCTTTGCCAAATTTGTTTCGGATCACCTCATTGATGTAAGAAGAAGCAGTTTCAGCATCCCGGGGTAACGCTGCTTTGCCAGTTCCGATAGCCCAAACCGGTTCATAAGCGACAACCAAAGAATCCGCCTGTTCTGCGGAAAGGCCTTCGAGAGCCACAAACAGCTGATTTTTAATCACTTTTTCGGTGGCGTCCTCCTCCCTTTCGGCTTCAGTCTCACCGACACAAAGGATCGGTTTCAATCCGTTTTCAAGAGCAGCTTTCATTTTAATTTGCACCCGGCTGTCATCTTCACCGAACAGCTGACGCCGTTCAGAGTGGCCGATGATCACATATTCGACCCCTAAATCTAAAAGCAACGGAGCAGATATTTCACCGGTAAAAGCTCCCTCCCTTTCCCAGTGCATGTTTTGAGCGCCCAGTTTGATCGAGCTTCCCCGTAACAGATCCGATGCGGCAGGCAGGGCGGTAAAGGGGGGGCAAATTAGCACTTCCACATCCTTGAATAATGCTTCATTTTGAAGAATGGCCCGGCAAAAATCAACCGTTTCAGCTACAGTTTTATGCATTTTCCAGTTTGCAGCAATAATTAATTCCATAATTAAGCCTCCTGTTCTCCTACCAGGGAAAGATAGCGGTACCTGGTTATTTTACCCGAACAAAGAAAAAGTTTCAGACAACAGTCAATTATCCGGTGTCTGCGCCCGGTAACAGGTGCCGATATCTACACCGATAAACTTTACAGCTGGCAAAGGACTTTCTTCTTACCGGCCTTTGTCTGAACTGTCCCCGGGCAAATACTTTTTGCCTGACAGACAGGCCGTCCCCCTGAACAACTAGGTCTTGTCCTGCAAAGCTCTGATCCCCGGCAGTTCTTTGCCTTCCCAGAATTCGAGAGTGGCTCCGCCGCCGGTAGAAATAAAGTTTATATCTTCGGCCAGGTTCAAAAATTCAAGCGCGGCAACCAGGTCGCCGCCGCCGACTACTGAATAGGCATCACTTTCGGCCACTTTTTGAGCGGTAAGCCTGGTCCCGTGGTCGAAGGGGGGTATTTCGAAAACGCCGAGGGGTCCGTTCCAGACAATCATTGCCGACCGGCCAATATATTCACCGAAATTTTTAACCGATTCAGCACCGATATCGACTGCTTTCCACGCACCGCTTACTTTAGCCGGTTCGACAGTTTTGGAAGCGCTGCCGGATTTCAATTCTTTGGTCACCACCACGTCAAGCGGAAGAACCAGTCGACAGCCGCTTTTTTCACTTTCGCTGATGATCGCGGCGGCCTCTTCGACCAGTTCTTTTTCATAAAACGAATCTCCCAGGTCATATCCCCGGGCAACAAGAAACGTATTGGCCATGCCACCGCCAACCAACAGATGATCGGCCAATTGCAAAAACTGCCGCATGACGTTAATTTTATCGGAAACCTTGGCACCACCTAAAATTGCAGTCAGTGGACGCAGCGGATTTTCAAGGCAGCGGGAAAGTTCTTCAATCTCGTTTTTCATCAGCAAGCCGGCCACGGCCGGAATATAGTCAGCAACTCCTACCGTTGAGGCATGGGCACGGTGGGCGGTACCAAAAGCATCGTTAACAAAAAGATCTACCGGTTCAGCAAGCTGACGGGCAAATGACTCATCGTTGCTCTCCTCCCCTTTTTCAAAGCGCAAATTCTCTAAAAGCAGGAGGTCACCGTTTTTCATTTCATTTATAGCTTTTGTCACCGTCGGCCCGACGACCTGGTCCAGTTTAAGAACAGTCCTGCCCAGTAGTTCGGACAACCTGGAGGCTACCGGATCCATCTGCAAATCCGGCTGTGGCTGTCCCTTAGGCCTGCCGAGATGTGAGGCCAGCACCAATCGCGCTTCACGGGAAAGGAGGCTCTGAATAGTAGGCAGAACCGCCTTAATCCGTGCATCATCACGTACTTTTCCTTGATCAAGGGGAACGTTAAAGTCTGCCCGCAGAAGAATTTTTTTACCACCAACATCGACATCTTCTATGCTCTTCTTTAGAAGCAATGCAGTTCACCACCCGGTATCTTAAGATCTGCGGCGCTTATAGGAGGGAGGTATGGACATATCTTCCCGGTACTTGGCGACAGTCCGTCTTGAAATATTAATTCCTCGTTCCCGTAGAAGTTCGGTCAGCCGGTGATCACTGAACGGTTTATTCTGATCCTCTGCCTCGACTATTTCGCTAATATGTGTTTTGATGCTTGGCGAAGAATGGTCGGCACCTCCCACCCCGCTTAACCCGCTCGTAAAGAAAAACTTCAGTGGAAAGAGTCCGCGGGGGGTTTGAATATATTTATTGGCGGCAGCCCTGCTGACCGTCGATTCATGAACACCGATATTAACAGCGACTTCTTTCAGGGTCAGTGGTTTAAGTTTTTTTATCCCGTAATCCAAGAAAGGTTTTTGAATATCAACAATCTGTTGCGATACTTTATACAGGGTTAGTCTTCTTTGTTCAATACTGCGGATTAACCAGCAGGCCTTCTCAATTTTATTTTTGATAAATGTAAATAATTGTTCATCAACTGCTCCGCTTTTAAGCATTCTCTGATAGAAGGGGCTGATCGTTAACTGCGGCATGCTGGCCTCATTACCGATAACAACATATTTATCCTCTACTTTTTCAACAGTGACATCGGGAATTATATAACGGGCTTCTTCGCCTTCACCATATATGCTGCCGGGCTTGGGGTTGAGGGTGCGTATGAGTTCGATCGCTTCCTGCACTGCCTGTTGATCGTAACCGAGGCATGAGGCTATATAACGGAACCGACCGTCCGCCGCTGCAGGCAGATAATTATTTACTATTTTAACAGCCAGTTCAGGCGGGGATTGCATCTTTTGCAACTGCAGCAACAGGCACTCCTGCAAATTTCGGCAGCCGATACCGGTCGGTTCTAATTTTTGAACTATCCGCAAAGCAACTTCGAGCTCATTTACGCTAGCCCCGAGAGTTGGAGCCAATTCCTCAAGTTCCCCCTGCAGGTAACCGTTGCGGTCAAGATTACCGGCCAGATAAGCGGCAATACTATATTGCCGGTCGGTCAGTGAAAACATCCGCAGTTGGCTGAGCAAATCATCTAGCATTGTTCCGGTAACACCGGCGCAGTTTTCAATCGAGGGTTGATTATCCGGATCTGCTTTTACACTGCCGGGCTGATACGATGCGGAATCTAGACCCATATCCCGGAAGTACTCTTCCCAGGGAAAATCATTGCCATAGATCTGTTCTTCGCTTTCTGTTATTTCCTGATCCGGTTCTGTATCTTCGCTTTTTTCTTCTTCTTTGATTTCGTTGACTTCCAGGACAGGGTTATTGATCAGTTCTTCCTGGATATGATCCTGCAGTTCCAGCGCAGAGTACTGCAAAAGAGTTATAGCCAGCTTTAGCTCCGGGGTAATAATCAGTTTTTGAGTTTGTTCTAACTTCAGGTTATAATCGAGCTTCACGGCTGTCTCTCCCGTCCTTACACCATGGATATAGTAAAAATACTGCAAGACCCTTTTTACCGGTAAGTTTTTATTTCGACATACCGCTGGTAATTCCTGCCCTCTTAATGGCAGGTTGGCGTGGTTTTCGCTCATTTATTGTAACACCTGTCTTGGCAAACATTTTTCCAAGTCGCCGAAAACGGTGATTGACCGCCGATTTACTGACAGGCGGATCGAGCATCTTCCCCAGTTCTTTCAAAGAAGCATCCGGATAATTTCTCCTGATTAAAGCCACTTCACGGAGTGTAGCAGGTAAATTGTCCAATCCGATCAAATGGTCGGCTTGATCGATAAGTTCCAGCTGGTGCTGAGCGGAAGTGACCACTTTTTCCAGGTTGGCGGTTTCGCAGTTAACCGTTCGGTTAACCTGGTTACGCATACTCTTGACAACCCGCAAACTTTCTATCTGCAGTAAAGTGCTTCCTGCCCCGATAATGCGTAGATAATCAGCAATCGCTTCTGCGCTTTTTAAATACACAAATACAAAGTCCTCACGCTTTCTTATTAGCGGATAAAGGTTGAAATAGCCAAGTACCTTCTGATAAACATGGGCATCATCAATATTTCCGCAGTTTACCTCCAGATGATAACCGGAACGTTTGGAAATGCTTATACTGCCACCGGCGAGGAAAACACCCCGGACAAATGCTTTACGACAGCAAATCCTTTTGGGGATAACAGTATTCAGGCGGGAAAAGCTGAGATACCGGCCGGCATCTTTTAAATCTAAATAAACAAGCAGGGCATCAATTTGTTCGCTGCCATGCACCTGAACCAGGAACCGATCTTTACGCAGGCGCTTAACCTGCTGCCTGATTATGGACGGTGAAATAACTCCTGCCTGCCTCAAAAGGTTAAACAAACGCCGGGCCACGGCGCTATCATCTGCAGTTATAATCAGAACATGCATATTGTGGCGAATTGTGTAGTAACCGTTCCTGAGTAAAAAAGCTTTTAATTCCCAGGAACTGCAGCACGTCAGAGACTCCTCCAGCCTAACCAATTCTTGCTTTACCTGTCTGGTTAAGGACAACAGTTAAAGCCTCCTGTCAGTTTTTATAAATATCCCTGTGCTCTACCACAAGGTTGAAACGGGAACCCAAAGCACGACCGAGTTCATCGGCAATGACAACCGAGCGGTGCTTGCCGCCGGTACAACCTACCGTGATCACCAGGCTCACTTTGCCTTCTTTAACATATAATGGTATAGAAAATTCCAGCATTTCTTGCAGTTTCTTGTAATATTCTTTCGTTTCCGGCCAGCGCCAAAGATAATCTTTAACCTGATCATCATCACCAGTCAGGGGTTCCAGGTGTTCCACATAGTGCGGGTTAGGTAAAAAACGGACATCGAAAACCAGGTCTGCATCCGGCGGCAAACCGTATTTGAACCCGAAGGAGATAATTCGAATCTGCATATTTTTGTCCCGCTGTTCAGGTTCATAGTGTTCAACAATTTTTGCCTTCAATTCCCAGGGTTTCAGGTAAGATGTGTCAATTTCTTTATGAGCTTTGCCCCTTAGTTCACTCAGGGCCTCACGCTCTTTTTGGATCGCTTCCGGCAAACCGATCTTGCCGAGAGGATGACGCCGCCGGGTCTCTTTGAAACGCCTGATCAGGACATTATCATCGGCTAAAAGAAAAAGTATTTCATAATCTACTTTTCTTTGATCCATTTCCTGCAGTGCTTCAAATAGGTCTTCGAAAAAAGCAGCTCCCCGCATATCGCAAACCAGGGCAACTTTCTTGTTTTCGGACTGGATGAACAAATCAGCAAACTTTGAAATTAGAGTAGGAGGCATATTATCCACACAATAATAGCCAAGATCTTCAAAACAATCCAGGGCATGACTTTTGCCGGCCCCGGAAAGACCCGTAATTAAAATTAAACGTATTGCCGCGTCATTTCTGATTTGAATAGTCCCCCTGGCTAAATAAATAAAAATATCTTTTAAATATTATAGCAGTGATTGAGCACATATTTCTCAATTACTTCGGCTACACCATCTTCATTGTTAGAGGGAGCAACCATCCGGGCAGCCCGGAGCACTTCCGGACGAGCGTTAGCCACCGCCACTCCCAGGCCGGCATAGCTGATCATGTCAATGTCATTATATCCATCGCCGAAAGCGATAACTTCCTCCGCTTTGATACCGGCCTGATCGGCGAGCCAGCGCAGGGCCTGGCCTTTTGTCGCTTTTTTATCGGTGATTTCAAGGAAATAAGGCCGGGACTGAAGTATAGAAAGCTCTTCGCCATAGATAGACTTAAGATCGGACTCGATTTCATCTATATTACCATCCCAGGAGATGATGCTGATCTTGGTGGGATTAGCCTTTTTTGCCCTCAAAAATAAGCTTAAATCTCCCACCGGCTGCAGCTCTATATTTGTCAGTGACTGGTAGTAGCGGGTATGTTCGTTTTCTTCCCTGACAAACAGGTTGTCGCCGATAAACATACTTACATGGCAGCAGAGCCGGTTTGCTACTTCAGTCAAGTCGACGGCAAGCATATTATCGAGAGGCCGGTGATAAATAGTTTTTCTGGTCTGCGTTGTTTTGATCATAGCTCCGTGATAGTTGATTAGCGGCCAGTCGTAGCCAAGCTCCAGTTCCTCCATATATGAAATACTGGTTTTAAACATGCGGCCGGTGGCAATAGCGAACTTGACCCCCCGGGAAACGGCTTTTTGAATGGCCTTTTTGTTACGGGCAGAGATTTCCGAGTGATCATCTAGTAATGTATTGTCCAAATCCGCGGCAATTAAGCGGAAACGCATTTAAAAGCACCTCATGCTTAGTATAACATAACCGGGACATTCTTTTTAGTTCAGGGCAAAAGCTATTTTGCACCGCGCAATCTGCGGTAAATAAGCTCGGCAAGGGACCTGTTTATGCCGGGAACTTCCGCGAGCTGTTTAACCGTAGCTTTCCTGATTGCCGCGGTACTGCCAAAATGATGAAGCAGGCTGGTTCGTTTCGCCGGCCCAATACCCGGAATCTCTTCGAGCTGAGAATATATGCTAATGCGATCCCGTCGGCGGCGATGCCCGCCAACAGCCAAACGGTGCGCTTCATCACGTATGCGCTGCAGCATTTGCAGCATGGCATTATCGGCGGCGAAGCGCAGCGGTAAAGATGAATCTTCCAGAAATAGCTGGTCCGGGTTCTTGGCCAGGGCCACCAGGGCTATGTCTGACAGCCTTGTCTTGTCCAGCGCTTCACGGGCAGAACTAAGCTGCCCTTTCCCGCCGTCAATAAGAATCAAGCCGGGGTCAGGCCAACTATCATGATTGGCCCGTCTTTTCAAAACTTCCTGCAAGGCGGCATAATCGTCACCGGCAGCAGCTTCCCGGATATTAAATCGCCGGTAACTTTCTTTTAATGGCTCCCCTGAGTTAAATACAACCATGGCGCCAACCGGCTGACCACCGCGCAGGTGGGAAATATCAAAGCCTTCGATGCGTTCCGGCGCTGCATCCAATCCGACCAGGCGGCCCAGTTCCACAAGGGGCTGCTCAATTTTACCGGCTCTTTGCCGCTCTTCTTCTTCCAGGCGCAGCCGGCAGTTGCGTCGGGCCAGATCGACTAGCTTTTTTAATGAACCTCTTCGGGGCACGCGCAGGCTCACCTTCCGGCCGGCTTTTACTTTTAGCCACTGCTTAAGTAGTTCAGCATCGCCAGGGGGTTCTGAAACGACAAGCTCCGGTGGCACACTTTCCGCTTGATTGTAGTAGTTTTTAATAAAAGAGGCTATAACCTCCTCGTCTTCAACATCTTCTGTGCCAACCAGGGGAAAATGATCCTGGCTAAGCAGCTTGCCGCCCCTGACCTGGAACAGATGAACGGCTGAACGGTTACCGTGCCGGCCAAGGGCCAGAATATCCCTTTCTGCATCATCTTCATTTAAGGTCATCTTTTGCTGCTGGCCGGCTACCCGCTGCAATGATTGCAGGCGATCACGCAGCACAGCCGCTTCTTCAAAATGATGTGCCTGTGCCGCTTCTGCCATCTGTTTTTTTAATTTGCTTTCCAGTTCACCATAACGACCCTGTAAAAATAAGACTACCTGCCTGACCATTTTGCCATATTCTGCGGGTAAAACATTTTCTTCGCCCTGACAGGGCGCCAGGCAGCGTTTCATCTGGTAATTCAGGCAGGGGCGGGTGGAAGCCGGGCTACCATCAAGCGGCTGCCGGCAGCGGCGCAGGGGAAAAACGGACCCAATCAACCGCATGCTTTCCCGCACGGCGCCAACATCGGTGAACGGCCCAAAGCGCTGTTCTTCCTTGCCGGGAAAAGGGTGAAAACGAGCCCGCCGTCCCCCTGTCTGCGACAGGCGAAGGAGCTCCATTCGCGGGTAAAGCTCGGGGGTAAGAATGAGGTACGGGTAATCTTTGTCATCTTTCAGGTTAACGTTAAAACGGGGGCGATATTCTTTGATCAGGTTACATTCAAGTATGAGCGCCTCCACTTCTGTATCAGTAACCATAAAATCAATATCAGCCAGTTTCGCCTGCAGGGAACGGAGGCGCGGCGACGCTATATCGTTTTCGGCAAGATATGATCTCAGCCTGTGGCGCAGGGAGTTTGCTTTGCCAACATAAATCACCCGGGCATTTTTATCCTTGAGAAGATAAACACCCGGCATTGCAGGAATCTGTCTAACCTTTTCTTTAAGGGGATGAATCATATCTATTCTCTCCATGGAAATACTTTAACAGACCGGATCAGCCGCGTTTTCCCGGTTGTCCCGACTTGCCGGGCAGGATCAGAAATCAAGACCGGAAAAATAACCGGAACTACTAAGACTACTCATTTAACTAGGATAAGTTTAGGTCCGGGTTTTGGGTCGTTTCGGTTTATTAATTTATTTGTGGATCTTATTTTTTTAAGTTCACTTAAAACTTCTTGTTTGTCAGACTGGCTGCTCAAATTTCCGCTGCCGGCAGCTTTTCCGGCAGAATACCAGCCAGCCATTGGCCGGTGTATGATACTTTGCAGGAAGCCACCTCTTCGGGGGAACCTGTAGCGACAACCCGGCCGCCTTCGTCTCCGCCTTCCGGGCCGAGATCGATAATATGATCTGCCCGTTTAAGTACTTCCAGGTTATGTTCAATAACCACCACCGTGTTGCCGCTTTCAACCAGCCGATCAAGAATAACCAGTAACTTGTTTATATCATCAAGGTGCAAGCCGGTAGTCGGTTCATCCAGGATATAGAGGCTGCGCCCGTTGCTGCGCCTTGACAGCTCCGTAGCCAGCTTAACCCGCTGGGCTTCGCCGCCGGAAAGGGTGGTCGCCGGCTGCCCAAGCCTGATGTAACCAAGCCCCACGTCATAAAGCAGCTGCAGTTTACGCTGCACTTTCGGAATAGCCGAGAAAAAATCAAGCGCTTCTTCAACAGTCATATCCAGGACATCGGCAATATTTTTTTCTTTATAACGCACTTCCAGGGTTTCCCGGTTATAGCGCTTGCCCCGGCACACTTCGCAGGGAACATAGACGTCGGGTAAAAAGTGCATTTCAATCCGCAAAATGCCGTCACCACGGCAGGCCTCACAACGCCCACCCTTGACATTAAAGCTAAAGCGTCCCTGTTTATACCCCCGGCGACGTGATTCAGCGGTTTTGGCAAACAGCTCGCGAATACCGTCAAACAAGCCGGTATAGGTTGCCGGATTGGACCGCGGCGTCCGTCCGATCGGAGACTGGTTAATAACGATCACCTTGTCAAGATATTCCACTCCATCCAGGCCTCTGTGCTTCCCGGCCTGTTCCCTTGAGCGGTGCAGTTTTCGAGCCAGGGCACGGGCTAATATTTCATTGATCAGGGTGCTTTTCCCCGAACCTGATACGCCGGCAACACAGATAAAAAGGCCAAGCGGGATACCCACGTCGATATTTTTCAGGTTGTGTTCCCGGGCTCCTCGTATCCACAACCAGCGATCATTTGCAGCACGCCTCTGTTCCGGAACGGCAACGGAACGCCGGCCGGCTAAATAGTCCCCAGTAATGGAATCCGCTGCCCGGGTAATTTCCTCCACTGTCCCCTGGGCGACAATCCTGCCTCCGGCGGCACCTGCCCCCGGCCCGATATCGACCAGGTGATCAGCGCTGCGGATGGTTTCCTCGTCATGTTCGACTACAAGGACTGTATTACCGAGATCACGCAGCGCTTTCAGGGTGGTGATCAAGCGGGCATTGTCCCTCTGGTGCAGGCCGATGGAAGGTTCATCCAGAATATAGATTACACCGGTCAGGCCGGAACCAATCTGAGTGGCCAGCCTGATCCGCTGTGCTTCTCCGCCGGAAAGAGTCGATGCTGCCCGGTCAAGGTTGAGGTACTGCAGGCCGACATTGCGTAAAAACTGCAGGCGCTCAGCAATTTCTTTCAGCACCTGGCGGGCAATATGTTCTTCGCGCGAAGTAAGCTGCAGCTGCTCAAAAAAACCGGCTGCCTGTTCAACGGTCAAAGCCGAGACCTCTGCAATATTACAACCGCCCAGCAAAACAGCAAGGCTGGAAGGCTTCAGACGTTTTCCTGCACAGGCGGGACAAGGTTTAACCTGCATAAAGCGCTCCATATCATCTCGCATCTCTTCGGAAGTTGTCGAAGCATAACGTCTCTCCAGGAGCTTAAGCACCCCGGGAAATGCTTTTTTATAGTGACGAACTCTTTTAAACATATTTACATAACGGAAATTGATTTTCTCCGACGCACCATAAAGAATCCTGTGCTGCTCTTCCGGAGCAAGTTCTTGGAAAGGTGTATCCAAATCCACGCCCCATGCCTTCGCCGCCGCTTCCATAAACTGCTGATAATAGTTTTGACCGGACCAGGGATGAACAGCTCCTTCGCGCAGCGACAATTCGGGGTGGGGAATAACCAGGTCAGCAGAAAATTCTGCTTTGTTGCCCAGGCCGCTGCATTCAGGGCAGGCCCCGTAAGGACTGTTAAATGAAAATATTCGCGGGCTGATCTCTTCAAAGCTGAAACCGCATTCAGCACAGGCAAAATTCTCGCTGAAGAGCTGTTCGCCACCGTCAACTTCCTGGACCAGGACCAGGCCTTCACTGAGTTTTAGAGCATTTTCCAGTGAATCAGCCAGGCGGGCCTGGATACCTTCCCGGATGATCAGTCGATCGACAACAACTTCGATGGAATGTTTTTTTTGCCGGTCAAGCTTGATTTCTTCTTCCAGTTCACGGACTTCTCCGTCGACCCTGACCCGAACATAACCCTTGCGGCTCATTTCTTCAAAAAGCTGCGAATACTCCCCTTTACGGCCACTGACCAGGGGAGCAAGAACCTGAATACGCGTTCCATCCGGCATACCGGCTACTTGATCAACAATCTGCTGCACTGTTTGCTGGCTGATCGGTTTTTCACAGCGTGGGCAGTGTGGATTACCAATCCGAGCAAAAAGAAGGCGAACATAATCATACACTTCCGTTACCGTGCCCACCGTGGAACGCGGATTGCGGGATGATGTTTTTTGATCAATCGAAATCGCCGGTGAAAGGCCTTCAATCTGGTCTATATCAGGTTTTACCATTTGTCCCAGAAATTGCCTTGCATAGGCTGAAAGTGATTCGACATAGCGACGCTGTCCCTCTGCATATATTGTATCAAAAGCCAGGGAAGACTTTCCCGAGCCGCTCAGACCGGTAAATACCATAAACTGGTTGCGGGGCAGGACCAGGTTAATATTTTTCAAATTGTGTTCACGCGCCCCGCGGATAACAATTTCTCCAACTGACAAATCGGTCACCTCGTTCAAATATTTTTAACAGACCAGGCACAAGAGCCGTCCCGTTCGCTGGTTAGTCTTGCTTCTCCAGCTCAAAGATCATATCGCGCAGTTCCGCCGCTCTTTCAAAGGCCAGTTCTTTGGAAGCCTGGTTCATTTCTTTGCGCAGTTCTTTTATCATTTTCCGGCGCTTCCCTGCTTCAACTTTTTTAAGATCATCAACCTGGTAAAGCCCGGTTTCTTCCGTGACCGCCGTAGCCTCGATCAAAGCCCGGATCGGCTTGACTATGGTCTGCGGGGTAATATCATATTGCCTGTTGTATGCCAGCTGTTTTATACGGCGCCGTTCCGTTTCATCTATAGCCCGACGCATGGAAGGTGTAACCTCTGCTGCATACATAATTACCCGGCCCTCAACGTTACGGGCAGTGCGTCCGATGGTCTGGATCAATGAACGATCCGACCTTAAAAACCCTTCTTTGTCGGCATCTAAAATTGCGACCAGGGTGACCTCGGGCAGGTCGAGGCCTTCACGGAGAAGGTTAATCCCGATCAGAACATCGAACTCACCGAGACGCAGGCCCCTGATAATACTCATTCTTTCCAGAGCAGCGATCTCGGAATGCATATAGCGCACCTTTATCTCCATGTTCCGGTAATACTCTGTAAGATCCTCAGCCATCCGCTTGGTCATAGTCGTAACCAGGACCCTTTGTCCGGCTTCAGCCCTGGCCCTGATCTCTCCGTAGAGATCGTCAACCTGGCCTTCTGCCGGCCTGACTTCCACCACAGGATCGGCCAGGCCGGTAGGCCGGATAATCTGCTCCACGACCGCCTCGCTGTGCTCGAGCTCCCACGGTCCCGGTGTGGCCGAAACCAGTACAGCCTGGTTGACCAGGGATTCAAATTCCCCAAAATTCAGGGGCCGGTTGTCAAGCGCAGAAGGCAGCCTGAAACCGTGTTCGACAAGGGTGCTCTTGCGCGAAAAGTCTCCGCGGTACATCCCGTTGATCTGGGGAATGGTTATATGCGATTCATCAATTACGACCAGCATTTCCGGTGGGAAATAGTCCATCAGGGTGGCCGGACGGCTGCCTTTGGGGCGCCCGTCCAGGTGCCGTGAATAATTTTCAATGCCGCTGCAAAAACCGATCTCCTGCAGCATCTCCAAGTCAAAAAGGGTCCGCTGTTCCAGCCGCTGGGCTTCAAGCAGCTTGTTCTCGCTCCTGAAACAGGCAAGCCGCTC
>Ga0207421_10001638_pt1 | contig 28466 bp, 20 predicted proteins | sample SodLakKL_010_SED_4_FD_187542 | JGI IMG/M metagenome (GOLD analysis project Ga0207421, IMG submission 187542) | Alkaline sediment microbial communities from Lake Tanatar, Kulunda Steppe, Russia - 8KL_010_SED (SPAdes) (version 2) | ecosystem: Environmental > Aquatic > Non-marine Saline and...
CCGGACGCGTCCGTGTCACCCCCGGACGCGTTCCTGTCACCGCCGGACGCGTTCCTGTCACCGCCGGGTGCCGGTCCGGCCAGGCATACTGTCGCCGGGAGGCAGCCGGCCGCGTCGCAGTTCGGACGCACCATCCGGGCGTGGCCACCGAGAGGACCCGATGGACACCGAGCTGCATGCCGCCGGACGACGTTGGGGGGCGGGACCCGGGGGTGCGCGCCGGCTCGCGGTCCTGCGCATCCTGGCCGACCTCGCCGTGCCGAGTGTTGATCCGCCCCGCGGCGGGGGAGGCGACCCGGCGTTCTGGGCCCGTCGCGCGTCCGACCTCGACATCGCGGATGCCGTGGCGGGGACCATCGCCACGCGGCTCCAACCCGGCGACGCCGCCGGGCTGACCGAACTGCTCGATGCCCTGGCCAGGTTGCACATCGACCGGCTCCCGGGACCGGTCCGCGACACCGTCCTGGCCGGCCTGCGCAGGGCCTCAGCCGACGCGGCACGCGGACTGGACGCGGTGCGGACGATCACCCTCATGCTGTTCTACGGTCTGGCCGACGCCGACGGCACCAACCCCAACTGGGCGGTGGTCGGGTACCCCGGGCCGTCCACCACGACCCCGCGCCCGCCGAGGCAGCTGACGTCCACCCCGGTGCCGACGGATCGCGAGGTGACGTGGGATGCCGACGTGTGCATCGTCGGCTCGGGAGCCGGCGGCGGGGTCATCGCCGCCGAACTGGCCCAGGCCGGCCTCGACGTCGTCGTGCTGGAGGCCGGGGGGCACGCGGAGGCCGCCGACTTCTCCCCCTTCGAGCTCGAGGCGATGGCGCAGCTGTACTGGCGGGGCGGGCACAACCCGACCGCCGACGGCAACATCACGATGGTCGCCGGCGCGACGCTGGGCGGCGGCACGACCGTCAACTGGACCAACTGCGTCCCTCCGCCGGCCCACGTCCGTGTTCAGTGGGAGCAGGACCACGGACTCGCGGGCCTGTCGGGCGCGGACTTCGACACCCACCTCGCGGCGGTCTCGGAGCGGATCTCGGCCACCGACACCTGCAGCGACCGCAACGGTCCGAACCAGCGCCTGGCCGACGGCGCCGACGCGCTCGGATGGTCCTGGAGGGTCGCCACCCGCAACACCGATCCGGCCGTCTACGACGCGGACCTCGCCGGCCATCTCGGTTTCGGTGACGTGACCGGCAGCAAGCAGGGGGGCCTGGCCACCCACCTGAGCGACGCCGCGGCCGCCGGCGCACGGCTCGTGACCCGCGCGCGCGTCGACCGCGTCCTGGTGGAAGGGGGCCGGACCACCGGCGTGCTCGCCACCGTGACCCACCCGGATGGAGCCACCACCACGCTGAGGATCCGTGCCCCGAGGGTCGTGGTGGCCGGCGGCGCCCTGGAGACACCTGCGCTGCTGCTGCGTTCGCAGATCGGCGGTCCCGCGGTCGGCCAGCACCTGCGCCTGCACCCGGTGGCGGTGCTCGTCGGCTACTACCCGGATGACCAGCGCACCTGGTGGGGCCCACCGCAGTCGGTGGTCGTCGACGAGTTCGCGCAGCTCGAAGAGGGCCACGGGCTGCTGCTCGAGTGCAGCCAGTTCGGGACCGGCCTGTCCGGTGCGAGCCTGCCGTGGCGGTCGGGCCGCGACCACAAACTGCTGATGGGGCGCGGCGCGAACGCCTCCCCGGCGCTCGGGTTGCTCCACGACCGGGGCGCTGGACGGGTCACCATCGACGATGACGGCGAGGCGGTCGTCACCTACCCGCTGGACGACGAGTTGGACCGGCGACTACTCGACCGCTCCGTCCACCTCATCGCGGAGCTGCAGCGGGCGGCGGGGGCCACCGTGATCGTCGACCTCGCGCCCGCCGGGCAGATCTGGCGGCGCGGCGACGACCTCGACGCCTTCGTCCAACGGGTCCGGTCGCAACCGCTGGGGGCCGGCGGTCGGCCGCTGTTCAGCGCCCACCAGATGGGGACCGCCCGCATGGGGACCGATCCGGCGACCAGCGTGGCCGACCCCTACGGCCAACTGCACGACGTCGCCGGGGTCTACATCGGCGACACCAGCGCGTTCCCGACCGCGGTCGGCTCGAACCCGATGCTGACCTGCATGGCCCTGGCACGTCGGACCGCCCACGCGATCCTCGCGGCGACGCCTGCCGGGTCCACCGCCGAGGCCGGCACAGCGACGGACCCCCCGCCGACGGACCCCGCGACGACGGACCCCCCGCCGACGGACCCCCCGCCGACGGACCTCCCGACGACGGACCCCCCGACGACGGACGCCCCGAGCAGCTGAGGAGGCGCCATGCAGACCCTGCGGACCCCGGACGAGGCGTTCGACGACCTGCCCGACTTCCCGTTCGCTCCGCGCTACCTCGAGGTCCGGGACCCGGACGGCGAGGGCACGCTGCGCCTGCACCACCTCGACGAGGGCGATCCGCAGGGACCGGTGGTGGTGTTGCTGCACGGCGAACCGACGTGGAGCTTCCTCTACCGGCACGTGCTGCCTGCGCTGGTCGATACCGGATGCCGGGTACTCGCGCCCGACCTGATCGGCTTCGGCCGGTCCGACCAGCCGACCCGTCAACAGGACCACACCTACGCACGCCACGTCGCCTGGCTCGACGAAGCGCTGTTCGGCCACCTCGACCTCACCCGGGTGGTGCTCGGCTGCCAGGACTGGGGTGGGCTGCTCGGGCTCCGGCTGGTGGCTGGCCGCCCGGAGCGCTTCGCGGGGGTGATGGCGTCGAACACCGGACTCCCCACCGGCGACCACGACCCGGGCGAGGCGTTCCTCGCCTGGCAGCAGGCCGCGCGGACGATGCGGACGTTCCCGGCGGGACGCATCGTCGACGGCGGCACGCTCACGGCGTTGCCCGACGACGTGGTCGCCGCCTACGACGCACCGTTCCCCGACGCCGACCACCAGGCGGGTCCCCGGATCCTCCCGAGCCTGGTGCCGACCACTGCGGACGATCCCGCCGCGGAGGACAACCGGCGGGCGTGGCAGGCACTCAGGGGGTTCAGCGAGCCGGTCCTGACCGCGTTCACCGATCAGGATCCGATCACCCGCGGAGGAGACCGCCCCTTGCGTACCCTGATCCCGGGCGCTGCTGGCCAGCCGCACCGGACGATCGAGGGTGCGGGCCACTTCGTGCAGGAGGATGCCCCGGAGGCGTTCGTGGATGCCATCCAGGCCGTCCTGGACGCGGTCGAGCGACCCCGCTGACTAGTCATCAGGTGGGCGGCCGGCTGCTCACCGACGCGAGCGGCAGGCCCGCTGGACGGTCCGCTGCGATGACCCGTCCGCCGCCCAGGCACACGAGATCCTCCGGGTCGTAGACCACCGCCGCCTGTCCCAGGGCGAGGCCGTGGACGGGCTCATCCAGCTCGACGCGGACCCGGTCCTCCCCGACGTGAAGCCGGCCCGGCACGCTGCGAGCGTGGGCGCGGATCTGCACGCGGACCGGACCGGTGGGGACGTCCCCGCGCGTCCAGCTCGCCTGCTCGAGCTCCGCCCAGCGGCACGCGAGATCCTCTCGTGGCCCGACCCGCACCGTGCGACTCGGCGCGTCCACCGCGGTGACGAAGCGTCGCTGGTGATGGTCGAGGCCGAGTCCGCGCCGCTGCCCCACCGTGAACCGCCAGACCCCGTCGTGGGTCCCCAGCACCTCGCCGTCTTGATCGACGATCGGACCCGGGTCAGCCGGCAACCGATCGGCGAGGTAGCCGGCGGTGTCGCCGTCGGGGATGAAGCACACGTCGTAGCTGTCCGGCTTGTCGGCGACCCGCAGGCCGCGTTGTGCAGCGACCGCACGGACCTGCGCCTTGGTGAGCTCGCCCACCGGCAGCAGGGTGTGCGCCAGCTGCTGTGGCGTGGCGACGTACAGCACGTAGGACTGGTCCTTCGCCCCGTCCACCGCCCGGTGCAGCTCGACGCCCGGACCCGGCCCGACCACGGGTGCACCGTGACGACGCAGCCGGGCATGGTGTCCCGTCGCCAGAGCGTCGAAGCCGAGCCCCAGCGCCCGATCCAGCAGGGCCGCGTACTTGACCCGCTCGTTGCAGGTCACGCACGGGTTCGGCGTGCGGCCCGCGGCGTAGCCGGCCGCGAAGGGCTTCTGCACCTCACGTTCGAAGACCTCGCTCAGGTCCCACACGTAGTACGGGATGCCGAGCACCTGGGCCGCGCGGCGGGCGTCCTGGGCATCGTCGAGGGTGCAGCAGCCGTGGCCGGGAACCTGCTCGTCCAGCGGGAGGTCGGCGAGCTTGAGGTGCACGCCGGTGACCTCGTGGCCCTGATCGAGCAGCAACGCCGCGGCCACGGCACTGTCCACCCCGCCGGACATCGCGACCAACACCCGGGCCATCAGCGCACCTCCGCTGCGACGCCCCGGGAGGTCCGCAGCCGCGGGACGAGGTCGGTGAGCACGTCGATCGCCCGATCAACCTCCGCGTCGGTGCTGGTCCAGCCGAGGGTGAGCCGCAGAGGCGTGCCCTGCAGACCGCAGGCCTCCAGGACCGGCGAGGCCTTCGCCGCCCCGGCACCGCACGCCGCCCCGCCGGAGGCCGCGATGCCGGCGGCGTCGAGGCCCAGCGAGAGGGCGTTCGCGTCGACGCCGTCGAGGAGCAGGTGGACGTGGGAGGCCAGTCGCCACGCCGGATCGCTCGGGCCGGAGCGCTGCACCCCCTCCAGCGCGGTGACCGCGCCGGCCAGGCGATCGGCCAGCGTGACCAGACGCGGACGCAGCTCGGCACGGTCCGACACGGCCGCGGTGAGCGCGGCGCCGCACGCCGCGTCCAGGCCCACCGCGAAGGTGCCCGATCGCACACCGCGGTCCTGACCTCCGCCGTGCGCGAGCGGCACCACCGGCAGACCCCGGCGCAGCACCGCCACCCCGACGCCCTGCGGGCCGCCGAACTTGTGGGCTGACAGTGCCAGGGCAGCCACGCCCCACCGAGCCACGTCCACCTCGAGCGTGGCGGCGGCCTGCACCGCATCGGTGTGGAGCGGCACGCCCCGCTCGGCCAGTTCGGCTGCCAGGCCGGCGATGTCGTTGACCGCCCCGAGCTCGTTGTTGGCCGCCATCACGCTGACCAGCGCCGTCTCCGGGCGGAGCGCGGACAGCACCTCCTCGACGTCCACGCGGCCGTCCGCGCCGGGTGGGACGACCGCCAGCGTCACATCGCCCCGCTCCGCGAGCCAACGGGCCGGATCCAGCACGGCCGGATGCTCCACGGCGGTGGTGACCAGGTGGGGCACCTGCCGCCGACGGTCACGGGCCGCCCAGGTGATGCCCTTGACGGCGAGGTTGTCGGCCTCCGTGCCACCGGAGGTGAACACGACCTCGTGGGGTGAGCAGCCGAGCGCGACGGCGACCGCCTCGCGCGCCTCCTCCACCGCAACCCTGGCAGCCTGACCCGCGAGATGGGTCGAGGAGGCGTTCGCCGCATCGAGCCACGACGCGAGCGCCTCCCGCGCTTGAGGGCGCGGTGGCGTGGTCGCGGCGTGGTCCAGGTAGGTCGTCATGGCGTCGACGACGGTAGCGTCGACCGCCATGAGCGCACCCCACCTCCCCGAGCAGGCCCCCTTCCCCCCGATCCCGCGGGGCGTCCTGCCGCTCGGTGTCGACCTCGGGGTGGCCCAGGGGCACCGGTTGCTGCTGCTCAGCCTGGAGCGCTGGGACGGGTGGGCCGACCTGCGCTTCGCCCGGTTCGACACCGGCAGCGGCCAACGCCTGGCACGGCGGGTGCCGCCGGCCGAACAGTGGCGCGTGCACGCCGATGGTGTCGCGATCGAGGTCGTGGATGCGGTCGGGCGCGGTGATCGCTGGTTCAGCAACGGCGAGGTGCGTCTGGTGCCGGCACCCGTACCCGGCAGCAACCTCGAGGTCGAGGTGGTGCTGGCACCGGGCGCACCGGCACTGTCGGGTGTCGTGGCGCTGCCGGACTGACGACCGAGGACGACGGGACACGAGCAGCGAGGTGGCGATGGCAGCGGCGGATCAGCGGTTCACGGCCCGGGCAGCAGCGCTCGGCGTCGAGGTCGACGCCCGGCGGTTCCCCCAGGGCACCCGGACAGCGGCCGATGCGGCAGCGGCGATCGGCTGCGACGTCGCGCAGATCGTCAAGTCGCTGGTGTTCATCGCCGACGACCAGCCCGTGCTGGCGCTGACCTCCGGGGCGAACCGGGTGGACGAGCCGAAGTTGGCCGCGGCTACGGGCGCGGGACACGTCCGCAAGGCGACGGCCGAGGAGGTGCGGACCGCGACCGGTTACGCGATCGGCGGGACGCCACCGTTCGGTCATGACCGTGCGCTCACGGTGCTGTGCGACCGCGACCTCGCGGCCCTGGAGGTGGTGTGGGCGGCTGCCGGGACCCCGATGGACGTGTTCGCGATCCGCTCCGACCAGCTGGTGCAGGTGGCCGGCGCCCGCGTCGTCGAGCTCGCGGGCTGAGGTGCCCGGTGGACGTCGCGGAGGAGGCGGCGGCGAAGGGTCAGGTGGCCGGATGGTCGCCGCCCCGTGCCGATGGCGGTGGCGGCCGAGCCTGGACGTCCCCCATGCTGGGCCTGCGGCATGATCGCCGCCACGATGCCCGCCCGCAGGAGGCACCATGAGCAACCAGGACCGGTTCGAAGGCAAGGCCAAGGAGACCGCTGGCAAGGCGACCGGCGACGACGAGCTCGAGGCCGAGGGCAGGACCCAGCACGCCAAGGGCAAGGTCGAGGGGAAGGTCGAGGAGGCCAAGGACACCGTCAAGGGTGCCTTCGAGGCCGCCAAGGACGCCGTCTCGAGCGACGACGACGAGCGGTCCTGACCGCCACCCACGATGGTGCCCCGGCCATGATGGCCGGGGCACCGTCGTGTGCGTGCAGCGGGCCGCTCGCGGGTCAGCAGCCCACCTCGATCACTTGCGCGACTCGAGCTCCTCGACCAGCTTGGGCACGACCTTGTAGAGATCGCCGACCACACCGAAGTCCGCGATCTGGAAGATCGGGGCTTCCCCGTCCTTGTTGATCGCGACGATGTTCTGCGAGGTCTGCATCCCGGCACGGTGCTGGATCGCTCCGGAGATGCCGGAGCCGAGGTACAGGGTCGGGGAGATCGTCCGTCCGGTCTGGCCGATCTGGTAACGGTGGGGGTACCAGCCCGCGTCGGTGGCGGCCCGGGACGCGCCGACCCCGGCCCCGATCATGTCCGCGAGCTGCTCCATCAGCTGGAACCCGTCCTCGGAGCCGAGCCCGCGACCGCCTGCCACGACCACCGCCGCCTCCCCGATGTCGGGACGGTCCGCACCGGCGACCTTCTCCACCGACACCACCTGGGCGGCCTTGGCCTCCTCGGTGAGCTCGATGTCGATGGCCACGAGTTCGGGAGCTGCCCCACCCGACTGCTCGGCGGGGAAGGCGTTGGACGACACCCCGAGGAAGGACAGCTTGCCCTCCGCGAAGGTCGACTTGGTGATCATGTCGCCACCGAAGACCTCCTTGGTCGCCACCCAGCGCCCATCCTCGGCGAGTTCGATCCCCGACACATCGGTGATGACCCCCGCCTCCATCCGGATCGCGAGACGGGACGCGACGTCCTTGACGTGGTTGGACGAAGCGAACAGCAGCGTGTCCGCCTCGGAGGTGTCGATCAGGTACTCCAGCGCCTCCACCTGCGGCAGGGTCACGTAGCCGTAGGCGTCGGGGGAGTCCCAGTGGTACAGCTTGCCGGCGCCGTAGGCACCCAGGGTCGCAGCGGCGTCCGCTGCACCAGGGCCGAACCAGACCGCGGCGACGGTGTCCCCGGTGATCTCGGCCAGCTCCCGGGCCTTGGTCAGCATCTGCAGGCTGACCTTGCGCGGCCCGTCCTCGCTGTGGTCGATCAGAACCAGCATCTCGCTCATCGTTGCTCCTCGCTGTGCAGCCCACATCGGGGCCGGTCGGTGGCCTCCTGGCGATCGCTCACACGAACTTCTTCTCGACCAGCCAGTCCGCGAGCTGCGCCGCCGCGAGACCGGAGCCGTCGTCCTCGATCACGGTGCCCGCTTCCTTGGGCGGCCGGGGGGCGAACTCGTACATCGTGGCCGACGCCGCACCGGCCCCGACCTCATCAGCGTCGACACCGAGGTCCGCCAGCGACTTCGTCTCCAGCGGCTTGGACTTCGCCGCCATGATCCCCTTGAACGAGGGGTAGCGCGGCTCGTTGATCGCCTCCACCACCGAGACCACCGCCGGCAGCGAGGCGGTCACCACGTCCCAGCCCTCCTCGTGCTCGCGGTGCACGGTGATCGTCTCACCATCCACCTCGAGGTAGCGGGTGTAGGTCAGGCTCGGCAAGCCCAACAGCTCCGCGACCGCGGCCGGCACCAGCGAGGTCCGCGCATCGGTCGACTGCCCGCCGAACACGACCAGGTCGAACTCGGTGGACTCCAGCGCCGCGGCGATGACCCGGGCCGTGCCCAGCGAGTCGGAGCCGGCGATCGCATCGTCGGTGATCTGCAGGCCGGCGTCCAGCCCGTAGGACAGCGCCTTGCGGACGGTCGACTGGGCCTCCTCGGGTCCCACGACCAGCACCGTGACCTCGGCGTCGTGCTTCTCCTTCAGCCGCACGGCCTCCTCGATCGAGAACTCGTTCACCGGACACAGGACCGCCTCACCGGCCTCCCGGTCCACCGTCAGACTGTCGGCATCGATGACCTTCTCACCTGCGGTGTCCGGCGTCCGCTTCACAGGAACGACGACCTTCATACGGAACTCCCTCTCGGGTCGGCTCGTGGCCGGCGTATCCCACCGGCCAACTGCGCGCAATGGAAGTTGAGTGGTCACTCAAAATCAAATCGGCGGGCGGCCCCCCGGCCCCGCTGCGCAACGCGCGCACCTGTCAGCCGGGTGGCGCAGGACCGCGGTCCAGGCTGCGGCCGCCACTGCGTAGGCTGCCGGCATGTGCGCCCCACCCGCTCCCAAATCACGCCCGACGGGCCCACCCGACGACGTCACGAGCGAGGACACCGTCGGGCCGGTCCCCGAGCTACCGCTCACCGGCGAGCGCACCCTGCCGGGCATCCCCGACGAGCGGTACTGGTTCCTGCGGCACGTGGTCGCCTACCGCGCCGCCCAGGACCGCATCCGCGAGCTGCGCGCGCGACGGTCACAGGGCGAACTCACGGTGCTGGACGCCGGCTGCGGTGAGGGCTACGGGTTGGAGATGCTGCGGACCGCCGGTGCCGACCGGGTGGTCGGCGCCGACCTCGATCCCCTCACGGTGGCCCACGCCCGCGCCGCCTACACCATGGCCGATGCCGCCATCGAGGTGGTGGAGGCGGAGCTGCGCGAGCTGCCCCTGGCCGACGACGAGATCACGCTGTGCGTGTCCTTCCAGGTGATCGAGCACCTCCACGACATCCCCGGCTACCTCGCGGAGCTCCAGCGGGTCACCGAACCGGGGGGCCTGGTCATGATCGCCACCCCCAACCGGCTCACCTTCACCCCCGGCAGCGACACCCCCGTCAACCCCTTCCACACCGTGGAGTTCACCGCTGCGGAGCTGACCCGCCTGCTCAGCCGGTGCGGGCTGGACGTCGAGGTGGTCCACGGGATCCACCACGCCGGTGCGGTCGCCGCGGTCGAGCGGGACCGGGAGGTGTCGGTCCCCACGATGCTGGGCGAGGACCCACCCGAGCAGTGGCCCACCTGGCTGCGCACCCTGGTCCATGACGTCGAGGAGACCGACTTCCGCCTCGACGAGCACGACCTCGATGCCAGCCTCGACCTGCTGGCGATCTGCCGGGTCGGCCGGGCGTGACGCCACCCCCGGCACCCGCACCACGACGCGACGCCCCCGGCGAGGTCGCCCTGGTGCTGCACACCCACCTACCGGAGCTGCGCCACCACGGCGTGTGGCCCGTGGGCGAGGAGTGGTTGTTCGAGGCCTGGGGGACCTCCTGGCTGCCGGTCACCGCGGTGCTGGAACGCCTGGCGGAGGAGGGCCACCGCGACCTGCTCACCCTCGGCGTGACCCCGGCGGTCGCCCACCAGGTGGCCGACCCGCGGGCGGCGCAGGACCTCGGGACCTGGCTCGGCGGGCAGATGTGGCGCGCCGAGGAGCAGCGCTGGCACCTCCACGAGCCGGTGGAGGTGCGGGACCTGGCTGGCTTCCACTGGCGGCGCTTCCAGGACCTGCTGGCCCTGCACGAGGACGTCCAGCGCCGAGGTGGCCTGCTCGCCGTGTGGCGCGACCTGGCCGACCGTGGCGTGATCGAGCTGCTCGGCGGTCCGGCGACCCACCCCTACCTGCCGCTGATGGCGGACCCGACGCTGGTGGACGCCCAGCTCACCATGGGGCTCGAGCACCTGCGCCGGTGGGCCGGCCGGCGCCCGAGCGGCCTGTGGCCCCCGGAGCTCGGCTACCGGCCGGCGGGCCGGGTCGCGGATCCCACCGCGCGCCCGCGGCGGGTGGACGTGCAGGGCACGCCGACGCTGCCGCGGACCGGCCCCAGCCTGCCCGGACTGGAGGAGGTCTACGCCGCCCACGGCATCGACCACATCGTGGTCGACGCCGCCACGCTGGTCCGCGCGGTGGGGGGACCGGACCGGGACTGGACGGCCCGTCCGGCCGTCCCACCGCCCGGCACCGACCACCCCGACGAGGTGGTCCACGACGCGGTGTGGATCGGCGACAGCGGCGTCGCCGCCTTCGCCCGGGACCTCGCGGTCGCCTACCACGTGTGGTCCCCGTCGGGCGGGTACCCCGGCAACGTGTGGTACCGGGACTACTTCGCCCGCGGCACCTTCGGGACCCACCCCTCCTGGCGCGTCACCGACCACGCGCTGCCACCCGACCACAAGGCCATCTACGAGCCGGCACCGGCCGCCGCACAGGTGGAGCGCGACGCCGACCACCTCCAAGGGGTCCTGCACGAGGTGCTCGACCCGCGCCCCGGCAAGCTCGTCGTCGCCGCTTACGACACCGAGCTGTTCGGGCACTGGTGGTTCGAGGGGGTCGCGTTCCTCGAGGCCCTGCTGCGACGGGTCGTGGGTGATGCGACGCTGCGCACGACCACGCTCGCCTCGCGCCTCGAGCGGCACCCTCCCACGCGGCGGCTGCCGCTGCCCGAGTCCTCCTGGGGCTACGCCAAGGGGCACGCGAGCTGGGTGACGCCGGCGACCCGCCCCCTGTGGCAGCAGCTGCGCGAGGCCGAGGTCCGTGCGCGGGCAGCCCTGGCCGGGGGCCGGGGCAGCGACCGGCAACGGGCCGCAGTGGCGCGCGAGCTCGCGCAGCTGCAGGCCTCCGACTGGCCCTTCATGGCGACCCGCGGTGCCAGCCCCGGCTACGCCCGGGACCGCATCGATCACCACGGCGCGGCGCTGCACCGTCTGTGCGCAGCGATCGAGCAGGGCCACCTCGACGACGACCACCTCGCCGACCGCGAGGCACGGGTGCTCGCCCCGACCGAGGTGACGCCGCTGGTGGCCGCCCTCGATCCGAGCGCCATCGCCACCTCGCAGCTCACACGTCCCTGACCCGCATGAGCACGATCGCCGCGATGGCCGCCACCAGGCAGTAGGCGACGAACATCGCGAGCCCGACCATGGGCTCCAGCGGTGCCGCCGACTCGACACCCATCCCAGCTGTCAGCTCCTCGGACAGGAACATCGCGTTCAGCGCCTGGAAGGGCAACCACCGGCCGAGCTCCGGGAGGAACTGCATGACCAGGGACTCGATGATGAACACGTAGATCAGCATCAGCGCCACCGCGACCACCTGGCTGCGCAGCAGCGCCCCGACGGCGACCCCGAACACCGCCATCAGCGCCAGCCCGACCGGCCCCTGCCACAGGGCCCGGACCGTGGCCTCGCCGAGGTCGAGCTCCGCCCCGGACACGAGCAGGATCCCACCCACGACCACCAGGCCCAGGGCGAAGAACACCACCCCGTAGACGGCCCCCACCAGCATCTTCGTCGCCACGACCCGGGTGCGACCCGGGGTGAGCTGGAGGGTCCGTCCGATCGTCTCGTGGCGGAACTCGGTGGTGACCGAGAGCAACCCGACGATCAGCGCGATGACGCTCATGCCCCCGATCTGGTCGAGGGCGGCGGCGACCTGGGGGTCGGTGCCGAGGAACTCGCCGGAGAACTCCGACTCGAACACGAAGAAGGCGGCCCCGAACAGCACGAGGACCAGTCCCACCAGCGTGATGATCGTGGTGGTCCAGACGGTGGTCAGCTTGCGGGCCTCAGCGATGGCGAGCGACATCAGGCGATCCCTCCCCCGGCGGTCAGCTCCATGAACACGTCCTCGAGCTCGGCGACCGCAGGCCGCAGCTCGTGGAGGGCGATGCCGGCTGCCAGCGCGAGTCGCCCCACCTCCTCGGGGTCCGACCCGGTGACGAGCAGGTACCCGTCGGTCGCCGCGACCTCGGCGCCCGCCTCCCGTAGCCGACCTGCGAGCGCAGGGTCGTCCGCGGACCGCACGGCGACACCGCCGGCCGCGGCACCGGTCAACTCGTCCACGGTCGCGTTGGCGACCAACCGGCCGCGACGGATCACCATCACCTCGTCAGCCAGGCGGGAGATCTCGCCGAGCAGGTGGGAGGAGACGAGGATCGTGCGGCCCTGTCCGGCGAGGTGGCGCAGGAGCTGCCGGACCCAGTGGATCCCCTCGGGATCGAGCCCGTTGGCCGGCTCGTCGAGCAGTAGCACCCTCGGGTCACCGAGCAGGGCCTGGGCCAGACCGAGACGCTGACGCATGCCGAGGCTGAACTGCCCGACCCGCTTGGTCGCCGCCTCCTGCAGTCCGACGAGGGTGAGGACCTCGTCGCACCGCTCGCGGGGGATGCCGACGGTGGCGGCGCTGATCCTCAGCTCCTCGACCGCACGCCGCCCGGGGTGGTAGCCCACCCCGTCGACGATGCTGCCAACCGTGTGCGCGGGGTCGGCGAGGTCGTGGAAGGGCACGCCGTCGAAGGTCGCGGTCCCGGAGGTCGGCGCGGTCAGTCCGATCATCATGCGCATGGTCGTGGACTTGCCGGCGCCGTTGGGGCCGAGGAAGCCGACCACGCGGCCGGGCGGCAGCTCGAAGCTCACGTGGTCGACGGCGAGCTGGTCGCCGAAGCGCTTGGTCAGACCCTGGACGACGACCCTGGTCGTCGCGTCGGTGACGGTGGACACGGGGGCTCCGAGGTTCGGGCCGGCCGGAGGAGGGCCGGTCGGCTACCAACCCGAACCTACGCACCCCAGGGGTCCGTGCCGTCGTCCTGGCGGAGGAACCGTGGGTCCCCCTCGGGATGGAGGGCGCCGGCCACGACCGCCCACTGCTCAGCCGCGCCGCGAGGCACGCCGCGCCCTGCGGACCTCCACCAGCCGACCCACGACGCCGACCAGCGGCAGCAGCACCGCCCCGACCAGCAGCGAGGCGACGAGGTCCCAGCCCCGCACCAGGGAGGCCCCGGCACCGACGAGGACCCCGTAGGGCACCAGCGCCAGGAGCGCCCAGCGGGAGCGTCCGATGTCGTCGAGGTGGCGTTGGGTCATCGTGGCGCCGACGGCGCCGACGCCCACGAGGGCGAGACCGAAGAGCAACGCCACGGCGGAGCCGGTCGTGCTCAGCGTGTCCATCTGCCCGCTCCTGCGCCCTCGTAGCCTACGCGCCCACAGCAGGGTGAGACGGCCTGCGGTGGCCGAGCCCTTCGCCTGGGCCTATCGTGGCAGCTCCAGACCCGAGAGGCCGCACCCGTTGACGCGCGACACAGGGCTGGTGACCGCCCGGTCCCGACGCCTGACGACCCTGCTGGTCCTGCTGGCGCTGTGCCTGATGGTGGGCGAACTGCCCTCGGCGAACGCGCAGGCGCCGCCCCGCGCCGACCGGGTCGACGCCGCGCCGGTCGCGACCGCGGACGTCACCGAGGCCGACCTCCAGCGCACCCGGCGGTTGGTCGTCACTCCAGCGGAGACCCAGGGGCTGAGCGCCGGGACCACGGCGGCCCGCAGTGTGGAGGCGGCAACCGGCGGCCGCCAGGTCGATCGGCTCCACGACGGGTCCATCGTCGTGGAACTGGACCGGACCGTGACGCTGCAGGAGATGTCCGCGATCGCCGACGCTGTGGTCGCAGCCGGCCTGGCGGTGGCAGCGGAGCCCGACCCGGTCACCACGATCGCCCGGGTGCCGAACGATCCCCTCTGGCAGTTCCAGTGGGGGCAGATCGAGACGGCCATGCCCTCGGCGTGGGACGTCACGATCGGCGCCGGCCGCGCTCCCCTGATCGGGGTGCTCGACACCGGCGTGACCGTCACCTCGGAGATCGCCGGACGCGTCCTGCCCGGCTTCAACGCCCAGACCGGTGGTGACGACACGACCGACGGCAACGGCCACGGGACCCAGGCGGCCACCGTCATCGCCGCCAGGGGTGACAACGGCGCTGGCTTCGCCGGGCAGTGCTGGGGCTGCCGCATCCTGCCGGTGAAGGTGCTCAGCGATCAGGCCAGCGGGACCATGTCGCAGCTGGCGAACGGCCTGCGCTGGGCCGTCGACAACGGCGCCGAGCTGGTCAGCATCTCAGCCGGCGGCGTCGCCGGTAACGCCGTGATGCGCGACGCGGTGCTGCACGCGCGGGCCAACGGCGTCACGGTCGTCGCCTCGGCCGGCAACAGCGGCGAGACGACGGTGCTGTACCCGGCCGCCTACCCGGAGGTGCTGTCGGTCGCGGCGGCGGCTCCCGGCGGGACCCGCTACGACTGGTCGACCTTCGGTCCGCAGGTCGACGTCGCCGCCCCCGGGTGCAACGTCGCGCAGACCACCACGGGTGCCTTCAACTCCTACTGCGGCACCTCCTCCGCCGCGCCGTTCGTGACCGGGCTGCTCGCCCTGGCCTACGACGATGATCCGTCCCTCGCCCCCGAGCAGCTTCGCGGTCGCGCGATGGACACCGCCGACCCCCTCGGCTGGGTCGCATCTGGCCTGGTCTCCGCGCCTGGCATCGTGCCGGGGGGTACCGACTTCGAGCCCGGCGACCCTGATGGCGGCGATGGTGACCCCGACCCCCTCCCGGACGTCGCACCGGACGCGCCCACCGCGGTGACGCTCACGGGCACCGCCGGGGACCTGGCCACCTCGCTGAACTGGTCCGCGACCTCGGGCGGGTCCGGAAGCGGGTACCGCTACGCGCTGCACCGCTCGACCAGCGGTGTCTGCGACGACACCTCACCACGGATCCCGGATGCCGCCACCACCTTCACCGACCGCAGCTACACCGACACCGGCCTGACCCACGGGCGCACCTACGGATACTGCGTGTACGCCATCGACGGTGACGACGTCACCTCGGACCGTTCGAACGTGCTGACCGTCACCGCCCGGGACACCAGCCCGCCACCAGCACCCCGACTCGGGCGGTCGGCAGCCGGTGACCGCTCGGTCGACCTGCAGTGGTCCGCGGCGACCGACCCGACCGGCCCGATCACCTACCGCCTCCACCGGACGACCGCCAGCACCTGCTCCGTTTCCTCCCCGGTGGTGTGGACGGGCACGCACACCAGCACCTCCGACGAGGGGCTGACCAACGGCACGGTCTACCGCTACTGCGTCACCGCCACCGACGGAGCCAACAACCGATCGGCCACGTCGAACGCGCGTACCGCCGAGCCGAGGCGCAACCCCGGCACCTGCACCGCCCTGACCGGTGATTGGGAGGCGTCGGGGCGCGACGGCATCGGCTGGTGGTGCGACGGGCAGGTCAGGTTGCGGACGGCCGACGGGAAGGTCATCCGCTACACCTACGGCCGCCCCGGCGACGTCCCCATCGTTGCCGACTGGAACGGTGACGGTGCCGACACGGTCTCGGTGATCCGTGACGGCACCTGGTTCCTCAACGACCGGCTGCGGGGCGGGGCCGCGTCGCGCAGCTTCATCTACGGCCGGGTCACCCGTGGCGACGTGCCGATCGCCGGGGCCTGGACCGGCGGCTCCCGCGATCTGCCCGGGATCGTCCGTGACCGCGAGTGGCACCTCAGGTTCCAGCAGAGCGGCGGGAACGCCGACCGCCTCTTCGTCTACGGCCGCCTCACGCGCGGCGACCTCCCGCTGTGGGGCGACTGGGACGCCAGCGGCCGCGACACCGTCGGCGTCGTGCGCGATGGTCGCTGGCTGCTCCGCAACGAACTGGCAGGCGGGGCGGCCGACCTGAGCTACGTCTACGGCCGCGTCCTGGCCGGCGACACCCCCGTCACCGGGGACTGGACCGGTGACGACCGTGCTACCCCCGCCATCGTCCGCGACGGCCGCTGGCTGCTGCGGTACGAGCACGCCGGGGGCAACGCCGACGAGACGATCGTCTTCCGCCAGCCGTGAGGGTCATGCCCCAGGTGCCGGACCCACCGTCCGACACCGTGCGCGTGTACCGCGTCCGCCCGGCCTAGCCTCGGTGTGTCGCCCACCCGCTGTCAGGTTGCCCACGCCCACGGAACCGACGTGAACGCCATGAACGCCGCCAACGCCGTGACCGATGTGCTGACCGCGTCGCCGCTGATGGTGCTGTTCCTGGTGCTCACCCTGGGCACGCTGCTCGGGGCGATCCGGGTCGCGGGCGTGAGCCTCGGACCGGCTGGAGCGCTGTTCGCGGGCCTGGCCCTGTCGGCCCTGCTGCCGGGCGTCGCGGACATCGTGCCCGACCTGCTGGGGACCCTGGGGCTGACCCTGTTCGCCTACACGATCGGGCTGGCGGGCGGCCCGTCCTTCTTCAGCGGGCTCAGGCGCAACGCCCGCACGATCGTGGCGGCGGTATTGGTGCTGATCACGGTCGCCGCGCTGGCCGCCGGGCTCGGCCGGGCGATGGGGCTCGACCCGGCCGAGGTCGCCGGGGTGTACGCCGGCGCGATGACCAACACCCCCGGTGTCGCGGCCGCGGTGGAGGCCACCGGATCCACCGCCCCGGTCGTCGGCTTCTCGATCTCCTACCCCTTCGGCATCGTGGGCGTGCTGCTGGCGATCGTGGCCGGACAGGCCTGGAGCCGCCGCCGGCCGACCGAGGAGGACCGCGAGCCGCCGCACACCGCCGCCTACCGCACGATCGAGGTCACGGTCGAGGACCTACCGTCGCTCGAGCACCTGCGCTCCTTCGGCGGCGCGGAGCTCGTGTTCACCCGCCTCTACCGGGAGGGCGACCAGTGGACCCCCTCCGACGACGACACCCCCCGACCGGGCGATCTGCTGACCGTGATCGGTCCCGCACCCGTCCTGGCGGCGTTCACCGACCACGTCGGCCACCTCGCCCACGACGACCTGCCCCTGGATCGCCACCAGGTGGACTTCCAACGGGTCGTGCTGTCCAACGCCCGCTACGCCGGCGCTCGGGTCGCGGACCTCGACCTCGACCGCTTCGATGCCGTCGCCGGCTTCGTGCGCCGCGGCGACGTCGACGTCGTCGCCCGTCCGGACCTGACCGTCGAGCTCGGCGACCGGATCCGCGTGGTCGCACCCCGCGACCGCCTCCACGAGGTCGTGACCGAGCTCGGCGACTCAGAACGGGCGGTGGTCGTGGCCGACCCGATCGGGTTCTCCCTCGGTCTGCTGCTCGGTCTGGCGCTGGGCCTCGTCCCCATCCCGCTCCCCGGGCCGACCCTGGCACTCGGCACGGCGGCAGGCCCCCTGCTCGTCGGGCTCGTCCTCGGTCGTGTGGGCCGTGTGGGACCCATCACCTGGCAGCTGCCCTACGCCACGAACCAGGCGCTGCGACAGTTCGGGGTGCTGCTGTTCCTGGCGACCGTGGGGCTGGGCGCGGGCCCCGACCTGGCCTCGGCGCTCGGCTCACCCCGGGGCCTGCAGCTGTTCGGCCTCGGGGCGGTGCTGACCATAGCGATGGCGCTGGCCCTGCTGCTGCTCGCGCGCCGCCTGGAGCTCGGCGGTCCGCGGACCGCCGGCACGTTGGCCGGGGTCCAGAACCAACCCGCCATCCTCGCCTTCGCGATCGAACGCACCGACGGCGATGACCGGGTCAACCTCGCCTACGCCCTGCTGTTCCCGCCGACCTTCGTGGCGAAGATCCTGGCGGCCCAGGTGCTGGCGACCTGGTGATCGGCCCGGGTGCGACGGACAGCGCGGGACAGGGCACCATGGAGACCCGCGTCCCGGAGGGCACCGCGCATCGTGGTCCGATCCCCAGCCGCTCCACGACGCCCGCGGCGTGACAAAGGGCCGTCGCAGGCCCGTCGGATGGCGGTGTCCGCGTCGCTGGTCGGGCTCGCGCTGCTCGCCGGTGCCTGCGGCGCCGCTGGGACCCCCGAGCTGGAGGTGAACGCCGCGCAGGCTGCGGTGCCGCTGGCCGGCAGCTCCCAGATCGTGCTGGCCATCACCAACCGCGGTGACGGCGACGACGCCCTGGTCGCGGTCGACACCGACGCGGCCGTCGGGATCGAGCTGCACGAGACCCGGATCGCCGACGACCGGGCCACGATGGTGTCGCTGGAGGAGGTACCGCTCCCCGCGGGGGAGACCGTACGCTTCCGCCCCGGCGGCCTCCACCTGATGATGATCGCCCCCGACGACGAGGTGGTGCTCGGCGCCACCTTCGAGCTGACCCTGCGCTTCGACCGCTCCGAGCCGATCACGACCACCGCCGAGGTCCGCGACCTGCTGGACCTCGCCGAGGACGCCCTCGACGATCCCGACGCCTGAGGAGCACTCCCCGTGTCCTCCCCGAGATCTGACCGGTCCACCCAACGCCCCCCTGTGCGCACCCTGGCGTTGCTGTTGGTCGCCGGCCTCCTGGCGGTGGCCTGCGGTCCGGCCAGCGCGACCGCCATCGCCGCCCAGGGGCTCGAGCCCGGCCCCGACGGCTGGCGGGGTATCCCGCTCGAGCGGGAACGCACCGTGCCCGAGGCCACGCTCCTCGACACCCAGGGTGATGCGGTCGCACTGCACGAGGCCTTCACCGGCACGCCGACGCTGCTGTTCTTCGGCTACACCAGCTGCCCCGACATCTGCCCGATCCACCTCGCCGCCATCGCGTCGGCCATGGGAACCGCCGGGGTCTCCTTCGACGACCTCGACGTGGTCTTCGTCTCGGTCGATCCCGATCGGGACACCCCGGAGCGGATCGATGACTACCTGGCCAACTTCTCCCGCCGGATCGTCGGGCTCCACGGGGACCTCGCGGTGGTGGAGGACGCGCTCGCGCAGCTCGACCTCCCCGGCCCCGTGGTGGAGGGCGCGGATCCCCGCGGAGAGGGCGACCTGATCGGACACCCGGCCCAGGTGATCGGCTTCGATGCCGACGGCCAGGCGCTGCGCACCTGGCCCTTCGGCGCACGCCGCTCGGACTGGATCGCGGACCTGCCCCGGATCGTGGAGGAGTGGTCGTGAACGTCGCCTGGTGGTGCTCGTCCACCCCGGGCCAGATCTGGACCTGGCGCTACACGCCGTTCATCGGGGTGTGGGTGATGGCAGCGACCTTCATCGGCGGCTACGTCCTCGCCCACCGCCGCGACGGCCGGGCCGTCGACCCCAAGCTGCTGCGCCGCTGGGTCCTGGGGGTCCTGGCGCTGTTCCTGGTCTCCGAGTGGCCCATCGGACAGCTCGGTGTCGGCTACCTCGCCACGGTCGGGATCGCCCGCTACATCGTCTACACCTTCGTCGCCGCGCCCCTGCTGCTGGCCGGTCTGCCCGACTGGTTGGTGACGCGCTGGTTCCCCGACGGCTCGCGCCGGCGACAGGTCCTGGCGACGGTGACCAGCTGGCCGATCGCCCTGCTGGTGTTCAACGCGGTCCTGTTCGGTACCCACCTGCCGATCACCGTCGACACGTTGAAGGTCACCCAGCTCGGCTCCTTCGGCGTGGACGTGCTGCACCTCGGCGCCGCCCTCATCTGGTGGTGGCCGGCGATGCAGAAGGTGCCCGCGGAGAACGTGATCGAGGAGCCGCTGCGCGCCTTCTACCTGTTCGCCTCGTCGGTGCTGATGTTCGTGCCGGCCGCCTTCCTCACCTTCTCGCCTCTGCCGTTGTACGGGCTGTACGAGCTGGCGCCGCCGCTGTGGCTCGGCTTCGACCCGACCGCTGACCAGCAGGCCGCCGGGATCGTCATGAACGTCGGCGGCGGGTTCGTGCTGTGGGCCATCATCGCCACGCTGTTCCTGCGCTGGGCCGCCGCCAAAGAGGCCGAGGACACCGCCGCCCGACGCCTCCGCAACGAGGCCACGCTCGCGCGGATGGCCGCCCTCGACCCCGAGACGGCCGGGGCCGCCGGGACGGCCGGGGCCCCCGAGACGTCCGGGGCCGCCGGGACGGCCGGGGCTGACCCCGATCGCCAGCCGACTTCCGACTGACCTCGTCCGACCTCAGCGGGTCAGGCCGAGCCGTTCGAGCTCACGCTGCATCCCGCGCTCCACCGCCGCGACCAGTTCCGGTCGGAGCCGGGCCGCCGGGATGATCTCGGTGACCGAGCCCATCTCACGGGCTCGCTCCACCGAGTGGATCGCATCGAACTCCGCGGCGAGCTGACCGAGCTTCTCCGAGCGCACCGCGGCGGTGAGCTCATCCAGCTGGGTCCGCAGATGGGCGCGGTCGGCACCGGTGGCCGCTTCGGCCGCGGCCGCCAACTCCACCACCCGCTCGTCGCGCGCCGTGCGCTTGGCCAGTTCTCCGGCGAACACCACCGCCGCGGCCGGCGCGCCCCCGATGACCGAGGCGTGGGAACCCTCGACCGCCAGGGTGACGAGGTTCTCGTTCAGCCGCTGGCTGAACACCACGAACGCGCCGCCGTGGTAGCGGCTGACCACGCAGAACACGATCGGGCCCTGGAAGTTCACCGCTGCGCGGCCGATCTCCGCCCCGAACTCCAGCTGCCGCCTGCGCATCGACTCCGGGGAGCCGTCGAAGCCGGACAGGTTCGCCAGCACGAGCAGTGGACGGCACCCGCTGGCGGCGTTCACGGCCCGGGCCACCTTCCACGACGACATCGGGAACAGCGTGCCCGACGTCCAGCCATCCGGACCGTCGGCGGGCACGATGCCGCGTCGCGCGATCGCGTGCGCCTCCAACCCGATGGTGCACACCGGGATCCCACCGAGGTGGGCGTCCCAGACCACCGCCGTGTCACCGTCGGCCAGATCGCGCCACCGCTCCATCGAGGGGAGGTCGGCGTCCAGCACCGCCCGCATGACCGTTCGGATGTCGAAGGGCTGCTTGCGTCCCGGGTTGGCAACGTCATCGAAGATGTCGCCGACGCTGGTGAGCGAGCTACCGGGCAGGTGGTGCGGCGTGCGCCGCACGTCCCGGTCCAGGGGATCCTCGGTAGCCGCCCGCCGGGGGAAGCGCTCACCCTCGGCGATGTAGGTCTGCTCGTAGTGGGTCAGGAGTACCTTGAAGGCCCCGACGAGGTCGGGCGCCCAGTACTGCGCCTGCCCGTTCGGACCCATGACCCGCTCGTAGCCGCCGATGCCGTGGTTGTCGTCGGCGGAGACGCCACCGGAGAAGTCCAGCGCCTGCTTGCCGGTGAGCACCATGGCGCTGTCGGGCGTCATCACCAGGATGCCCTTGGTGTGCATCAGCATCGTGGCTTCGGCGTTCCAGTAGGGCTGGGCACCGACGTTGATCCCCGTGACGACGACGTTGACCTCGCCGCCGCCCTGGGTGAACTCGATCAGGCGACGTAGCACCGCGGCCACCCCGTCCATGTTCTCCGTACCGGAGTCCAGGGCGATCCGGGCGCCGGCCGACAGCGCGAACCACTCCACCGGGATGGAGCGCTCCTCAGCCAGGTCGAGGGCCGCGTTGATGCGGTCGCACTCCGCCTCGGTGATCGCCCCGAGCGCCCGGGTCGGATCGCCGAGCAGCACCACCCGCGTCATCCCCTCAGGGTGCCGCTGCGAGGTGTTGGTCAGCAGCCCGACCACGATGCCCGACGGGTTCTGCCCCGGTGGACGCTCCACCGGGACGAGCCGGCCGTCCTCGAGCTCGTGCTCGACGAAGGAGCCGCCGGTGATCTCGGCCAGTCCCCCGGCGCCCCGCGCCGACAGCAGCTGCACCAGCTCGTAGGGGTAGGGGGTGCCCCGACGACGGCAACGCACGACCTTCTGGCCGTACTCGTCGAGGGGCTGCAAAGGCTCCGGTGGCGGGTCGGTCTCGGTGATGGTGAACCCGGCGTCCACCGACCGCGCCAGCCGCAGCAGCCGCGGCCGGACCTCACCGGTGGCCGGGTCACGGCGACGACAGCCGACGTCGACCCGCTCCAGACCCAACCCGGCGGCGCTCGGCGCCAGGGCATCAGCCATGTGGGCGAGCTCGTCGGGATCGAGCTCCAGCTCCGGCCACACGTGCAGGATGACCCGGTTCCAGACCGGTTGTGAGCGGGCCGGCATCGTCGACAGGGCGCTGCGCATGGCCTCGAACACCCGGGTGGCGGCCCACTCCAGCTCCACGAACCTTTCGATCTTGCCACGACCATCCAACACCGGCGTGAGGGTGCGGACCTCGGCGATCGCGAACAGCCGCACGTCGGAGGGGGTCGAGCGCGCCACGGCGTGGTAGAGCTGGACCCCTGGCCCGGCCGGCAACCGGGTCAGATCGAAGTGCTCGTAGCGCCACAGCTCGAGCCGCTGGGCGATGATGGGCTGCAGGCCGCGCAACGAGCGGTCCTCCTCCAGCCCTCCCTCGGCGGTGGGCCGGAAGGTGACGTGGCGGAGCTGGGCGGCATGGCCCGGCGTGCCACGTTGCACCACCGCAGCGGTGGCGTGCTCGAGACCCTCGAGGTCCGCCAACGGCGCGAAGGCCGCACCGACGACCTCCGCGAGCTGGTCATCGTCCGGTGGCAGCTCGTCGTCCCAGCTGTTCACATCGAGGCGCACGACCTGCGCGCCGGGATGCAGCGCACGCAGCGTCAACGCCTCGCCGACCACCTGCTCGAGCTCGGACAACGGTGACCGGCCGACGATGGTGTGGACGGACCGACCGTCCTCATCCAACACGCCGTGGACGATCCGCCCGCCGGCGTGGACGGTCAGCGGCGTGTCCACCCCCATCCGGTAGTACCGACGGGTGAGCACGTCCAGGATGAGTTCACCGTTCCCGTCGGGGTCCTCGGCCAGCTGCGCCAGCAGCATGGGTGCCAGGGGCGTCGGGTGGGTGAGCATCGCCTCGAGGTGGCGGGTCCGGGCCGCCGGGTGCAGGTCCGTGCGCTGCAGGGCCCGCAGGTGCCGGGCCATGCTCCGCTGGTGCTCGAGCTCCGCGTCGTGGACGGCGACCGCTTCGAAGGCGCGGTAGCGGACCTCACGGGCGAGGTCGGCGACCTGGGGCTGGCTGCGGACGGTGGCCACCACCAGCCGGTCCAGCACCGCGCGGGCCTGCTCTGCGAGGTTGCCGGCTGCGGCCAGACCCTGGTCGTACCAGCGCTGCAGCAGCGCGACGACCACGGGGACGTGATCGGCCACCTGGCGCTGGGCGCGGAAGATCCAGTACAGCGCCGCCTCCAGCTCCGGTGTGCGCTCGCGATCCTCCACCCCGTACCAGCGCAGCGCCCGGTCCAGATCGGCCAGGAAGCGCCTGGGCAACCCCTCCCCGCCCGTGTCGATCGTGCGCATGTAGGCGTGCAGGTGCTCCTCGGGGCTGCGCACGAGCAACGGATCGTCGACGAGCTCATCAGCCTCGCGGTGGCTCCGGAACAGCGCCCGCAGATCAGCGAAGGTCTCCAGCACCTCGATCTCTGCCGCGAGGACCTTCGAGGAGCCGACGTCGCTGTCGCTGGCGCGTGCAGCGATCGTCCGTGCGCTGGCCGGTGCCAGCTCGAACCCCTGGACGAAGCGCCGCAGCTGGGCGAGCTCCTCGAGCCGGCGCCTACCCGGATCATCGGGCTGCGGCTCGGGCAGCTCCGGCAGCGTCAGGCGTGGCACGACCGCCGGCGGCGCCTGGCCGAGGCGACGGGCGGGCTGACCGACCGGATCGAGCTCGACCAGCGGGGCGCCGGCGTCGACCTGCACGTTCGTACCGGAGAGGACGTGCCGCACCCGGCCATCGAAGGTGGCGGTGACCGCCCGTTCCATCTTCATGCTCTCGAGCACCGCCACCGGATCACCGGCGCGGACCTCGTCGCCGGCGCTGACCGGGACGCTGACCACGACCCCGGGGCTGGGGGCACGCACCACGCCGCCGTCGCGTCGTCGCAGCCGGTGGGGGACCCCGTCGACCTCGACGAGGTGGTCGCCCCCGTGGACGGTGGAGACCACCGAGACGGAGCGGGGGCCGAACTCGACGCGGCTCTGGAAGGGGCCGAGTCGGTTCACCCTCAAGGTGGCGGTGGCACCGTCGACGCTCAGCTGGTACTGGCGCCGCCCGGTCCGCAGCACCTCGATCGCGTAGTCGTGGCCATGGTGCACGAGTTCGATCGTGCGACCCGACCCGCTCGGCACCCGGGGCCGGCCCCTGGCCGCCGAGGAGAACAGCTGGGCCTGCGCGAACCGTTCCTCGGTGTCGGCCGCATCGACGGCGGCCACCAGCAGCGCGAGATCCGCGTGCTGCGCGCCGCCGAGGTCTCCCGACAGGGCCACCCGGTCGATCCACCCGGTGTCGTAGCTGCCGGTGAGCAGCTCGGGGCGCTCCAACAGGTCGAGCAGGAACCCCTTGTTGGTCGTCCCGCCGTCCATGGCGATCGACAGGTTGGTCAGCGCCAGGCGCAGCCGGACCCGCGCCTCTTCGCGGTCGCGTCCCCACCCGACCACCTCGGCGATCGTCGGGTCGGCGTGGACGGCCAGGTCATCGCCTTCGGTCACCCCGGTGTCGATGCGGATGCCGGGTCCGGAGGGCAGCTGGAACAGCTCGATCCTCCCGGGTGCCGGGCTGAGCGCCGCCTCGGCGTCCTCGGCGTTGAGCCGCACGGAGATGGCGTGGCCCCGCGGCTCGGGCGGGGTGCCCTCCAGCCGGCCCCCCTCGGCGAGGTGGAGCTGCAGCTTGGCGAGGTCGAGCCCGGTGGTCCTCTCGGTGATGCCGTGGCCGAGCGGGACGCCGATGCTGATGCGCAGCAGGGCGGCCTGACGGCGCTGGTCGGGTCGGACGAAGGTGACCGTGCCGGCCCCGGCGAACCCGCACAGGGTGAGCAGGCGCTCGGCGGTGGCCCGCAGGGCTCCAAGGTCCGTCCCGGCCCGGGCCTCGATCGCCGACTCGACCAGCACCTTCTCCGTGCGCCGCTGCAGCGTCCCGTCGTGGACGTCCACCGCCCACGCGGTCCCGCGGTCATCGGCCAAGGCGAGAACGTCGAGGTGGCGCCGGACGAACCCACGATGCTCCGTGGGCTCCGCCACCGCGACCCCGGCCTCGGCGGCCAGATCGGCGAACGTCTCGGGATCGGCGAGTCGCCGCAGGACCGCGGCACTGGGCCCGACCGTGTGTACCCCGAGCGCATCGCACAGCTCGGCGAAGTCCGGGTCCTGCGCCAGCGGCCCCCACCCGACCCAGGCCGCGTCGACCTGGCTGCGCACCAGTGCCCGCTCGAGCAGGTCGAGGTCGAAGGTGGCCGCACTGAGCGAGCGGTCCTTGCCGACGGCCCGCCCCCCGTCGCCGAGCGACACCGCCTCGTCGGCGGCCCGAACGAACAGCGCATCGCGTTCAGCGTCGGTGTGGATCGCGATGAGCCGGAGCGCCCGGCCGTGCTCGCGGGCGTGTTCCCGCGCCGCACGGACCTGTCGGGCGGCGGGGGCACCCCAGGTGATGATGGCCAGCCGGGTCAGCGGGCCGCTGGTGGTGCGCTCCCCGTCCATCGCGCTCCCTGTCGTCATCGCATCGCCGCATCCAGCGGTGCCAGCAGCTCCTCGTCGGGACCGTCCGGCAACACGGTCGTGCCGTAGCCGATCACCTTCAGCCGCACGTGGCCGTCGGCGTCCACCACCTCGGCGTCGGCGCCGTCCTCGTTGGGCAGCGCCACCGCCCAGCAGGGCTCGTCGTCACCGAGCGGGCCGAACAGCTCCAGCCGCTGGATGCGGGCCGGCAGCGCCATGCGGTGCGACGTCCCGAGCTCGTGCACCCCGGCGATCTGGAAGCACAGTTCCAGCAGGCGCGGGGCCGTGGCCGTCGGGGCATCCTCGGGGCGGTGGTTGGCGGGCAGCTCGCCCGCCAACGCACCGACCGCCGTGCCGTCGGCGGCCCACGCCGCCTCGAGCACCTGGTAGGTCGGTCCGTGGAAGTAGATGCGATAGATCGCGTCCGCCTCCACGGTGGCGTCGACGTCGGTGGCCGGTGGCTCGGCCGTCGGCGCCTCGGGGGTGTCGGCGGCCAGGATCACGCGGCCGCTGGCGTGCTCGGTGACCTGCTCGGTGCCGTTGGCCAGGGTCCGGCGTCCGACCAGGGTGCAGGCCGCGAGCAGGGTCCCGTCCGGCCCCGGCGTCAACCGGGCGGTGATCCGGGCGCGACGCGGCTCGTCGCGGTAGAGCTTGAAGGGCGCGTCGAAGGCGACGTCCTCGACCGCGACCACCTGGTGGCCCGGCGCGAGCAGCCGTGCCACCTCGGCGAAGCTCTCCACGCTCATGACCCCGGGCAGGACCGGCGTGCCATCGATGCGGTGGTCGTCCAGGAACGGCTGGGTGGGATCGAGCTCCACCTCGGTGACCACGCCCTCGGCCAGGGTGGCCGCGAGCACCTCGCCGAGCATCGGGCCGCTCTGACCGACCGCAGCGGTCAGCGCCGCCGGGTCGACCCCGCCGGTCTCGTGACGCTCCTCGAGAAGGAGGCCGAGCGAGCCTGCCACGACGGACTCGCCACCGTCACCGGCCGCCTCGAGCTCGGTCCGCACGATCGGGATCCCGATCTCCGGCGGCAGCATGTCGATCCCGGCGAACTCCATCATCTTCGGGATGGAGCCGCGGGTGGCCATGCCGATGCCGCCCCAGGCGGTCCAGTCCAGCGCGATGCCCCGGGTCCCCGGCCGCAGGGTCGGCAGGGCGGCGACCGTCTTGCACAGCAGGTCGTTGGCTGCGCTGTAGTCGGTCTGTCCGCCGTTACCGAACCGGCCGGCGATCGAGCTGAACACCACCAGGTTGCCCAGCTCCGCCTCGCCGAGACCGGCCAGGCAGTGGAACATCCCGTCGGCCTTGACGTCGAAGACCAGGTCGTACTCCTTGGCCGGCTTGTCCGGCAGGAAGTGGCTGATCTCCAACCCACCGGCGTGCAGCAGCACGTCGACGCGTCCCGTCGCCTCCGTCGCGGCCGCCATCGCAGCGCCCACGGCCTCGCCGTCGGTCAGGTCGACCTGGTGCCAGTGCGCGCTGCCGCCAGCAGCTTCCACCGCGAGGATCGTGTCCAGGGCGGCGCGGGACCGCTCGATCCCGGCCAGCGCCCGGTTCACCTTCGCCGGGGTCGCCTTCTCGCCGCTGTCCTTGATCCGCTGGGCCAGCTCGGTCTTCAACCCGTCGAGGTCGTCGACGAAGCGTGCGAGGTCCTCGTCGTCGCGGTCCGGTTCCGGCGTGAGGTCCAGCAGGTGGAAGCTCCCACCCCCGGCGCCGGTGGCCAGGTCGGCGGTGATCGCGCTGACGATGCTGCCGGCCGCCCCGGTGACCACGAACACCTGATCGGGGCTGAGCGCCCGCTCCTCGTCGCGTTCGGTCGGCTGCACGTCCAGGCCGACGCTGGTGCGCAAGCCATCGGCGTAGCCGACCTCGATGACGCCCGGGTCGGCGAGCAGCTCGTCGATCAGGCGCGAGGCGATGGTGGCCGCGTCGGTGTCGGGCGCGTGGTCCACGACCTTGACGGTCGCGTCCTCACGCTCGCGGGCGAGTGCCTTGGTGAAGCCGCTGACGGCGCCGCCGAGGACGTCCTGCGCGCCGGCCTCGTCGTAGCCGAACCGTCCACCCAACCGGGTCCCGGTCAGGAAGGCGGCGCCGGCGCCGAGGTCGTCGTACACCGCCCGGGCCGTGGTGGCGAGCAGCTTCACCCGCACCCGCAGGCCCTCCTTCCAGGTCTCGGTGGTCAGCGCCGCGAAGGGCGCCAGGTCGAGCCCAGCCAGACCGAACACGGCGGTGATCGGCCCGTCCTCACGCCAGGTGGCGAGCTGTGCCTCCAGCTCCTCGGCCGTCGGCGCGTCGGGTGTGGTCAGCACCTCCGCGCCGCGCTCCTCCAGGACGGTGGTGACGGCCTGGGCCACACCGCCGTGGTCCGGCAGGACGACCACCCGGGCGCCGTCGAGCGACACTCCGGTCGGGACGCAGGCGTCGATGGGCGGTCGCACGACCGTGACCGGCACCCGCCGGGGGAAGCCGCTCGTATCCACCTCGACGGCCGCGGGTGCTGCCTCCTCGGCGGTGGGCGCCGCCACCTCGGTGGGTGCTGCGGCTTCGGGGGCACGCTCGCGCACGAACCCGATCACGTGGGCCAGCGTCGGGTAGTCCCGCAGCTGCAACGAGTCGTCCCGCTCGATGTCGTAGCGGTCACGCACCGCCACGAACAGCTCGGCCTGCTTCACCGTGTCGATCCCGAGATCGGCCTCCAGGTCCAGCTCCAGGTCC
>Ga0207421_10001639_pt1 | contig 28461 bp, 18 predicted proteins | sample SodLakKL_010_SED_4_FD_187542 | JGI IMG/M metagenome (GOLD analysis project Ga0207421, IMG submission 187542) | Alkaline sediment microbial communities from Lake Tanatar, Kulunda Steppe, Russia - 8KL_010_SED (SPAdes) (version 2) | ecosystem: Environmental > Aquatic > Non-marine Saline and...
GGCTGAGTAACTACAATTCCCTTATAGCCATCGACGACTATATTTTCGCCGGTCTTTACATTTTCCGTGATGCCCTCTACTTCAAGCACAAAGGGTATTCCAAGCGATTTTGCAATGATGGAGGCGTGAGACGTTAAACCGCCGCGCTCGGCTACCAGACCGCTCACTTTTTTACGGGCGAAAAGGATAATCTCAGAAGGGTTGATTTCTTTACAAACTACAATTGTGCCTTCTTCAACCTGCACAATCATTTCTTTTTGCTGAATATTGCTAATGAGCCGGCTCCGGATATCGACAATATCAGGAATGCGCTCGCGGAACATGCGGCTACCCGAAACTTCCAGTTTTTGAATATAGTTACGGAAAACCTGAAAAATTGCCCTGTCGCCCGGAAGAAAATCCGTACGAATGCGCTCGTTTATTTCGGCAATGAGCATGGGATCGCGCAGCACTTCTTTGTGGAATTCCAGAATCGCTGCAGACACGCCGGCTTTTTCGTTATTCTCCTCATGTTCAGCTGATAATTGCGCCAGTTTACGGGTTTCAAGCTCTACAATGCGAAGTGCAGAGGCAACTTTAAGCTGTTCTTCCTTAACCTGCGATACGTCGATAAGCCTTTGCGAGAGCACCATCCCCTGAGGATTGAAAATAAAACACTCGCCCGCAGCCAGACCTTCAGCCGAAGCAACGCCTTTGTATACAGTGTTTTGTTCGGCTTTTTTATCAATAGAATACATGGCGGCTCTACTCCTCATCCATCATGCCGAAACCATCTTCAAAAAGAGTCAGAATTTCTTCCATTGCATCTTTTTCATCTTCACCGTCCAGCTCAAGCTCCAGTCTCGCACCCTGTTCTGCAGCCAGAGTAAGCACGCCCAGTATACTTTTGGCATTAATACGATATCCGTGCGAATGGATAAAAAATTCCGACTTGAACCGGCCAGCTGTTTTTACCAATATGGATGCCGGCCGAGCGTGAATTCCGGATGGATTTTTCACAACTACACTTCTCTTAATCATATCTTATTGGTCTCGGCATAAAATGGTTCTTTAAACAGTTTAGAATCAATAATTAGTTGAATCATAATGCACTTTAAAGCAGTATTTTTATATGATGATATTACCCTTCTAATTTAGAGTAAACTAACTTAAAGACAAACGATGCCTGTTGTACGTTCAAAATTACCATGGTAGTAATTTTTCGGCAGAAGGCTTATTTTAGCTGGCTCATTCTTGTCTTCATTCTAATTTAGTTTGCAGGTAAGTTGAAGCCGTTTTCTTTTCATCATACGAAATAACCCACTTATGTCAATTTCCCGCGAAGAAGTCCTGTATGTAGCAAATCTGGCCCGTCTGCGTCTCAGTGAAGAAGAGACCGAAAGGCTTTCCAAAGATATGAGCCGGATTCTTGAGTATATGGAGCTTCTCAATCAGGTTGACACTTCCGACGTAGAGCCGCTTGATCATGTAATTGAAGTAGCACAGTCTTTTCGCAAAGATGAGGCTCAGCCTCCGCTCGACCACGAAGAAGCCCTCAAAAACGCACCCGACGCCGATACGGATTATTTCCGTGTGCCCCGCGTAATCGAATAGACAGTCACACTTCTACCACATTATTTATGGCCTCCAGGAAAAAAAGCCGGAAACCGGACCGTTCACCTTCCAGGCCATTGTCGGTCTGGGATAATCTTCCCGTAAAATACCAGCATCTTATTTGTCTGGGTTTTCTACTCATACTACCGCTTTTTCAGTATGGTGATGTAATTCTGGGCGGTGAGCGTTTTTTCTCGCCAGACATCGTACAGTGGAGAGCCAGCGCAGAATCCATTATTGATCACCGCGAAGAATTCGGTGAAGAGGCGCTCTGGTCGGAAAACATGTTTTCGGGAATGCCGGCTTTTATCGTTTCCTACAAGCGCGCCGTACCCCATGTAGATGAAATCTTTACCTGGCTGGCTCCTATATTCCCGGCCGCTGCTCTCTGGGTGATGCTTATTGGCGTATACCTGTTCCTGCTACGCCTCAAACTTCATCCGCTTGCCGCAACCATTGGCGCCCTGCTCATTGCCTTTACTACCTACATGCCGATTATTGTCGGCGCGGGGCACAACGCCAAAGTGTACGCCCTGGCATTCATCCCGTGGATGTTTTATGGCTATCTGATGCTCACCCGATCGACCAAACCGCTGCTGGGGCTCGGCATTTTTGCCCTTGCTGCCACCTTAGAACTCAGGGCCGGGCATCCTCAGGTAACCTATTTCTTTATGTATGTTTTCGCCTTCTGGTGGCTGTACGACACCTGGCAGGCCCACAAGGAGCAGCAGCTTCCATCATGGCTTAAGAAAACAGGTTTTGTTGTAGCAGCCGGGCTTCTGGCGCTTGCAGCCAACATTCAGCCGTACTGGAGCATTTATGAGTATTCACCCTACAGTATACGCGGCGGCTCAGCGGTTGAAGCCTCCCAGAGCGGCCTCGACCTTGATTATGCCATGGCGTGGTCACATGGCTGGTTCGAACTTACTACGCTAGCCGTACCGGGCATTCAGGGCGGCAGCTCCGGCGACAATCTGTACTGGGGACCAAAAACCATGACAAGCGGCCCGCATTATCTGGGCGCCATAGCTATACTCCTTATTCTCGTTGCTTTATTTAACGTAAAAAGCGGATTAAAATGGGTCTTTTTGTCGGGCGCAATTTTGTCCATGCTTTTTGCTCTGGGTGAAAACTTCCTGGCCTTCAACAAGCTGTTTTTCGACTTCATGCCGCTGTTCGATAAATTCCGGGCGCCCGAAAAATGGCTGATGGTAACCACCTTCAGTTTTAACGTGCTTGCTGCAATGGGCGCCAACTGGCTGTTTACCTCAGAAAAGGATAACGCACCATCATCCCTTCGTAAGATTGACTGGCCAGCCGGCATTGCCGTTGGTCTGGGCGTTTTGCTTCTGGTACTGGCAGCCAGCTCCCTCAGCTACGATAAGCCGGGAGAAAGCCGTCAGCTGGCTCAGCAGGTTGCCCAGCAGAATCAGGTTAGTGCCGACGACCCGAGGGTGATGGAGGTCGTGAACAACTTCCTTGCTGAAATCCGCGAGGAGCGCTCATCCCTTGCTCAATCAGACATTCTTCGCTACCTCTTTTTTGTAGGCATCGGCATCATTTTGATTGGCGCTTTTTTACTGGCAAAGATTCCGGCATTCGCCGCGGCGATAGTCATCATACTGCTTCTTTCCTTTGATTTAATCAGCGTTGGAAACCGCTACATTCCCGATTCGAGCAAGATCGATTCATCCATTAATCAAACCGATTTTATGGAGCGGCAGCGAAGCGGATATCACAACTTTATACAGCAGGAAATGAGCGGCTTCGACTATCCGTACCGGGTTTTCCCGATTGATCAGAATCCGTTCAATAACGCTATCCCATCATATTTCTACCCTTCTGTAGGCGGATATACGGGCGCCAAAATGAGTCGCTACCAGGACGCAATTGACAACGCCTTCTTTGGCGGACCCGGCGGCCTCAACTTTGGCCTGCTCGATATGCTCAACGTGCGCTACATGACCGTGGCGCAAGACTATGGTCTGCCCGGCTACAACGTGGTGTATCAGCAGGGTGATGGCATTGTGCTCGAAAACAGCAACGTGCTGCCCAAGGTCTTCTTCCCGGAACGCGTGAGCAGCGCATCCAACCCTCGGGAAGCGCTTGAGTTCATTTCTGCAGGGCGCTTTGATCCGGCTTCGGGATCAGTGCTTGAAAAAACGGATCTTCTCGAACACAACAGAGATCTTGGCGCAAGAGCAAGGGTAACAACGTACAATGCGCGGGAAATCAGTTTTGAGGTAACGAAGTCGGAGCCAGGCTATGTTGCCATCAGCGAGATGTACTATCCAAGAGGATGGACCGCCACGGTTAATGGTGAAGAAACTGATATTTTTGCCATGAACTTTCTGCTTCGGGGCATTCATTTACCGGCCGGCGATCATGAAGTCACGCTTGAGTTTGCTCCGGCATCACACACCATTGGTTCTGCCCTTTCCTGGTTGTTTAATCTTATGATTCTTGGATTGATTGGCTTTGGGTTTTACCAGAGCCGGACACAACCCAAACCGGAATCCGACACAGAATCCGTTTGAAACGGGTGCTCATCATAACGTACTACTGGCCTCCATCCGGGGGCTCCGGTGTACAGCGCTGGCTCAAATACAGCAAGTACCTGCCGGAATCCGGATGGCAGCCCGTCATTTATACGCCTGAAAATCCGGAAGCACCGGCCACAGACGAAAGCCTTCTTGCAGAAATCCCTGCCGGACTTGAGATCATAAAACGACCAATACTTGAGCCCTACAGCTGGTATAAATGGCTGACGGGTCGAAAAGAATCGGTAAACGTGGGCTTCACCAGGACCGAGCACGACAAGCCTGAAAGCAGGCTTGAACGAGGCGCGCGCTGGATACGGGGCAACTTCTTCATTCCGGATGCGCGCAAATTCTGGATTCCTCCGTCGGTTCGTTTTCTCACTCAGTATCTGAAGGAAAATCCGGTTGATGCCATCATAACCACCGGACCGCCCCACTCCATGCACCTGATTGGCATGAAGCTCTCCAGGCATACGCAGCTTCCCTGGCTGGCCGATTTCCGCGATCCCTGGACCGGCATCGATTTTTACGACGATCTACTGCTCACAAAACATGCCGACAAACGGCATCATCAGCTTGAGAGAAAAGTCCTGAGTTCGGCATCCGTGGTAACAACCGTTAGTGCACAGATTAAAGAAGAGCTGATTTCAAAAGGAGCCGGAAATGTTGAAGTCATTCCAAATGGTTTCGACCCCTCTGACTTTGAAAATATCACTGAAGTTGAGCCCGATCCGGACAGCTTCACCCTTGTACACACAGGATCGCTGGTTCCCTCACGAAATCCGGATGCGCTCTGGGAAGCAATTAGCGGGCTTTGCGAATCGAATCCTGAGTTTGAGAAAAAGCTGAAAATCAGGCTGGTGGGCAGTACAGACAGCAGCGTTGTGAGTTCGCTCAGGCGGTTCGGTCTGGGAAGCAGGACTGAGATTATTTCGTACCTGCCGCATGCCGAAGCTATAAAACACGTTTTTTCGGCATCTCTGCTGCTGCTTCTTATCAACAATACCGCGAACGCTGAGGGCTTTCTGTCCGGCAAGGTGTTTGAATATCTGGCCAGCGGGAGACCTATTTTATGCGTCGGCCCCGCAAAGGGTGATGCAGCACAGCTGCTCGAAGAAACCGGAGCAGGCCACACCTCGGGCTTTGAAGATGTGGAAACAATCCGGAAAATTATAGCGCAATGCTTTGAAGCGTATCAAATTGGGAAGCCGGCAATAAATCCAGACAAAACTATCATAAATGGCTACTCACGGGAAACGCAGGCTGGTTCGATAGCACGAATTTTAGATAAGCATATCAAAACCAATTAGCAGGTGAAAGCATAGTGGTTTAAGAAAGTCTCTGAACCATTCTCAGATTAACCCGTTCCCTAATCCACCAATGGAATATTCAAAGTGGTTAAATCAGTGGCTATTGATGTACCATCCGATACAGTAAGCAGCAGCTTAAAATATTCGTAGTTTTCGGGGATCCTCAAGCTCAATTCGGGGCCGGTATGTATATCTCTTACAGCAAGGTAATTCCCGTGCTCATCACGCTTAACAAGCGACCATTCAAAAGACAGGTTATCAAAGCTTTGCCCGTATTTCCATCCTTCGTTTTCGTCGAAAATCATTGAATGGAACTGCAGGTCTTCTTTCTCAACCACGCGTCTTGCCGGCTTTAATATTCTGGCTGTTTTATTATCCGGCAGCGCGCTGGACTCAAGCAAAGAGTGTTTCAGCTGGAAGTATGCAATTTTAGCCCGCCCCTTTCGGTCGATAATACCATCAAAAGTAAGTTTATTACTCTCGTGCTGATCCTGCCAGGAAGCGACAAAGAAAGAGTGGCTGGATTCCAGGATTTCAGATGCAATTAATACTTCGGCATCAATTTCGCTAAACAAATATTTCGTTTCGGTCTTTTTAAGATAGTCGGTTACAGCGCTTAGCTGCTGCTCTTCTTTTACGATTAAGCCGAAATAATCGATTCCATTCAGATTATTGGAAAGCATCCGAGCATGATAGACCGAGAGCTGATTTACTTCAAGATCCAGAATTACAGGTCTGTCCGGATCAATTCTCTTAATTTCCGAAACCAGTTCTTTCAGCCAGATAACATAGGCCAGGTTCTGGTACAGCAACTCCGGTTTATGGAAAAAGTCTTTCTGATTGTAGAGAACATCATTCTGGATGTTCCACGAGGTAATATGGTCATTATTTTTATGCTGTTTAACCTCGTTGATGATAGACTCATGCAATCGCGAAGCCTTCAGAGTATCTTGCATAAAATCGATCGACTCTGAAACCCAGAAGCCAAATGAGACATCTAGCCCCACATCTCTTGAGAGATTCAGAATGTTATAGACATAAACTGAATTCCCGGTAATTTTGATGGTATTGAAACCGATATTTTTAATCCTTTCAAAATCCGAAAGCAGCTTCCTCCGGTTCAGAACATGGTAATTTTTCCGCCATTCATGGCCATACTTTAAATTTATCCCCTGTATTCCTTCTAACTTGCCTAAGTATGAATTTGAACTCCTGCTGTCTTTTTCGAGTAGCGGAAATTGTGTGAACACATATTCCGGTACTTCCTTACTTTTAAATGAATTCTTTATAACCTCATTCTCAGGAATAGTCCAGTTGAGATACCCGTCGGGTTCCATTCCTTCCGGCCAGTTCTTATCTACATTACTGTTAAAGTAGATAACCGATTTTATTTCCGGATAAACATTTTCAATTACATAAAACGCGTCTTCAATCCAATCGTTTTGCCGCTGACCATCGCGAAGTGTTCCAAATTCAGAAATAACCACCGGGGTTTGAGGCAGCTTTGTTAGCTCTCTGTGATAAGGCTGATAAAGTCTTTCAAAATCAAACCACCGGCCATCAGTACTGAACTCCCCGTAATCCAGAATATTGATTCCAACCCAGTCGACATATTCCCTGCCGGGATATGAGTCGGCAATATTTTCTGCCTTCCAGGGGTTCCATATCCATATTACGTTGTGGGCATCTCTTTGTTTAAAAATTTCATACGTATGGATCCATGCTCTTCTGAATTTCGATCCGGCCTGCTCACCTGACATATACCAGGGGTAAAACGGATTATCAAATTCATGGGCAAATCTCAGAAAAATTGGCTTTTCGAGATCCCTTAGCTTGTCTGCAAATTCTGCAAGGAAAGAATCGAAGAACCCTCCAGAAATGAGGTCGTAAACATGATCATCGTCAGCTATTTCATCCTGAAAAGTATTGAGCCACGGTTCCCATGTAATCATCGGAATAGACTTATTCAGATAAACTGAATCCACTTTTGCAGTTGGAAAATTTGATTCAATATCTTTATTCCATGCTACGTAAAACGATATTATATCGAAATTCTCCTCTATCTGATCAGATATATCTTTTACTATTTCCAGACTGGTAATTCCATCATCATATTGGGGAGCAAAAATTCCGATATAATTAATCACATTCTTCTCCTGTAGTTCGGCTTGTACCCCTCCCCACTTTACATATTCAGTATGGTAATAGAAACCGATAGAAAGTGCTGCAGTAATTACAACCAAAGGCAGCGCTGCTTTTTGCCACGTAGTAAAGACCATATATTTTCCGGAATTATACAGGTTTTTCTTCAGCTCCTGAAACTCAAAGTGAGGTTTAACGGGTTTTGGTTTTTCGAAGGCAAATACCAGTGTGAAAAACATAAACGATGCATTTAACAAGGCAAAACCTGACATAAACATTGAAAAAGGAGTTAAATCAATACTCAGGCCATAGATTATAGCAACAATCGAAACTACTCCAACTATCAGATTTGGCATCAGTATTATCCAGCTCGTGCGCTCATTGTCCTCTTTAGGAGTTGGTAAATAAGGTACTTTTTTCCGAATAAGCGTATACACGAATCCAAGAATAAAAATCCACCAGGTACACGCCTGTAATAAACCTCCCAGAAAGTGAGTCCCCCACTCACTTTTATCCATCACCCAGCGCTGCACGAAAAGTCTAATACCCAAAATTGCAGCCAAAACGGGTGTAACCATGAACCCAAAATTAATGATGTTTCCTTTCCAGGGTGTGGCAGCAGCAAATAAAGAAATTATGGGTATCAACAAACATGCCAGAACAACAAGACCGGACAGGTAGTGAAGCGGTAATATTCCGAAATGGATTTTTTGCCGCCAGGTAAATTTGTCATACAGCCTGGGGAAAACCGAGACCAATAGTTCCAGGGTTCCCCTTGACCATTTTAGCTGCTGTTTATAGTATGATGTAAGAGTTGCAGGCACAAGCCCTTTTGTGAAAATCTTAGGGACATAAACAGATTTCCATCCTTTTGCAAAGAGCTGCATTGCAGTATGCATATCTTCAGACAAACCCGCAGCATGCCCGCCAATTGAGTCAAGAGCTTCACGCCTGAACACACAATTCGCGCCAATGGCATTTACAGTCCCGTAGCTATTCATGGTCATCATCACCGGACCATAAAAATGAAACGTTTGCTCGGCCGCTGCTTTGGCAACCAGCGATTCCTCAACATTATAATAAGCCTGTACAGATTGTACGAAACCTATCTTTTCATCTTCAAAATACGGGATAACTTCATCCAGAAAGTCTTCTTTGGGTACATGATCGGGATCCAGAATCAGACAAATATCTCCCGTTGCCTGTTTGAGCGCATTATTAATGTTCCCCGCCTTTGCATTAATCCGGTTGTCTCTTGTTACATGAACGATCCCGTGTTTTTTACAAAACTCTATTAAATGCGCATCATTGGCTTCATCACACAGGTAGGTCGTGTGAGGATACTTCATCCTTTGAATGGCAAGAAGAGTGTTTTCTACCATTTCGTAAGGTTCGCCGGGAAAATAGGTCGTTAGTACATCAACGGTAAATTGTTTTGTGAGCACCGGTTTTTCCGGTACCGAAATATCCCAATAGTGGTACCATATATAAATGACCCGGAAGCTGTCGAATCCCAGCAGCACCATTAGAAGCCAGAAAAGCGGCTTATAATCGATGAACTCTGGCGATAGAAACCAATAGAAAAAATTAATAATGCTCAGAAGCCCGAGAATTATTAAAATTCTCAGCGTCAGCTTTTCCTTTAGCGATGGTTCTTTTATGACTGTATTAGTTGAGCTCACTGTTTATTCAAAACGTAAAATGGGATATTTGTGGTGGCGAAGGTGCCATCCTCATTGTATATATATGCAAATATTCTGTAGGGCCCCTCTCTTTCGGGAGCTCTGAAACTCGTAGTGTTATTCCCGAAATCTACAAAAGTATCAATGGTCTTATAATTACTTACTACTAATTCATTTGTGTCGCTGTACCAGGCTTCAGGATAAATTTCCCATTCCATGCGAACACTATCATTTTTGTTTTCATGAAAAAAGACTTCTGCATGACTTAACTCACCCGGATAAAAGACAATATTTTCATGTGCACCCTTATCATTTACTAACATATAATTCAATCTGCTTAGCTGCGGAGCAGTATCCGATTGAGCCCATACGGCCTCTATTGTATTAATCGCTTCGGATTTATAATCATTCTTAAAAAGGCTGAACCAGGTATGCGTCCGCTCCAGTTTTGATCCCCAGTAAAAAAACAAAGATCCAAGATTTGCCGAATTTCCATCACCCAAAACCATCTCACTTCTTGTTCTGTATAGGTCAGCTTTCACAGAACTTGTCGCTTCGACAGGTGCACCCCATGATGTAGTTTGTGATTCCCATGGCCCATCTGGGCCAAGTTCACTAAAAAAGTATGGTCGGGGCCCGAACAAAAAGAACGTCTGAGCTAAATGCCTGTTTACAAACATCGTATTTCCAAATGTATTAAAAGCGATTATATCCAGTTCCGGAGAATGAAAAAAAATACTGCTCATAGTTTTTCTGCCAGCTCCTATTATAGAAGTTGAAACCGGATGATTGGGGTCAGTTTCCTGAACAATGGATATAAGCTCATTGAATGTTCGAATAAAATCATTTTTCCGTAAAACCAGGGGATAGTTAATCTCATTACCCAGATTCCATATCAATAGTGCCGGGTGATCTTTATGCTCATACACCAGGTCTCTTATTTCTTGTTTTAGAATTAGGTTTTCATCTTCATCTTCGTATAAATCGTATTTTGTACTGTAGTATGGGACATAAATATCAACTATAACTGCTAAACCATGTCTGTGAGCTTCATCCAGCTTATATTGCAAATCCGCACTATCGAATACCCTTATCGTATTCCCACCTGCTTCTGCTAATTCTTTAAAATGAGAATCCCCTCCGGCCCCCCGTATAATAAAAGGCTCTCCATTTCTGATGAGCTGAAAACCTGATTCGCTTTTTTGCACATAAACCGCTCTGCTTTCATCAACAGGTTCTTCATTGTATAGACTACGTAGTGCAAAAATCCCCGCGATGGCTATTAAAACAATACATGCCGAGACTATGTAGATGAGTTGATTAATCTTCACTTTATTATTAACTGGTATTGAATTCGCCACTCATTTGTAGCGGAAAGATGCGCACTTTTAATGATAAGTTTCCAAGATAGAAATAATAAACATATTTCCATGAACCCTAAGAATTAATTGTTATTAACTACCGAGGTTTTGCGACATTACCTGAACCCCGAATTTGGTAGAATGACTTATTATTGCCAACGTCTAGTGTAGCTCGGATGTGGGGACCTCCATGGTGCGATGGTCAGAAACAGAACATCACTCATACTTTACCACAAAGAAGCATAAGGGGGGGAATCAGTTTAGCCAAAAGTACAGGACTATTCTGACCGTAGTTAATCTTCTTCCTCCATTTCCTCTGCACCGGCGTTTACAGAAAATTGATTTGATTCCAGAATAGCCTTCAGCTTATTCAGCCCTTGTTCGTAATCTTCGCCAAGGCTTTGGTCGAAGTCGATGAACAACAAAAGCAAGTTTATCGGATAGGGCATGCTGCTTTCCATGCCCCACGTAACTTCGGTTAGGTTATCACCTGCCGGTTTGGTAACCATCCATGCTTTAGCTGTAGCTTCAAAAGGTTCCTGAAAACGCAGCTCATGATCGATCCTGTGGCCTTCCTCAATAGAAATTATTTCCTGTTCTCCTTTACCAGCATCCTCATTTCCTTCCCAGGCGTAAACAAACCCAACCGTTCCGTCTATGCCTGTGTAGGATTTTTTCATATCAGGATCCAGTGTGTTCCACTTAGTGAAATTATCGTGGTTCTGAACATATTTAAGGTAGTTGAAGACCTCATCGACCTGACGTTCAATAGAAATATTTCGCTCAACCTGAATTTTATTATCTACAAAAAAAGCTGAAATCAGTGGTACTGCGATAAGCAGCACAAGAATAAGAAGGATGAGGCTTAAAACCCGGGAAAGATTCATTGCAGAGTAATTTGTATTCCAATCTAATTTAAATACATGAGACCAAACGCCTTACATCGCATAAATATATGCATAAGACTGGCTTATTTAAAATCAAAACCCCGGATATATTCATATCCGGGGTCGGAGCTCATGTATTACAAACGGGATAAAAATTATCAGGAAATATAGATATCAACCCTTCCCTCTGCGTTGGAAAGCACGTTTTCGTTGTACACTTCATAGTCGTTTTCTAAACTACGCTGTATGTCGGAACTATTTATTTCTGCCCATTTTTGCTTTACGCATTCAGGTATATTTCCAGATGCACTTTCTTTATGATAGCTACCGGCCGGAAGCGTAAAGGTATCAATTCCCTCAGGCTGGTCTTCACTATCGCCAACCGGCATGCCCATGTAATATCGAAACGGGTCTTGAGAAGTAGGCGGGCGGCGGGGCCTGTAGGAAACCAGAATAATTTCACTGCTGGTTTTTCCCTTGAGTTTATCCGCAATTCCTTCGTCCTGAAATCGCTGCCATAATTCTGCACGATCTTTTTCCGCCTGACCGTTAGTGGATTCTGTTTCCCGACCAAGGTCGATTCCTGCAAGCTTGATTTCGGGCTGTAATGCCGCGCTCATTTTCTTTTCCATGGTTATCTGTGGATTAGGTAAAACTGAATGTTACGAATTGAACTTTATCTCTTCAATTGGTAATGCGTATTAATCAGCTCAGTTTCTCACTTAGAAAGAAACCTCTTTTTATTTAGCTAAACGCGTTCATTTCCGGTTCCCTTTCCCGTATCTGCAGGTATTGCACTTCGACTGCTGTTTCCATTAGTTGTTTGACCGTGCTCAGCTTGGGTTTGCATCTTCATTTCGGAGGCATCACTGCCCGTAAGCGTTTGCTTCAGCCAGACGCTGAATGAGTTAACGATCAGATACAGACTCGGTACGATAAACAGGGTGAGGAACATGGAAACCAGCAGGCCGCCTACCACGGCAATAGCCAGCGGACGCATAAGCTCGGAGCCTTCACCCAGACCAATGGCCAAAGGCAGCATACCGCAGACGGTCGTAAGCGTTGTCATAAGTATTGGGCGGAAGCGTATTTTCCCGGCTTCAACCACGGCATCAAAAGGCGCCTGATCTTTGCTGATGCCGATCTCGATGTACTCAACGAGCAGAATTGCATTGTTCACCACTATGCCCACAAGCAGGATAACGCCCAGAAGCACAGGCGCACTCAGGGTCGTTCCGGTGATTAGCAGCGCGGCTCCAACTCCGATAAGGGCAAGCGGCACGGCAACCAGAATTACAAGCGGATTGGCCAGGCGCTCATACTGCACGGCCATCACCACAAAAACGAGGAATATTGCCAGCAGGGTTACAATAAAAAGCGTCCGGTTTGTTTCCTGTATGGCTTCTTCTTCCCCGCCAAAAATCAGGCTGTAGCCCTGAGGGAGATCGTAACTCTCCATGCGATCACGAATGTGATTATTTACCGTACCCACATCAGAAACAGCGGGATTGACCTCGCCCTCGAGACGCATCACCCTTACCTGATTTTCCCGCTCAATATGAGCCGGACCGTCGGTGAGCCTGAACGATGCAATATCGGAAAGCGGCACCGGCCGGCCATCTTCACGAAACATCAGAATCTGACTCAGATCTTCATCATTTCTCACCACGTCACGCGGAAGCATTACCCTGATGTCGTACTCGGCGCTTCCGGTTGCAAAACGAGTGGGCACATCACCCAGAACGGCTGTGCGAACGGCGTCGCCCACATCAGCTATCTTGAGCCCAAGCGCAACGGCGCGCTCACGATCCACATCCACCTGCAGCAGCGGACTCCGGTCGTCTCTGCTGAGATCAAAATTAATCAGGCCCGGAATATCATCCAGCTCGAACAGCAGCTCGCGGCCAATCCGGTCCAGCACGTCCACATCATCCCCCACAATACCGATTGAAATCTGCGAGCCTGCCGGGTTGGTGCGGATTCCCGAAATACTCGGAGGTGATGCGTTTACCCGCGCGCCCGGAATGGCCAGGGAGTCAAGCTTGGCCTGCATCATGTCCACCCACTGATTGGGCGATAAATCTCTGCGCTGAGAAGCGGGCACCAGATTCACGCTGAACCGTGCTGTGCCCGGACGCTCCGAAATAACCCCACCCGAAAGGTGACCGCCAACTAAACTGAAGACGTTTTCGACATGCGGCATTTCGTCGATTGCTTCTTCGATCCAGGTGGCATATTCGTAGGTTGTATGCGGAGGCGCACCCGGCGGCAGTGCCATTCGTACTGAAAAGTTTCCGTCATCTACCTGTGGCAAAAACTCGTTTCCAAGATCATCCATCAGGTACAGCGTGCCGGCGAGCAGCAAAAAGGCCGAAACAACCAAAACCCACCGGAATCGCAGCACTTTCTGAAGCGTGTTTCCGTAAAAGCCTGTCAGTTTTCGCAGTCCGGAATTAAAGCCTCTGTTGAAACGGCTCGTTTCAAGTCCGCTTCGAAACTGTATTTTCGAAAGCAGCGCAGCCAGCATGGGAACAAGTGTGAGGGCGGCCGCAAGCGAAGCCAGAATGGCGAAGGAAATCGTGAGAATAAGCTCCTGAAATATCATGGCCGCGAGGCCGGTAATCAGCAGGAACGGAAGAACGGCAGCGAGGTTGGTCATGGTTGATGCCACCACGGCCGAGGATACTTCTGCGGCCCCCTCATGAGCGGCATCCTCTGGTGACTTCTTGAGCTCTTCGTTATGCCGGAATACATTTTCGAGCATCACAATAGCGTTGTCGAGCAAAAGGCCCACGCCCAGCGCGAGTCCGCCAAGACTCATGATATTAAGGGTGAGGTTTCCCATACCCATCATCGCAAAAGTAGCCATGATGGCGATGGGAATCGAAAGACCGATTACGAAACTTTTGCGCAGGCTGCCCAGAAATAAAAGCACCACAAGCATGGCCAGCACGCCACCGAGTATAGCCGCGGTACTTACCGCTCCAATAGAGCTGTTTATGAAAAATGACTGATCAGTAGTCGTTTGATAATTTATATCCCGGGGAATAAATCCACTGCCTTCGAGACGGTCCAGTTCGGAACGTACGCCTTCGATAACCTGAAGCGTGTTTGCATCGGGTAGCTTGGTAACGGACAGGCGCATGGATGGTTCGCCGTTGAGCCTGGCAAAAAGCCGCTCTTCGCGGTGGGTATCCCTAACCTCCGCAATTTCGAGCATGTCGATTGTCCGGTTAGTACCCGGAATCCGAAGCTTCACGTTGGCGACATCATCGATTGATACAAAGCGGCCGTCGGTTTTGGCCATCACGTCGAAGCGGTCTGAGGTAACCTGACCAGCGGCGATATCCCGGTTTTCTTCGGCCAGTGCGGTGGTTACGTCATTCATTGACAGGCCATAGGAGTTGAGGCGGTCGATATCCACAATCACCTGCATTTCGCGAACCAGACCTCCGGCAACCTCAACGCCTCCCACGCCGCGAATGGCGAGCAGCTGCGGAGCGAGCTCATTTTCCATCCAGTCACGCACTTCGATCGGCGACCTTACCGTCGAACTAAAGCCTGCTTCATAAACCGGATCGGCCGACGGATCCCATTTGTAAAGACGCGGTGGCTCGATATCAGCCGGCATCTGGGTTCGTGCCAGCTCCAGGTTTCGCGATGCATCCTGAATGGCCAGATCGATGTTGGTCCCGTAGTCGAAGTACAGGTTAACGTTCGTGCGGCCTTCCGATGCCCGGCTGGCTATGCGAATCAGGTTTTCCGTTGAAGCCAGATTGGTTTCCAGCACCCGCGTAATCTGCTGCTCCATTACCTCCGGCGCCGTGCCCGGATAGTTTACCGTTACGCGAATTTCCGGATAGTTGATTTCCGGGAGCAGGTCTACGGGCAGACGGTCGAGATAAAAGAAGCCCAGCACAATTACAACGGCCGTAATGGCCATGGTGCCAATTGGCCGGCGAATAGCGTGGCTGGCAATCCCTTCCTTCCGTTCTCCGTTTGTTCTGTTTTTAAACTGGTTTGCCATGTTTTTTACCGCTGCGCCATTTCGGTTGATTCGCCATCAATCCAGCGGGTTACTTCGACTAAAATATCTTCTCTCAGGTTTGACGGATTCGCTCCCACTACCACATCACCCTCTTCCAAACCGCTGTTGATTAAGGTCCAGTTGCGTCGCTCAATGCCGGTTTCAACATCTCTTCGCTCAAGACGGCCGTCGTCGTTGATGATGTAAACGAAGCGCTCATCCCGGCCGGATGCGAGCAGTGATTCACTCGGCACGGCCAGCACGCCTTCCCGCCTGTCGGCTGTCATAGTAGCTCTTGCCAAAAAACCGGGACGGATATTTCGTCCGTTCTGGCTGGTTTCCAACGAAATCTCCACCGTAATAAGCCTGCTGTCGGAATCAGCCGATGGATAAATCCGGGAAATGGCGCCTTCAAAATCCTCGCCCGGCCAGGCATCGATGCGGAGCTCTACATGCTGACCTGTCTCCAAATTGACAATATCGCGCTCAGGGATTCCCACGCGAACAACGAGCCGGTTGAGGTCAGCAACCCGCAGCAAAGGCTCGTTGGTGGCAACCGCTTCGCCCTGCTCAACGTGGCGCTCGAGAACGATGATGTCTGCAGGTGCCCGCAGCGTGCCGAAACCAATCCGGGTTTCAAGCAATTGCACTTCACTTTCGGCAATGCGCTTGTTGGCTCTGGACTCTTCAAAATCTGCGGATGAAATTACCTCACGTTCAAACAGCTGCTCATTGCGCTCAAACCTGGCTTCTGCAAGCTCCAGCTCGGCTTCGGCCCGCTTGAGCTCGGCCCGGTGCTCATCAATATCGAAGCGAACGAGAACATCACCCTGATTTACCCGGTCTCCTTCGCGAACGCTGAGCCCGGTAATTAACCCGCTCATACGGCTGGCAATAGTTATGATGTTTTCCGGCTCTGTAACCGCAGATACCTGAACAATTCGGGACATATCGCGTGGCGCAAGCTCGTAGCCTGCAATTGGGGTGGGCCGCTCCTGCTCATCACCTGTTTCCTGCTCAGATGCACAGCTTGCGAGCAGGAAAACGGCGCTTAATATCAGTAGTGATAAGTATGTTCTCACGTGAGTTTTAAATGAGTGTAGTAGTAATTTCGTTGTATAAACAACAATTTATTGCAACTAAAAGTGCATTCCCAATTCCAAAGCCCGAATTATTAATCTTTAACAGGCGTGATAAACAATCAGGACGCTGAGGCGCGGGGATTAACGTAAATGGATATACGATATCTGATATGCGATATGCGATTTTTGAAGAGACAGGATCACAATTCACAATTCACAATTCACAATTATTTTCGCTCCGCCGTGCTTCTTAACGCTATTTTTTATAGGCCGGGTTGATTGCAGATACTAAACTAAACCTTGTGGTTTTTAGTGCTTTCCTTTTTTGTGTTTCCCTTTACAGTCAGCTTACAGCCCTAGCCATAAATCGTCCACAGCGTTTTTGAGCTCATTTTTGTATATTTTGCGCCATTCACGAGTGGTTTCATTTAAAAAAGCACAGGGTTTAATTCCGTAATGAAGGACATCATCACCATAGTTGGGGCGCGGCCGCAGTTTGTTAAGGCGGCGGTGGTAAGCAAGGCGCTCGAACAGGCCGGAATCAGCGAGGAGCTGATTCACACGGGTCAGCATTACGATGCCTCCATGAGCAAGGTGTTTTTTGATGAACTCGGGATTCCCGCACCGGCAATCAACCTTGAAACCGGATCAGGAACCCACGGTAAACAAACCGCTGCTATACTGGAAAAAGTTGAAGCCTGGCTGCTCGCTCAGGAAAAGCTTCCCAAAGCGCTTATGGTCTACGGCGACACCAACTCAACCCTGGCCGGCGCACTGGCCGCTGCCAAACTTCACATTCCGGTAGTGCACGTTGAGGCCGGACTTCGCTCCTTCAACCGGCAGATGCCCGAGGAAATCAACCGGGTGATGACCGACCACATTAGCGAAATTCTGTTCTGCAGTTCGGAAACCGGTGTTCGTCAGCTTGCCTCCGAGGGCATTACTAAAGGCGTGCACAATACCGGTGATGTAATGTATGATGCCGTCCGGATTTTTTCGCAGTCCGGCGGTGATACTCCCCCTGAATTATTTGAGGGCGATGAGCGCATCACCCTGCCAAGAAAATTTCACCTATTTACACTGCACCGGCCGTCGAATACGGACAGCCCGGAAAACCTCAGCAGCATTCTGCAGGCCGTTGGTAAAAGCGGTAAATCCGTAGTCTGGCCCGTGCACCCAAGAGTGCGTGAGCGTCTCGATGCCATCACCCTTCCGGAAAATCTGATTTGTGTACAGCCGCAGCCCTACATCTCGCTTCTGAAGCTTCTGGGCTCTTGTGAAGGCGTGCTCACCGATTCGGGCGGCCTGCAGAAGGAAGCCTACTGGCTCAAAAAGCCGTGCATCACCCTGCGAGAAGAAACCGAATGGACCGAAACGCTTGAAGGCGGCTGGAATCAGCTGGTTGGAGCCGATACTTTCAACATCCTCGCTGCTTTAGATAAATCGCCCGATTCGGAATGGAAACCTTTGTATGGTGATGGTCATGCGGCCGAAAATATCGCCCGAATCCTGTCTGATTTCCTGCATTGAGCGAAACCAAACTTCATATCGTTAAGCTGGAAAAAGACCGCTGGAAAGAGTGGGATACCTTCGTACTCGCCCAGCGTGATGGCACCATTTTCCACACCACCTACTGGCTGAGAGAACAGCGCAGCATGAAGCCCGGGGTGTACGGATTGTTCCAGGGTGATAAACTTGTGGGCGGCGTTCCGCTATGTTTGAAAGAAAAATGGGGCATTCGCATCACTCCCCAGCCTTTGATCACGCCCTACTGCGGTCCGGTTTTGAGTGATGTTTTTATACAGAACGGATTAGTTACAGAAGCAGTAAAACTAATTCTAAATGACGTTTACAGCCGTTTTGATGCCTGCCGTTTTTCGCTTCCACCTCAGGCGCATCAGCTGCGGGAAGCGCTGATTAAACTTCCATTTCACAAAGCGGGAAGCAGAAGCATCACAAACCTGAGGACAAACCGTAAAGCCCGGATCGCCCCGGATGATCTCATCGATTCCTACACCCGCATGTCGCGCAGAAACGATATTCGCAGATCAATGCGCAAAGGCGTTTATGCTCAGGAATCAACCGATTGGGAAACTATTTTCCGGCTTTCGGAAGAATCATTCAGGATTTCGGGACGGGAGCATCCCCTCAAACGGGATCAGTTTTTGGGCATGGCCGGGAAGCTTCATGAGCTTGGCCTGTGCACCGGCGTTATTGCTTTCAGCCCGGAAAAGGTGCCCATTGCAGCCGCGTGGACGCTTTCTGATCGCCATACCTGCTACAACGTGCTTGCAGGCGTGGATCAGGAGTACCGCAAGCTGAACGGCGGTTCGGTTGCGCTTCACGAAGCCATCCGCATTGCCATGGAGCGTAAACTGATTTTTGACTTTGGCGGTTCTATGATGGAGCGCGTAAACACCTACCTGCAGTCCTACGGACCCGAGGAGTGCTGGTTCACCCACTGCAGGTCGGTTGAGTCGGCCAGGTTCAGATTACTGGAAAAAACGGGGCTGGTTCGCTTTTAATTTGGGTGATGGCTTCTGCGCCGGATTCAGTGCATGGGCTTCAATCAATTTCCTTATCTTAGGGTCTTCCTTTTGGGAGAAGACATCATCATACTTTACAATCTTACAACACGATAATCATACATGGCTCAGGCAAAGTTTCAAACCCACCACGGAATGGTGGACATTCTACCCGGAGAATCCGAAAAGTGGCAGTATCTCGAACGCATCATCCGTGAAACAGCGGCTGAGTTCCACTTCAGCGAGATCCGCACGCCTGTGCTTGAGCCCACCGAGCTGATTGCCCGCGGCATTGGTCAGCTTACCGATATTGTTTCCAAAGAGATGTTTTCCTTTTCAAGGGGCGAAACCAACTACGTTTTGCGCCCTGAGTGCACCGCGCCCGTTGCCAGAGCGTACGTGCAGCATCACCTTGATCAGCGCGGCGGTGCACAGAAATTGTTTTATATCGGCCCCATGTTCCGGGCCGAGCGGCCGCAGAAAGGGCGTCAGCGCCAGTTCCACCAGTTTGGGGCCGAATTGATTGGCACCGATTCGCCCATAGCCGATGTAGAAATTATTCGTTTTATGATGCGCATCTACGAAAAAATCGGCCTCACCAAAACCACATTGATGATCAACTCTGTGGGCGATCCGGAAAGCCGCGCTGCGTACAAAACGGCGCTTCAGGATTATTTCCGGCCGCAATTAAGCGAGCTCAGCGAGATTTCGCAGCAGCGTTTTGAGACCAACCCGATGCGAATTCTGGACTCCAAAGAAGATGAAGACCAGAAGTTTATTGAAGACGCTCCGCTCATCACCGATTTTCTGAATGAAGCCTGCGCGCAGCACTACGCCGAAGTGAAGCAGTACCTTGGCGATTCCGGAATCATCTTTGTCGAAAATCCAAGGCTCGTTCGCGGGTTGGACTATTACACTAAAACAGCTTTCGAGCTGATCAGCTCCGATGTTGGTTCTCAGGATGCACTTGGAGGCGGCGGTCGCTACGATCTTCTAATCGAAGAAGTTGGCGGAAAGCCCACTCCTGCCGTTGGTTTTGCATCAGGCATCGAGCGCCTGATGATTGCCTGCGAAGCGCTCGGCATTCCGCTCGGCGAAGAGCCTGCTCTTGATGTTTACGTCGTAACCCGCGGTGAAGCCGCGCAGCGCTGGGCTATGGACGCCATCACACAAATCCGTAAACTCGGCAAAAGCGCCACCATGGACTTTTCCGGCAAATCGATCAAAGCGCAGTTCAAGGACGCCGACCGGCAAAACAGCCGTTTTGCTATTGTAGCTGGCGATGATGAACTTAAGTCGGGCAGTTTCAACTTTCGCGACATGAGCGACAGCACCGAAACGCCAAAAACGCTGGCCGAAATTCTGGACATCCTTCGATAGTTAAGCTTCAGTAAAAGCACCTTTTATTTAACACACTTGCTATGTTCCGCAAAATACTGATTATCACCGCCCTGGTTATCGTACTGCTACTGGTGCTCAACCTGCTGGTTTCCAGCATGGTAACGCGCTCCATTAACGAGGGGCTGCGCGATATTGTAATTGAGCAGGATGATACCACCTTCGTCGAAATCAGTTTTGATGAAACAAACGTAAATACGCTTTCATCGAGCTTCACCATCAACGGACTGCGTTTGTACAATACGGGTAATGAAAACGAGACGACCATCGGTCACCTTGCGGTGAATTTATCGTACCGCGACTTCTTTGCTCTCATCCTGCCGCGCTCGGAAGGTGAACCGCCCGTGATTCGTCGCGGCCAGCTTCGGATGAGCGACTTCGAATTCATCAGCGGCAGTTCGGGCCCCGGCTACCGTTTTGACCTGCTTATGACACGCATAGACGGCAACCTCAACGAGCTGGTTCGCGCTTTTGATACCGGATTTGCTATTCCGCCAAGGCATTCTCAGGAGGTCGAGGCCGAAGTGCTTCGCTTTCAGTATTTCTACACCTTCAGCAACGAGACGCTCGGGATTTCAAGAGACTTCCCCATGCCTGAAATTGAGCGGTTCTACATTCAGGGTACGTACAGCCCGGGCGATGACATTTTTAACGTATCCAGCATGAGCGTGGAGCTTGATCAGCTCATGCTACGCGCTGACGCTTCCCTGGAGCACATATCGTCCTTTTCGCGACACCTTGCCTCTGTTGATTCAGGAAACGAGCAGCCACAGCCATTCCTCAGTTTAAACGCCAGAGCAGAGCCAAAAACCACTCTGCTCGAAGTTGGTGAAGGCGGCGGCGGTCTTCATTTCGACAAAATGAATGTAACCTATGCCGGACCGTTTTTTGAAGGCGTGGAAATGCGCGACATATTTTTCACCGACGGCGCCGAGATTTCGCTGGCTGCGGAGAACTTCACCTTTTTTATGCCGCGCGTTTTTATTGAAACCTACGGAGCAATGTTCGGTTTTCTGGGCATTCCGTCAGACTCGTTCTTTTTACCTGGTTTAAGAAGCAGCTTCAGCGTAGACGGCAATCAGGCCATCATAGAGAACTTTGCCCTGGAAAACCCCTTTGCAACCGTTGAGGTTAAGGGGCGTCTTACCTTGGGATCAGATGATATTGCGCTAGCTCGCTGGGAAGGTGCAGCCGTAAACATTACCCCGCGCACGGATCAAAGCCGGGAGTTTATACGTTCGGTATCCTCGTTTTTCAATCTCCGGCTTCAGCAGGAAGACGACACCTACATCATTCCGCTAACCGGCACGCTCGGTGAACCCAGACTTGAGGGCATCAGCCGGGATTAGTCTCATTTCGCTGCAAAACAATCTTCGTATACTCAATTGCTTGTTTCCGGTGTTTTAGACTCGTCCTTACCTTTCGAATGGTAGGCATGAAACGACTCGAGACCTTCCTTACCCATGTAACGGCTTAGAATATTCTGGTCTGTTTTTCTGAGGTCAACCAGAATGAGTCCGTCGAGCGCATCTGCAAAATCGGGGTCAACGTTAAAACCAAGGAGTTTTCCGCCAAGCTTCAGATACTGTTTTAGCAAAATCGGAACCCCCTTTGCATCGGATTCGATGTTGGAAATAACGTCTGAAACGTCATCAATATCAATCAGTCCGTGATTGTTTTTAGCCGGCTGCCAGCCTTCTTTTTTGGGTGTTTTGAACGGTGTTTTAGGTTTTACCTGGCGTGCCATATCGGGCAGATAGTTCGAAACGGTTAGAAACTTGACCATCAGATTTCGTGAACTCGTTTCATAATCGTTGGATATACTAACCGGCCCAAATAGAATTTTGTACTTAGGATATTTCACCACGTAATGCCCAATTCCCTTCCACAGAAGAAGAAGAGGTGCAAATGAGCGCTGGTACTTCGGGCTCACAAACGAGCGGCCCATCTCCAGCGCAGGGCTTATCTGCTCCAGAAGAGATGTTTTCATGTCGAACAAGGTAGTGGTGTAAAGACCCTGCTTGCCCTTCATCTTTAAAATATTATCGGTACGTCCAAGCCTGTATGCTCCCACAAGCTCCTGCTTTTCACGTTGCCAAACGAACATATGCATGTAATGCTCGTCGTAGCTGTCTAAATCGATAGACTTCCCTGTTCCTTCATCCGTAGCCCGGAATGAGATTTCCCGTAGACGGCCAATTTCGCGAATAACATTCGGAATCTGTCTGTAGGCAGCGTAATAAACGTCGTATTCGTTGTTGGAAAGCAACAGCTGCCCCTTATCAAGACCTTCCAGATCTTTCAGCAAGTCTTCCTGTGGTACAGCATCGATTACCGGCTCATACTTTTGTTTTGCCTGTTCAGATACTGTTTTCTTTGAAGTTGAAAAATCAGCTTCTTCATCTATAATACTTTGGAGCAGGTAGGTACGCTGGCGCAGATAGCGGGTAAGTTCGGTGGTGCTGGCAAATCCCTTGAGTTTGGAATAAGGAATCATTTTACCAATGCGCACTTTTATGGTTGTATTGCGCTTATTGCTGAACTGTCGCGGCAATAAAAGCGTACGAAGACGCGGATGAATCAGCCCTGCCGTTTGAAAAGCCGGACCATTATGCCCACAAAAGAATACCGGTACAACAGGTGACTCTGTTTTCTGAATAATGCGTGTAATGCTCTCTTTCCATTCTGGATCCCGTACTGTTTTATCTCCCCATTTACGATGAGAAACCGTGCCTGATGGAAAAACACCCAGAGCACCACCCTCATTTAACAACGAGATTGTGCCCTTCATGGCCTTAAGGTTTTCCCGGGCCGCGTCTCTGGATTCGAACGGATTAACAAAAAGAAACAAGTCTCTGAGCTCCGGGATACGCTCGAGCATATAATTAGCCATAATTTTGCAATCAGGCCGAACTCTTTGAAGCAGGGAACCAAGTATCACGCCTTCAATACCGCCAAACGGATGATTACTCACAATTACCACTTTCCCATTCTCTGGAATTCGTTTCAACTCTTCTTCGTCGAATTCCAGATTAATGTTCATAGACTCGATCAGCTTGGTGCTGAATTGTGCATCTCCGGCAACAGCCTTTGCATCGCTGTGGATTTTGTTCAGTCCTTTAAAGTTCAGAATAGTTTCGAGAGGGCGCTTGAGTATACCTAATGCCGCCCTGCCCAAAAGACCTTTTGGCTTCTGATCCAGTTCAAATATTTTTTTAGACTCTTTTGAGTTACCCGCCATATATTACTATGATTCAAAGCTTTAGTTAAGACGACAGAAATCGGGAACGCAGGTTAGCGTCTCCCGTTTATAATTAGTGAATTTGTTTTATACCACAATCTGCATCCAAGTCGCACAATAAGTATATTTGAGCAAATTTAAAATTAGTTTCGCAAATATAGCTGGCCGGACTTCTAATACCAAAGTTCAGCACAAAGCTTTAACTATCGATAATACCATGCACGACCTTTGTGGTTTAAAACGTTTAACTGTTACGGAAGCGTATAATCAGTCCGGACAGAAATTCATTCATCTGAGCTGCAATCAGAATCAGCTGGCTTCAGCCGGAAATACCGGCGAAAGGCCCGATGAGTATGCAGAAACGCTCGAGCAAACCCGCGAAAAGATAGATGAACCGCGTCAATATATAGTTTATCTCATTAACGACGACTACACCACATTCGAATTTGTGGTACAGGTTCTCGTAACCATTTTTAAGAAAAGTATAGAACAAGCAGTGAAAATAACCAACGACGTTCATCATAAAGGAAAAGGTGCCTGCGGTATTTATTCCAAGCAGATAGCAGAAACAAAAATTGCACTAGTGGAAGACGCAAGCTCAAGCGCTGGTTTCCCGCTCAAGTGTGATATGGAGGAAGCCTGAAATGATTAACAAAAAACTCGACAGCGCCCTCAAAAACACCTTCATGATTGCCAAGACGCATAAACATGCCTTCGTGTGTCTGGAGCATCTTTTACAGGCAATTATCCAGGAAGATGAAGGCCAGCGCATTCTTCGCAGCTGCGGCACAGACCTCGATCAGCTCAATAAAGACATAAATGAATTTTATACAAAACTGGAACGTATCGAAGATGACGACGACGACCCGGTTCACACTGTAAGTTTCAAACGTGCACTTCACAAAGCGCTCGTCCACGCCCGTTCTGCCGACAAGGCTGAAGTTACAATCGGCGACATACTTGTTATGATGTTCGATGAGGAAGACAGCCATGCCTGTTTTTTCCTGAAACGTCAGGGCGTAAATCGCATAGACATACTGAACTTTATCTCCCACGGCATTTCCAAGCCTGGATTTGAATCGGATGATGCTCCCTTCGAGCCCGCATCGGAAGCAGCAGGTGGCGATACAGATCCCGAAGCCGGCGAAAACGCAGCCTCATCCGGCAAAAAAAGCATGCTCGAACAGTTTACCGAAAACTGGACAGATATGGCGCGGGATGGCAAATTCGACACCGTAATAGGCCGCGATCTTGAAATCCAGCGTACCATCGAAATTCTGTGCCGCAGGTATAAAAATAACCCGCTGTATGTAGGTGATCCCGGCGTGGGTAAAACCGCAATTACCAAAGGCCTTGCACAGCGAATTGTGAATGATCTTGTTCCGGATCGCCTGAAAGGTTTCACCATATATGCGCTGGATCTTGGCAACCTTATTGCCGGAACGCGCTATCGGGGTGATTTCGAAGCCCGCTTGAAAGGGGTCCTGAAAGCATTACAGCAAAAAGATGACGTCATTCTGTTTATAGACGAAATCCATACTATAGTCGGAGCGGGAGCTGCCGGATCCAGTACCATGGATGCTGCCAATATGCTGAAACCTCTGCTGGCCGACGGAAGCATTAAATGCATCGGGGCCACAACTTACGAGGAGCATAAGAACGCATTTGAAAAAGATCGTGCACTTTCACGCCGCTTTCAGAAAATCGATATTATAGAGCCGGATGAAGACACCACCATCACTATTCTGGAGGGCCTGAAAGAAACTTTTGAAACCCATCACGGTATTAAATATCAGCCAAGCGCCATTCAGTCGATGGTAAAGCTTACTGCCAAACACATGAACGAACGGCGCCTTCCGGACAAAGCCGTAGATATTATGGATGAAGCAGGCGCGCAGGTATCTCTTAATCATCCGGATCGTAAAACCGTAACCTCCCGCGATGTTGAAATCCTGATTTCGAAAATTACGCGTATTCCGCTACAGTCGATTTCTTCTGAGGAAAAAGAAAACCTCAAAGATCTTGAGGGACAGCTTAGCAGTAAAGTATTTGGGCAGGAAAAAGCTGTGCATGCGTTGGTTACATCTATTAAACGGCACAGGGCCGGCTTGGGACATGAACACAAACCCATTGGCTCATTCCTGTTCAGTGGCCCGACCGGTGTTGGTAAAACGGAGCTGTGCCGTGTGCTTTCATCCCAGCTTGGTATAGAGCTGGTACGTTTCGACATGAGCGAGTACATGGAGAAACACACCGTTTCCCGGCTAATTGGTGCGCCCGCCGGATACGTCGGATACGAACAGGGAGGGTTGCTTACCGAGGCTGTTCGCAAAAACCCCAACGTAGTTTTATTACTCGATGAAATTGAAAAAGCCCATGCCGATCTGTTTAATATTTTACTGCAGATTATGGACTACGCTACGCTTACAGACAATACCGGCCGTAAGACAGATTTCAGAAACGTAATTCTGGTGATGACTTCCAACCTCGGATCGCGCGAGATGTCTTCAGCCGGTATCGGATTTGCAGGAATATCCGGTGAAATGAAGGGCAACCCAATGAAAGCAATCCAGCAGCATTTCACGCCTGAATTTCGAAACCGCCTGGATGATGTCATTATCTTTAATCGTCTTGATGAAAAAGTAATACAAAAGATTGCATTAAGACAGCTCGACGACCTGAAGACCTCCCTTATTCAGCAAAAAGTTATTCTTGAAACAAGCGATGAAGTAATAAGCTGGCTGGCTGTAAAAGGCTATGAACCTGCTTTTGGCGCCCGGCCAATGAACCGGCTTATTCAGGAAAAAATTAAGGATCCCCTGGTTGATGAAATTCTTTTCGGTAATCTGCAAAACGGCGGTACCGTTACCATGGGTGTTGAAAAAGACGAGCTGACTTTTACCTTTAGCTAACAAACTCCTTTCGGCATTTTTACATTTTCTTATTAGCGGGCACGTGCATAATACAGCTGAATAATTCAATTTGACTGCTGGCGAACCTTTATACCAAAATGAAGGTTTACACGTTTTATAAAGATTACAAATATTGACATCCCGCATGTCTTTATACATAAGCCCCTAATTTCTGCCACGTACTACTTCCCTGCTATGAAAAAGCTCATCATCTCATTCGTTTTTACAGGCCTGCTTATTGCTGGTTCAATTTTCATGCTGCATAACAACATAGATGAGTTGTTTAATCCTCCGCTGTTATCCGAGGAAGTTAATACCGAGGTCTTTTCAGATGAAGAAATTGAAAAGCTTAATAATTATGAAAGTGAACTTTACCAGAGATTAGGCTCAACTAAAGATTCTGCTGAGTACAATCACTATTTCACCTATTTCGAAATTCCGGATTCTGTTAAATACACTCATGAGTTCACCTTTTACCTTCTGGAATTCAGAGATATAAAGGAAATTCACGCGCTCGGAATTAGCGATGATAATCATTCTTTTGTAGCGGCACGCAGTCTGAACAACAGCTTTTTAAATGATCGTAATCTGTAGTAATTATCTGAATTCTACACTTTCCCTAAAATAAAGAACGCCCGTGGTTTTCAAGTCACGGGCGTTTTTTTATATCAATCAACCAAAAGGTACTGCTGTTCCATCAAGATTTTAATTATTTCACGAGCATCATTTTACGGGTAAAAGTCTGATTTCCTGCCGTCATGCGAATAAGATACACCCCGCTGGTAAGGCGACTTGCATCGAATGGCTGCACGTGGCTGCCGGCCCTGGTTTCCTGACGGTTAACCAATAACGCTACCCGCTGACCGAGAATATTAACCACTTCTATTGTTACAGTAGCGCTTTCGCTCAGGTCGTAGGCGATATTTGTAGTTGGATTAAACGGGTTCGGATAATTCTGCTGAAGAGCTGTTTGAACCGGCAGTTCAGTTCCACCTGCAGAAGTACCGCTGTCTACAGTTATATCGAAGTCTACTTCTTCGACTGTACGTGCCACTCCACCGGCATCTATATACGAAAGGCGCTTGAGCACAATCTGTGCAGAAGAGGTCCAGTTTAGTAAGGCTGAGAGCTCAAAAGTAAAAAGGTCGGATGCCGTTTCCGGTTCGGTTAATCCCTTATGAGCACGCGCTCCTGACACTTTTTGATCTCCGGATTTGTTGAACTCAATAAGACTGTTGGCGGCTTCCCAGCCTGAAGCCCAGTCGCCCATCACAGGAGTTGAGATAGCAATTGCCTCTCCTTCCACATCTTCGGCTTCAAATGCAAAAGACAAGCCCTGCAGCTGTATAACCTGAGAAGCGGAAAGAGTGATGGTGGCCGTATCTCCCTCATTTAGCACAGGGACATTTATCACTATAACCGGATCAGTATTAAGTACTGCATTTCCATGAGTTTCCCCAAAGTTTAGGCCAATTGCGAGCAAATCAGTCTGATTTATGAGACCACTTCCGTCTGTATCAGCATAGGTAGCTGCAACAGGGCTCCATGGTTCTGATTCCTGAGCGGCCCATTCGGTTGTGGGATTCGCACGAGCAGGCCCGGTCTGGTTCCAGTATATACCAAGAGGCAGGACGTCTTCTTCATTCACAACACCGTCGTTATTGGTATCACCAGGCCAGACGATCACAAATTCAGGCTCATCAGCCCCTTCATTATTATTAAAAAATACAAGCGGCAGAGTCTGCGCAGCATCGGCTTCAC
>Ga0207421_10001640_pt1 | contig 28446 bp, 23 predicted proteins | sample SodLakKL_010_SED_4_FD_187542 | JGI IMG/M metagenome (GOLD analysis project Ga0207421, IMG submission 187542) | Alkaline sediment microbial communities from Lake Tanatar, Kulunda Steppe, Russia - 8KL_010_SED (SPAdes) (version 2) | ecosystem: Environmental > Aquatic > Non-marine Saline and...
GTTGTTTCTGTTTCAGAAGTCCGGCATTCCGGATCCGGTGGTCTGGACCATCGCGACCAGCCTGTTTTGCAACTTCGTCACATCGCTGAGCAGCAGCGTGAAGCATATGCAGATGGGAAACGTGTATCCCAAAGAAGGGCTGATGGTGGGAGCATTCGGGGTTGCCGGCACCTATGCCGGCCGGATTATCGCCACCTCGACGTATTACAGCGAACGTGAGTTTATCATCTTTTTTTCCATCATCCTTTTTTATTCGGTTTATCATTTTCTGAAAAAAAAGAAAGATTCTCCATTGGATGCCGGACGCGAAGTGCTTCCCATGAGGTGGTATCACGGAGTATCCATCGGTTTTTCAGCCGGCATGCTTGCGGCACTGGCCGGAGTTGGCGGCGGACTCATACTGGTTCCCGCCATGTCCATTTTTCTGGCATTCGGATTCAAGAAGGTGGTGAGCATTTCTTCCATGGCCATAGTCATTATCACACTTGCCGGCTGGATTCAATTGGGGATGATTGCTCCGGGTTCTGCAGGTTTTTCAGGTCTGCACTGGGGGTATGTGGATTTCGGAGCCGCTTTGCCGCTTCTTGCCGGAGGAGTGGTGGGTGCCCGCTACGGTGTATGGCTGCTGGATGTGTTCCGGCTCAGAACGATCGAGATCTTTTTCGGGATACTGGTCCTGTTTGTTGCTTTGCGTCTGCTTTATGGATTGTTCTGAAGATGAAGTCTACGTCTGCTGTCCGTTCATGATTTTCAGAATTTTCTGGCGCAAAACTTTCATGTCGACAGGCTTGATCAGATATCCTTCCGGCCCGGTTTTTTCGGCCCGCGCGCGGGTATTGCTGTCAGCATTGCCGGTCAGATAGATCACAGGCACATCGGAAAATTGCCGGATCTGCTCCATTGCATCAATTCCGTCAATATCACCGACCAGCTTGATGTCCATAAGCACAAGCTCCGGATTCTCTTCTTTGACCCTGGTAACGGCTTCTTCCCCACTGTCCACTTTGGCAGCAACTTCAAACCCCATGCGCTGGATCTGTTTTTCCAGCAGCATGCCAATGATGAAGTCGTCTTCAACAAGAATAATTTTTTTACTGTCAGACATGAAACGCTACAGTTAATCGGAATGTGTAAATACTTTTGCAATGCAACGGCACGGAGATAAAAGATGTTGATCTTGAAGAAAAACTCATACAATCAAGTCCAACAAGACAGTCTGTTTATTGAGCTGCATCAATAAACCGGTTTTTTTGTTGCCTTGCCCTTTTAATCCTGATCAGGGTTCATTGCAGTCATATAGTGTGTTGATAATTGACTAATTTACGATTTTGAAAGCTCTTGAAAAATAGTGACGCCCCACTTTCTTACAGAAAATATCCAAATTTCTAATTTACTGGTATTTATATCATAACCGGTGGCCGGGAGTGTAACCATGTTACAAGCTGCAAAAGAAAAACCGGTATTACTTTTTGATGGTTTTTGCAACCTTTGCAACAAATGGGTGAATATCATTATAGACCGGGATCCTGATGCCGGAATCAGATTCGCACCGCTTCAGTCCGGCGCCGGCAGGTCACTGCTGGAGTCTGCCGGGTACCATCCTGACAAGATGGACACCGTTATCCTGATTGACAACGGCAAGGTTTATGAACGATCGGATGCCGTGCTGCAGCTTGTGCGATACCTGCGCGGAAGCATCAGGCTGCTTCGGGTAATGGTCGTTATACCACGTCCGGCAAGAGATTTCATTTACAATGTCATCGCCCGTCGCCGCTACGGTTGGTTCGGAAAGAGGACGGAATGCCGGGTTCCCGAACCGGGTATCAAAGAGCGATTCCTTGAGTTCAGTGATGATAACAGCAATGAGTGATACTGAGTGATGCCATAGGCAACTCATCTGCCGCTGAACCTGCGGATTTGAATCATCCGCTCCTGCCAGTAGGATTCCTGCAGACGGTCGATCGTGACTCCGCGTGTGGTGGAGGCATGCATGAAAAAATCACCGCGCATCATGATGCCGACATGATATGTGGTGCGGCCGGTCCGGAAAAAAACAAGATCGCCGAGCCGCGCGGCTCTTGGCTGGACTCTTCGTCCCGCCTGCAACTGTTCGCGGGTCGTCCGGGGAATGGAAATACCGAAAGCATCCTGCATCACAATGCGGACAAATGCCGAGCAGTCGACGCCGCTTCTGGAATCACCACCCAGCCGATACGGCGTACCTTCCCATTTCCTGAACTCTTCAATGAGCCGGGCTTCCGGATTGGCTGTGTGCCGGGGTGTGCTGCAGGATGCCATGATCCATGCACATCCCGTTACTAACAGCAAGCATGCAATTCTTGAAAACCGGGGCGTCACAAATAGTGGTAAATGTGTAAAAAATTCGTCGTCCGGAGTTTATTTTTTTGATGATACAGCGCTGACCGGCACAATATCAAGCTGATCGATAACTCTGGTTGCCGGCTTGGGGTTGCCCATCACGTAAAAATGCAGGCCGGGAACACCATAATCAAGCAATTCGCGACACTGCTTCACTGCCCATTCAACCCCGATGTCACGTGCCCTGTCAGGGTTTTCGCTTACTTCCCTGGTCAGGGGTGCGGGGATGGAAAGATGAAAAAACTGGGGCAGCGACTGCAGGTGCCTGGGCGTTGTAAGTACTTTGAGTCCGGGTACGATGGGAACGGTGATTCCGGCATCCCGGCACATTTCCACAAACCGGAAATAAGCCGTGTTGTCAAAAAACATCTGGGTGACAATGTAATCAGCACCGGCTTCCACCTTTTCCTTCAGGCGGGCAATATCATACTCCATGTTCGGAGCCTGGATGTGCTTCTCGGGGTATCCGCCCACTCCGATGCAAAAATCGGTTGACTCGGCATCCATAAGATCCTCAAGATAAACCCCGCTGTTCATGCGCTTGATCTGCTGAACCAGGTCAACGGCATATTCGTTGATGCCGCGCGACTTCTGGACCGGCTTCTGGTATCCCTGATCATCACCACGAATGGCAAGTACATTTTCAATGCCCAGGTAATTCAACTCGATCAGTGCATCCTCAGTCTCTTCTTTGGTGAACCCCTTGCAAATCAGATGAGGCACAGGGTCAACGTTGTACCGGTGCTTGATTGCCGCGCACAAGCCGATGGTTCCCGGACGTTTTCTGCGGATATGCCGCTTTACAGAACCGTCCTTCAACTCTTCGTAATAGGCCTCGGCGGCATGTGATGTTACATCTATAAAAGGAGGATGGTATTTCATCACCCCGTCCAGTGTCTCAAACACCTTTGTTACAGAGCCGCCACGTTTGGGAGGAATGATTTCAAAAGAGATTAACGGATCTTTTGCCTTTTCGTAATGTTCAATGACTTTCATAATCTATAGCTTCACTTGGATGCACAAGTTCGTAAATTACGACTATTATCTGAAATAAACATACCGTGCGTGTCAGCCCCGCTTGCCGCAACAAGGAAATCAAATTATATATTCGAATTATGAGAAAACTGCTGGTAAACATTGATCATGTAGCCACACTTCGCAACGCGAGAGGAGAAACGGTGCCCGACCCGGTGGAAGCTGCCGTTGTAGCCGAAAAGGCCGGCGCATCAGGGATTGTCTTTCATCTGAGGGAAGACCGCAGGCATATTCGTGACGATGATGTTATCCGGCTTCGGGATGTGGTGCAGGGGATTTTCGATTTTGAAATGGCGGCAACCGACGAAATGATCAGCTTCTGCTCGCGTATGAAAGCAGACTATGCAACGCTTGTTCCTGAAAGCCGGGAGGAGCTGACCACCGAAGGCGGACTGAACATGCGGAAGGTAAAAGAGGATTTTGAACAAAGAGTTTTTCCGCCGCTGAAAGAAAACGGTATTCAGATCAGCCTTTTTGTCGATCCGGCCGAGGCTGATATCCGGATATCAGCGGAGCTTGGCGCCGAGGCCGTTGAGCTGCATACCGGCACCTATGCCAATGCTCCGTCCGGTTTCGCCCGGGAGAAAGAGCTGGACCGCCTGCGGAATGCTGCCGAAATGGCTCATGAACTGGGTTTGAAAGTGAACGCCGGTCATGGGCTGAATTTCAGCAACATTCAGCCGCTTCTTGACAACGTCCCCCATTTGAATGATATCAGTATCGGACACGCATTGATTGCCGATGCCCTGTTCAACGGGCTGGAAAATACCGTTCGCCGCATGGCCGACCTGATCAGGGGGTAGGATATATGGCACAAAATCAGGAAAAAACACACACTTCGGGTTACGCAGGCATCATCGGCCAGCCCAATGCCGGCAAATCGACACTATTCAACTATCTGCTCGGACAAAAGCTGTCCATCATAACGCATAAGGCGCAGACCACCAGGCACCGCATTCAGGGCATATATTCCGATGAGGAGTCCCAGATAATTTTTCTGGATACGCCCGGAATCATTCAGCCCCGTTATCTGCTGCAGGAAAAGATGATGGACCAGGTTGCGCGGCTGCGAACGGATGCCGATCTGCTCATTCATATCGTCGACGGTGAACGACCGCCCGGGAAAGATGATGTGGTCTGGGAGACACTTGACGAACTGAATCTTCCGGTAATGCTCGTGGTGAACAAGGTGGATCTGATCAGCCAGGAGCGGCTGCTGGAAGTGCAGCAGCAGTGTACGGAAATGCGTGACTACATTGAAGTCATCCCTGTTTCTGCTCTTCACGGAGTGGGTGTGGACGAACTGGTGCGGCGGCTGAAGCAGCGGCTGCCGGAAGGACCGGAATTCTACTCCAAAGAAGAGGTCAGTGATCTGCCTCTGCGATTTTTTGTATCCGAACTTATCCGCGAGCAGCTGTTCATTCTCTACCAGCAGGAAATTCCCTATTCCTGCGCCGTGAATGTGATCGAATACAAGGAAGGAGACGAGATGGACCGGATCCACGCTGAAATTGTTGTTAACCGTGAATCTCAAAAAGGCATTCTTATCGGTAAAAAAGGTAAAATGCTCAAGGAGCTCGGAATACGTTCCCGGAAATCCGTTGAAGAACTGGTAGGAAAAAAGGTGCACCTGGAACTGTTCGTTAAGGTGCGCGAGAAATGGCGGGAGAAAGAAAACTTTCTCAAAAGCTATGGTTACCGGTAGCGCTTTTCCGGGCAGTGTGTCCGGCTTTGTTGATGTAACTGACGAAAAATATTATTTTTAATGTTGACAGGAAAAAAATAAAGTGGTAGACTTGACCGTTGAGTCGGAATAACACACTTTACTTCGAATAAGCTTGATATAAATCAGCTAATGAACGGTTTATTTAAAAAGATGTCCCTCTGTTGTATGTCCTGCTGCTGCAGGTGAGGGGCTGATGTGTGTTGACAGAAAATTTGAGCCCTTCCCGATTTCTCGTGAAGGGCTTTTTTGTTCCTTGATTTTTTGAAAAGTCTCTTATCGAGAAAGGTGGAGGGATCAGGCCCTGTGAAACCTTAGCAACCGCTTCCGGATTACCTGTGTAATCGGGAAGGTCAGGTGCTAAATCCTGCTCCGGGATGGTGAAACCGTCCCGTGGGAAAGATGAGGGAAGATGGTTGTCGTTTTAAAAGCCTCTTCCGGAATCGAAACCCCGGCAGAGGCTTTTTTTTTACCCGGATTGAAAAGTAATCATCGGGTGGAACCTGCCGGAAAGCAATACAGTTGGATAACAGACCAGAACAGCAACCAAAAATGAAAAATCATCAAAAAACGGATTAATCATGTCAGATAAAGCAGAAGACAGACCCTTTCAGTTTGAAACGCTCCAGTTGCATGCCGGACAGGAGAAGGATCCTGCCACCAATGCGCGGGCGGTCCCGATCTATCAAACCACATCTTACGTCTTCAACGACACAGAGCATGCGGCATCTCTGTTCGGACTAAAGGAATTCGGCAATATCTACTCCCGGATCATGAATCCGACAAACGATGTGTTCGAAAAGCGCATCGCCGCGCTGGAAGGCGGAGTAGCTGCTGTTGCAACGTCATCCGGACAGGCAGCGCAGTTTCTTACCATCATTACCATCGCACAGAAAGGGGACAATATCATATCCACCAGCAATCTTTACGGCGGTACGTACAACCAGTTCAAGGTTTCTCTGCCGCGGCTCGGCATAGATGTCGCATTTGTTGAAGATGATGATCCCGGAGCTTACGAGGCCAAAATTGACGACAACACCAAGGCCATATACGTGGAGTCACTTGGCAACCCGAAATCCAATGTGCCGGACCTTGAAGGTCTTGCCGCTGTAGCTCAAAAACACGGAATTCCGCTTATAGTGGACAATACCTTCGGAGCCGCCGGTGCCATCGCCCGCCCGATCGACTTCGGAGCCAATATCGTGGTCTCTTCTGCTACAAAATGGATTGGCGGACACGGAACATCTATCGGCGGCGTTCTGGTTGATGCCGGCAACTTCAACTGGGGCAACGGCAAGTTTCCGTTGTTTGATCAGCCCTCCCCCGGCTACCACGGACTGAACTTCTGGGAAGTATTCGGGGAGGACGGACCGTTCGGAAACATCGCTTTTGCCATAAGGGCAAGGGTTGAAGGACTCCGGGACTTCGGCCCGTCCCAGTCTCCGTTCAACAGCTTTTTGCTTCTGCAGGGCATTGAGACGCTTTCGTTGCGGGCAGAACGCCACTGTGAGAATGCGCTTGAACTTGCAAAGTGGCTGGATGACCACGACAAAGTCGAATGGGTCAATTATGCCGGTCTGCCGGGTCACCCCTACCATAATCTTGCCAAAAAGTATCTGAATCCGGGCAAATTCGGCGCGGTTCTTACTTTTGGCATAAAAGGCGGCTATGAGGCCGGCAAGAAGTTTATCAACAGCACTGTGCTTGCGAGTCATCTGGCCAATGTCGGTGATGCCAAAACGCTGGTCATACACCCCTCATCTACCACGCACCAGCAGCTCAGTGATGAAGAGCAGCGGTCAAGTGGCGTGACGGAAGATCTGGTGCGGGTGTCGGTCGGCCTTGAGCATATTGATGACATCAAATATGACTTTGAGGTGGCTTTTTCAAAGTCTGTCTGACGCAATAACGGACACATCCTCCGGCGGTCATCGCCGGAGGATGTGCCGCCAACTGAAATGAAGTCCATTGAAACCATGTCAAAAAATACCGGTACTCTGATTTATCGTGATCCCGATCCCTTTGTGACCGAATCGGGATTTGCCTTTCCGGAACTGGAAATTGCCTACAAAACCTGGGGAAAACCAAACCCGGAGATGAGCAATGTTGTGGTCGTATTTCATGCTCTGACGGGTCATGCCTCGGCTGACGAATGGCTGCAGGGTTTCTTTGGCGAAGGCAAACTGCTTGATCCGGAAGAGCACTACATTATTTGCAGCAATGTGCTGGGCAGTTGTTACGGTACCACAGGCCCGCTTTCCGTGAATCCCGAAACCGGAAACAGATACGGCGGAGATTTTCCGGAAATAACCATCAGGGATATGGTCCGGGTACAGCAGCGGCTGCTGGACCATCTTAAGGTCAACCGCGTGCGGTTTGCCATCGGAGCATCGATGGGAGGCATGCAGGCGCTCGAGTTTGCCGTAATGGATGACCGCGCGGAGCAGGTTCTGCTTATTGCCATGGGCAAGGCTCACTCGGCATGGGCCATCGGCGTCGGTGAAGCCCAGCGTAAAGCCATTTTTGCTGATCCCAAATGGCGCAACGGCTACTACCCGGCGGATGATCCCCCCGCTGACGGACTCTCGGCTGCGCGGATGATGGGCATGATAACCTACCGCAGTGCGGAATCCTTCGAGCGCCGGTTCGGCCGAAAACCGCAGGAGGGCAAATCGTGCTTTCAGGTTGAGTCATACCTGAACTACCAGGGAGACAAACTGGTGGAGCGCTTTGACGCTGTTACCTATGTGCGGCTGACCAGTGCCATGGATACCCATGACGTGTCGCGGGGTCGCGGTTCGTATGAAGACGTTCTGGGCAGCATCACTATACCGGTACTGGTTGTCGGCATCAGCTCGGATGTATTGTACCCGGTGCATGAACAAAAGGAGCTTGTATCGCTTCTTGGAAACGGCCGCTATGCAGAACTCACATCAGATAACGGCCATGACGCATTTTTGATAGAATTTGACGCTATACAGTCGCTTGTAAAACATCATTTCCCCGAAATTTCAAGAAAATATCATTTATCTGTAACCTGAAACATGCTGCGAATTTTAAAATTCGGAGGGTCATCCCTCTATGATATCAACCGGATTCGCAATGCCGTTGATATCGTCAACCAGCAGCGCAAGGACGCTGAAGTCGCCGTTGTGGTCTCTGCTCTCGGTGGCGTAACTGATGAACTTATTGCCCTGATGTCTCTGGCATCGGATGCAGACGCTGCCTGGCAGGAGCGCTTTGACCTTCTGAAAAAGCGTCATGAGTCCACCCTTGCGGCTCTGGAGCCCGTTGACGCTGATGAACAAAAGGAGCGCATCGCACACCTTTTAACCGCGCTCGAAGCCGAACTGTCCGCTCTTCAGGGTCAGGGCAAAATTTCCCCGAGACAAAGTGACCGCGTGGTGTCCTACGGAGAGCGGCTTTCATCCAATATTTTTGCTGCTGCCTTGAAGGCCACCGGCGCCGAATCCGGGGCATATGAATCGCACAAACTGGTACGCACCAACAACAGATTCGGCGATGCCGATGTGGATACGATCACTACCATCCGCCAGATTCGTCAGGCCCTCCATCCGCTGAACAATCTGGTGCCCGTGGTGACCGGTTTTATCGGGTCAACGTCCGACAATGAAATTACCACCCTGGGGCGTTCGGGCTCCGATTATACCGCCAGCCTTCTTGGCGAGGCGCTTGACGCGCATGAAGTCCAGATCTGGACGGATGTCAATGGCGTGCTCACAGCTGATCCCGATATTGTTCCGACTGCGGTGACCATACCCCAGCTGCATTACTCCGAAATCGCGGAGATGTCACATTTTGGAGCCAAGGTGCTCCACCCGCGCACCGTGCTGCCGCTGCAGGCGCGCAACATCCCGATCCTCATTAAAAACACCATGAGCCCGGAGGCAAGGGGCACCGTCATTACCCGGGATTATCAGGCGACATCCGGCCGTTTGCGGTCGGTATCGGTCAAAAAGAACATCATGGTGATTGCGCTGCGAAGCCGCGGGCTGGACCGCATCCATGAGCTGAGTCTCCGCACGCTGAAAGCTCTTGACCGGCATGGAGTTCAGGTGCACTTTCAGGCGGCGGCCTCCTCGGATTACGGCATTACGGTGGTGGTTCCCGCCGATGAAGCCGAATCGACCAGGGAGGCGTTGCTGGAAGAGTTTGAAACCGAGCATGAAAATGGTCTGATCGACACGCCGCAGTTACTGGATCAGGTATCCATGGTGACTGTGATCGGCGAGAAGCTTGAACGCGACCTGGGTATCAGCGGAGCCGTTCTTTCGGTACTGGGTGAAAACGGCATTGCACCCCTGGCCATGGCCAAAGGCCTGGCAAACCGGCATCTCAGCCTGCTTTTGTATAATCGCGAAGCGGAAATGGCGGTTCGTCTGCTGAATGACCACTTCTGCATCCATACCCATCGTGTTCGCCTGTTTGTTGCCGGGACAGGTGCCATCGGAAGCAAGCTTCTTGAACTGCTCGGGGAGCTCGAGGATCCCAAAGTGGATCTCAGTATTATCGGAGCCTGTGACACCGACAAAATGGCATGGCATCCCTCCGGAATACCGGCTGCAAAGGTGAAAGAGCGGATCCGGCAAGGCCAGAAAACGGACTGGGGGTTTATTGTCGACCATCTCATCAAGGAATATCCATACCGGACCGTTTTTGTTGATGCCACCGGGGATGCTGAAGTTGCCAGGAAATATCCGCAGCTGCTCAGTGCCGGCATCCACATTGTGACTCCCAGCAAGAGAGCCAACAGTTTTGAGCAGGAGTATTTCGATACGCTGATGAGCTACACGGTCAACAAAAATACACATTATCTGTACGAGGCCACTGTCGGGGCCGGCATGCCGGTCATCCAGACCATCAAGGACCTGCGGCGCAGCGGCGATGAGGTCAGGGCTGTTTCGGGCGTGGTATCCGGAACCATGACCTATCTGTTTGCCGGACTTGAACAGGGTATACCGTTTGATCAGATCATCAGGTCGGTGCTGCGCGAGGGCATATCCGAGCCGGATCCGCGCGACGATCTGTCCGGGGAAGATGTCGCCAGAAAATTTTTGATTCTGGCCCGGACTTCCGGGTTCCGTGTTGAGCGCGAGGATGTTTCCGTGGAAGATGTGATTCCTGCCGGAATGAAATCACTTTCGCTTGATGCTTTTTTTGAAAAACTTCCGGAAGAAAATGCCAGTTGGGCGGACCGGGTCGCCGAGGCATCAGTCCGCGGAGAAGTGCTGCGGTATACGGGACATCTGGAAAACGGAGCCATCCGGGTCGGCATCGAATCGGTTCCCAAAAAGTCATCTTTGGGAACGCTGCAGGGAACGAACAATCTGCTTCTGTTCAAAACCAGGCGCTACAGCGACCAGCCACTCATTATTCAGGGTCCGGGTGCCGGAAGGGAAGTCACCGCTGCCGGAGTGCTTGCCGACATCCAAAAAATCAGCCGAAGACTGTTGAAGTAGTTTTCGACTGCCATCCGGTCAGTGTCTGCATCTGTGTATGCAGCGCACATGATTTTGTGTGGGAAAACTTCCCACCCCTGAATGAACATATATTATACATATATTTGTATTGATCCAAACGACCTTCCATTCATTTAAAAAGGTAACATCACTCTTACTGTCCACAACTCTGTTCGATTTTTCCCGGGAAATATCCTCTTTTTACTTGACTTCTAAATATAAAAACACCTACTTTGTGGGAAATGGTGGGAAGTTGTGGGAAAAAGTGTAACTTTCCTCCAAAAGCAATCAAAGCAGACCGCATCCAAAAGAGCAGACCAGTGGCAAGCTTCAAAGGTGAATACGATCATTCCATCGACAGCAAAGGTCGCGTGAGCTTCCCGGCGAAGTTGCGTAAATATCTGCCTCCGCAAAATCAGGACAGTTTCACCATCCTGAAAGGTCTGGACCGGTGTCTGCTGCTGTATCCTGAGGAGTACTGGATCGGAGTGGAAGAGCGTCTGTCCCGCATCAACGAATTTCAGCAAAAAGGCCGGAAGGTTCTCCGGAATTTTCTCCGGTCTGCAGATGATATAACTCTGGACAAGCACAACCGCATTGCCATTCCGCCGAAGCTCATGGAATGGGCTAATATTTCAAATCGTGTCATTTTCATCGGAATGGGTGAAAGCATTGAGCTGTGGTCGCCTGATATGCTTGACAAAGCCGATGAGGAGCTGGATACGGATACCTACCGTGAACTTTTTGAACATGTAATGGGAGATGGCCTCGAGCAATGACCGATGTTTCATATCACAAACCAGTATTGCTCAATGAAGCGATACAGTATCTGGTTACCGACCCGAACGGAGTCTATGTAGACGGCACGCTTGGTGGCGGAGGGCACAGTGCGCGCATTTTGCAGGAGCTTTCTGGTGACGGACATCTCTACGCTTGTGATCAGGATGAAGATGCACTGGCGTATGCGGGTGAAAGGTTCCAGGACGAAGAGCGCATGACCATCATCCGCGGCAATTTTGGATACATCGATACGCTGCTTCCCAAACGTGTGCATGGCCGTATCAGCGGCATGCTGCTTGACCTGGGGGTATCCTCCTATCAGATAGATGTGCCGGAGCGCGGTTTCAGTTTTCAGAAGGACGGCCCGCTGGATATGCGGATGGGCAGGCTGCAGGCTTCCACGGCATCGGAGATTGTCAACACCTATGAATATGAAGATCTGCGCAACCTGCTCTATGAATACGGTGAAGAGCGTCACAGCGGGCGCATAGCCAGAGAGGTCATCCGCTCCCGTCCGCTTGAGACAACTGCCGAATTGCGTGATGTTGTGGCATCGGTGGTGCCCGACCGGTTTTTGAACAAATCCCTGGCAAGAATATTTCAGGCCCTGCGCATTGCAGTAAACAGCGAGCTGCGCATGCTGAAGCAGGTTCTTGAAAAAGGCACGGCCCTGCTCGCGGATGACGGCCGCTTTGTGGTGATTACATACCATTCACTTGAGGACCGCCTGTGCAAAAACTATTTCCGTACAGGAAATTTTGAAGGCAGGCCGGTCAAGGATTTCTACGGCAACGATATCCGTCCGCTCAGTGTGGTGAATAAAAAAGTGATAAGTCCGTCGGAGAAAGAGCAGGCTGAAAATCCCAGGGCAAGAAGTGCCAAACTGAGGGTTGCCCGGAAGATACCCGCAAGCGGAGCAGCCGGCGAAACCGGAGAATCCGCATCCGGAAAAAGGTCAGAGACTAAAAAAGGAGGGAGCGTATGATCGTAAAATCACCACCCCGCCCTTCCCCGGTGCTTAGAAATCGTCCGGCATCAAATACACCAAAGACCGGGCCGCTCAGCGGGTCAAACGGCAAGCGGAGTTCCGGAGGCAGCCGCAAGAAAAAGAAGCTGTTGTCACCCGGTAAACTGATCCTGTGGTCTGTAGCGCTGGGTCTTGCCGGTACACTGTATCTGACGCATGTGTTTCAGACACAAAATACGCTTCAGGAGGTTCAGCAGCTGCGTATGGAACATGAACGGGCCCAGCGGATCCACACGGAAGCCCGCCGGAACTACGAACAGATGACAGGTCCGGCTGAAATCTACAGCCGCGCCCAGTCCCTCGGAATGATATCGGGCGGGGCCACGGACCCGGTAATTGTAATTGATAACTGAACATGGCAGATCAGAAAGAAAACATATTGCATCGTATGTTTCTGGTATTCGGGTTTTTGCTCCTGATACCGGTTCTGATAGGGCTGCAGATACTGCGGGTGCAGTGGCTGGAGGGGGGCGAGCTGCGCGCATTGTGGAGTGCCCAGACCATAGATGCCATATCCATCCCTGCACAGCGCGGGGCCATACTTGACAGTGAGGGCCGGGAGCTGGTGGGCAACACCGTCACCTACCGGGTTGCCGTAGACCCGCATTTTCCCGGCGTTTCAAGCGATGAGATCCGTGAGTTTACCGAAGAGCTGGCATCAGTGGGAACCCGCAGCGCACAATATTACCGTCAGCGCATCAATCGGGCCTCGCCGGGTTCGAGATATGTCGTGCTGGAGCGCAATATCTCCGCGGAAGCGGCAGAGCAGCTTCGTGAATCCCGTTCAAGAGCGGTGATTCTCGAGGAGCAGTACCGTCGCAGATACAGCCACAACCGGCTTGCCTCCCATGTTGTGGGATATGTCAATCATCAGCTGGCCGGGATGTCCGGACTTGAGGCCTCTTACGATGAATATCTGCGGGGCAAGGACGGTGAACGCCAGGTCAGAAGGGACCGCAGCGGGCGCATCCGCTCTTTTGTCGGTGCTCCGCGCAGGCAGCCCGAGCAGGGCCATACTATCATTTCCACCATCGATTCCCATATCCAGGCCATCGCCGAGGCGGAACTGAAAAGCGGCATTGAAAGGGGGATGGCAAGCGGCGGTGCCGTCGTGATCCTTGAACCGAAAACGGGCGCCGTCAAGGCAATGGCATCCTATCCCGATTTCGATCCCAATAATCCGTCGGAGTCGCCATCCGAAAACAGAAGGAATGCGGTGATTTCCGATATGGTGGAACCGGGATCTACATTCAAGCTGGTGACGGCAGTGGCCGCAATGGAAAATAATGCGGTGCGGCTTGACGAAAGTTTCGATACCGGGGACGGGCGGCGGCTGATCAGCGGACAGGTGATGCGCGACCATGATCCGCTCGGCACCATCACATTTGACGAGGCCATCCGCAAATCATCGAACATTGTGACGTCGGAAGTGGCTGGAAGAATTCCCTCTGAAACATTGTACCAATATGCCCGGAACCTGGGATTCGGATCACGGACCTTTGTCGATCTGCCCGGCGAAGAGTCCGGAAGGCTGCGCAAGCCGTATGAATGGTCCGGGGTCACAAAGCCATGGCTCTCCATCGGTTACGAAGTGCAGGTCAATCTGCTGCAGCTGGCACAGGCCTACGCGGCGTTTGCAAACGACGGTGTCATCATGCGGCCGTATGTTGTGGACAGGGTGGTGGATGAATCGGGCCGGGTAGTGAAGAAGCAACGGCCGGAGACGGTCCGCCGTGCCATAAGGCCGGAGACGGTGAAGCAGCTTGAGCCCGTATTCGAAAGCGTGGTAACCGACTCCGGCACAGCCGGTTATGCGCGCATTGACGGGCTTCGGATCGCCGGCAAGACGGGTACGGCCCAGAAGTTTCTGGAGGGCAGGTACCAGGCGCGTTACATGGCCACATTTGCGGGATACTTCCCCGCAGAAGATCCCAAATACGTGGCTCTGGTGATGATCGACGAACCGCGGCTGAGTTTCTACGGCGGATTCATTGCCGGACCGGTGTTCCGGAACATCGCCCTGCGCCTGATCGGGCTGGATGACGGGCTGCACCTTGCCCCGGATGAAGATGAAATCAGGGGCATGTGGGCTGTTGTGCCGGATCTGAGGGGCATGAGCCGCAGTGAAGCCGAAGCCGTACTGAAAGACTATAATATCCGGCATCGGTTCGATGGCCGGGGCAGTTATGTGACCGGCCAGAGCACCGCCGCCGGTGAACAGATCATGCGCACCGACCCGCTGCAGGTTACCCTCGGGGATTCCATCGCCGAAGAGAGCTCGCGGACCAGCGAACACCATGCAAGCGTTCCGGATGTCAGGGGAATGAGTATGCGCAAAGCATCCGCCTGGCTCCGCAAGTACGGGTTTGAAGTTGAAATGATCGGTTCCGGAACCGTATACGCCCAGTTTCCGCTTGCCGGGGAAAACTATCGTACCGGCCGGCAGGTTACCATCCGCGGCCGCGCCCGGGATCTGCCAACCATTTTAACTCAAAAGGGGACATGATGAACATTGCCGATCTGCTCCATATCATCCATCCCCTCCAGACGAACGGACATTTCGACGGCAAGCCCGGCAAGCTTGTGCTTGACTCCCGGCATGTGAAAAAGGACGATGTGTTCATTGCACTGAGAGGTACCCGTTCAGACGGCCATCATTTCATCAGTGAAGCCATCCGCAGGGGGGCGGCCGTCATCATCGCAGAGCACATACCCGATGAGCACAGCAAAACCCCGCATCACGACACAGACGCCGAAAACGGACCGCTCTACATCCAGGTGGCCGATACACGGCATATCGCTGGAGAACTGGCCCAGGCCTTTGCCGGATACCCTGCCCGCTGGCTGAAAATGACCGGCATCACCGGAACCAACGGCAAAACGACCGTTTCCACACTGGTCTATCAGGTGCTGCAAACGCTTGGGTACAACACTGGCCTGCTTGGAACCGTGGAGACGCGCATAGGCGACAGGGTCATGGAAAGCCACCTTACCACCCCGGATCCGGTCAGCCTTGCCGGCACACTGAAAAAGATGGTCAGCAAGGATACGGCATTTGCCGTAATGGAGGTCTCTTCGCATGCCCTGGAGCAGCAGAGAGTCGGCGGAATCCGGTTTGATGTCGGCGCCTTTACCAATCTGAGCCGGGACCACCTCGATTATCATCGCGATATGGATGCCTATGTTGAGGCAAAACAGCGTCTCTTCCTCTCGCTCGACTCCGATGCCATTGCGGTCATCAATCGTGATGATCCCTCTGCACACAAGGTCATCGAAGAGTGCCAGGCCCGCATCTGGGATTTCGGATTTGAAAACAATAAGGACTTCCGCATCCTCGATGAAAGTCCCGAAGGAATGGTGCTTGATCTGGACGGTACCATTGTCAGCACCCCTCTGGCCGGAAGATATAACGCCTACAACGTAGCGCAGGCCTATCTGATCTGTCTGGCGCTCGGCTGTACCAAAGGCAGTGTGGCCTCGGCGCTCGGTGAAGCCCGGGGAGCAGCCGGCCGGCTTGAAAGAGTCAAGCCCGAAGGGTATGATGACGACGATCTTACTCCCGCCGTGCTGGAATCGGCGCCGTCTGTTTTTGTGGATTACGCCCACACCCCGGACGCGCTTGAGAATGTACTTCAGGCACTTACTGCGGTCCGCACCGAAGGGGTGACGCTGCATGTGGTTTTTGGATGCGGCGGTGACAGGGATACCACCAAACGTCCGGAAATGGGACAGATCGCCGATCAGTATGCCGATGTCATAACGCTGACTTCGGATAATCCCAGGACCGAAGATCCGGATGCGATCATTCGCGACATCAGGCAGGGTATCGTTCGCGGTGACCGGCTCTACATTCAGCCCGACCGCCGCAAGGCAATCCGCTCCGCCGTGCTGGATGCGGATACCAGTACCGTCGTGCTGGTGGCCGGCAAGGGGCACGAGACCTATCAGGAAGTACACGGAAGAAGACGAAAATTTGATGACCGCAAGGTGGCCGGCAAAGCCATCGCCGAGTGGATCGAAAGACGCGATTCCAAAAAGCGCAGGCAGAAACAGCGGAACGGCCGGAATGACAACGAATCAAAAAAGGAGGTGCGCTGATGCTATATCTCCTTTTGGATTGGATACAGGATGTTGCGAGTCCGCCGGGATTCGGCGTTTTTACCTTTATTACGGTCCGAAGCGCCCTTGCCGCCGTGACCTCGTTCTTTATCTGCGTGTTCATCGGCAAGAAGATAATCCGGCTGCTCAAGCGGATGCAGATTGAAGAGACATTCAGGGATGATGTCGGGCTCGACAACCACTACGACAAAGCCGGAACCCCCAGCATGGGCGGACTGATCATCCTGCTGGCCATCATTTTTTCAACGGTGATGTGGGCCCATCCCGGAAATATTTACATCTGGCTGATTCTGGTTGTGACGATTGTTCTGGGCGGCGTGGGATTTGTGGATGATTACATAAAGATCATTCGCAAAAACAAGGAAGGCCTGCTCGGCAAGTTCAAGATCATCGGGCAGGTGGCCGTCGGGGCATTGGTGGGGGCGGTGCTCTATTTCTATCCCGATTTTCAGGAATACAACACTCTGAGCACCATTCCTTTTGTCAAAGATGCCAATATCGACTACGCGTTCCTCGGTGAGGCACTCGGATGGGCCATCTACATTCCCGTCTGCATTTTCATTCTCACGGCGGTCAGCAATTCGGTGAATCTGACCGACGGACTGGATGGTCTTGCCAGCGGAACATCGGCCATTGCCGGACTGGCACTCGGCATCCTGGCATATGTATCCGGCCGCGTCGACTACTCCGGTTTTCTCGACATTCTCTATCTGCCGGGAACCGGTGAGCTGACCATTTACTGTGCCGCCATGGTGGGCGCCTGTTTCGGGTTTTTATGGTACAACACGTATCCGGCCGAAGTTTTCATGGGTGATACCGGCTCGCTGGCGCTCGGCGGCGGCATCGGTGCGGTTGCCCTGATGATCCACAAGGAGCTGCTGCTGCCCATTTTGTGCGGGATATTCTTCGTCGAGGCCCTGTCGGTCATCATCCAGACCAGTTATTTCAAGTATACCAAACGGAAGTACGGTGTCGGGCGGCGCTTCTTCAAAATCGCTCCGCTGCACCACCATTTTGAAAAGAAAGGCTGGGCCGAACCCAAGATCGTGGTGCGGTTCTGGATCATCGCGATCCTCCTGGCCATTTTCACCATCATCACACTCAAACTCAGATAATCACAAAATGACCTGGTTCCGGACAAACCGGCACCTGAAACCAAAAATCAAAATCGCCTGAAGTTTATCACAAAACGACCTGCAAAAGCAAATAATGACCCGACTCTATAATCAACATATCGTCGTAGCCGGAGCCGCCCGAAGCGGTGTGGCCGTTGCCGAACTGATGCAGCGCAAGGGGGCCGGTGTGTTTGTCTCTGACGCCGGTACCATCGGCGAAGTATTCCGCGAGCGGCTCGAAAGCTCCGGCATACCGTATGAGCAGGGCGGGCACAGCGACAGGTCGCTGGAAGGCGATTTTCTGGTGCTGAGTCCGGGCGTGCCGGGCGACGCTCCGATTGTCAGGGCCTATGAAGATGCAGGCAAGCAGGTTCTGGCCGAAATCGAGGTCGCGTCCTGGTTCTGCGAGAGCCGCATTGTGGCGGTTACCGGATCGAACGGGAAAACGACGGTGGTCAACTGGCTGGCCGATATCTGGAAACGGGCGGGCCGGTCCTTCCTGCTGGCCGGAAATGTGGGAACGGCATTTTCAGAGGTCGTGGAAAAGTCTTCTGCCGAAACCGATGTCATTCTGGAGGTCAGCAGTTTTCAGCTGGATCACATCGACCGGTTCCGTGCAAGAGTGGCCATTTTGCTGAACATCACACCCGATCATCTCAACCGGTATCAGAACAGGTTCGAACACTACATCGCATCCAAAATGCAGCTCCCCGGCCATCAGACCGAAGAAGACACGCTGATTTACGGATACGATGACCTTGTGGTCAGGGAGCAGGTTGAAAAAATGGCATTGCAAACGGCGCATCCCGAACTGCTGCCGTTTTCCTCGGAAATTGAGGTGCCCGGCGCCTGTCTGAGGGACGGCATCATGCGCATTCAGACCAAAACGCACAACGAGGAGGTTTTGCCCATGGATCAGCTGGCACTTCCCGGCAAACATAATCTGCGAAACGGCCTTGCCGTGGCCCTTGCGGCCAGAGTGTGTGAAATTGACAAAGGCCCGATCCGTGACAGTCTGACCGGATTCGAGGGTGTGCCGCACAGGCTTCAGAAAGTGCGCGAGCTTGGCGGTGTGACCTATTACAATGACAGCAAGGCGACCAATGTGAACGCGGTGTGGTATGCTCTGACCAGTTTCAGGCGCCCGGTAATTCTCATCATGGGCGGGCGGGACAAAGGCAATGATTACCGCGAGTTGTATGATGAGGTCCGGGAAAAAGTCAAGGCGGTGATCGCCATCGGTGAAGGGCGGGATGCCATTCAGGAGCAGCTCCGCGGCGTGGCGCCGGTCATCTGGCTGGCCGATTCAATGCAGGATGCGGTGTACAAAAGCTATCTCAAAGCCGAAAAAGGCGACATCGTCCTGCTGAGTCCGGCATGCGCCTCGTTTGATATGTTTGAAAGTTATGAGGAGCGCGGGCACAAGTTTATTCAGGTGGTCATGACCCTGCAGGAAGAGTAACGTAAAAGTGATAAGAAGCAACTGAAATACCCATTATGATCGTATCCGATACATTCAAAAAGCAATATCTGTTCGAGCAGCCGGCGAACGGATCGGCATCGGCGCGGGGTGTGCCCAGCGACCGGTGGCTGCTTGTGGGTGTGATCATGCTCATGATGGCCGGACTGGTGGCGGTCTACTCCTCGATCGCCTTTTTTGCCGAAACCAGAAATACTACCGCCGGAACACTGGTGGGCGCACATGCCGCGAAGATGCTGATTTCGCTGCTGGTAATTATTTTTGTCTCCAAGGTGGATTACGATATCCTGGCCCGGTTAAGCAGGTATGCCCTGCTGTTGAGCTGGTTCTTCCTGATCATTGTAACCTTGTACGGCACCGAGGTTTTCGGCGCACGGCGGGCCCTGTCCATCGGTGCTTTTTCATTTCAGCCGTCATCTCTTGCAACCGTATCACTGCTGGTCTATGTTTCGCATCTGGTCTGCAGTAAACAGGCGTATATCCGTGATTTCAAGCGGGCTTTCATACCGATCATGATCTGGGTGCTGGTTACCTGCGCGCTCATCGCCCTCGAAGATTTCAGCAGTGCGGCACTGCTGCTCGCAATGTGTCTGGTTGTGATGTTTGTGGGACGCGTCAGTGCCCTGCACATATCAGCGCTGCTTCTGGCCGGTCTGATCGGCGCAGGAGCGATCCTGGCCCAGTCCGCCGAACGCCAAAGCCGGCTCACCAACTACGTCGATCAGGTCCGCCATATCGAAAGCAGCGAATTTCAGCTTTCCAGCGGCTATCAGGCTCAGCAGGCGCAGATCGCCATTGCACAGGGCGGCGTTTTTGGTGTCGGAATAGGCAAAAGCACACAGCGGGACTTCCTCCCGGCACCTTACAATGACTATATATATGCCATCATCACCGAAGAGTACGGACTGGTCGGCGCCGGAGTTGTTCTGCTGCTTTATGTGCTGATTTTGTTCCGGGGGATCGGTGTCATCGCCAAACGGGCACCCGATACGCTCGGCATGCTTCTGGCTGTGGCATGCACCCTCGGGGTGACGATGTTTGCTTTTGTCAATGCCGGAGTGGCGGTCGGACTGCTTCCGGTGACCGGACTGCCGATGCCTTTCATCAGCTACGGCGGAACCAGCATGCTCTTTTCCGGAGTGCTGATCGGTATCCTGCTGCGCATTTCCAAATTCAGGGAGGAGCAATATGGCTGATCCGATTCGCATAATGATCGCAGCCGGAGGCACCGGCGGACACGTCTTCCCGGCAATTGCCATTGCAGATGCCATACGGGAGGAGCAGCCGGGGGCAGCCATTTTGTTCGTCGGCACCCGTGACCGCATGGAATGGAAGGCCGTTCCGCAGGCCGGATACGAAATTGCCGCCATCTGGATCAGCGGCTTTCATCGCAGGCTGACACTGAAAAACCTGCTGTTCCCGCTGAAGCTGCTCGTCAGCATGTGGCAAAGCCGGCACCTGGTGCGCTCATTCCGCCCCGATGCCATGATTAGCTGCGGTGGATTTGCTTCCGGTCCGGCCGGATGGGTGGCCGCCCGCTACGGCATCCCGCTTTTCCTTCAGGAACAGAACAGCTATCCGGGGGTGACCAACCGCAAACTGGCTTCATCAGCGCAGCTGATATTCACCGCGTTTGAGGATGCCGCAAAGTGGTTCCCGGAGCAGAAGGTCCGGCATGAAGGCAATCCGGTCAGAAAATCGCTGGTATCGGATGTCCGTGACCCGGAAGTCCGCTCCGAAGCGTTCAACCACTTCGGATTTGATCCCGGCCGGCCCGTACTGCTTGTGATGGGTGGCAGCGGCGGGGCCAAAAGCATCAATGAGGCCATGTTCAGGCACCTTGAGACATTGCATGATAGTCTGGGATTTCAGATTATATGGCAATGCGGCAAACATTACCTGGCAGATGTAAAAGAACGACGAAACAGCTCCGGAAATACTCCGGCTGATTACCCCGATTTGCGCCTTTACGATTTTATGGATGACGTGTCCAAAGCCTGGGCGGCTGCCGACCTTGTTGTTTCAAGGGCCGGTGCGACAACCTGTGCGGAACTTATGGCCACCGGCAAGGCCGGCATACTGGTGCCGTCCCCGTGGGTGGCCGGCGATCACCAGACGCACAACGCCAGGGCGCTCTCCGACCGCGGGGCAGCCGTACTGATTAAAGATGAAGACCTGGACGAACAGCTTGCAGATACCTTATCGGCATTGATCGGCGATCCGTCACGGCGAAAGGAGATCGAAAAAAAAGCAGCCGCCATGGCCCGGCCCGACGCGGCCGCATCCATAGCACGGCAGATCCTGGATCATATCACAAAAGCATCCGCCCGGAAAAAAAAGCCCGGCAATCACAACCAAACCCGGACCACAACAGCATGACCCGACCTGTCCAGACACAACCCGTTTTCGGCAACACAAAACATATCCACATGGTGGGTATCGGCGGGATAGGTATGAGCGGGATGGCGGAAATCCTGCTGCATCGCGGCTTTACGGTGTCCGGGTCGGATGGCAGCAAGAGCGAAACCACCAGGCGGCTGGAAAAACTCGGCGCCAGGGTGCATATCGGGCATGATCCGGCACATATCGAAGGCGCGGATGTGGTTGTCTATACAAGTGCGGTTACCGCTGAAGAGAACGAAGAAACCGCCGCCGCCCTGGAAAAGGGAGTTCCGGTTATCAAACGGGCCGAAATGCTGGCCGAGCTGATGCGAATGAAGTACGGCATCGGAATTGCCGGTACGCATGGCAAAACGACGGCCACAACCATGACCGGACTCGTCGTGCAGGCCGGCAGCTTTGATCCCACCATTATTGTCGGCGGACGTGTTCACAGTTTTGACAAGACCAATGCGGTGGTCGGCAAGGGGGATATCGTCATTGTGGAAGCAGATGAGTTTGACCGCACGTTCCTGCGGCTGAGCCCCTCGCTGGCGGTGATCACCAACATCGACATAGAGCACATGGATATCTATCAGGATGAGGATGATATCAAGAATGCGTTTGTCGAATTTGCCAATAAGGTGCCGTTTTATGGTGCTGTGGTACTCTGCCTGGACGATCAGAGACTGCAGAGCATCATTCCCGACATCGAACGGCGCATTATCACGTACGGATTCACCCCGCAGGCCAGGCTGCGTCCCGCCAGCATCACATCGAGCCATATCAAAAGTTCATTCGATGTGCTTTTCGATGACGAACATCTCGGCCACATTGATATCGATGCCCCGGGCGATCACAACATCCGGAATGCACTGTCTGCCATCGGGATCGGTCTGGAGCTGGGTATGTCGTTCGACGATATCCGCAAGGGACTCGCCCGGTACTCCGGCGTGTTCCGCCGCTTCCAGGTCAAGTACGACAGCAACGATATCCTGGTTGTCGATGACTACGCGCATCATCCAACCGAAGTAAAAGCCACCCTCGCTGCGGCCAGGAAAGGGTGGCCCGAGCGGCGCATCATTGCCGTTTTCCAGCCGCATCTCTATTCGCGCACCCTGCAGCAGCACAAGGAGTTCGGCTCCTCCTTCTTCGATGCGGAAAAGCTGATCCTCACGGATGTTTATCCTGCAAGGGAAGCCCCCATTGAAGGTGTCAGCGGCAAGCTGATTGCCGATACCGCACGCGCATACGGCCACCGCGATGTCCGGTATGTCCCCGACACCGCAGATCTGGCCGGCGAGCTCGGGCGCGTGGCAGAGCCGGGCGACATGATCATAACAATGGGCGCCGGCGATATCTACAAATACGGCGAAGCGTTCGTCCGCTCCCTCACATCCACCAAAACCGAAACCTCATGAGCAAGAAAAAGAAGGCATACGGTGTCGAGTACCTGTTCGCTGCCCTGTTTCTGGTCATAGGAGCGGTAGTGGCAGGATGGTATCTCACGCAGTCATCGGTGATCACCGGTATCTCGGTACAGGGAAATTACATGATCGCTGATGATGATGTGCTTGCCGAAAGCGGCCTGCAGGAGGGTGAGCACAGGGACAGCGTCGTGTTTCTGGATGTGATCGAAAACGTGGAGCGCATCCCCTGGGTGGCATCCGCGCACATGAATATGTCCCCTTCCGGGAACGTGCGCATCCGGGTAGAAGAGGAAGATCCTATTGCGCTGCTTGTGGATGGCCCGCGGAATGCACTCGTGACGGATTCGGGTGTGCAGCTGCCGGTGATTCTCGGCAAAGTGGTTGATGTGCCCATTTTGTATGGTTTTGACGTTACCGGGCAGCCCGACACGCTGTCGGGAAGTCACTTTGAACAGGCACGCGATTTCCTGACCAGCGTCCGTGATTATCCCGGACTCTATGCCATGATCAGCGAAGTGATGGTGACCGACTCCGACGGCGTGGTGGCCCTGAGCGACGAAAATACGGTCAGGCTGACATTCGGAACCGGCAATTTTGACGACCGCATCCGCAAGTGGCAGGCGTTTCAGTCCCAGGTTATCCCGGAAAAAGGAATGCAGAGCGTACGGAGCCTGGACTTCCGGTTTCGCGGGCAGATAGTTGCGCGGGAATGATCCCGCAGAAAAGAATGCGATACTGTGCAGCATAAGATTATGACAAAATACCATTTAACATATTGAGCAAGGCTATGGAAGATCGGATCGTAGTAGGATTGGACATCGGAACCACCAAAGTGTGCGCGGTGGTCGCATCCATTGATGAGATGCAGAAAATCAACATCCTGGGTGTGGGCAAGGCCCCGAGCGACGGTCTCAACCGCGGAGTGGTGGTCAATATTGAAAAAACCGTCAACGCCATTCGCACCGCCATCGAACAGGCGCAGCTGGCTTCCGGCATCGAAGTCAAATCGGTGAACGTCGGCATTGCCGGTGACCACATACGCAGCATGCGCAGCAAGGGCGTGATCACCATCAACAACCGTGACAATGAAATTACCATGAAGGATGTCGAGCGGCTGCTGGAAGACTGCCAGCGGATCATGCTCCCCACCGATCAGCAGATCATCCACGTCATCCCGCAGGAATTTATCGTGGACGGGCAGGATGGGATCGGCGACCCTGTCGGCATGAGCGGCATGCGGATGGAAGCCGAGGTGCACATCATTACCGGACTTGTCTCGGCAGCCAAAAACATGTTCCGCTGTGTGGAGCGCGCCGGGTATCAGGTGGCGGATCTGATCCTGGAACCCCTGGCCTCATCCTATGCCGTGCTGGATCATGAAGAGAAAGAGGCCGGAGTGGTACTGGTGGATGTCGGCGGCGGCACGACCGACGTTGCCGTGTTCCAGGACAACACCATCCGCCATACGGCCGTGGTGGCCATTGCCGGACAAAAAGTGACCGATGATATCCGGATCGGGCTGAGCGTGCTGGAAGATCAGGCCGAGAGGCTCAAGCGCGAGCACGGACTGGCCTATGTGGACCTGATCCAGGATGATGAAATTATCACAGTGCCCGGCATTGCCGGACGTCCGCCCAAAGAGATCAAAAAGAGTATACTTTCCAAAATCATCCAGGCAAGAGTAGAGGAAATCCTGGAAATCGTTGCCATCGAAGTGAAACGCAGCGGTTACGGAAGCGAAATGAGCGCCGGCGTGGTACTTACCGGCGGCGGCTCACTGCTCGACGGAATCTGCCCGCTCGCCAACGATGTGCTCGGGATGGATGCCAAAGTGGGCATGCCCCGCGGACTGACCGGCGGCCTGGTGAACGAGGTCAAAAATCCCATATACGCTACCGGCGTCGGACTGGTTCTGCATGCGCTCCAGCACAATAAGCAATCCGGCGGACAGGTGATGATTCCCAATTCCACTCAGGGATCCAGCGTGGAAAAAGTCATGAACGGAATTGCAGCCAGGATGAAGAGCTGGTTTAAAGAACTTTAGAATAATATAGCAATCAAAACAAGGAGACGACTATGTCTAACCTCAATAACACACGTTTCAGCTTTGACGAACAAAGCCAGGAAAGCGCCAAGATCAAGGTCGTTGGCGTGGGTGGTGGCGGTGGAAATGCCATCAACAACATGATAGCAAAAGGCTTGAGCAATGTGGAGTATATTGCATTAAACACTGATGCGCAGGCGCTCAGGCAAAATCAGGCCGATGTGAACATCCAGGTCGGTAAAAACCTGACCAGCGGACTCGGAGCCGGTGCACGTCCGGAAATCGGCCGTGAGGCGGTGGAGGAAAACCGCCACGAAATCGAGGAATCCATCGAGGGTGCCGATATGGTTTTCGTTACCGCGGGCATGGGTGGCGGCACCGGAACGGGCGGCGCCCCCGTGATATCGGCCATTGCCAAACGCAAGGGCATCCTCACCGTCGGCATCGTTACGCTGCCGTTTGTCTGCGAAGGGAAAATCCGGATGAGATATGCCGTGGACGGTATCAATGAGCTCAAAAAGAACTGTGACACGGTGATTGTCATTCCCAATGAGCGGCTGCTGGACATCTGCGATGAAGACACCAGTCTGATGGCCGCATTTGAAATGGCCAACGAGGTGCTCTACAACGCCACGCGCGGGATCTCCGACCTGATTCTCATGCCGGGTCTGATCAACCTGGATTTTGCCGATGTGCGCACCACGATGATCGACGGAGGTGCCGCCATCATGGGCTCGGCTTCATCCACCGGTTCAGACCGCGCCGAAATCGCAGCCAGAGAAGCGATCAGTTCACCGCTGCTCGATGGCATCAGCATTCGCGGCGCGCGCAATGTGCTTGTCAACATATCGGCCGGCTCTACACTCGGAATGCGCGAGGCGACCACGGCCACCAGCATCATCCAGCAGGAGGCCGGTGAAGATGCTGAAATCATCTGGGGTACCGTACTGGATGAAGAGTTTGGCGAAGATCTGCGCATCACGGTAATTGCAACCGGATTCGATTCTGCAGACGAGGCGAGAAAAGCCGACGAAATGCAGAAAGAGGAGGAAAAAACATCCCGGACGGAAACCCGGAAACCGGAGCCTCAGCCCGATACGCCGGTCAGTCTTCCGGATGCCGATAAAATTCCGGACAAGTACAGGCGTAAAACCCCGGATGATTACTACAAAGGGGAAAAGAATCTCAAACACCTCGATTCTCCCGCGATCGAGCGAAGGTCGGACATGAAACCTGTTTCAGATGAAAACAAGAAGGACGATAACGAGGAAGAACCCAAACGTGGGCACTCTTTCCGCAGTCCCCAGAGCAGGCTTCTGAACAACAGGGATGAAAAAATAGACAAGAATAACACCGACCAGCCGGCATTCCTCCGGAAAATCATGGATTGATCTTTTTTTGATTGCTAGTAAGGGCTGTTCTTTGACCGGGGCAGCCCTTTTTATTTTTCCTGGGAGTGCTATATTCGGGGGAATGGAAAAAAACGACAGAAAGCATCTCGGCAAAAGCGCTCCGCCACAATCGGTCCGGGGAACGCTGCAAAATCTGATGCGGCTGATACGGCCCTATCAGTACACAAAAAATCTGTTCATTTTTCTGCCGGCGTTTTTCGATTTCCGGATGGATGACCCCCATATTGCGGAGCGCACCTTCATCGCCTTTGCTGCGTTTTGCATGGCCGCCGGTGCCGTTTACATATTCAATGACTGGATGGATCGCGCCGAAGATGCCCGGCATCCCGGGAAAAAGCACAGGCCGTTTGCTTCCGGCGCCATTTCGGCGAGCCATGCGTTTGTTCTTATGGGCGTTCTGATTGCAGGGGCGCTGCTCATTTCTGCATTGCTATCCTCCGTTATCGCCCTGCTCATATCCGGGTACATTCTGATGAACGGATGGTATTCCCGGCAGCTGAAACACATTCCGCTTCTGGATGTTACGGTGATCGGACTGGGATTTGTCATCCGCCTGCTGGTCGGTGCGGATGCCGCCGGTGTAACCCTCTCCCCGTGGATTATCGTACTGACCTTTTTGCTTGCCCTGTTTCTCTCGTTTGCCAAACGCCGGGATGATATCATTGTTCAAAAGGACGCGCCCCAAACCGCCGGCAAACCCATCCGCAAACCCATCGGTTACAACCTCAAATTCATTGACTCCTCGATGGTTATGACCGCCTCGGTTGTGGTGCTGGCCTATATACTCTGGACCTTTTCCACGGAAATTGCGGACCGGCTGGAGCAGGAGTCGCTTTACATGACGTCCCTTTTTGTGATACTCGGCATCCTCCGGTACATGTATATTACTTTTGTTGAAGAGAAAAGCGGAAACCCCTCGCTCATTCTGCTGCGCGACCGTTTTCTGCAGATCGTACTGGCGGGATGGATGGCAAGTCTGATCTGGATTTTGTATGTCTGAACCAGGTTTATATAGGATGTCTGCGGGATTCATCGTGCGAATCCTGACCATGTTTCTGATGATCCTTATCGCCGGAAGATTCATGATCGCTGTGGATTTCGTGCCCACATTGAACGACATCATAAGCATATTCAAAATTGCTTCTCTTGAGGGACCGGATCGCTGGGTGAATGGATTTTTCGGTCCGGGTTATACGCTGTTATATCTGCTGACCGGGGGATCGATGGCGCTCACGGCCGCAATATTTCTGCTGCTGACGGCCGTTTCTTTCTGGCTGATGTCCGGACTTTTTGCAACGGTACGGTTTCCGGCGGCCCTGTCCGAGGAGGCTTCAGGCACCGGTACCGTTTTATCCGCCACCGGCGAAACACCGCTTGCCGGAAGTATTCCCGCCATCGCCGCGTTCCTGATTCATCTGGTGCTGTTCGCCGTTCTCAAACTGAACTACTCGGACGGGGTTTTCCTGTTTCTTTTATCGATCGGACTTATGCTATTTCTCAGGTGCGTGATGTCGGACTCCCGCATTGGTGCGGCCGCATCCGCAGGTCTGCTCGCAGCCGGATTTTCTGTGCTGTTCCGGCAGCACGCACTGCCGTTTCTGCTGATATTCCTCACAGCCGCGGTTCTTTCTTCAGCGTACCAGTCCCGATTTGCGGACCGGGCAGCCGCATCCGCAGCAGACCCCGGACATTCGGCTGACCATCCTTCCGACGGACTGCCCGGGAGGATGATAAAAACGGTTCGCTCTGCGGCACCCTTGTTTGCGTATTCATGGGGACTGATTCTGATTCCGCTGGCGGGATTTCTGGCCATCACCGTCATCCATCCGGATATCCGACCCGTCAGCTGGCAGAAATTCAATGTCTATCAATTTCTTTACGGGATGGACTGGTACCGCGTCGACTTGCTGCTCGCATCCGCCGGCTATCAGGAATTCAGCCTGCTTTCCGTTCTCGCCGATGATCCCGCCAGGCCGTTTCGCGCCGCCGCTGCAGCGGTGAGACCGTTGTGGCTGCCGCTTGTGCTGGTGCTGGCCATACCCG
>Ga0207421_10001641_pt1 | contig 28439 bp, 31 predicted proteins | sample SodLakKL_010_SED_4_FD_187542 | JGI IMG/M metagenome (GOLD analysis project Ga0207421, IMG submission 187542) | Alkaline sediment microbial communities from Lake Tanatar, Kulunda Steppe, Russia - 8KL_010_SED (SPAdes) (version 2) | ecosystem: Environmental > Aquatic > Non-marine Saline and...
CCGAAACGCCGCTAACCATCACCCGTTTATAACCCCTCCCCGTTCCGAGGGATCGACGTCGATGAGCACCACGACACAACCCTCCACGGAAAGCAAGGAACGCCGCCTGAAACGGTACCTCCGCGAGCGCGTCGAGGACGGCGAGCTCTACTTCAAAGGCAAGTTCATCGCCGACGACGTCGGCCTCTCGCCGAAGGAGATCGGCGCGCTCATGGTCAAGCTCTCCGAGTCGGCAGCCGACCTCGAGATCGAGAAGTGGTCGTACACGAGCGCGACCACCTGGCGCGTCGACGCGGCCTGACCCGGCGACACAGTCCGAATTGACTCGACGTCTGGCGTCGGGACGGCCCCCGCGTGTCGGCGCCAGACTCCCCGCGTGCCAACGGCAGACCCCCCGCGTGCCAACGGCCCGGTCGTGGTTCCCGCTGGACCGTCCGCGGTCGTCGTTGCCGGCTCGACGGCCGGCTTCCGCGACCGACAGCCGTTTTATGCCGCCGACCGCTACGTCGTAGCGATGGCCAGGTCGGACGCCGCCGAGGCCGGCCCCCCGCTCGAGGCGATCGAACCGGTGTTCCGGGTGAGCGCCGTCGACCGTGACGGCTCGACGCTTCGGTACTTCGGTCGCCCGCTCGTCCCCCCGGAGCCGCTGGTTCGCGAGCTCTGGCCGGTGTTCCGGGAAGCGGGCTACGAGGTCCGCCTCACGACCGCGGACGCGGTGCCCGGCGGGCGGTCGGCGACGGGCGACGAGGGGACGACCCCGAGGGACGGTACGGGATCGGTGGCTGAAGGGAGTACGCGGTCGACGCGTGAGGACGGTACGCGGTCGGTGCGTGAGGACGGTACGCGGTCGGCACGTGAGGACGGGTCGGTGGGCGAAGAGCGTACGACGCCGCGTGTCGACGACACGACATCGCGGGTCAACGACGCGACGCCACGGATCGACGACGCGGCGTCGCGGGTCGACGACGCGACGGAACCGCGTGGGCAGGCGGCGTCGCCGATGGCGGACGATCACCGGTACGTCCTCCTCGCAGAGCCCGTCGACGTCGGGATCGACGGCGTTCCCTGGACGAACGTCGTCCTGTTCGTCGCGACGGTGCTCTCGACGCTGTTCGCCGGCGCCCAGTGGTACTACATCGACCCGTTCGCGGAGCCGACCGAGATCTGGCGGGCCTGGCCGTTCTCGGTCGCAATCTTGCTCGTCCTCGGCGTCCACGAGATGGGCCACTACGTCCTGAGCAGGTATCACCGCGTGAACGCCTCGTTGCCGTACTTCCTGCCGGTGCCGACGCTGATCGGAACGATGGGCGCAGTGATCAAGATGAAAGGGCGGATGCCCGACCGGCGGGCGCTTTTCGACATCGGCGTCGCCGGACCGCTGGCGGGGCTGGTCGCGACCGTCGCCGTCACCGTCGTCGGGCTCCACCTGCCGCCGGTCAACGCCCCCCAGGAGGTCGTCGAGGAGTCGGGCGTCGTCATCCAGCTCGGCTACCCGCCCTTGCTCGAGTTGCTCGCGACGGCCGTCGATCAGCCGCTGTACCGCGAGGATCCGACGACGGCGGTAAACCCGGTCGTCATCGGCGGCTGGGTGGGGATGTTCGTCACCTTCCTCAACCTGATCCCGGTCGGCCAGCTCGACGGTGGCCACATCCTCCGGGCGATGATCGGGGAGCTCCAGGAGACGATCGGCGCGCTGGTCCCCGGCGTGCTGTTCGCACTCGCCGGCTACCTCTACTACGTCGGCGACTACAGCGGCAACTCGGTTTTCATCTGGGTGTTCTGGGGACTGTTCGCGGCCCTGATCGCGGCCGCGGGGCCGGCCAGGCCGGTCGACGACGGCCGACTCGGCCGCGGACGGCTCCTGCTCGGCGTCGTCACCTTCGTCCTCGGCGTCCTCTGTTTCATGCCCGTTCCGATCGCGATCGTCGGCTGATCGCGTTACTCTCTCGAGGGCACCAGCGACCGCGAGGGAGCCTCGAGCCGGCGGACGGCCCCGCCCTCGACGACGAGGAGATCGGCGAGTCGGACCGCCGGCTCGATCGTCTCGGCCTCGAGCGCGAGGACGGCGCCGTCCGGAATCGTTCCGCCCGCCAGGGGCCGTTCGGTCGGTTCGAGCCCGACGCCACGGACGCTACTCTCGACGCCCGCCTCGAAGCCGAAGGCAGCGACCTCCGCCGCGAGGTCGGCCTCGACGACCCCGGCCCGATCCTCGCCGCTCTCGAGCAACGCCTCGGCCGATCGTAGCGCCGCCGTCGCCGCGACGTGTGCCCGGCGTCGCTCGCCCCCGTCACCGTCGACGACGAACGTCCGGCTCATCGGGGCGTGGTAGCCCTCCGGCCCGCGGGGAGCGACCGAGACGACGATCGACTCGCCGACCGGAAGGACGTCCGCTCCGCCCCCGGCCGTCGCCCCCTCCCCGATCGTCTCCGACGCGTCGGAGGTCGGCGTCCGACCGACCCCCACGACGGTGTGTCCGGCGGGAAACCCCCCGGCGTCGACGATCGCGGCGTCGATCCGGCGACGGAACCCCTCGCGGCCCAGCGGCTCGCCGTCGACGACGAGCGTCCCGTCGTGGGCCGTGGCGCCGGCGGAGCTTCCGTCGCCCGCGGCGTCGTCGGAGACCCCGTCGCCCGTGGCGTCGTCGGAGACCCCGTCGCTCGCGGCGTCGGCGAGGATCGACGCTGCCCGGCGCAACCCCGCGGTCGCCGCGGCCGCGGAGCGCTCGATTCGTCGCACCTCGGCGGGGCTCTTCGACGCACGGAGCCGATCGAGGAGATCGGTCGAGGCCAGCTCGAACCCCGCCCGCTCGAGGTACAGCGCCGCGTCGTGGGGGATGTCCGGCGGTGCGAGGAGCGTCCCCGTCCGGCCGCGTTCCCGCAGGGCGTCCGCCAGCCGCGTCGCGGGGTGGTCGTCGCCGTCGGCCGCGAACGCGAGGATCCCCTCCTCGTCTACGGCGACCGCACGGACGACCCCCACCTCGCCGGCCGGCCGGCGGTCGGCGGCCCCGAGCAGGTACCGGAGCGTCGGCTCCCGGGGATGGCCGGCGTGGACCAGGGCCGCGGCGTCGTCCCCGCCGAGGGCGTCGAGCAGCCGGCCGTGAATCTCGGCACCGACCAGTCGGTCGCGACCCTCGACGTCCGTCGATCGGTCGTGGGTTTCGTCGATCGATCGGTCGCGACTCCCGGCGTCGGTCGGCCCTGAGGGGGACATCCGTTCGGCCCGTCGGGGGTCAGTGGGCTTCCGGTTCGGCCTCGAGGCCGGCGGGGGTCTGGGCCATCTCGATCAGCTCCTCGAGGTCGGCGTCTGTCATCCGGTTGTTGAGCAGGACGTCGACGGGAAGCGTCGGCGCGCCGTCGACGAGGTTCTCGAGCAGGACGAGCCGTTCGCGGGCCCGGGACATCCCGACGTAGAACACCCGGCGTTCGTTGTCCGTGAGGATCGGCACCGGCGACGTCGTCTTGGTGAACTCCTCGACGCCGGGGACGTCGGTGGCGTCGGCGTCTGCGCCCGTCCCCTCGACGGTGGCGACCATCTGCTCGACGACCTTCTCGGTGAGGTCGGTGCCGACGAAGACGTGGTCTGCCTCCCGGCCCTTCGCGGAGTGGATGGTACCGACGCGGACGCGGTCGGTGTCCATCCCCTGGTAGCTGCCGATGGCGAAGTACGCCCTGACGCTCTTTTTCTGGAAGCTGGTGACCTTCCGGAGCATGTCCGACGCCGAGGCCGGATCCGGCATGAACGGGACGTGCTCTTCGACGACCGACAGCGGGACGGTGAGCTCCGTGAGGTCGTCGACGTCGGCTTCCTCTTGGAGCTCGTCGATCGCGTCGAACAGCTCGTCGCGCTCGCCGGTGCCAAAGGCCGAGTCCATCAGCATGTCCGCCAGCCGGCGGGCCTGGAGCCCGTCGAGGTCCTCGCCGGCCTCGACGGCTTCGACCGCCCGGACGTACTGGGTGAGCCGGTCGGTCCACATCCGCTGGTCGGTCAGCGCGGTGAAGGGGATCCCCTCGGTGATGAACTCATCGACGAACTGGAACATCTGGTAGCGCGCCCGGAACAGGAGCATGATCGTGCCCTCGTCCTCGACGAGCGTCCGGCGGACCATCCGGACGAGATCGAGCATCGACTTGTTCGCGTAGCCCTCGACCGTCCCGCCTTCCTTGCGGGGATCTAGGTCCTTGTCCTGGCGGACGTCGATGTGACGGATCTCCCGGTTGACCGCGTGGAGGACGTTCGAGGGCAGCCGGTAGGAGTTCGGCAGGATGACGTCGTCGTCGACCTCCTCCTCGAGCAGGAGGGCGGGGTCGGCGCCCTGCCAGGAGTAGACGACCTGGTCGTCGTCGCCGGCGATCAGGACGCGGTCGACGTGGGGTTTCCACTCCTCGTAGACCGCATACTGCAACAGCGTGATGTCCTGGAACTCGTCGATCACGAGGTAGTCGACGTTCGGGACGAGCGAGCGCTGCTCGACGCGCTCTAGCATGTCCGCGAAACCGATCTTTCCCTCCCGGCCCTTGTAGGATCGCCACGCCCGGATCGCCTCGGGGACGTCGATCCGGTCGTCGGCCGCCGGCCAGGTCGGCGTGTACTTGTTGCCCTCCTGGGCGTTCGGATCGATCTCGGGGGGCAGTCGGACCTCCTCTAGGTCCCACTGGAAGGGGACGTCGTACCAGTCGGCGACCTCCCGGCGGGTACGCTGGAGCCACTGGCTGGTGGCGATGATCTTGTTGCCGATGGTCGTCGACCGGGCCGTCCGCCGGCCGGCCCCGGAGTACTCGTCCTCGAACTCGAGGCCGTACTCCTCGCAGAACTCCTCTTTGTCCTTCTCGCCGATGACGTCACCGCGGGAGAGATCGAGCAGATCGTACGCCTTCGCGTGCATCGTACAGACGTTGCCCTGGAGGGCACGCGGACTCTCGTCGAGCCGTTCGGCGAGCCGTTCCCGGACCTCCTGGGCTGCCGCCCGCGTGTACGAGACGACCAGCACGTCCCGAAAGGAGACGTCTTCGTCCTCGAGGATCTCCTCTACGTGATCCAGAAGTGCCGTCGTCTTGCCGCTGCCCGGACCGCCAAAGAGCCGAGTCACCCGCGTCTCGGTGGTACTCATTGTACACAGTCTGGAGGGCAACACTCTTAAGTAACGTGGCTTTCTCCCGCCGGAAATATGGGTCCGGAACGGCCGTCAGGCGTTCGGGACTCCTCGCCTTTCAGGGCCGGAGAGTCGAAAACGTACTGATTCGTTAGTTTCCCCCGCCTCTCGGTGGAGCGAGGCCTAACACGCCCGAGGAACCGGTACTGACATCGATGCCCTCCGTTTGAACACCCCCGCCACCATCGAGGCCGAACACTTCGTTCACTCGAATTTCCTGAATCCGGTCTGGCTTTTCGGGGATCGGGGTCTGCCAGTTGATGACGAACTCGTAGGACTGTTGGTCAGATGATTCAGTCGCCTGAAACAGCCCCTGCACGTCCTCTTCGAGCGTGTCGAATCTATCTTCGTCCGGTCCGGGATTTCGCCTGATGTATCCACCCGCCGTTCCATCGCGTTGAACCGTATCTGCACCGCCCCAGCCGATTCGGAAGTCGTCTGAGACACCCGTATCGGGGACGACAACACCCACGTTGGCTTCCATGACGTACTCCGTGGGATTGTCGGGCCAGCGGCCGTAGACGCTCTCGTCTAGTTCGACGCTGATGACGGTCCGCTGTCCTGCGTTCACCGTCGCAGTAATCCAACCCTCTTCGGTCGTCAAAGTCTCGGTTTGTCGACCCTGTGCAGTTGCTGTTGGTGCGCCGATTCCAGCGATAGCCACACCCGCCGCGGCCGATTTCAGTACGAAGCGACGTGAGCTATATTTTTTCTCTGTCATCGTTCTCTCCCGCCCCACACGTCTGGGGCAGCTCTTTTCACCCCGAGTTTACACTTAAACCGGCCACGTCGTTTCAGACAGAGCAGTTGAACGTTTCACCGCTAACCGGTAAATACGAAGAGGGCGACGGGGTGATAGCCACTATTGTACACCATCCCGAGACGGTGACCAAAGTTATAATATGTTGTTGTATCTCGGCGGGTGAATACTGTGTGGCCCATACGACGTCGTTACTTTCAAATTTTGGTACCAGACGAAACGGGAGACGTGGTAGACTCTCGCGTGGTAATACATATTTGTCTTATAAAATAGGGGTGACCATCGTGCTAACCGCCCAGTCGATACGGAGATACACTCCACCCTCGGACAGAGGGAGTCTCTGGCCCCATTCGCCTCAGTGAGTCAGTGTCGAGTGCCCAGGAGAGCTTCAGGATAGAGCAGTTACACGTGTGGGCCGCTGGATTCGACTCTCCGAAGTTGTGGTGAGCGGACGTCCCTCGACTCGAGGTGATCCTGCTCGAGCATGTTCTCGTCGCTCTGTTGTGGTTGGAGACCGAACGGGAGGTCACACGCCGAACGTCGCCCGGAGCATGTCGCGGGTGCCGGGCCCGAGCCCGACGGCGACGACGGTTATCAGGAGCAAGATGGCATACCGCGGGCTCTCCTCGAATATCGCCTCGTCGAACACCCAGATGATGAAGACGGCGGCGGCGACTTTCAGCGCCACGAACGGCCAGGCCGTCCCGAAGAAGTCGACGATCGCCGCGTTGATCGGGTGTTTCGGCGAGAGATTGTACGGCCAGCCAAACGCCGTCGCGTAGTCGAGCCCGATGAGGTTCGCGATGCCGTCGACGGCGTGAGCCCAGATCACGACGAGCCCCATGTAGCCCGTCCCGCGGTTGATCCCGGGAACGAGGCGGTCGATCGCCACCCACGTGACCGCGGTGATGAGGGTGGCACCGCCGATGGTGGCGACCGTGATCAGCGGGAAGAAACCGATGCCGCCGCGAGCCGAGAGGACGGCAAGGATCGCGACCGTGAGGACGAGCGCGCCCGTTCCGATGGCGGCGAGCGGATAGGCGTAGTTCGAGACGGTTCCGCGGCGTTCGAGCCAGACGGCGATCACCACCGCCACGACCGCCACGAGGGCGACGACGACGTAGATAAACGGGCTGATCAGGAGCGCCGACCACGGCAGCGGGATGAGCAGATCCGCCTGGACGTTCGCGTCCTCGACGGTCCGGAGCGCCCCGCCGAACAGCATGAACGGGAACAGCCCGTAAAACCCCTCCCGGAAGCGGTCGATGTCGAGCCACTCGACGACGAAGTAGATACCGACCAGGAGCAAGAGCAACGTGGGGACGTAGCCGGCGTAGGACTGCCAGGTGTACCCGGGCGTCGCCGTCGGGCCGTCGCCTGGGCCGGCGTCGGCACAGTTCGCGCCGGCGTCGACCTGCTCCCCGCCGGCCCAGGCGACACAGCTCCAGCCGTTGGCGTCGGCGACCACCGGCCCCCAGTAGTACTGCCAGATGACCTCGACGTAGACCCGCTGTGGGAAGGCCACCGCGGCGGCGGCGACCGCTATCGTCACCGCGAGGACGGTGACGGCCCACAGTCGGACGGGTCCCACGCGGTCGAGGAGTTCGTTCATCACCGCAGTTCTACGAGCCGCGTCGTTTACGGTTTCCGGTTTCGTGCGTTCGACACACCCGAGCGCCGTGGCGTCCGCCGGGCGGCCGATCTCACGGATCGGCTCAGCCGTACTTCGCGCGTTTCTCGGTGAGCGAGAGGAGCTCGAACCGATCGCCGGTCTCCTCGAACCGGTCGAGCGAGAGGTCCTCGAGGGCGAACGGTGCGGGTTCGCCGGTCACCAGCGACCGAACCGCCCGGCCCGCCGACGGCGAGGCCATGATCCCGTAGCCGTGAAAGCCCGTGGCGACGACGAGCCCTTCGAGAGGGCAGTCGACGATCGGAATCGAGTCCGGCGTCGCGGCGTCGCCCGTCGGGCAGGTGTCCTCGCTTTCCACCTCGGCACGTTCGAACCCCCGGAGTATCCCGGGGACGTCCGTCGCGACGTCGAGTCTGAACTCCTCGGTGACGCCGTGGCGGACCTCGCCGGGGGTCCCGACGAGCGTGTCGCCGCCACCGACGTGGAGGGTGCCGTCACCCTGGGGACGCCAGTAGTACTCGCCGACCGGATCGATCCCCATCGGGTAGGCGTCGCCGAGGGATCGATCCGGTCGGAGGTCGACGGCCTGGTACCGGATCGGTCGGACGGGGACGTCGACGACCCCCGCCAGGAGCTCCCGCGTGCGCCAGCCCGCCGCACAGACGACCGTCCCCGCCGTGATCGGTCCGTCGGACGTCTCCACGCCGTCGACCGAGTTCCCCGAGCGTTTCACATCCTCCACCTCGACCCCGGTTCGGACATCCGCGCCGCGGGTCTCGGCGTCCTCCAGGTAGCTCGTCGTGGCGGTGTACGGATCGACGAAGCCGGTGTCCCGGTACTCGATCCCGCCGACGTACCCCGAGAGCTCGAAGACTCCCGGGTAGCGGGCGTCGACCTCCGCGGCGTCGAGGAACCGCAGGGGAAATCCCGCCTCCCGTGCGGCCTCGACCCGTCCTTTCGCCTCCCGTTCCTTCTCGGGTGGGGTGAGCTCGACCGTGTTCCGACGGTGGAACTCGTGGTGGGCGGTTCCCTCCCACTCCCGGAGAAACGACAGGGAGTACTCGACGAACTCGGGGAGGGTCGATCGCTGGGCCGAGAACGTCACGACGCCCGACGCTTTGCCGCTTGCCCCACTGGCGATCGCGTCCCGTTCGAGCACCACCACCTCGTGGTCGGCCGCCAGCTCGCGGGCGGCCGAACAGCCGACGATTCCGCCGCCGACGACGGCCACGTCGTACTCGGTCATCGACTCCACGCGGAGCGCGGTCGAAAATAAGCGTTTCCCCGGGGTCACGACGGCGCCGGTCGATCAGTCGCCATCGTCCACGGAGTCGCGTTCGGCGCCTGTCTGGCCGGCGGCGTCAGTGCCACGTTCGGCGTCGGTCCCGCGGTCGGCGTCGGCTCCACGGGCTGTATTACGTCTCGCTGGCGGCGTCGGTCTCGCTTGCGGCCGCGAGGACGGTCCCGTGCAGCGGCCCGTTCGAGGCGACGAGGCCGTCGCTGTCGTGTCGCCAGGGGTCGCCGGACAGGTCGGTGACGGTCCCGCCGGCCTCGCGGATCAGGTGGACGCCGGCGACCGTGTCCCAGGGGTTGGCGTCGACGTTCGTGAACGCGGCGTCGATCCCGCCGGCGGCGACCGTCGCGAGGGTTCCCTGGGCACAGCCGATCCGGTGGAGATCGCCGAACCGGGTGACGATCGCGCGGGTCGCGGCCGCGTACTCCTCGCGGCGGTCGGTCGGCCACCAGATCAGCGGGCAGGCGGTACACTCCTCGGGGTCGGTCCGGCCGGCGACGGCGATGGGCTCGCCGTTGCGGACGGCGCCGTCGGAGCCGGCGTGGTAGACGTCCCCGAGCGCCGGGAGGACGACCGCGGCGGCGACGGGTTCGCCGTCGACGACGGCCGCGACGGCGGTGGCGAAGGTCCGGATTCCCCGGACGTAGTTGTGCGTGCCGTCGATCGGGTCGACGATCCAGGCGGGGCCCTCGGCGGGGACCGACGAGGGCTCCTCGTCTTCCTCGCCGACGATCGGCTCGCCGGGGAACGCCCGCTCGATGGCCGCCGTGACGGCGGTCTGGGCCTCCCGGTCGGCGTCGGTGACGACGTCTGTCTTCCCGCTTTTCAGTTCGACCGCGAGCGCCGTCCGGAACCGGTCGTCGGCGACCGAAGCCCCGGCCCGGGCGGCCGTCAGGGCAACCTCGTGTCGTCGCGTCCGCGAGCCACTCATTGATAGGGGTGGCCACCACACCGGCAAAGAGCCACCGGTTCGATCGGTCCGACCCGATCGACCGGAACGTACTGCGACGTCGAACCGACCGGGATCGTGTCGCCGACGCCGGACCGACGCAGTCCGGAGTCGTCTCTCGATCGGATAGAACGTTGCGAGGGCAAGAGCGCGCTCTTGCCGCACTGGTTGACAGTGCGAGGGGAGGGAGTCGAACCCACGAACTCCTACGAGAGCGGATCTTGAGTCCGCCGCCGTTGGCCACTTGGCTACCCTCGCACGCGGTCGACGGTAGGCGACACCGGCTCTTGAATGACCCGGTCGAGGCCGACTCTCGGGCGACACCGGTTCTCTACCGATCCCGTCGAGGGCAGTTCTCGAACGGCCCCGTCTGGGCCGGCGCTCGGGCGACCGGGGACCCCATCGCCGGTAAACACTTACTTCGGAGGACCCTAGTCGTTTGCATGATCGAACTGGTCCTGGAGAACTTGCCGCTCGTGTTGCTGGGGGCGGGTCTCGCGTTGATGGCTCTCGAGGCGCTCTCTCCGGGGGCACACTTCATCGTCCTCGGCGTCGCGCTCGCCGGCGCCGGACTGGTCGGGCTGCTCGTGGGGGCGGTGTTCCCGATGCTCGCGGCGCCGCTGGTGCTCGCCGCGTTGACCCTGGCGTTCGGCGCGGGCGCCGCCTGGGTCTACCGGGAGTTCGACTTCTACGGCGGCAAGGGGACGGCACAGACGAGCGACTCGCGGACGCTCGCGGGCTCGGTCGGCTACGTCACGAAGACGGTCACCGAACGCGACGGCGAGGTCAAACTCGAGAGCGGCGGCTTCGCGCCGTACTACAGCGCCCGGTCGACCGAGGGAACGATCGAGGAGGGAGAGAAGGTGATCGTCCTCGATCCCGGCGGCGGAAACGTCCTCACCGTCACGCCCCACGGTACTCTTGAGGAAGACGAGATCGACCGCGCGCTCCGCCGGGAGGCGGCCAGGCAGGCCGAGGAGGCCGGCGAAACCGACGAGGAGTCCATAGAGGAACTCGAGCGGCGTCTCGAGCGGTCGGTCGACGAGCGGGTCGCCGAGACCGACCGCGAGTAAGAATATCGACCGCGAGCGGGTCGCGACGAGCACGAACGAGTCAGGCGGTACCAAGCGAACGTTTTTCACCTTACCCCCGTAAAGGACGTGTATGTTCCCCGAAGCCACGATCCTACAGGTAGATCTCGGCACCGCCGGGCTCGCCGTCGGCGCGCTCGTGTTGGTCGTCGTGATCGCCGCCCTGATGAGCGCGATCGAGATCGTCAACGCCTACGAGAAGCGCGCGTTGACGGTGTTCGGCGAGTACCGGAAGCTACTCGAGCCGGGCATCAACTTCGTGCCGCCGTTCGTCTCGAAGACCTACAAGTTCGACATGCGTACACAGACCCTGGACGTCCCGCGCCAGGAGGCGATCACCCGCGACAACTCCCCGGTGACCGCCGACGCCGTCGTCTACATCAAGGTGATGGACGCCAAGAAGGCGTTCCTCGAGGTCGACGACTACAAACGCGCCGTCTCGAACCTCGCCCAAACGACCCTCCGTGCCGTCATCGGCGACATGGAACTCGACGACACGCTCTCGAAGCGAGAGGAGATAAACGCCCGCATCCGGACGGAGCTCGACGAGCCCACCGACGAGTGGGGGATCCGCGTCGAGAGCGTGGAGGTCCGCGAGGTCAACCCCTCGAAGGACGTCCAGCGCGCGATGGAACAACAGACCTCCGCCGAGCGCAAACGCCGTGCCATGATCCTCGAGGCACAGGGTGAACGCCGCAGCGCCGTCGAGAAGGCGGAAGGTGACAAACAGTCGAACATCATCCGCGCCCAGGGTGAGAAACAGAGCCAGATCCTCGAGGCCCAGGGTGACGCCATCTCGACCGTCCTGCGGGCCCGCTCGGCCGAGTCGATGGGCGAGCGCGCCGTCATCGAGAAGGGAATGGAGACCCTCGCCGAGATCGGCCAGAGCGAGTCCTCGACGTTCATCGTGCCCCAGGAGCTGTCCTCGATGGTCGGCCGCTACGGCAAACACCTCACCGGCAGCGACGTCAAAGAGGACGGCCACGTCCTCGACAGCCTGGAGTTCGATGACGAGACCCGCGAGCTGATCGGGCTCGACGACATCGCCGAGATCATCGGCGAGATCGACGAGGAGGCCGAACTCGACATCGAGGCGATGGAACAGCAGGCCCAGGCGATCCAGGAGGGCGAGGACACGGCCGAGATCAAAGACCCCGACGAGGTCATCGAAGAGATGGACCAGGAGTTCACCAGCTAGTCGCCGTGACGCTCAGGGTTCGGTGAACGAAGCGGGCCGAAACGCGTTTTAGGCGTGGTCCCCTCCGTGCGGGTAGATGGGGTCGCGAGACGGGGTCGACGAGAGAAAACGGGCGACGCTGAGACGCTTTGCCGCCCTCGGGGCCGCCGCGCCCGTCGTCGGCTTCCCCGAGCGTGCGAGCGCCGATCCGGGCGACAGCGCCGCCCGCGACGCGATCGCCGGCTACCTCGCTGCGACCCCCGGTGCCCACTTCTCGAAGATCAGAGACGACCTCCAGCTCGGCACCGGAGAGGCCCAACACCACCTCCGGCGTCTCGAGGAGGCCGACGTGATCGAGAGCTACGCCGACGGCGACTACAAGCGGTTCGTGCCGGCCGGCCGGTTCGACGAGTTCGAGCGGGCCGCCCTCGGCTACCTCCGCCGGCCGACCCCCAGGGGGATGCTCGTCGAGTTGCTCTCGACCCCCGAGGCGACCGCGAGCGAGCTGGCCGCGAGCCTCGACGTCTCCGCGCCGACGATCAGCAAGTACGCCGGCGAACTCGAGACGGCCGGCCTGCTCTCCCGGGAGGACGGCTACGCCGTCGAACGCCCCGAGACCGTGCTGGTGTTGCTCGTCCGGTACGCCGACTCCTTCGACGGACGGGCGGCCGAGCTGGCGGCGACCGCCGACGGGCTGATCAGCTACGACGGGTGAGCGGCCCCGACGATCCCGAGAAGCTCCTCCAGGGAGTGTAGCTCGTAGGTCGAGCCCTCCGGCAGCGGCCGCGTTCGGTTGTGCGGGCGTCTGAGATACGCCGCCTCGAGGCCGGCGCGTTCGGCGGCGACGACGTCGGTCTCGCGGTCACCGACGTAGATCCCGTCGTCGACGTCGAGCGCGTCGAGGGTCTCGAGCAGGTACGCCGGATCCGGTTTCCGCCGGCGAAAGCCGGCCGGGGTCGGATCGCGGCCCCGGACCGCGTCGAACGGGAAGCGAAAGTAGTCGGCGACGAACTCGACGGTCTCGTGTCGGTTGTTGCTCACGAGCGCGGTCGTCGTCTCGGAGGCGATCGATCGGATCACGTCGGCGTCGGCGTACACGCCACGACGGCCCGACTGGAGACGACCGCTCGAGATCTCGGAGGCAAAGCGCTCTTTCAGCCTCCAGAACTCGGTAGGGTCGACCCCGAGCGTCTCACAGTGTCCCTCGACGGCGTCGTAGCCGTGTGCTCTGAGCCCCGCGAGCTGGTCGTCGGTCGGCTCCACGCCGAGTGACTCGACCGCGGCGTCCGCGGCGCGTTCGTAGACGGAGGGATCGGTCCCTCGTCCCTCGAGGACGACGCCGTCCATGTCGAAGAGGATCGCCGGTGGGATCTCGTTCGGTCCGCCCGTGTCGGTGGTTTCGGTCATCGTATTCGGTGTCTACCCTCTCGTTCGTCGGTGTCGGTTCGGACGGAATCGCGGTGGACCGTCACCTGACCATCCGTCTCGCGTACGCCGAGACGAACTCGCTTACGAGCACGACGGCCAGGATCGCGAGCAGGATGGTGAGCACTGCGGGCCAGTCGAAGGCGTTGATCCGGTTGTTGAGTTCGACGCCGATCCCGCCGGCGCCGACGAGCCCGATGATCGTCGCCTCCCGGACGTTGATGTCCCAGCGGTAGACGGCGATCCCGACGAAGCCGGCTTTCACCTGTGGCACGACGCCGTAGATCAACACGTCGAGTGGACCACCACCGGTCGCCCGCACCGCCTCGACGGCCGTCTCGTCGATCTCTTCGATCTCCTCGGCCAGCAGTTTGGCGATGAACCCGATCGAACGGAACGTCACGGCCAGGATGCCCGCCAGGACGCCCGTCCCGAACATGATGACGAAGACGAGCGCCCAGATGATCGAGTGGACCGACCGCGACCCCGAGATGATGAGCTTACCGATGGCGTACGTGGCGTCGTTCGGCGTGGTGTTCCGTGCCCCGAGGTACGCGACCGGGAGCGCCAGGCAGATCGCCCCGAGCGTCCCGACGACGGCGATGTTCACCGTGTGAAGCATCGGCGTCACGATGTCGCCGGTGTACGCGACGTCGGGGGGGTACATCCGGCCGAACAGGTTCCGGATCTCGGTGGGGGCCGACGCCACGTACTCGTATCTGACGCCGAGCCCTCGCCACGCGAGCACCGTCAGGGACACCGCGCCAAGCAAGCCGAGAAACCGGACGAGCCTGGTCGTCACGTCGTGTCGGTTCCACTCGGGGTACTCCGTCACGCCGTCACGGTCCTCCGTGTCCGCCATCTCACTGGACCCTCCGTCTCGTGTACGCGCTTATTATCTCTCCGAGGACGACGAGGGCGATGATCGCGAGGAGTATCGCCATGGCGTAGTCGTACTCGTAGGTGTTGAAGGCGGTGTTGAGCGTCGCGCCGATCCCGCCGGCGCCGACGATGCCGAGGATGGTGCTCGCCCGGAGGTTGATGTCCCAGCGGTAGATCGTCAGCCCGATCATCCGCGGGAGCACCTGTGGCAGGACGCCGTAGACGAGAACGGAAAGCGGGCCCGCCCCGGTCGATCGGACGGCGTCGAGCTGTGCGGGGTCTATGTCCTCTAGGTCCTCGGCCAGCAGCTTGGCGAAAAACCCCGGCGTCGCGAACACGAGTGCCAGCACGCCGGCCAGCGCCCCGAAGCCGAAGCCGACGACGAGGACGATGCCGACGATCAGCTCGTGCATGGCGCGGGTCACCGAGACGATCGCCCGGCCGACGTAGTACACCGGACGTGGAACGAGGTTCTCCGCCGCCATCACCGCGACCGGCACGCTGATCGCGACGCCGGCGACGGTCGCGACGATCGACATCGCGAGCGTCTCGACCATCCCCTCGTAGATCCGCCAGAAGCTCCGTTCGGTCTCGATACCGTTCGCGGTGACGCTGACGCCGAAGTCCGGTGGCACCATCCCCTCGAGGAGTACGGCGCCCTGTCCCAGACCGTAGACGAACCGCTCGAGGGAGACGCGAGCCTCCCAGACGTTCCACGCGAGAAACGCGATGCCGAGCCCGTAGACGATCCACTTGGTCCGGTGGCTCGCGAAGACCGTCGGCCGCCGCCACTCGGTCTCGTAGGCGTCTATCGGCCGTGTCCCGGTCATCGGCCCTCCGGGGACGATCGGGCGTCGGCTTTCACCCGTTCGAGCGGCGGGTTCACGTCGTCTCCCGCGGTGGGTTCTGGCTCGGGCGTCCCCTGCCGGTCGGCGTTCCCTCCGGGCTCTTCCGAGCGGTAGATCCGGTCGAGAGCCCGGTCGTCGAGTTCGTCGGGCGTGCCGTCGAACACCAGTTTGCCGTCGGTCAGCCCGATGATCCGATCGGCGTGTTCTCTCGCGAGTGGCACCTCGTGGATGTTTATCAGGACCGGGATGGACTCCTCTCTGGCGATCTCGGTCAGCAGCTCCATCACCGCCCGTGAGGTTTCGGGGTCGAGGCTGCTCGTCGGCTCGTCGGCGAGCACGATCTTCGGACGCTGGAGCACCGCACGGGCGATGCCGACACGCTGGCGCTGTCCGCCGGAGAGTTCGTCCGCCCGGTCGTCCTCGTGGCCACGAAGTCCGACGCGGTCGAGGGTGGCGTACGCCTGCTGGACGTCCTCCTGTGGGAACTTCCGGCGAAAGCCCCGCCACGTGCTCACGTAGCCGAGTCGACCCGACAGCACGTTCTCCATCACGGTCAGCCGCTCGACCAGCGCGTACTCCTGGAAGACCATCCCGATCTCGCGGCGCGCGGCGCGCAGCTCGCGGTTCGAAAGCGACGTCAGGTTCGTCCCGTCGAGTCGCACCTCCCCGTCCGTGGGCTCGGTCAGTCGGTTGATACACCGGATCAGGGTGCTCTTTCCGGCACCGCTGGGCCCGATCACGGCGACGACCTGGCTTCCCTCCACGTCGAACGAGACGTCGTCGAGGGCGCGCTCGCCCGTTCCGTACGTCTTTCCGAGGGTCGAGATCGAGAGCATCGACCGAGGTCAGATCTCCTCGGTGCGGTAGTCGACCCCGTTTTGTTCCTGTATCTCGAGGATGACGTCCCAGTGGGTCGCGTAGTCGATCGGCGCGAACCGATCGCGTCCGAAGTACTCGTCGAGTGCGGTGCCGGCGTAGTCGTACTCGAGGTGAGCGGCCACGATCCCCTCCCGGAGCTCCGGGGTGAGTTTGTAGTGATGACAGAACGACGTCGTCGGAAACGGATCGCTCGCCCAGACGACTTTGATCTCGTCGGCATCGACGTGGCCGGCGTCGACCTGGCGCTGGAGGACCGTACTCGCGATCGGTGCGGCATCGTAATCGCCCGCGGCGATCGCCCGGATGCTGTTCTCGTGGCTGCCCGAAAACGAGACGTCGTACGCCTCCCCCGGTTCGACGCCGGCCGCGGTGAACAGGGCAGCGGGTGCCTGGTGGCCGGAGTTCGAGGACTCCTCGACGTGAGTGACCGACCGTCCCTCCATATCGTCCAGGGAGTCGACGTCGCTGTCGGCCTGGGTGATCACCCAGAGACGGTAGCCGAACTGCCCGTCGGCGATCTGGATACCGAACGGAACCGCACCCGCGATGTTCACCGCGAACGCCGTCGCACCGGTGGCGAAGCCGGCAACGTGTAGTCGCTCGGCGTTCATCGCCTCGACCTGGGCCGCATAGGAGTCGAGTGGGTTGACGACGACGTCGCGGCCCGTCTCCGCTTCGATGTTGTCGATCAGTGGTTCGAGCACGTCGGTGTAGGCGTCCGGATCCTCGGTGGGAACCAGCGAGAAATCGAGCGTGTCGGGGTCGAGCCACTCGCTTTCGTCCTCCGGCGGCTCCATCGGCGCGTTGCCGTACCGGGGCTCGTCGCGTGGTTCCATCTCCCCGAGCAGCTCCTCGGTTCCGATGTGGAAGTCGTCCGCGAGGAGCGTCGAGACGAGCTGTGGGAACTGTGGATCGTTCGGGTCCCAGTCGGGGAACGACGGGTCGTCGTCTCCGCTGGTGCCGTCACCTCCGTCGCCGCCGTCGCCGCCGTTGCCGTCGTCGCCCGGCTGGCTCTCGTCGTCACCGAGACAGCCAGCCAGTGCCGTCGTGAAGGCGACTCCCCCTCCCAGCAGGTACTGTCTTCTCGTCGGCCGGATTCGGTTGGCGCGGACAGGATCCGTCATCGTCGTAGAACGGTCGGGAAACAGATGTAAGCCTTGCTATGAATAATATTTTGTGACACGTACCGGTACCGAGAGCACCGTCTCGGGGGGGAGGGGTCCGGTCCGATCCGTGTCTCTATATACTCCGGCGTCAGCCGACCGACGCCGTCGACTCGTGTCTTCGACGCGTCGACGGCCGCCCGGGTCGTCGCCCCGGCTACCCGACCAGCCGCTCGCCGATCGCGGCCAGCTCCTCCGTACCCGACGGCTCCCCGTCGACCTCCGGCAGCCGGAGGACCTCGAGCTCGGGGAACGTCCCCTCGATCTCGGCGAGCCGGTCGTGGTGATCCCGTGCCCGCGAGCGACACCGCGAGCACGCCGGATCGGGATCCTCGAGGACGCGGTTGACGACGACCGACCGAACCGGCACCTCCGCCGCCTCGAGCCGGTCGACCAGCCGTTCGGTCTCGGCGATCGCCAGCCGTTCGGGGATCGTCACCACCCGAAACGCCGTCCGGTCGGGATCCGTGATCACCGCGTGTGCCCGCTCGATCCGATCCCGGAGCGCCACGAGCTCGTCGCCGCCGTCGTCCCGGCCGCCGAGATACGACAGCGGCCCCATGGTCATCCGCCGGGCGGAGTCGGCGATCCGGCGGACCTGTCCGCGAAGCGACCGGGTCGTCTCGAGGGCCAACCCGAGCACCTCGGGGAGGTCGAACAGCCGGAGGGTGTGGCCCGTCGGCGCCGTATCGAAGACGACGACGTCCCAGCGGCCGTCCTCGACGTACTCGACGAGGAGGTCGAGCGCGGCGAGCTCGTCGCCGCCGGCGGGCGTCCCGGCCGCGAAGATCCGCTCGACCTCCGCGTCCTCGAGGCGAATGCCCGCCGCACGGAGGTCCGACGCGAGCGCGGTCGCGATCCGCTCGTACCGCTCGGCGCGGGCCTCGGGATCGACCTCGACGGCCTCGAGGCCGGGGCGGACCGCCCGCGGTTCGGCCCCCAGCTCGATCCCGTAGGCGTCGGCGAGCGAGTGGGCGGGATCGGTCGAGACGACGAGGACGTCCCGGCCGGCCGCCGCGAGCGCGAGCCCGGTCGCGGCCCCGCAGGTGGTCTTGCCGACCCCGCCTTTGCCGCCGTAGAACAGACAGTCGGTCACGGCCGTCCTACGCGCCCGAGTCGCCTAAATCCACACCCCTCCACGGGGGCCTCCGGACCCGGAGCGCCGTCCTAGAGGTCGGCCCGTTCGAACCGGAGGTAGCCGATCGCCACCGGCACCGCGATCCACAGCGCGAGGATCACGAGCGCGAACCAGTGTTGGAGGTAAAACGGCTGGGCGGGGATCTCGGCCACCTCGGGACCTCCGGCGAGCTGGCCCGAGACGGCCGCCGACGCCGAGGGGACGTCGTCGTACCGGAGGGAAAACAGCGTCAACAGCACGTCGAAAAAGACCGTAAAGAGGTCGAATCGGAGGACGAACGTCAGGGCGTCCCCCGAGAGCAGATCCAGCTGTGCGTTGACGTAGCCAAAGAGGTTGTCCCAGAGATAGAGCAGGAAGAAGGCGCCGACGCCGGCGACGGTCGCCCGGGTTTCGGTGCTCACGAGCGCCGAGATGCCGAGGCCGACGGCGACGAACACGATCCCGAACAGGACCGTCACGAGCGTAAAGGCGAGGTACTCCGGGACCGGAAACTCCGGGACGCGGATCGCGAAGACGAGTCCGGCGGGCAGAAAGCCCGCGAGGATCGCCGTCGTCAGCAGCGCCGATCGGCCGAGGAACTTGCCGACGATCACCTCCCTGCGGGTGTGGGGCAACGAGAGGAGGATCTTCAGGCTCCCGAGCTCGCGTTCGCGGACGATCGACTTGATGCTCACGACGAGTCCGGTCAGGGGGACGAGGACCACGATCGCCAGCACGAACGAGAGCCCGAGCACGAAGAGGATGGCGAGCTCCCCCTCGGCCTGGACGCCGTCGACGTTCCGGGTGGCGAGCACCGAGAAGCCGGCGATCGAGACCACGAACAGCGCGATCAGCCCCCAGAGCAGCCGGGACCGGATCCCGTCCCGGAAGTCCTTCCGGGCGACGGCGGCGACGCTCATGCCGACGCCTCCGTGTACGAGCGGAAGACCTCCTCGAGGGAGGCCTCCCGGGTCGCGAAGTCCTCGACCGTCAGTCCCGACTCCTCGAGGGCCGAAAGCACCGCTGTCTTCGAGCCCGTCGAGTCGACGGTGACGACCGGTCCCCGGTCGCCGTCGGTCGCCTCGACTGCCGTCACGCCGTCGAGAGAACGGACCGCCGCGAGGGCGTCGTCCTCGAGTCGGTCGACGCGCACCCGCAGCCGGGCACCCGAGCCGACCGACTCGCGAAGCCCTTCGATCGTGTCGGTCGCGACCATCTCGCCGTCCCGCAGGATCCCCACGCGGTCACAGACGGCCTCGACCTGCTCTAAGATGTGCGAGGAGAAGAAGACGGTCGTCCCGTCGGCGTTTTCCTCGCGGATGAGTTCGCGCATCTCGCGGGCGCCGTTCGGATCGAGCCCGGTCGAGGGCTCGTCGAGGATCAGCAGGTCGGGGTCGCCGACCAGCGCCATCGCGAGCAGGAGCCGCTGGGCCATCCCCTTCGAGTAGCCCCCCGCTTTCCGATCGACCGCCTCGGGGATTCCCACCCGCTCTAGGAGCGCGCCGGGGTCGTCGTCGCTCCCTTTCGACTCGATCGCGAACTCGAGGTGCTGGCGGCCGGTGAGCCGGTCGTAGACGTGAAACCCCTCGGGGAGGACGCCGGTTCGCCGGCGGATCGCCTTGCTCTCCTCCCGGGCGTCCATCCCGAGGACGGTCGCCCCGCCGGCGGTCGGCCGGACGAGGTCCAGGAGGACGTTGATGGCGGTCGACTTCCCGGCGCCGTTCGGCCCGAGGAAGCCGAACACTTCCCCGTCCTCGACGGCGAAAGAGAGCTCACGGAGGGCAACGGTGTCACCGTACTCCTTGGTGAGGGCGTCGACGGTGATCGCGGGCATACAGCGGGATCATCGCACCACCGGCTAAAAGGTTTGCCACTCGTGACGGCGTTCGCGTCCGCGACCGGCAGTTACGCCGGAGCCCCCGACCGGCAGTCACGCCAGAGCCCCCGACCGGCAGTCACGCCAGAGCCCCCGACCGGCAGTCACGCCAGAGCCCCCGACCGGCAGTCACACCGGAGCCTGCGACCGGCAGTCACACCGGAGCCTGCGACCGGCAGTCACACCGGAGCCCCCGACCGGCAGTCACACCGGGTCGTCGGGCGCGTGTGTCGCCCGCATCCGGTCGGCCTCCGTGGCGTACCGCTCCCGCCGGTCGGGGTCGTCGACGGCCTCGAGGTCTGCGACGTCGACCTCGGTCGCTGCGGTGACCGGCGAGCCGGTCCGCAGGGCCACGCTCGATCGCTCCCGTCGCTGGAACCGCCGTCCGTCGGGGGTCGCGTAGACGATGGTCACGAGGTTCCGGTCGTCGAACGAGCGCTCGACCAGCCAGCAACGCCGGGTGTCCGCCATGGAGGGGGTTCGCGGCCGATCGACCTGAATCTGCCGACGGCGACGCGCGATACGTCGCCGATCGACCGGGCCGGGAGCGCGCCGGCCGCTCAGTCCGCCCGTCGCTCGGGTGGGACGACGGCGTCGTCGTTGGCCGCCGACGGCCGGAGGTGGGCCGTGGCGTACTCGACGGGCGTCTCGACGTCCGCGGGCCGTTCGTACCGGCCCTCGAACAGGGAGACGAACTCGCCGGCCAGTCGTTCGCAGGCGCCGTATGTGGTCGTGGTCCTGACGACCGTCCGGCTGGCGAACTCGAGGCCGGGGTAGGTGGTCACCGACAGCTCGTACCCCGGCCTGTCGGCGACCTCGAGCGACGTCGGGACGACACGCAGCCGGACGTCCCCCGACTCGTGGACGTAGGTGGTGGATCGGACGCCGTCGGGCCGGTCGGGATCGGTCGGCTCGCGGCGCCACGTCGGTGGAAGCTCCTCGGTCATCGGAGGGGGATAGTTCCCGGACGTATAGGAGCCGGACTGTCGTGGCAATACTGTCCAGCGTGTCCGCGAAAACCGACCGGGTCGAAAGTCGTGGTGGCCCTTCGACGGTCGATCGTCCACCGATCGAGCCGATCGCGGTGGTGGGATGGACGACCGTCAGCCGCCGTCGGCCGCCGGGCTGACGCTGCCGGTCCGGTAGCCGGCCAGATCGAGGGTTACGTGGTCGAAACCGACCGCCGAGAGCGTCTCGCGGGCGGCCTCGGCGAAGGCCGGATCGAGGGCCCGCTCGAGCTCGTCGGGGGCGACCTCGATCCGGGCGAGGCCGTCGTGGTCCCGGACGCGAAACTGCGAGAACCCCCACTCCCGGAGGACGGCCTCGGCGCGTTCGACCCGCGTGAGCCGATCCTCGGTGACCTCGATCCCGGTCGGGATCCGCGAGGAGAGACACGCCATCGACGGCTTCTCGGCGACCGAGAGGCCGTAGCGGTCGGCGATCGCCCGAACCTCGCCTTTGGTGATGTCGTGATCGAGCAACGGCGACCGGACGTCGAGCTCCTCGACGGCCCGCAGTCCCGGTCGGTGGCCCACGGCCGGATCGTCGGCGTTCGTCCCGTCACACACCGTCCCGATCCCGAGCTCGCGGGCACGGTCGTACATCTCCCCGAGTCGCATGCTCCGGCAGTGATAACAGCGGTCGGCGTCGTTGGCGACGAACGCGTCGCTCTCGAGTTCGGAGAACTCGACGACCTCGTGGCGGATACCGATCTCCCGAGCGATCCGTCTGGCGTCGGCCAGCTCGGCCGCCGGGAGCGTCTCGCTTTTGGCCGTACAGGCGACGGCCGCCTCGCCCAGGGCGTCTGCCGCCAGCGCGGCGACGACGCTCGAGTCGACGCCGCCCGAGAAGGCCACGAGGACGCCGTCGTGGCCGGCGAGATCATCCCGGGCCGCCTCCAGTTTCGCGTCGAGCGCACTCATCGACCGGCTTTCGAAACGAGGGGACAAAAGGGCGTTGTCCGGGCGAGGGCGATCGAACCGGCCCCATCCCGGGGTGGCTCCGGATCGACGGTGGGGGCCGGGTAGACCGACGCGACCGCACGGCTACGCGGCCGGTCGAGCACCGACACGATCGCTCAGCTACGCAGCCGGTCGGCGATCGCCGGGGCGACGGAGACGGCGCTGGCCGGCCCTTCGACGGTGTCGGTGCCGTAGACCGTCTCGACGCCGGCCCGGGCGAGTTTGAGGCGGGCGTTTCGGATCAAAAGCGGGTGGACGCAGGCGACGAAGACGCGGTCGGCGTCGGTCAGGTGTTCGATCGCCTCGCTCATCGTCGAGCCGGTGGCGACGATGTCGTCGACGACGACGACGTCACGGCCGGCGACGTCGACGCCGCTGGGGGTGATCTCCACGTCTGCTCCCGACCGACGGCGCTTCTCGAAGTGGTCGACCTCGCCGGTTCCGTGGGCGTCCCTGACGGTCCCGGCGAGGGCGGTCGCGCCGGCGTCGGGGGCGAGAAAGACCGGATCGACGAGCGCCGCGGGCAGCGGCTCGGCCAGCCGTCCCGCGGCGTCGACGACCTCCGCGGTCGGCTCGAAGAACGCGCGAACGTCGGCCTCGTGTGGGTTGACCGTGAGCACGCGGTCGGCTCCCGTCGAGATCGCCCGGGCGACCGCCCGCGCGGACACCGGCTGACCGGCCTCGAAGGCGGCGTCCTGACGACCGTACCCCATGTACGGCAGGACGGTGACGACCTCCTCGGCGCCGGCCTCCCGGGCGGCGTCCTGGAGCTGTAACAGCTCGAGGTGGGCGTCACTCGAGACGGTCGAGGCGACGACGATAGCCCGCTCGGCGGCGAACTCAGAGAGGGCCGCGAGCAGTTCGCCGTCGGGGAACCGATCGTACTCGACGAGGGCGAGCTCCTCCCCGAGCTCGGCGGCGAGCGCCGCGGCGAGCGTCTGGGACGCGGATCCGCTGACGATCATGTCCGAACCCACAGCCCGGGGGGTAAACCCGTTTTCGTTCCGGACGCCCGGTCGCTCGAGCCGTCGGCCCCGAACGCGACGGCTGTCAGTCGTCGACGTCGGGCGCCGCGCCGCAATCGGTGTTACCGTGTATCGTGAGCCCGCCGTCGCGGTCGACGACGACGAGCAGCCCCAGACAGTCGGGGTCGTTCCACCGATCCGGGCTCGCCTGCGTGAGCTCCTCGCCGTCGAGCCGGACCGTCACCCGGAACGAGCCGGCGTCGGTCGGCCAGTCGCCGTCGAGACGGACTCCACCCTCCCGACCGGCGAGCTCGTGGGTCGACCAGTGGTCGATCTCGCCGTTCCACTCGACGACGACGTCGACCGTGTGGTCGTCGGCGTCGAGGTTCTCGATGGCGACCGTCTCGAGGCGCGTCCCGGTCTCGGCGGCCGGCTCGTCCTCCTCGGCGCTCCCCGAACAGCCCGCGAGCCCGGCGGTCGCGACGGCGCCGAATCCGACGAGAGCACGTCGTCGCGTGAGTTCGCCCATGTCGGCTCTCCTCAATCCAGCCCGATAACCCTTCGTCAGACGGACGTCAGCCGCGGGCGGGGACCACACAGCCGCCGACGTCGCGGATCCCGAGGTGCCGTGACCGCCAACCGTCCCCCGCGAGGAAGGTGCCGTCGGCGGTGACGGCGTAGACGGTCTCGCCGTAGGCGACGTCGGCGATCGGGGCGCCGACCTCGAGGCACTCTCCCCACTCGCCGTCGGCGAACGCGTAGAGGGTGGGGCCGGCGGCGGCGTGGGCGCGTTCGAGCCGTCCCGGCTCCGAACGGGGGTCGGCGGCGACGACGTCGAACGGGCCCTCCCGGTCGCACAGCCAGCCGTTGCCGAGCCGGTAGAGCCCGTCGCCGGTCGCGGCCAGCGGAGTTCCGGGGACGGATACGTCTCGCACGGCCGACAGCCCGGCGTTCCGGAGGGTCGTCCCCCGGAGCCTGAACAGTCCCCCGTCGGTCGCGATCAGCTCGCCGTCGATCGCGGCGACCGGTCCCTCGAGCTCCGCGAGCTCGTCCCAGCCGTCGTCGTGGCGGGCGAGCCGGCCGTCGGGGCCGGCCGCGAGCGGACGGCCGTCGACGTAGCCGACGGCGACGGCGGGCCCGAATCCCGTCGGTTCGAACGCGGGCTCGTCCTCGTGGACGGGGTCGGCGACGAGGACGTCCTCGTCGGTCGCGACGGCGAGCGCGCCCGGCCCGCCGGCGAGGTCGCGTGCGGGCTCGCGGTTCACGAGGTCGAACTCGCCGACGAGGTCGTCGGCGACGCGCACCCGACAGACGCCCGTTTCGGAGGCGACGAACGCCTCGATCGCCCCCTCTCGGTCGGCGTAGACGCGTTTCTCGTCGATACTGAGCATGATCGAGCTCGCGTGGCCACCGGGAAAGCGTTTGCCTAGTCCGTCGCGCCGTACGTCCGGGAGTCTAGTCCATCGCGATGTAGGTCCGGGTGTCCGCGACGCCCTCGAGGGTCTGGATGCCCGAGGAGACGGTCTCGAGCACGTCGTAGACCTCCGGGGCGTCGACCTCGACTATGACGTCGTAGTCGCCGGCGACGATGTGGGCCGTCACCACCCGTTCGAGCCCCTCGATCGCCGACAGCATACCCTCGGCCCTGCCGGCGTCGGCTTCCACCATGATGAACGCGTGAACCATCGCTCCGGTGTGGTACACACTCCCGTACGACTAAAACGTTCCCCCGGGGGCAAGGTTATTGACGAGCCGCGTCGTACCACGTACCATGCGGTTCGTTATCATTGGTGCCGGGCGGGTCGGGATCCGGACGGCACGGGTCCTCGAGGAGGAGGGCCACGAGACGACGCTGGTAGAACGCGACGGGGACCGGATCCGGCGAGCCCGTGCCGACGGCTTCACCGTCGTCCGCGGCGACGGCTCCCGCGAGGAGGTCCTCGAGGAGGCGGGCATCGAGGATGCGGACGGTCTCGGGGCGCTGACGGCCGACCTCAACGTCAACTTCACCGCCTGTATGATCGGAAGCCACCACGGCTGTCGGACCGTCATGCGGATCGACGAGGAGTATCGCGAGGGGATCTACCGGAAGTACGCCTCGGAGGTCGACGAGGTGGTCCACCCGGAACACCTGGGCGCGATGGCGGCGAAAAACGCTTTACTCGGCGGCTCGATCCGCGCGATCGCCGACGTCGCGGGCAGCTTGCAGGTCGTCGAGCTCACGATCACCGAGTCGGCGCCCGTCAGGGGATACACGATGGGCGAACTCGAACTCCCCGCCGACTCGAGGCTGCTCGCGTTCGGGAAAGCCGGCGGCGAGCTCGGACTCCCCACCCCCGACGAGTCGATCTCGATCGGCGACCGGCTGGTGGTGCTCGCGGAGTTTCCCGTCCTCGAGGACGTCCGGCGGCTGCTGGTCGGGGAGACGCCCGCGCGGGCGATGGCAGGCGGGGGTGAGCGGCGATGATCACCGCCTACGTGATGGTGAAGGCGAACTCGGGGGACGCAGACCGGATCCGTTCCGCGATCGAGGGGGTCGAGGGCGTCGAGTCGGCACACATCGTCGCCGGAGACGTCGACTTCATCGCGAAGGTGATCGTCGACACCCCGGCGGCGGTCAAAGACGTCACCGCGACCCGGATCCAGGGACTCGAGGGCGTCGCGGACACCCGGACCTACATCGCGATGGAGTGACGGTGCCAGCCGGTGGAGTGACGGGCCGGCTGGTGGAGTGACGGGCCGGCTGGTGGAGTGACGGGCCGGCTGATACCGTCCCGCCAGCGTGGATCGACCCCGACCGATACTTAAAATCCCTGTATATTGGCTGCTCGCGGTGATTGGTCCGGAGTCCCTACCCCTTACCGATGAGCCATCCCCACGCGAGAGACCCACCGGATCGGAGCGACGGAGCGTCGACGGGACACGGGAACGACGGGAAGCCGAACGGACACGGCTCGACGGGAGACGGCAACAGCGGAAAACCGAACGGACACGGCTCGACGGGGACGAGCGGTGGCCACCCTGGCGCGCGGGATTACGACCGGGCGCCGCTGGTCGTCACCTGGGAGACGTCCCAGGCGTGTGATCTGGCCTGTGACCACTGCCGGGCCGAGGCCGACCCCGAGCGCCACCCGGAGGAGCTCTCGACCGGGGAGGCGACCGAGCTCTTCGAGGAGGTCGCGCGGTTCGAGCCGAACCCGTTTCTGGTGCTCTCGGGGGGCGATCCGCTCCAGCGGCCGGACCTCTTCGAGTTGCTCTCGGCAGCCGTCGACGTCGGCGTGACGCCGTCGGTGACGCCGGCGACGACCCCGCGGCTCACCGAGTCGGTCGTCGAGCGCTTCGCGGAGGTCGGCGTCGGCCGGATGGCCCTCAGCGTCGACGGCGCGACCGCCGAGCGCCACGACGCCTTCCGCGGCGAGGAGGGTACGTTCGAGATCGCCATGCAGGCGGCCGAGCGCGCCCGGGAGGTCGGCCTCTCGATCCAGCTCAACACGACGGTGACGGCCGAGACCGTCGCGGATCTGCCCGCGATCGCCGACCTCGCCGAGGAGCTCGGGGCCGCGATGTGGGAGGTGTTCTTCCTCGTCCCCGTCGGCCGCGGGGACGAGCTCGCCCAGCTGTCCCCCGAGCGGGCCCGCGAGGTCATGGAGTGGCTCTACCGGCGCGGGAGGGAGGCACCGTACCGGCTGATCACCGTCGAAGCGCCGTTCTACCGGCGGGTCGCCCACGGGGTCCAGCTCGCCGAGGGGGAGTCCCCCCGCGGGGTCGGCTCGACCGGCGCCGGCAACGGCTTCGTCTTCGTCAGCCACACCGGCGAAATCTACCCCTCGGGGTTCCTGCCGCTGTCGGCCGGCAACGTCCGCGAGGAGTCCCTCGTCGAGCGCTACCGCGAGTCGGAGATCTTCCGTCGGCTCCGGGATCGGTCGTCGTTCGAGGGCCCCTGCGGGGAGTGTTCGTTCCTCGAGAGCTGTGGGGGCTCCCGGTCGCGGGCGTTCGCCGCGACCGGCAACCCCGTCGGGAGCGACCCACTCTGTCCCTGGGTCGCGAACGCCGACTGACGGGGGCGTCGGCGGCGTTCACGACCTCTCCCCCGGCGTCTCGCACGGAAGCAGCGTGGATCTCACCCCCTCTACGGAGAGACGGCGAGAGTGTCGGGGCCGTTCGGAAGACTGCGTCTTCCGTGATGACGAGAGACTCGGTCTCTCGAACCACCCCGAGATGGACGTGAAGGTCGGCGGCTCGTCCCGGACCCGGGTTACCTCGAGCGGTGGCGTCGATACCGACCTCGTCTCCACGGGCGAGTTGCGAATACACCGGACGCTCGCGGAACGTGTAACCGCTATGACCCCGGGTGTCGTTTGTGTGGTCTGGGTGAGAAACCGTGGACCGCCACGACTGGATCCTCCTGGCCATTGCCGCCGCCCTAGTAGGCGGATGGCTCGTTGGCGCGCTGACGACGGTGCCGACGGAGTACGGGTTGGTCGCCGGATTTGTGATCGCGACACCGTTCGTGTACGACGCGATATTTCGGAATCCACCGCTCCCAGCAAACGACGTGCAGCGAGCCACAGCCGTAATCGTCTGGCACGCGCTGCTAGCCTGGACGGTCCTAGCCGCGGTGTGATCGCACGCACCGGGTGGCTCAACGGACGATGATAACCGGAACCGGTGCTCGTTTCGACACGGTTTCCGCGATGTTCCCGACGAGAAATCGGCGGGTAGCGCGACTCCAGTCCTCGCCGTGCGCTCCGAGCACGATCGTATCGTAGTCCTCCGCCCGGTCGAGGACGTTCCGGGCGGGGTGGCCGATCCCGACGATCGTATCGATCTCCCGATCACGTTCGTCAGCAATTTCGCGGGCACGTCTAAACACGGGTTGTGCGCGGTCGGCAGCGGCCTCGCTGATGTCGTCCTCGAGGGAGAGAGCGACCGCCTCCCCCATCATCATCGACGGGACGCCGACGACGTGTACGACTGTGATATCCGCTCCGGGGAGATTGTCGAGGGCGTACTCGAGTGCCCGACCGGCGTGTTCGGAGTCATCCATCGGAACGAGAACTCGTGAAAGCACACTCCCGCCAACGTCATCCAGCTATGTAAATCGCCTCGGGGTCAAGCCCCGAGGCTTTCGCGTGGACTCCCGTTCTATGCCTGAGTAGGGGCAGGGGGTACGCACTCCCCACTCACGTTCAGTGTCCCGCGATTCAAGCGCACATCTACGGGTGCGCCTCCGTCGTCTGCATTTTGCCGACGACGGAGATACTGCAAACCGA
>Ga0207421_10001642_pt1 | contig 28432 bp, 23 predicted proteins | sample SodLakKL_010_SED_4_FD_187542 | JGI IMG/M metagenome (GOLD analysis project Ga0207421, IMG submission 187542) | Alkaline sediment microbial communities from Lake Tanatar, Kulunda Steppe, Russia - 8KL_010_SED (SPAdes) (version 2) | ecosystem: Environmental > Aquatic > Non-marine Saline and...
GTGCGTCCAGGCCTGCCCCACCGGTGCGCTGATGCCGGCGACCCTGGTGGACGCCGCCGGTCGCGGCGATTCCCGCGCCGCCGATCGCACCGTCGACTCGGTCTGTCCCTACTGCGGCGTGGGCTGCCAGCTCACCTACCACATCAAGGATGGCGTGCCACCGGGTGAGGAGCGCCGGGGACAGGGCGAAGGGGAGGTCCGAGGACCAGGGATGGCCGAGGTAGCCTCCAGGGAGGGACTTGTAGCGCCTCCCCGCAGCACTGTCGCCGGATCAGCTCCGGGATCGGGGCGAATCCTCTTCGTCGAGGGGCGCAACGGGCCGTCGAACGAAGGCCGGCTCTGCGTCAAGGGGCGCTTCGGCTTCGACTACCCCTACCATCCCGCGCGCCTCACCCGGCCGTTGATCCGCAAGCCCGGGGTGCCCAAGGGGCTCGATCCCGACTTCGACCCGCGCGACCCGCTGACCCATTTTCGCGAGGCGAGCTGGGAGGAGGCGTTGGATCTCGCCGCCGGCGGGCTTTCCGCGCTCAAGGCGGCCCACGGCCCCGACGCGCTGGCCGGCTTCGGCAGCGCCAAGTGCTCCAACGAGGAGGCCTGGCTGTTCCAGAAGCTGGTGCGCGTCGGCTTCGGCTCCAACCATGTCGACCACTGCACCCGGCTTTGCCACGCCAGCTCCGTGGCGGCACTGATGGAGTGCATCGGCTCGGGGGCGGTGACCGCGTCGTTCATGCAGGCGCTGCAGGCCGACGTGGTGATCCTCACCGGCTGCAACCCGGCGATCAATCATCCGGTGGCGGCCACCTACTTCAAGCAGGCGGCGCGCAACGGCACCAAGCTGATCATCCTCGACCCTCGCGGCCAGGCGCTGGACGTCTACGCCCATCGCAGCGTGCGCTTCACGCCCGGCGGCGACGTCTCGCTCTACAACGCCATGCTCAACGTCATCGTCGACGAGGCGCTCTTCGATCAGGCCTATATCGATGCCCACACCGAGGGCTTCGAGGCGCTCAAGGCCCATGTGCGCGAGCTGACCCCCGAGGCGATGTCGCCAGCCTGTGGCGTCGCCCCCGACCAGATCCGCGAGCTTGCTCGCCTCTACGCCAGCGCCGACAAGGCGATGATCTTCTGGGGCATGGGCATCTCCCAGCACGTGCACGGTACCGACAACGCCCGCTGTCTGATCTCGCTGGCGCTGGCCTGTGGCCACACCGGTCGTCCCGGTACCGGCCTGCACCCGCTGCGCGGCCAGAACAACGTCCAGGGCGCCTCCGATGCCGGCATGATCCCCATGGTGCTGCCCGACTACCAGCCGGTGAGCGACGCCCAGGTGCGCGCGGCCTTCGAGGAGCTCTGGAACACCGAGCTCGATCCGACCCCGGGGCTCACCGTGGTGGAGATCATGGACGCCATCGCGGCCGGGCAAATCCGCGGGATGTATATCCTCGGCGAGAACCCGGCGATGTCCGACCCGGATCTGGACCATGCCCGCGCCGCCCTGGCCAAGCTCGAGCATCTGGTGGTGCAGGACCTGTTCGTCACCGAGACCGCCCAGTTCGCCGATGTCATCCTGCCGGCCTCGGCCTGGCCGGAGAAGGATGGCTCGGTGACCAACACCAACCGCCAGGTACAGCTGGGTCGCGCCGCCGTGCCGCTCCCCGGTGAGGCGAAGCCGGACTGGTGGATCATCCAGCAGCTCGCCAATCGCCTGGGCCTGGATTGGGACTACCGCCACCCGCGCGAGGTGTTCGCCGAGATGAAGCAGGGCATGGCGTCGCTGGACCATATCTCCTGGGAGCGGCTGGAGCGCGAGAGCTCGGTGACCTATCCCTGTCCCGCCGACGACGCCCCCGGTGCGGATGTGGTGTTCAGCGACGCCTTTCCCACCGCCAGCGGGCGCGCGCGGTTTACCCCGACCCGGCCTCTCCCGCCCGACGAGCCCGTCGACGGCGACTTCCCCACGGTGCTGATTACCGGCCGCCAGCTGGAGCACTGGCACACCGGCTCCATGACCCGCCGTTCCCGAGTGCTCGACGACCTCGAGCCCGAGGCGGTGGCGAGCCTGGCCCCGGCGGAGCTGGTGCGCCTGCGCCTGTCGCCGGGCGAGCACATCACCATCACCACCCGCCGGGGAACCATCACCCTGAAGGTGCGAGTCGACCCGCTGATGACGGAGGGGATGGTGTTCGTGCCCTTCTGCTACGGCGAGGCGGCGGCCAACCTGCTGACCAATCCGGCGCTCGACCCCGACGGCAAGATCCCCGAGTTCAAGTACGCCGCCTGTCGCTTGGAACGCTCGGTGGCATCATTGGTGGAAGACGAATGAACGAGGAGGGTCGTGCATGATGATCGTCGAACTGATCGATGGCGATCGCTGAGCCGTGACGCATGGCACCAAACGACAAGGCCCCCGGTGCGTGCCACCGGGGGCCTTGTCTTGTCTGGACCGGAGAACGCTCTCAGCCCTCCACCACCCTCAGATGCGGTGCGGTATGGCCGAGATTCTCCAGCAGGCTCTCGCTGTACCAGTCGATGAAGTCGATGACGCCGAACTCGAACGTCTCCGAATAGGGGCCGGGCTCATAGCCCCGGGAGTTGATCCCCCGCTGGTTCTCCTCCGCCAGGCGGCGATCCTGCTGGTTGGTGGCATCCCAGACGCGGCGCAGTTGGGCCGGGTCGTAATCGATTCCTTCCACGGCATCCTTGTGGACCAGCCACTTGGTGGTCACCACCGTCTGCTGGGGTCCTAGCGGCATCACCCGGAACACCACGGCATGGTCGCCCATGAAGTGGTTCCATGAATTGGGCAGATGGAGAATACGCAAGGCGCCCAGATCAGCGCTGGAAATCCTGCCCATCAGCTTGCGACATCCCGGCTGGCCATCGAGGGTCATCGAGACGGTACCTTCCAGCAGCGGTGTGCGGGTCAGACGATTGCGCTTGCCCAGGCGGCTGAGCTTCCAGGGCACGCCCATCGCCTCCCACTGCTGCTGCTTGCGTGCCACCAGTGCCCGGTAAGCCGGCGTGGCGCGCGGGTCGTCACTGTCGTCGAACTCCTGCAGCGAGTTGAGCAGCTCCGGATGAGCGCCGCTGCAGTGGTAACACTCGCGATTGTTCTCGATCACCAGCTTCCAGTTCGCCTGTTCGACGATGCTGGACTCCACCGCCACCTTGACGTTGTCCATGTCGTAGGGAGCGAGGTAGTGCTCGAGGCTCTCCAGGAAGTCGTCGATGGCGGGAGGGGTGTCGGCCAGGCTGATGAAGAGGTAGCCACCGGCGCTGCGCACGTTAACGGGCTTGAGTCCGTAGGCGGTGAGATCGAAGGCCGCGCCCATGTCGCTGCCGGCGAACAGAAGCCGGCCGTCAAGTTCGTAGGTCCACTGGTGATAAGGGCAGACCAGCTTGGCGACCTTGCCCCTCTCGCCGGTACAGAGACGCGAGCCGCGATGCCGGCAGACGTTATGGAAGGCATGAATGCTGCCGTTGTCGCCCCGCACGATGATCACCGGGTTGTCGCCCACGTCCAGGGTCATGTAGTTCCCCTTGGAAGGAATCTCGCAGGTCATCCCGGCGAATAACCACTCCTTTTCGAATATCTCCTGCATGTCCAGGGCGAACAATCGGGCATCGTTATAGAAGGGCTGGGGCAACGAGAAGTGCCGACGGCGCCGGGTCAGCATCTCGGCGGTGGCCTCGCGTGCCGATGCCAGGGGATCATCCAGACGGGCGGAAGATATGGGGTCCATGACAATAGGTCCTATTGCTGGGCCGCTTGGGCGGCCTCGGGGTTGTTCGGGGGAACCGGGATCCTGTGGAGGGCCGCTCACGGGAGAAGAGTGTGTCGCATTGCGGCGAGTGTGGATCAGCGGCCTGAAGGCCAGTTGTCTGGCCGCGACGCTCGGTGATACCGCAGCGACGAGACGCGCAACAAAGGATGGGCGTGCCGGAGGCCACGGGCATGTCCGTGTCGCTGGCAGGCAAGTCTCGGCACATCAGCCTGCGCAGAATGCGCACAACGGCATCCGGTAGCACCGCGGCCGGAGGCCTTCATGCTGCAGCCCGGGCGATACGATAATGACAACGAGCTTTCTCAATCCCGTCACGACTCAGACCTGGACCAACGGCCGTCATTTGGTGCGCTGCGTCAAGGTGATCCAGGAAACCTGGGATACCCGCACGTTCTGCTTCATGGCCGAACAGCCCGTGATGTTTTTCTTCAAGCCCGGGCAGTTCGTGACGCTGGAGCTGGAGGTCGATAGCCAGCAGGTGATGCGCTCCTACACCATCTCAAGCTCACCGTCCGTTCCCTACAGCTTCTCGATCACCGTCAAGCGAATCCCGGGAGGCATGGTCTCCAACTGGCTGCACGATAATCTGGGAATCAACGATGAGCTGGCCGTCCACGGGCCGGTCGGCAACTTCAACGTCATCGACTATCCCGCCGACAAGGTGCTGATGCTGTCCGGTGGTGTCGGCATCACTCCGCTGATGTCCATGGCGCGCTGGTACTTCGACACCAATGCGGCCGTAGACCTGCAGTTCGTGCACAGCGCGCGTACGCCGCGCGACATCATCTTCCACCGCGAGCTCGAACATATCTTCTCGCGAATCCCCGAGTTCCAGCTGCACATCGTATGCGAGCGCAGCGACGAGCTCGGAGACGCCTGGTCCGGCTTCCGCGGCTACCTCGCCCTACCGATGCTGCAGCTGATGGCACCGGACTTCATGGAGCGCGAGATCTTCTGCTGTGGCCCCACGCCGTACATGGAGGCCATCAAGAAGCTGCTGCGGGAAAAGGGCTTCGACATGGCGCACTACCATGAGGAGTCCTTCGGCGCCACGCCGCTGGCGATCCAGGAAGAGGTGACCGAGCACGTCGAACAGGCCGAAGCCGCGGCCGAAGAGTTCGACATTGCCGACATGATCAGCGTCGAGTTTCGCCAGTCCGGCAAGAGCGTTCGCATACACCCCGGCGATACGGTGCACACGGCAGCGGCCAAGCTCGGCCTGCATATTCCCAAGGCCTGCGGCATGGGGATCTGCGGCACCTGTCGCGTGCCCCTGGCCGCTGGCCAGGTCGACATGGAACACAACGGCGGCATCACCGATGAGGACGTGGCAGACGGCTATATCCTCTCCTGCTGCAGCAGACCCCTTGGCGACGTGGTGGTGGAATATTGATCGGATCTCGCCCCGCCGGCTCGCTTCGGCGGCGGTGCTCCGTCTTCCCCTCGGGATCCTGTCTCGCGCAATGACGGCGGTGTCGTTTCCAGAATACGTCGCGCGCCCCTTTCTCTTACCGTATCGAAGCCAACCACCAGGGTGATGTCATGAACAACAACAGCCTTACAACGACCGATCCGCAGATCGCCGCCGCCATCGCCGACGAGGTGGCCCGCCAGGAAGCCCACATCGAGCTGATCGCCTCGGAGAACTACGCCAGCCCCCAGGTCATGGAGGCCCAGGGAACGCAGCTGACCAACAAGTACGCCGAAGGCTACCCCGGCAAGCGCTACTATGGAGGCTGCGAGCACGTCGACGTGGTCGAACAGCTGGCCATGGACCGCGCCTGTGCCCTGTTCGGCGCCGACTACGCCAACGTCCAGCCCCACTCCGGTGCCCAGGCCAATGCCGCGGCCTTCATGGCGCTGGTCAAACCGGGTGACACCATCCTCGGCATGAGTCTGGCCCACGGTGGCCACCTGACCCACGGGGCGGCGCCCAACTTCTCCGGCAAGTACTACCGCGCGGTCCAGTACGGGCTGAACCCCGATACCGGCGAGATCGATTACGCCGAGGTCGAGCGGCTGGCTCACGAGCACCAACCCAAGCTGATCATCGCCGGTTTCTCGGCCTACTCCCGCATCATCAACTGGCGTCGCTTCCGTGATATCGCCGATGCCGTTGGCGCCTGGCTGCTGGTGGACATGGCCCATGTCGCCGGTCTGGTCGCCGCCGGCCACTATCCGAGCCCGATTCCCCATGCCCATGTGGTCACCACCACCACCCACAAGACCCTGCGCGGTCCCCGAGGCGGCCTGATCCTCTCCGCTCTTGGTGATGCGGACCTCTACAAGAAACTCAACGGCGCGGTCTTCCCGGGCCAGCAGGGTGGCCCGCTGATGCACGTCATCGCCGCCAAGGCGGTGGCGTTTCGCGAGGCCATGGACCAGGACTTCGTGCGCTATCAACAGCGGGTGATCGACAACGCTCGAGCCATGGCGGGAGTGTTCATCGAGCGCGGCTATGACGTGGTCTCCGGCGGCACCGATGACCATCTCTTCCTGGTGTCGCTGATCCGGCAGGGAGTGACGGGCAAGGACGCCGACGCTGCGCTGGGACGGGCTCACATCACCGTGAACAAGAATGCCGTGCCCAACGATCCGCAGAGTCCCTTCGTGACCTCGGGGCTGCGCATCGGCACTCCGGCGGTGACCACCCGCGGCTTCGATGACGCGGACTGCACCGAACTGGCGGGCTGGATCTGCGACATCCTTGACGCCCTGGCAGCCGGCCGCGACAGCGCCGCCGTGGAAGCCGACGTCAAGGCCAAGGTCGCCGAAGTGTGCGCCCGCCATCCGGTCTACGGGTCGGTCACCGCCATCGCCGAGACTGCCGTCGAAACCACCGCTTGAACCGGCCGCCGGGCCCGACCCGGCGAGGCCAAGCTGAGGAGACCCCTATGCAACGTTATTCAGGCTTCGGGCTGGTCAAGCACGCGCTGAGCCATCATGAAAACTGGCAGCGCCAGTGGCGCAACCCTACGCCCAGGAAACAGTACGACGTGATCATCGTCGGGGGTGGGGGCCATGGCCTGGCCACCGCCTACTATCTGGCCAAGGAGTTCGGCGTCAAGAACGTGGCGGTGATCGAGAAGGGTTGGCTGGGCGGCGGTAACACGGCGCGTAATACGACCATCGTGCGTTCCAACTATCTATGGGACGAGGCCGCCGCCCTTTACGAGCACTCCATGACGCTGTGGGAGGGCCTCTCCCAGGATCTCAACTACAACGTCATGTTCTCCCAGCGCGGCGTGCTGAATCTGGGTCATACCCTGCAGGACATGCGGGATATCCAGCGCCGGGTCAACGCCAACCGCCTCAATGGGATCGATGGGGAGGTCCTGGATGCCAAGGGCGTTCAGGCCCTGGTGCCGATCATGGACTGCTCGAAGCACGCTCGCTATCCGGTGCTGGGAGCTTCCTGGCAGCCGCGAGCCGGGGTGGCCCGTCATGACGCCGTGGCCTGGGGGTTCGCCCGAGCGGCCGATGCCCAGGGCGTGGATATCCTCCAGCAGACCGAGGTGACCGGCTTCAAGATACGCGACGGCCAGATCTACGGGGTGCACACCAACCGGGGTGACATCGAGGCTAAGACCGTGGGCTGCGTGACGGCGGGCAACTCCGGCGTGATGGCCGGGATGGCCGGCATCAAGCTGCCGCTGGAGTCCCATCCGCTGCAGGCGCTGGTGTCGGAGCCGCTCAAGCCGGTGCTCGACACCGTGGTGATGTCCAACCACGTGCACGGCTATATCAGCCAGTCGGACAAGGGCGACCTGGTCATCGGCGCCGGCATCGACGGCTACAACGGCTATGGTCAGCGCGGTAGCTACCCCACCGTGGAACACACCCTGCAGGCGATCGTCGAGATGTTCCCGATCTTCTCCCGGGTGCGCATGAACCGCCAGTGGGGCGGCATCGTCGACACCTGCCCGGATGCCTGCCCGATTCTTTCCAAGACCCGGGTGAAGGGACTGTATTTCAACTGCGGCTGGGGGACCGGCGGCTTCAAGGCCACCCCGGGGTCGGGGCATGTCTTCGCCGCCAGTCTTGCCAGGGGCGAGATGCACTCTATCGCCGCGCCGTTCTCCATCGACCGCTTCCATTCCGGGGCGCTCGTCGATGAGCACGGTGCCGCCGGCGTGGCCCACTAAGGAGATTTCGCCATGTTCCATATCCACTGTCCCTATTGCGGCGAGCTCCGGGAAGAGCAGGAATTCCACCCCAAGGGCCAGGCCCATATCGCCCGTCCGGCGGACCCCGCGTCCTGCTCCGATGAGGAGTGGGGTGACTACCTGTTCTTCCGGGACAACCCGCGTGGCATCCATCACGAGCTGTGGGTGCACGCCGCGGGGTGTCGCAAGTTCTTCAATATCACGCGCCACACAGTGAGTTACGAGATCCTCGAGACCTACAAGATGGGCGAGCAGCCGTCGTTCACCGCGGAACACCCCCGGGGCAACAGCACCGAGGCGGCGTCGCGCCAGGCACAGGTCGCGCAACAGGCAGGAGTCCACGTATGAGCCAACCCAATCGCCTCGGCCAGGGCGGGCGCATCGACCGCGCCCACACGCTGGACTTCACCTTCAACGGCAAGCGCTTCCAGGGGCATGCCGGCGATACCCTGGCCTCTGCGCTGCTGGCCAACGGCGTGGATATCGTCAATCGCAGCTTCAAGTATTCCCGGCCGCGGGGCATCGTGGCGGCGGGTGCCGAGGAACCCAATGCCGTGGTTCAGCTCGGCAGCACCGAGGCCGGTCAGGTGCCCAACGTGCGGGCGACTCAGCAGGCGCTGTTCGATGGCCTGGAGGCGCGCAGCACCAACGGCTGGCCGAACGTGCAGCGCGACATGATGAGTCTGGTCGGCAAGCTGGGCGGCAAGTTCATGCCGCCCGGGTTCTACTACAAGACCTTCATGGCGCCGGCCTCAATGTGGATGACCTACGAGAAGTTCATCCGCAAGGGGGCGGGCATGGGGCGCAGCCCAGCCGAGAACGATCCGGACATCTACGACCACCTGCATCAGCACTGCGACGTGCTGGTGGTCGGGGCCGGCCCCGCGGGACTCGCCGCCGCGCTGGCCGCGGCGAGCGGCGGCGCCCGGGTGATCCTCGTCGACGAGCAGGAAGAGATGGGTGGCTCGCTGCTGGACACCCGTGAGACTCTTGATGGCAAGCCGGCACACCAGTGGGTTGCCGAGGCACAGCAAGAACTGGCCGGTATGGATAACGTGGTGCTGCTGCCGCGTACCACCGCCAACGGCTATCACGATCACAATTTCGTGACGCTTCATGAGCGTCGGACCGAGCATCTCGGTGAGACGGCGCCCCTGCTGGACGGTCGCCGACAGGTGCGCTCGCGCATGCATCGCGTGCGGGCTGGCCGAGTGGTGCTGGCCACCGGGACCCATGAGCGGCCGCTGGTCTTCGCCAACAATGACGTGCCGGGCAACCTGGTAGCCGGCGCCGTGTCGACCTACATTCGCCGCTACGGGGTGGTTCCCGGTCGGCGGCTGGTGCTCTCCACCAGCAACGATCACGCCTACCGTGCCGCTCTGGACTGGCATGAACTTGGAAAAGCGTCCGGCCGTGAGGTGGTGGCCATCGTCGACGCCCGTGCCAATCCCGACGGCGAGCTGGTCGAGCAGGCCCGCGCCCAGGGGATCCGCATCATCACCGGCAGCGCGGTGATCGAGGCCAGGGGCGACACGCGTGTCAGCGGCGCCCGGGTGTCGAAGGTCGACCTGGAAGGTTTTCGCGTCGTCGGCGAGGTCGAGACCCTGGCGTGTGACACCATCGCCAGCTCCGGCGGCTACAGCCCGGTCATTCATCTGGCGTCTCACACCGGCGCACGTCCCACCTGGCGTGACGATCTGCTGGCCTTCGTTCCCTCTCTGGTAAAGGGCGTCAGTGCTGCCGGGGGTGCCCAGGGCATCACCGCCACCGCCGAGGTCCTGGCAGACGGCGTGGCAGCGGGCCGTCAGGCGGCCAGCGATGCCGGCTTCGAGGCGGCGTCGGTGTGCCTGCCTCAGGTCGCCGCGCGTCGCGACGGTGCGGCCTGCGCCCTCTATCAGGTGCCCCACGAGAAAGCGGCGCTGCGGGCGCCCAAGCAGTTCGTCGACCTGCAGAACGACGTCACCGCCGCGGGCATCGAGCTGGCGACCCGCGAGGGCTTCGAGTCCATCGAGCACGTGAAGCGCTATACGGCCATGGGCTTCGGCACCGACCAGGGCAAGCTCGGCAACATCAACGGCATGGCCGTCGCCGCCCGCTGTCTGGGCAAGTCGATTCCCGAGGTGGGCACTACGGTGTTCCGTCCCAACTACACCCCGGTGACCTTCGGCGCCATCGTCGGCCGGCACTGTCGGGAACTCTTCGATCCCGAGCGCTACACCCCCATGCACCAGTGGCACGTGGAGCAGGGGGCCGAGTTCGAGGACGTGGGCCAGTGGAAGCGCCCCTGGTACTTTCCACAAGTACGGCCCGACGCCGCCAACGGCGAACGCGAGAGCATGGCGGAGGCGGTGGCGCGGGAATGCCTCGCCGTGCGCGAGGCAGTGGGGATCCTCGATGCTTCGACGCTGGGCAAGATCGATATCCAGGGCCCCGATGCCCGTGAATTCCTGGGGCGCGTCTATACCAACAAGTGGGCCAAGCTGGCGCCCGGCCGCGTGCGCTATGGTTTGATGTGCAGGGATGACGGCATGGTGTTCGATGACGGCACCACCAGCTGCCTGGGGGAGAACCATTTCCTGATGACCACCACCACCGGCGGCGCGGCCGGCGTGCTGGAGTGGCTGGAGCTGTGGCACCAGACCGAGTGGCCGGAGCTGCAGGTCTATTTCACCTCGGTGACCGACCACTGGGCGACCATGACCATCACCGGGCCCGAGGCGCGCAAGCTGCTGGCCGAGCTGACCGACATCGATCTGGACCGTGAGGCGTTCACGTTCATGGACTGGCGCGAGGGTCGCGTGGCCGATGTCCCCGCCCGGGTGTTCCGCATCTCCTTCACCGGCGAGCTCGCCTATGAAATCAATGTCCAGGCCAACTACGCCCAGCACGTCTGGGACGCGCTGTTCGTCCACGGTGAGAAATACGGTCTGACGCCCTATGGTACGGAAACAATGCACGTCCTGAGGGCGGAAAAGGGCTTCATCATCGCCGGTCAGGAGACCGACGGTTCGGTGACACCGGAAGACCTCGGCATGCAGTGGTGCGTGGGATACGACAAGCCGTTCTCCTGGATTGGCCAGCGAGCGTTGACGCGTCCGGACACGTCGCGCACCGACCGCAAGCAGCTGGTGGGCCTCAGGCCCAGAGACCCCAAGGTGGTGCTGGAGGAGGGCGCGCAGATCGTTCTCGATCCGAACCATGCGATTCCCATGCCGATGGTGGGGCACGTGACCTCGAGCTACTACAGCCCGACCCTGGGATCGGGCTTTGCCCTGGCGGTGGTCAAGGGCGGACAGCATAAGATGGGCGAGACCGTCTATCTGCCCATGGCCGACGGCCAGACCCACGAGGCCGACATCGTCAGCCCGGTCTTCATCGATCCCAAGGGGGAGCGTCAGAATGTCTAACGTCGCCATCTTCGATACTCGCTCCGAGGCCAGGATCCCTCTGGCGTCACCGCTGGCCTACGCCTACCGCCGTTCGGGAGCGCCGGCTCCCACTGCCAGGAGTCGAGTGACGCTGCGCGAGCGTCCGTTTCTCGGCCACCTGATCCTGCGCGGCGGCGCCATCGTCCTCGATGAGGCGGTCCGCGAGGTACTCGGCGTCTCGCTGCCCGGTGAGCCCCTGGGCCTGGTCCATGACGCCGAGGGAGAGCGTTCCCTTCAATGGCTCTCTCCCGACGAGTGGCTGGTGATCGTGCCCGGTGGCGAGGAGTTCGCGCTGGAGAACCGGCTGCGTGAGGCACTGGCCGGTGCCCACTTCGCCATCAGCAACGTCAGCGGCGGCCAGACACTGGTCGAGCTGGAAGGCGAGGCCGCCCGGGAGCTGTTGATGAAGTCGGTCATCTACGATGTTCATCCCGGCCACTTTCCGGTCGGCAAGGGCGTCACCACGGTATTTGCCAAGACAACGGTGATCCTGCGCCGGCCCAGCGAGGCACGCTGGGAGCTTGTGGTACGCCGCAGCTTCGCCGATTACACCTATCGCTGGCTGCTTGATGCCGGCGAGGAGTTCGGTATCGGCGTTGCACGCTGACCCCGGCCTTTCCCTCAATTGTTTCCAGGCCGGGGCTCGCCCCGGCCTGCTTCGTCAGGAGACAACCCATGAGCCCCATGAGTCGTAGCGCCGATATGAGCGCCGATATGAGCGCCGATACCTGGATTCTCACGGCCCAGTGCCCCAGCCGGTTGGGCACCGTGGACGTGGTGACCCGCTTCCTGAAGGAGAGCGGCTGCTACATCACCGAACAGCAGTCCTTCGACGACCGTCTCGTCGACCGCTTCTTCATCCGCACCGAGTTCATTCCCCAGGATGCCGATTTCGATGCCGAGGCCTTTCAGGCGGCTTTCGCGGATCGGGCCGGCGAGTTCGAGATGGTCTTCGAGCTCACCTCGCCGGGCGCCCGCATTCCGGTGGTGATCATGGTCTCAAAGGCGGATCACTGCTTGAATGACCTGCTGTACCGCTACCGGACCGGCCAGCTGTCGATCGAGATTCGTGCCGTGGTATCGAACCATCCCGATCTGGAGGGACTGGCGACCTGGCACGGGCTGCCCTACCACCATTTCCCGATCACACCCGAGACCAAGCCCGAGCAGGAGACGCAGGTGGCTCGGGTGATCGAGGAGACCGGTGCCGAGCTGGTGATCCTGGCCCGTTACATGCAGGTGCTCTCAAGCGACATGTGCGAGAAGCTCAGCGGTCGTGCCATCAATATTCATCACTCGCTGCTGCCGGGCTTCAAGGGCGCGAAACCCTACCACCAGGCCTACGAGAAGGGCGTGAAGCTGGTCGGCGCGACGGCCCACTACATCAACGACGATCTGGACGAGGGGCCGATCATCACCCAGGCGGTCGAGGCGGTCAGCCATGCCGATTATCCGGAGGACCTGGTGGCCAAGGGGCGGGATATCGAGTGTCTGGCACTGGCGAAGGCCGTGGCTCTTCACGTTGAACGACGCGTCTTCCTGCATGCAAGACGCACCGTGATCTTCGAGCGATAGCCAACGTCGAGCGCTAGCCAAAACAACGACAATTATTCTGGCAGGGGAAATAAGCATGCCAATCAGCGTCTTCGATCTGTTCAAGGTCGGTATCGGGCCGTCGAGCTCCCACACCGTGGGGCCCATGCGGGCCGCCTTCGATTTCGTCGCCGAGCTCAAGGAGCGTGGTCTGCTCGAGCGCGTGGTGCGCCTCGAGGTCCAGCTGTTCGGTTCGCTCTCCGCCACCGGTATCGGCCACGGCACCGACCGGGCGGTGATCATGGGGTTGATGGGGGAGAGGCCGGACCGCATCGACCCCGTGATCATCGGCCCGGCCATCGAGGTGCTGCGCGAGAGCACCACCCTGCGTCTCGATAACCATCACCGCGTACCCTTTCTGTGGGAGCGCGACATGCAGCTTTTCACCGAGTGCCTGCCTCACCACCCCAATGCCATGCGCCTGATCGCTCATGCCCCCGGCGGCAATTGCTACCAGAACACCTATTATTCAGTGGGCGGTGGCTTCGTGGTGTCTCAGGCCCAGGCCGAACGGGGCGAGCTCGACGCTGATACGACGACACTGCCCTACGACTTCCACACCGCGGCTGAACTGATGCGCATGTGCCGGGAAAACAACCTGCGTATCAGCGAGTTGATGCTGGCAAACGAGAGGGTGTGGCGCAGCGAGGCAGAGATTCGCGACGGCCTGCTGACGATCTGGGCGGCCATGCAGGAGTGCGTCAAGAAGGGAAAGGAAGCCGAGGGGGTGCTCCCCGGCGGACTCAACGTCAAGCGTCGTGCCAAGGTGTTGTACCAGCACATGCTGGCCAGTGAGGATAACCATTCCCTGATCGCCTCGACCATGTCGGCCATGGACTGGGTCAACCTCTATGCCCTGGCAATCAACGAAGAGAACGCCGCCGGTGGGCGCATGGTTACCGCGCCCACCAACGGGGCGGCGGGCATCATCCCCGCGGTGCTGCACTACTATATGCAGTTCCAGCCGGGGGCGAGCGAGCGTGACGTGGTGGACTTTCTGCTGGTGGCCGGCGCCGTTGGCATCCTTTGCAAGAAGAACGCCTCGATCTCCGGTGCGGAGGTGGGCTGCCAGGGCGAGGTGGGCTCGGCCTGCGCCATGGCCGCCGCGGGCCTCACCGAGGTGATGGGGGGCAGCGTCGGCCAGGTGGAAAATGCCGCCGAGATCGGTCTGGAGCACAACCTCGGCCTGACCTGTGACCCGGTGGGGGGCCTGGTGCAGGTGCCCTGCATCGAGCGCAACGCCATCGCCTCGGTGAAGGCGATCAACGCCGCCCAGATGGCGCTGCGCGGCGACGGCGAGCACTTCATCTCCCTGGACAAGGTGATCCGCACCATGCGTGATACCGGCCGCGACATGCAGGCGAAGTACAAGGAAACCTCGATGGGCGGGCTCGCCGTCAACGCCATCGAGTGTTGAGAGAGGGCAGCGCTGAAAGCGTTGACCTCCGGCGCCTTCCTTTCTCGTCTACGTTATGGGAGAAACATGCTCAGGGCATGCGCCCATCGAACGCTTGAACGAGGAATAACAAGATGCTGAGGAAAACCCTTCTGGCCAGCGCCGTGGCCGCCGCCATGGTGGCGAGTGCCGCCCACGCCGAGACGCTGCGCTGGACCCGTTCCGCCGACAGCCTGACCATGGACCCCCACTCCCAGAATGAGGGTCCGACCCACGCGGTCAACCACCAGATCTTCGACACGCTCATCTATCAGGACATGGACGTGGAATACCAGCCGGGCCTGGCCACCGAGTGGTTCGTCCACGGCGATGACCCCCACATCTGGGTGTTCAAGATCCGCGAGGGGGTCACCTTTCACGAAGGCCAGGCGCTGACCGCCGACGACGTGGTCTTCTCCCTCGATCGCGCCCGCCACGAGCACGCCGATATGCGCGGCCTGCTCACCTCCATCAAGGAGGTGCGCGCCGAGGACGACACCACGGTGCATGTGGAGACCCACGAACCCAACCCGCTGCTCCCCAACAACCTCACCAACCTGTTCATCATGAGCCGCGAATGGGCCGAGGAACACGGCGTCGAGGAGCCTCAGAACTACGCCGCCGGAGAGGAGACCCATGCGGTGCGCAACGCCAACGGGACCGGCCCCTTCCGGGTCGTGAGCCGCGAGCCGGACGTGCGTACCGTCTTCGAGCGTAACGACGACTACTGGGGTATCGATCACTACCCCATGGAGATCACCGCGCTGATCTTCACCCCCATCGAGTCGGCCGCCACTCGGGTAGCGGCGCTGCTCTCCGGTGAGGTGGACCTGCTCCAGGAGACCCCGGTACAGGACATCGAGCGTCTGGCCAATGCCCCGGGCCTCAAGAATGAGCAGGGTGCCGAGAACCGGACCATCTTCCTGGGCGTGGATCTGGCCTCCGCGGAGCTGCGCAGCGCGGATACCGACGACAACCCCTTCGCCGACCGTCGCGTGCGTGAGGCGATCGACCTGGCGGTAGACCAAGGCACGATCCGTACCGCGGTAATGCGTGGCAATGCCCAGCCCGCCGGCATGATCGCGCCGCCCTTCGTCAACGGCTACTCTGCGGAGCTTGACCAGGTAATCCCCTCGGATCTGGTGCGTGCCAACGAGCTGATGGCCGAAGCCGGCTACGGCGATGGCTTCCGCGTCAGCCTCCAGTGCCCCAACGACCGTTACGTCAATGACGAGCAGATCTGTCAGGCGGTGGTCAGCATGTTGTCGCGCATCGGCATCACCGTGGACCTGATAGCCCAGACCCGCTCGCTGCACTTCGCCGAACTGGCCCGCGGGGAGTACGACTTCTACATGCTCGGCTGGGGCGTGCCGACCATGGACTCCGAGTATGTCTTCAATTACCTCTACCACACCAAGGAGGGCGATCGCGGCAGCTGGAATTTCACCGGCTACTCCGATGAGCGGGTGGACGAGCTGACCGTGGCCATGGGCCAGGAGACCGATGAAGAGACGCGCAACGAGATGATCAGCGAGGCCTGGCAGATCGTCCATGACGAGATCGTCTACATCCCGATCCATCACCAGATGCTTACCTGGTCGATGCGCGACGATATCGATTTCAAGGTGCAGAGCGAGAATACACCGCACTTCAAGTACCTGAAGTTCAACGACTGACTCGTTGGTAACGCATCAGCCCCCCGGCCGCCACAAGCGCCCGGGGGGCATAACGCGATGGATACCCCATGCTCGCTTTCCTGATCCAGCGCGTGCTTCAGGCCATCTTCGTGATGTTCGTGGTCGCGCTCATCTCTTTCTCGCTGTTCCACTACGTCGGCGACCCGGTGCTCAACATGCTCGGCCAGGAGGCCACCGAGGCCGACCGGGCTGCGCTGCGCGCCCAGCTCGGGCTCGACCAGCCGGTGGTGGTGCAGTTCTGGCAGTTCGTCATCAATGCCGCCCAGTTCGAGTTCGGCATCTCCTACCGTTCGGCACGGTCGGTCAGTGACCTGATCCTCGAGCGTCTGCCGGCCACCCTGGAGCTCGCCATCATCTCGGCGATCTTCGCCGTGGTCATGGGCATCGTGCTCGGCATCTATACCGCCATCCAGCGCGGCAGCTGGCTATCGAAGTTCATCATGACTGCCTCGCTGATCGGCGTCTCGCTGCCCACCTTCCTGATCGGCATCCTGCTGATCTACCTCTTCGCCGTGGAGCTGGGCTGGCTGCCCGCCTTCGGCCGAGGCCAGGTGGTCGATCTGGGCTGGTGGAATACCGGCCTGCTCACCGCCAGCGGTCTGCGCTCGCTGATCCTGCCGGCCATTACCCTCGGCCTCTTCCAGCTGACGCTGATCATGCGCCTGGTGCGCGCCGAGATGCTCGAGGTGCTGCGCACCGATTACATCAAATTCGCCCGGGCCCGGGGACTGTCGAAGCGGGTGGTCAACCTCCGCCACGCGCTGAAGAACACCCTGATCCCGGTGATCACCATCATCGGTCTGCAGCTCGGCACCATCATCGCCTTCGCCATCATCACCGAGACGGTGTTCCAGTGGCCCGGCGTGGGGGCGCTGTTCATCACGGCGGTTCGCTTCGTCGACGTCCCGGTGATGGCCGCCTACCTGATGATGATTGCCCTGGTGTTCGTGGTCATCAACCTGGTGGTGGACCTGCTCTACTATGCCGTGGACCCGCGCCTGCGCGTGCAGGGAGGTGGCAAATGAACCAGGACGTGAAGACCACCGACACAGTGCCGGTCGCGCCGCCTCCGCCGAGTCGGTTACGCACCTTCCTGGCGAGCGATATCGTCTACTCCTGGCAGCGCCAGCCGGTGGTGATCATCGCCACCCTGGTGACCCTGACGATGTTCGCCGGTGCCCTGTTCGCGCCCTGGATCGCGCCGCAGAACCCCTTCGACCCGCGCCAGCTGGAGCTGATCGACGCCTTCACGCCGCCGCTCACCACCTCGGACTTCACCGGCAACTTCTACCTGCTGGGCAGCGACAGTCAGGGCCGCGACGTCTTCTCGGCGATTCTCTACGGCTCGCGCATCTCGCTGCTGGTGGGCTTTGCCGCAGTGCTCTTCGCCCTGGCGCTGGGCACCGCCCTGGGGCTGATGGCCGGCTTCCGCGGCGGCTGGCGCGACGCCCTGATCATGCGCATCGCCGACGTCCAGCTCACCTTCCCGTCGATCCTGATGGCGCTGCTGATCTTCGGCGTGATCCGCGGCTTCCTGCCGCGCTCCATGCACGCCGAGGTGGCGATCATCGTGCTGATCGTGGCCATCGGCCTCTCCGACTGGGTGCAGTACGCCCGGGCGGTGCGCGGGGCGACCATGGTGGAGAAGGGCAAGGAGTACGTGCAGGCGGCCCGGGTGATCGGCCTGCCGGATCACCGCATCCTCTTCCAGCATATCCTGCCCAACGTGATGCGCCCGGTACTGGTGATCGGCACCATCGGCCTGGCGCTGGCGATCATCGCCGAGGCCACGCTCTCCTTCCTGGGGGTGGGCATGCCCGCCACCCAGCCGAGCCTGGGGACCCTGATCCGGGTCGGCCAGGACTACATGTTCTCGGGAGAGTGGTGGATCCTGCTCTTCCCCGGGGTGGCGCTGCTGCTGCTGGCGCTCTCCGTCAACCTGCTGGGAGACTGGTTGCGTGATGTCCTCAACCCCAAGCTCAGGTGAGCACAACGCCGCGGCGGTCGCTGGCCATGAGCCGGGTGCCGCGGGGCAGAAACCGGTGCTCAGCGTGCGCCAACTGCGGGTGGAATTCCCCACCCGCCACGCCACCCTGGTGGCACTGGACGACATCTCCTTCGATATCGCCCCGGGGGAGGTGCTCGGCGTGGTGGGGGAGTCCGGCGCCGGCAAGTCGATGATCGGCAACGCCGTCATTCAGCTGCTGGAGCCACCCGGCCACATCGCCGGCGGCGAGGTCCATCTCTCGGGGCGACGCATCGACGACCTGGCCGAGGAGGACTTCGTGCCTCTGCGCGGGCGGCATATCGGGATGATCTTCCAGGACCCACTCACCAGTCTCAATCCGCTCTTCTCCATCGGCGACCAACTGATCGAGACCCTGCGCACCCATCTGCCGATCGGCGAGAAGCAGGCCCGGGAGCGGGCCCTGGCGCTGCTCACCGAGGTGGGCATTCCGGCCCCGGAGACGCGCCTGGACAGCTACCCGCATCAGTTCTCCGGCGGCATGCGCCAGCGGGTAGTGATCGCCCTGGCCCTGGCCGCGGAGCCCGAGCTGATCATCGCCGACGAGCCCACCACGGCGCTGGATGTCTCGGTGCAGGCCCAGATCCTTGCCCTGCTCAAGCGGGTCTGCGCCGAGCGCGGCGCCGCGGTGATGCTGGTGACCCACGATATGGGAGTGATCGCCGAGACCGCCGACCGGGTCGCGGTGATGTATGCCGGGCGGCTGATCGAGATCGGCCCGGTGAACGAGGTGATCCGCCATCCGCAGCATCCCTATACCGTGGGGCTGATGGCTTCCATTCCGGGGCTGGCCAAGCGCCGCGAGCGGCTCTATCAGATCGAGGGCGCCATGCCTCGCCTGGCGGCGATCCCCACGGGCTGCGCCTTCAACCCGCGCTGCCCCCATGCCGCCGAGCGCTGCCGCACCGAGCGGCCCGAGCTGCTGCCGGTCGGCGGCAGCCGGGCCGCCTGCTGGCTGCATGACCCCGAGAACCCGCTGCCGCGCCGCGACACACTGGATACACGACAGGGCGAGCCAGCTCTGGATAGCCCCGGGGAGACAGCCCGATGAGCCGGATTCAACCTATTCAGACCGGGTCTCGCCAGACCGGGCCGTCCCCGACTGCCGAGAGCGGTGAGGTGCTGCTGGAGGCCACCGACCTGGCGCGCCACTTCGATGTCTCCAGGCCCTGGCTCAATCGCGTGCTGGAGCGTGCCGAGAAGCTGACCCTCAAGGCGGTGGACGGGGTGAGCTTCACCATCCGCCGCGGCGAGACCGTTGCCCTGGTGGGCGAGTCCGGCTGCGGCAAGTCCACCGTGGCGCGGCTGATCGTCGGGCTCTACGGCCTGACCCGCGGCCGTCTCATCTTCGATGGCCAGGACATCAGCGACCTGGCCAGGCGCAGCGGACGCCAGTCAGCGGCGATCCGCCAGCGCTTCCAGATGATCTTCCAGGACCCCTACGCCAGCCTCAATCCGCTGTGGCGGGTGGGCACCATCATCGGTGAGCCGCTGCGCTTCTTCCGTCCCGAGATGAGCGGGGCGGACCGCCGCCGCCGGGTGGGCGAGCTGCTCGAACAGGTGGGCATGTCCCCGGCGGATGCGCTGCGCTACCCCCACGAGTTCTCCGGCGGCCAGCGCCAGCGCATCTCCATCGCCCGGGCGCTGGCCAACGAGCCGGAGTTCATGGTCTGCGACGAGCCCACCTCGGCCCTGGACGTCTCGGTGCAGGCGCAGATCCTGAACCTGATGAAGGACCTGCAGCAGCAGTACGGCCTGACCTACCTCTTCATCAGCCACGACATGGCGGTGGTCAAGCACATGGCCGATCGCATCGCGGTGATGTACCTGGGCCGCATCGCCGAGATCGCCCCCGCCGACCAGCTGTTCGCCACGCCCCACCATCCCTACTCGCGGATGCTGCTGGCGGCGGTACCTTCGCTGGAGGGCGAGGGCCGCGAGCGCACGATGATCGAGGGCGAGGTGCCCAACCCGGTGCACCCGCCCTCGGGCTGTGCCTTCCATCCGCGCTGCCCCTACGCCGAGGCGCGCTGCAGGGCCGAGGTTCCATTGATGATCGCGCGCAGCGACGGCAGCGAGGTGGCCTGCCACGCGGTGGAGGAGGGGCGCATCGGTTCGTGAGGGGTGATACATGATGGCGCTGCTGGAGGCGCTCTCGCCGCTCTCGGGGGGCGTCAATGGCGCGCTCGTGCTGGTCTCGGCGTTCACCTCGGCGGTGACCGCCGCGGTGGGCGTGGGCGGCGGGCTGCTGATGATCATGGCGCTGGCCCAGGTGATGCCGGCGGCGGCGCTGATTCCGGTGCATGGCATGGTGCAGTTCGGCTCCAATGCCGGACGCACCGTGCTGATCTGGCGGCATGTGGACCGGACCCTGCTGGCGGCCTTTCTGCCCGGGGTGGTGCTGGGCGCCCTGGCCGCGGCCTGGCTGCTGGTGCGGCTGCCCGCCGGAGTGCTGGAGCTATGCATCGCCGCCTTCGTGTTCTACAGCTGCTGGGGACCGGGTCTGCCGAAGCGCGCCCTGGGGCGTGCCGGCACCCTGCTGGCGGGAGCGGTGACCACGCTGCTCTCCAGCCTGGTGGGGGCCAGCGGCCCCATGGTGGCGGCCTTCATCAAGCAGGGGGCCGAGGGGCGCCTGGGCAAGGTGGCGACCTTTTCCGCCTGCATGAGCGCCCAGCACCTCACCAAGGCCTTCGTGTTCGGGGTGGCCGGCTTCGTGTTCCGTGACTGGCTGGCCCTGATGCTGGCCATGGTGGCCTCGGGGTTTCTCGGTACCTGGCTGGGCCTTCGTCTGCTGCATCGGCTCTCGGAGCACCGTTTCGACACCCTGTTCAAGTGGGCGCTGACCCTGCTGGCGCTGCGCCTGACCTGGCTGGGACTGGAGCGCCTGCTGGGCCAGGGCGGCTAGCCGCAACCCCCCCAGGCGCCTCGCTTCCGACACGGCGGGAGCCATGAAAAATGTGAAAGCGCATAAAAATCGCCGCTTTTCATGCCCTGGCGCCCTGTACAGCAGGGATTTCCTGTTCATAATGCTTAGTGGGGCAGTGCCGACCATGCGGCACGCAGGGAAGACAGAGGGAACGCAGATGGTGACCGCAACCATAATCAGAATCCGGCGCCACGGCATCGGCGTGATTGCGCTGCTGGCATGCCTGGCCATCGTCATGGCCAACCCGGCCCAGGCCAACCCGCGCTATGCCGCCATCGTGGTCGACATTGAAAGCGGCGAGGTGCTGCACGCCGCGAATGCCGATGAGACCCGCTACCCGGCGTCGCTGACCAAGATGATGACGCTCTACATGCTCTTCGAGCAGCTCGAAAGGGGGGAGCTGCGTCTCGATTCGCCGCTGCAGGTCTCCTCCTACGCGGCGTCCCGTCAGGCGTCAAAGCTCTACGTGAAGGCCGGTTCGACCCTGCCCGTGGAGACCGCCATCCAGGCGCTGGTGATCCGCTCCGCCAACGATGTGGCGGTCGTGGTGGCCGAGGCCCTGGGCGGCAGCGAGGCCAACTTCGGCCGCATGATGACCGACAAGGCGCGCCAGCTGGGCATGCCCCGCACCACTTTCCGTAATCCCCACGGTCTGCCCGATGCCGGTCAGACCACTACCGCCCGGGACATGGCGACCCTGTCGATTCGGCTGATGCAGGACTTTCCCCAGTACTATCACTACTTTTCCCAGACGCGATTCACCTGGAACGGCAACACCATCACCGGTCACAACCGCCTGCTCGGCAGCTATCCCGGGGCGGACGGGATGAAGACCGGCTTCATCCGCGCCTCTGGCTTCAACGTAGCCACCTCGGCGGTGCGCGACGGCCGTCGCCTGGTCTCGGTGGTGATGGGTGGCTTCACCGCGGCCTCGCGCGATACCCACATGGCCGATCTGCTCGACCGCGGCTTCGTGCGCGCCTCGCTCTATGGTCGCGGCGACTGGGTCGCCCAGGCGGACTTCTCCGGCGATCGCATGGGCATCGAAAGAACGCCGGCAGCGGTGACGCCGGCACCGGTCGCGCCGGCCAGGGCCCCGGAGATCCAGTTGGCCAGCCTCCAGGCCCCGGAGCCGCTGCCCTCGGCCAGAGCCTCGATGCCGGATACCGCCCAGGGGTCCGCCAATGACCCGATCCGCGAGCTGATGACCCGCGCCGAGCCGGCCGCCACCCAGCGCAGCGAGACCCTTCATCGCCTCGAGCCGGTGGGTTCGAGCGCCAGCTGGGGCGTGCAGGTCGGTGCCTTCTCCAATGCCGATAACGCGCGCCTGCATGCCAGCGATGCTGCCGGCCGGCTCAACCAGGACCTCTTCAATGCCCGGGTGGATATCGATGAGGTAACCGGCTCCCAGACCGTCTTCCGTGCCCGGCTGGTCAACCTCGACGAAAACCAGGCCTACCGCGCCTGCCGCAGCCTGGCCAGCGAGGGCATGGACTGCATGGTGGTCAATTTCTAGCCTTGCCGTTCACGCGCTAACCTTCTAGCCTGTCTGTCACCTCCACCCCGCCGGCCTCTGGTCGGCGGGGTGGAGTTTTTGGGTCAGGGTCAGGGTCGACACGGAGGGGATATGTCACCGTCGTTCAAGGGAATCGGGTTCATGTGCCTGGGTGTGCTCTGCCTGGCCATCGGCGATGCCATCGCCAAGTGGCTGGGGGAGGTGCATTCACCGCTTCAGATCATCTTCTTCCGCACCCTGGTCTCGCTGCCGATGATCGCGCTGCTGGCCTACTTCGGCGGAGGCCTGCGCAAGCTGCGGACTCGCCGCCCCCGGGTGCACCTGCTGCGTGGGCTGATCTATACCGGCACCATGGTCTGCTTCGTGCTGGGCCTGACCCTGCTGCCCCTGGCCGAGGCCACCGCCATCGCCTTCGTGGCCCCGCTGTTTGTCACCCTGCTCTCGGTGCCGCTACTCGGCGAGCGTATCGAGAAGCCGGTGCTGATGGCGTCGCTGGTGGGTTTCGTGGGAGTGCTGATCGTGGTGCGGCCGGGCGGCGCGGCCTTCGATCTCGGTGCCCTGGCGCTGATCGGAGCGGCGGTATTCTATGCGCTGATGATGATCACCGCGCGTCGCTGGGGCGGCAGCGAGCATCTCTGGGCCATGGTCTTCTACATGACCCTGGTGCCTTTCGTGATCACCGGTCTGGCGCTGCCCTGGGTGTGGCAGACGCCCCACCCCTGGCACTGGCTGGCCTTCGCGGGATCGGGGCTTTTCGGGGTAGGCGCCACCGCCTTCATTACCATGGCCTTTCGCCACGCGCCGGCGGCCATCGCCGCGCCGTTCGACTACACCGCCATGCTCTGGGCGGTGCTGCTGGGTTGGTGGTTCTGGGGTGAAATGCCGGATATCTGGGTCTTCGTCGGCAGCGCGCTGATCATCGGCAGCGGCCTGTCGATCGCCTACCGGGAAGGTCGCACCACCCTCAAGCGTCGTCCGACCTCATGACGTTGGGCGGTTGAAGCGCCAGCGCCGCCAGCGGCGGGCGATCAGCCCGTGGCGAGGTGCTGCCAGCAGAGCCAGAAGGAAGAATCCCGAGGCGACCAGCACGATGGCACCCCCCGAGGCCACGTCCAGCCTGACCGACAGCACCAGGCCGGCGACCGCGGACAGCACGCCAACGGCTACCGAGATCGCCAGCATGGTGCCGAAGCGATCGGTCAGCAGGTGAGCCGTGGCTCCCGGGGTAACCAGCATCGCCACCACCAGGATGATACCGACGGTTTCCAGGCTGGCCACGATGGTCAGGGTCAGCAGCATGATCAGGCCGTAGTGGATGGCGCTGACGTTGAAGCCCAGCGCCTGGGCCTGCTGGGGATCGAAGGTGTAGAGCAGCAGCGGCCGATAGGCCAGCCAGATCGTCAACACCGCCACCAGGCTGGCGAGCAGCGTCAGCACCAGTGCCGATGTCTGCACGCCCAGCACGTTGCCGAAGAGAATGTGCATCAGATGCGTGCTGGTGGTGATCTTGCTGATGATCACGATGCCCAGGGCGAAGGCGGCGGTAAACATCAGGCCCATGGCGGCATCCGACTTGATGCGGGTGTGACGTTCGATGGCGCCGATGCCAAGCGAGGTCAGGGCCCCTGTCACGAAGGCGCCGACGAAGAAGGGCCAGCCCAGCAGGTAAGCGATGGCCACTCCGGGCAGTACCGCATGGGAAATGGCATCTCCCAGCAGAGACCATCGCTTGAGCACCACGAAGCAGGAGAGTAGTCCACAGGTGGCACCTACCAGGACCGAGGTGAGCAGTGCGCGCTGCATGAAGCGGTAATCGAAGGGTGCGGCCAGGCTTTCGGGCAGCAGGCCCACCACCATCATCAGTCCCGCCGTCAGTGTTTCGATCAGGTTCGTGGCAAACGCTTCAAGCGGCAACGGATGTCTCCCCGGCAGGCGTGCGGGTGGCGCCGACGGCCAGCCTGGCGAGCATGCTGTCGCTTAGCATCGTCTCCGGCGCTCCCATGCCCACCACGGTCCGGTTGATCAGCAGTACCTGATCGGCATGTTGGCGGGCGCCGGGCAGGTCGTGCGTGACCATGATGATGGTGCGGCCGGCGCGCCGCTGGCGCTGTAGGGTGGCCATTATCAGCGCCTCACTGGGCGGGTCGATGCCTGCCAGGGGCTCATCAAGAAGCAGGATGCCCGCCCGCTGGGCCAGTGCGCGGGCCAGCATCACGCGCTTCTTCTGACCGCCCGACAGCTGGCCGATGGGGCGGGACGCCATGTCGGTCATGTCGACATCATCCAGGGCTTCTTCCACGGCCTGTCGATGTACAGGGTTGGCCCAGCGCCTGGGGAGCAGGCGTCGCCACAGCGGGTCGTGACGCATCATGCCGAAGCGACCGGTCATCACCGTGTCGCGCACCGAGATGGGAAAGTCCCACTCCATGCGCTCCTGCTGGGCCATGTAGGCAATATTGCCGGCCCGACGCTGGGCCAGCGGGGGGCGACCGAGAATCTTCAGCTCGCCGCGCAGGGGAGAGAGGCTGCCGACCACGACGCTCAGCAGGCTGGACTTGCCGCCCCCGTTGGGACCCACGATGGCGGTCCACTGCCCCTGGGGCAGTGATAGCGAGATATCCTCGAGCACCGGTTCCTGGCCATAGGCGGCGTAAAGTCCGCTGACCTCGAGCGCCGGAGCCCCGTCAGTGGTCGATCTTTCCATGCTCAGGCTTTCAGTGGTCGGACGTGCCATCAGGCTCTCCAGACGCTCCATCGGGCTCACCCAGCGTTGCGGTCAGCAGGCGGGCGTTGTGGCGCAGCAGGCTGGCGAAGTCGGGTGCCTCGCCGTCCGGTTCGCTGAGCGAATCAACGAACAGTGGTCCGGCGATGTCTACCTCGGTCTCGTCGGCCACGCTGCGCACGTGTCGATCGGAAATGGTGCTCTCCCAGAAGATGGCCGCAGGACGACGCGTTTCGATGAGGTCGACGATGCGCATGATCTGGTTGGGTGTGCCTTCATTTTCGGAATTGGTGCCCCAGATACCGTCATGTTCGAAGTCAAAGGCATCGGCAAAGTAGATGAAGGCGGCTTCGCTGGTAATCAGCAGTCGCCGATCATCGGGGATGGTCGCCATGCTCTCCAGCAGTTCGGCATGCAGGTCGTGGAGGGACTGTCTCAGCGCGTCGCCACGCGCGGTGAAGTTTTCCGCCGCCGCCGGGCGAGCCTCGGCGAGCCTCTCGGCGATAACGCGCACGTACTCGGCGGCGGCACGAGGGTCCATCCACAGGTGGGGGTCGGGGTCACCGGCCAGCTCGCCGGTCACGATGGGCTGGGTGGCATAGCCGCTCTCTTCGGCCAGGGCGATGACCGGTACATCGCTACCCACCGTGGCGCGAACCTGTCCGATCCACTGCTCGAGATTATAGCCATTGAAGAACACCAGATCGGCGTCCTCGAGCGCCATGAAGTTGCTGGGGATCAGCTCCCACTCGTGCACCTCCGCTCCGGCAGGTGTCAGGGTGTCTACCTTGGCATCGTCACCGGCCACCTGTTTCACCAGGTCGCCGAGAATGGAAAAGGTGGTAACCGCCCTCAGCGGTGAATCTTCAGCATGAGCTGCCATCGACAGGCTGAGCGCGCAGGCCGCGAGCAATATCTGGCGCAAGCGAATTGGCATGATCATGACCTCGTGTCCTGGGGGCGTATCGATGTTGAAGCGTCTCGAATCTGAGCGTACCACTAATATCTTAGCCAAGGGTAACTTGTAGGGTGATTGGAAATTCCTATCGGGGCGCAGTTGCCGCGTCAGGTCCACATTGGCTATATTAGCCCGATGACTGATACCCCACCGGATGCGATGCCAAAGTCCCTGAGCGAAACCGATGCTCTGCCACCGTGCGATGAGCATGCCCAGCAGTATGCTGCTGTGCGCAACGCTCACGAGACCGAACTGCTCGAGGATTACGTTGAGCTCATCGGCGATCTGCTGAGACATCAGGGGGAAGCCCGTGCGACGGATATCGCCGCACGCATGGGCGTCAGTCAGGCCACGGTTTCCAAGATGGTCGCCCGGCTCAAGGTCCATGGGCTGGTATCGAGCAAGCCCTACCGTTCCCTTTTCCTGACCGAAAGCGGTAAGTCGATGGCGGAAATGTCGCGCCGTCGGCATGCCATCCTGCTGCGCTTCCTGCGTGCGCTCGGCGTCAGCGATTCGACGGCGCGTATCGACGCCGAGGGCATGGAACACCATGTCAGCCAGGAAACACTAGACATCATGCAGCGATTCACCGAGGCGCACTTCGATTCCTGACGAGACGTGCGGCCTTACCTGGCTTCCTCACGAGCCAGCTTCGCAGCTGAACTAACTGCTTCGTGCCGATGGCTATCGGCTTTCCCTTATCGCCCGGGCTGCGGCCTCCGGATCGGGGTGGCCACAGATCGCCGAGATCACGGCGAGGCCCCCGGCACCGGACTGGCGTATGGCGGCGACATGCTCAACCTTGAGCCCGCCGATGGCCACCGCCGGCAGGGGACTGGCCGCCACCAATGCGGCCAGTCCCTCGAAGCCCAGCGGCTCGGCGTGGTCATGCTTGCTGGGCGTGGCGAACACCGGACCCAGCCCCAGATAGTCGAGGCGCTCGATATCCACCCGGGCGAGCTGCGCCGGAGTCTGCACCGACAGGCCGAGCAATGCCCGCTCGCCCAGCGCCATGCGGGCGGCAGCGACCTCGCCGTCGTCCTGGCCGATATGCAGGCCATCGGCACCGCTCTCCACGGCCACCGCCAGGCGGTCGTTGATGATCAACGGCACGCCACTGCCGGCAAGCGCCGCCTTCAGCCGCCGCGCCTGGTCGATCATCTCCCCGTCGGCGGCGTGCTTGTCGCGGAGCTGCACCACCGTCACCCCGCCGCGCACCGCGGCCACCACGGTCTCCACCAGGCCATACCCGGCGCACAGGTCCGGGTCGGTGACGAGATACAGTGAGAGATCAAGTCGCATCGGTTATCTCCAGTCGCAGGCGGCAGTTAAGGGCCTTGTCATCCAGGGCATACAGGGCGTCGAGGAAGGCCACGGCGAAGCTGCCGGGCCCCCGTGCCGTTTCGCCGGCGATCTCGCCGGCCGCGGCATAGCAGGCCAGGGCGGCGACGGTGGCCGCGAAGGGATCATCGGCGCCGACCAGGAAGGCGGCCACCACGCCGGTGAGCGCGCAGCCCAGGGTGGTGACTCTCGGCATCAGTGCATGGCCGCCGTGCACCCGGGCCAGACGGCGGCCGTCGGTGACGAGGTCCACCTCGCCGGTGACGGCCACCACGCAGCCGATTCGGCGGGCCAGACGAATGGCGGCCTGCTCTGCGGCTTCGGCCGGGTCGCTGCTGTCGACGCCGCGCCCGCCGGCGCCGCCGGCCTCCAGGGCAATGATCTCCGAGGCGTTGCCGCGAATCACCGTGGGGAGTCGCTCCAGAAGGCGCGCCCCGGTCTCGCGCCGGTAGGCGGTGGCACCCACCGCTACCGGGTCCAGCACCCAGGGCTTGCCCACCAGGCGGGCCGCCTCGGCGGCCTCTATCATCGCCTCCACCCAGTGGGGCGAGAGGGTGCCGATATTGACCGTCAGGGCGTCGGCGATGGCGGTGAATTCGGCGGCCTCCTCGCGGGCATGGACCATGGCCGGCGATGAGCCGATGGCCAGCAGCACGTTGGCCATGGTGTTCATGGCCACCAGGTTGGTGATGTTGTGTATCAGCGGGCTGCCCGAGCGAAGTCGTGCCAGGTGGGCTGCAGGGGTGATCGAGGGAGAAATCGTGTTTGACATTCGGCCTCCCGGGCGCGGGAGGTGCAGGCAGGCTTCAGGGCCGGAGCTGCACGACTTCCTACGCCGG
>Ga0207421_10001643_pt1 | contig 28425 bp, 26 predicted proteins | sample SodLakKL_010_SED_4_FD_187542 | JGI IMG/M metagenome (GOLD analysis project Ga0207421, IMG submission 187542) | Alkaline sediment microbial communities from Lake Tanatar, Kulunda Steppe, Russia - 8KL_010_SED (SPAdes) (version 2) | ecosystem: Environmental > Aquatic > Non-marine Saline and...
CCGGTTCCCCACCATCTGCGAGGCGTACTCGAACTCTGCCCACTGCTGCGGGGACATCTCGCACTCCCAGCCGTCCTGGCCCCCCACCAGCAGACTGGTAGCTAGCAGCGATGCCGGGTCCAGCGTCACCCACGTCGGGTTCGGCAGCGCATCCCGATCGAACCTCACGGCCTGTGCAAGCTCCGCGCTGGCCGCCGACAGGAACGCCGCGACCTCCAGCCCCTCACGAGCCAACCGCCCGACACGCTCCAGCACCAACCCCTTGAGGTCCGAGCCCAACCGGACTCTGGACATGCCAGCCACCCCCTCATGGCTCTCCCACACAGCGGCCGCCCGGCGGAGCTGTCGCGCCGGACTGGGCGTCGACGCACCAGCCACGCGGCGAACCGTTGCGATTCACCCTGAAGACACGGCAGAGGACTGTCAAGGGATCCCACGCCGACGCCGTCCTGTCCATCCCCCGGCGACACGCCCGTCCGAAGGTGCGCGTGTCTGCGGCGTCCGGATCAGGTCATCCTCCACCAGCGCGGAGCGCGGCGCGGATGTCGTCGAGAGTGCCGTCGCCGACGAGCACGGTCGCATCGCCAGCCTCGCCCGGGTTCAGGTGAGCCCGCTGACCGTGAGATGGATGACCGGTGACGCGATGGTGGGATCGTCGGCATCGACGACGGCGAGCAGGTCCACAGCGTCGGTCGACGCGGCCACGATCGCGAGGCCCTCGACCTTGGGGACGGTGCCCTCGGCGTCCGTCGGCAGCAGGGACCCGGCGATGACGTCCTCACCGTCGAGCACCGCGAGCGCCGCGGCGGACACCGGCCCGTCGGCGACCGGATCGTCGGTGTCCTCGGCGGCGGCTGACACCAGCACGCGCCCGCGATCGAGGACCACCGCGTCGGTGATCGCCAACGGCACCGACCCCTCGGCGTCGAGGTCGTCGAGGATGCCGAGGTCGTAGCGGCGCACGTCGCCCACCGCGACCCTGGCTGGGTCGGCGTCGCCGGCGACCGCGGCGAGGAGTGCGTCGAGGTCGACGTCGACGCTCGCATCGATCACGCCACGGCGACGGTCACCGCGCTGGAACCACCGCAGCCGGCCGTCCACCACACAGGCCCCCTCGAGGTTGCGGCGTGCCTGGGGTACCCCCAACGCCCGGGCGACGTCGTCGTAGAGGCCGGTCAGGTCCGCCGCCTTCACCATGGGCCGGGTTGGAGACTCGCTGACCAGGGCGACGCGGGTCCGGTTCGGCAGCGACCCGGAGCCGAGCAGCAGGACGGCCGGGGTCCCGTCGTGGTCGACCGCGCAGGCGGCCTCCAGATCGGGCTTGAGCCGCTTGGTGCCCTCCTCGTCGGAGAACAGGTCGTGGCCGTCGACGGGTGGGAACAGCCGCAGCCGGGTCACCTCGTCGTCCCGCCACCAGGCGGCATGGGTCGCGTCGTCCTGCGCGATCAGCCACTCGGATCCGAAGGGTGCGATCGCCGAGGCAGCGCGGACCGGCGAGCCGTCGTCGAACCACAGCGCGGACCAGCGGTGCACCTCGACGTCGAGTATCCGTCCCCTCCAGCCGCCACCTGACGCCACATGGTCGCACCTTGTCGGCGCCGCGTGGTGTCGCGGCGGCACCGATGCGCTGAGGGCACGGGCGGCTCCCCGGCGTCGGTGACCTCCACCGGCGGCGGGATGCCCCGGTTCGCCTGGGGACGCACCAGCTGGCCGTTGGAGCTGGCGTGCTCCCACGATCGCGTGCAGGGTGGGGGCCATGGAGATCTCGAGCGGGCCGCCGGTCGGCGTGGCGGCGTTCATCGGCCGCGGACGTGAACGTGCCCAGGTGGCCGAGCTGATCGCGGATGCCCGGGTGGTGACGCTGACCGGCGCCGGGGGCTGCGGGAAGACACGGCTGGCCCTGGAGGTCACCGGGGACGTCGCGTCCCGGTTCCCCGATGGCGTCCACTGGGTGGACCTGCAGGGCCTGGGCGACGCCGGCCTGGTGGCTGCGACGGTTGCCGACACGGTCGGCATCCGCGAGCGACCCCACCACACGCTGGTCGGCACGCTCACCGCGCAGCTCCGCCGCCAGGAGCTGCTGGTGGTGCTGGACAACTGTGAGCATCTGGTGGCTGCGTGCGCGCAGCTGGTCGGGGCCCTCACCTCCGCCTGCCCGACCCTGCACGTGCTGGCCACGAGCCGCGCACCGCTGATGGTCGACGGTGAAGTGACCTTCGAGGTCGGACCGTTGCCGGTGCCCGAGCCTGACGCGCGCTCGGTCGGCTCGGTGGCGGCGGCGGATGCGGCACGACTGTTCGAGGTGCGGGCCCGCCAGGTGCACACGGAGTTCCGGATCGACGACGACACTGCGCCGGCGGTCGCCGAGATCTGTCGGCGCCTGGATGGGATCCCCTTGGCGATCGAGCTGGCGGCGGCGCGGGTGCGGGTGTTGGCGCCCGGTCAGATCGCCGAGGGCCTGTCGGACCGTTTCGGGCTCCTGACCGGAGGGGTGCGGGGTGCGCCGGCACGCCAGCAGACCCTGGAAGCCTCGCTGGCCTGGAGCTACGAGCTCCTCGACGAGGCGCAGCGGCTCGCGCTCGCGAGGGTGTCGGTGTTCTCCGGGTCGTTCGAGCTCGACGCGGCGGCGGCGGTGGTGGCCGATGAGCAGATCGGGAGCGACGCGGTGCTCGACCTGCTCGCTGGGCTCGTCGACCAGTCGTTGGTGCAGGTCATCCGGGCTGCCGGCGTCGTCCGCTACCGGCTGCTGGAGACCATCCGTCTGTACGCCCGGCAGCGGCTGCGCGAACTCGACGATCCCGACCGCATCCGTGACCGTCACCTGGTGTTCTTCAGGGAGCTCGCGGCACGGGCGCGGAGCGGGCTCAACGGTGAGCACCCCGAGGCGTGGATGGCACGCCTGACCGCCGACCTCGACGACCTGCGTGCTGCCATGGATTGGGCCGCGTCCTCCGGTGCTCGGGGAGGGCTGGTCGACCTCACGGAGCCGATCGTGCGCTTCTGGTTCGGGCGCGGCCTGTCCGGCGAGGTGCACCGGCGCCTGCTCGCGGCCGTCGATGGCGTCGGGATCGCCGGCGACGAGCGTGTGCGCGGCCTGGTGACCGCCACGGCCCTGGCGGGTGACGGGGGCGACTACGCCGGTGCCTACCGGTCGGCCAGCAAGGCTGTGGACGCGGCCCGGCGCGCCGGTGGGGGTGGTGCGCTCGCCATCGCCGTGGGCCTGCGCGCCTTCATGGGCATGCTGGCGGGGCGGTCACCGAGCGAGCGGTTGGACGCCGACGTGGAGGAGGCGATCCGTCTCGCCGAGCGGTGCGAGGATCCCGCCACCCGCGCCTACGTGGTGCAGAACGCGGCCGGGACGCTGGTGTTCGCCCGCACGATCGACGGCGGATGCCGCCATCTCGAGCGCCTCGTGGCCACCTGCGAGACGGAGGGGCTCGCCTTCCAGCTGCCGGCCGTCCACGCGAGCCTGGGCATGTGGCCGGTGTTCGCCGGCCGGCTCGACCAGACGCACCGGCATGCCCAGCTCGCGGTGGACCTCAGCCGGCAGGTTGGTCGGCCCGGGTGGGAGGTCGTCGGGCTGACCGGTCTGGCTGCGGTCGCCGTCGTGCAGGGGCGCCAGCACACCGCCCAGGCCTGCCTGACGGAGGCACACGAGGTGCTGCGGCGCCGGGGCCTGGCAGGAGCCCAGTACGAGGCGTCGCTCCTGCCGTGGACCGCGCTGTCGGCCGTCGCGGCCGGGGATCCGGATGCTGCTCGGGCTGCGGCTGCAGAGACGGTTGAGCTCGGTCGGGCTGGCGACGGCCGGTGGGTCGAGGCCATGGGCGAGTGGTTGCTCGGGGTGATCGCCCGGGCCGACGGCGCCAACGAGGACGCCCGAGCACATCTGGAGGCCGCTCGTGCGCTGTCCACCGACTCGCACCTGTCGCTCCAGCTCGGCCGGTCGCTGCTTGGGCTCGCGGACCTCGCCCGAGACGACGAGGACCTCGACGGTGCGTGGGAGTTGGCCCACGACGCCCTCGAGATCCTGGACGGGTACGGCGACCGGATCGGATCGGCCGAGGCCCTGGAGGTGGTCGCTGGCCTGCTCCTCGCGACGGACGAGCCCGACCGATCGCTGCGCCTTCTCGCCGCGTCGGAACGCTTCCACCGCGAGGCGGCCCTGGCCCGCTTCCCGGTCGCGGACGACCGCTGCGAGCGCGCGCGCGACGGTGCCCGGGCCGCCCTGGACGATGCCGAGGCGACCGGCTGCTGGGAGGCTGGCGGCCGGTTGTCGCTGGCGGAGGCGGTCGCCTACGCCCGGCGGGGGAGGGGCCAGCGGCAACGGCCACGCGTCGGGTGGGCATCGCTGACCCCCGTCGAACTCGACGTCGTGCGGCTGGTGGCGGCCGGGCACACCAACGCCGACATCGGTGGCCGCCTGTTCATGAGCGTCAACACGGTCAAGAAGCACCTCACGCGCGTCTACGCGAAGGTCGACGTCGACGGGCGCGCCGACCTGGCCGCCGAGGTGGCCCGTCGGGACGTGTAGGACCTACCCCCCGCGGCGTCGATGTACCCGGTCGGGTGACCTTCGGCTCGCTGGCCTGCGACACGGTGCAGCTGTCACCGATACAGACCCAGGGAGCAGACCCATGAACGACCACCGAACCCATGGCGTGACCACCAGCGACGGCGTCACCATCGGCGCCACCGTGCACGGCCAGGGACCACCCCTGGTGCTCCTGCAGGGAGCGGTCGGCGACGGCGACCTCGACTGGCAGACCGTGCTGCCCCACCTGACCGATCGGTTCACCTGCCATCTGCCGAGCATGCGGTGCCGCGGTCTCAGCGGCGACCACCCCGACCTGAGCATCCCGCGGCTGGTCGACGACGTCATCACCTACGTCGACAGCATCGGAGAGCCGGCCGGGCTGGTCGGTTGGTCGCTCGGTTCCGGCCTGGCACTCCTGGCGGCAGCGCGGTCCGACCTCGGCGGTGCGGTCGTCGCCTTCGAGCCGGCCATGATGGACCTGATGGACGAGCAGGAGCAGGCCGTCCTGGGGGCGGCGGTCGCGGGTCTGGGCGAGCAGGTCGAGGCAGGCGACCTGCCGGCTGCGGTCCGTGGGTTCCTCGGCTGGCCCTTCACCGAGGTCGAGATCGCGGTCGCCGACCGGGCGGGCTACATCGAGGCCGCCGGGCGCTACGCCCCGAGCCTGCTCGAGTTCCTCCGGCAGGCGACCTCCGCCGACAGCCCCGACATCGATCAGGCGTCCGTACTCGCGGCGATCCCCGTGCCGGTCCTGGTGCTGCAGGGATCGGCCACCCGGCCCTTCTTCGCCGACAGCGCCCGGTACGTGGCCGACCACGTCCCCGACGCCCGCGTGCAGGAGATCGACGGCGCCGCGCACGCGGCCCCGGTGACCCACCCCGAGGCTTTCGCGGCGGCACTCACCGGGTTCCTCTCGCCGGCGGGCCAGCTGGTGTGAGCCTGCGACGGCGAGGAGCACGCGCATCCGCCACCGCGCTGCTGCTCGCCGTCGGGCGCATCGGCGCCCGATCCGGATGCGCTGCGGGGCCGCGGGGTGCGCCGACCAGCACCCCGTTGACCTCCTCCACCGACTCCTCCATAGTCGACAGATCCTCATCGGAGCGACCGCCATGGCTACGGACCGGATCCACCGCGCCGTCTCCGCCGACGGCACCGAGATCGCCGGGCGCGTGCACGGCGACGGGCCACCGCTGGTGCTGTTCCACGGCGCACCACACGACGGTGACCTGGCCTGGGAGACGTTGGTTCCTCACCTCGCTGACCGGTTCACCTGCTACCTGCCGAGCTGGCGCGGCCGAGGGCTGTCAGCCGACAGCGAGGACCACACGCCTCCACGCCACGTGGAGGACGCGGCCGCCTTCGTCGACAGCATCGAGGGGCCGGTCCGCGTGGTGGGGTGGTCGGCCGGCGTCGGGACGGCGCTCGGCGCCGCCGAGACCAGGGACACCGTGGCTGCTGTCGCGCTGTTCGAGCCCACGGTGATCCCGGTGATGCGCAACGACGACCTCGCCGATCTGGGTGCCACGTTCCAGCAGATCGGCACGGCAGCTGCCGACGGCCGGCTGGCCGATGCGGCCCGTGCGTTCCACCCCTTCGTGGCGAACGACGACGAGCTGGCGGCCCTGGACGCGGACTACTACGACCGGTCGGCGAGCGCCGTCCCGTCGCTGCTGCGGACGGTCCAGGCATCCCAGACCTACGAGGGACCCGAGTCCACCGACCCCGAGGCGATGACGGGGATCGACGTGCCGGTCCTGCTCCTGCGGGGCCAGCAGACCCGGCGGGCGACCTTCTACACCGACGTCGAGCGCTACCTCGCCGAGCACATCGCCGACACGGACGTCCGCGAGCTGCCGGGCGTCGGCCACTTCGCGCCGAGCCTCGCTCCCGAACCTGTCGCCGACGCCTTGGTCGCGTTCTTCGGCTCGGCCCAGCAGCCGACCTGACCAGCGGTCCTGGGAGCGGGGGGGCGGGCGGTGGAGCTCGCGTCCTACCGCACCACGACAGGATCCCGGGGTCGTGCCCAAGGCCGGGCTGCTCGACGGTGGTCATGACGCAGCGAGGCGTCCTGCTCGTGATCGGGATGCGGGCGCGCTCGCCGAACTGCAGCACCTGCCCGACCCAGGCGTCCTCGAGGAACGACGCCGCGACCTCGCCGGGGTCAAGGACCAGGTTCGGCCGGAACCGGCGCGGGGATGCCGACCTCGTCGCGACAAGCCGCGCCAGCGTCGAGATCGTCGAAGACCTTGCCTGCGAACAGGTCGGGGGTGTGCACGATGTGCCATCGGGCGCTCCTCACCCCGGCGCCGTCAAGACCGCTGTCAGATCACCCGCATATCAAACATGCCGACCCACGCCAGACCTGCCGCTACGACCGGGCCCGCGGCTGCCGTGCCCCCACGCGGCAGCCGTGACGGTGCGCAGCTTGGCCGTCGGGCCTGGTCGCGCACAACCGCTGTGGCACTCGACCTCTCGGCGATGATGGTAGCGAAATGCTACCATCAAGGCATGGCCGTGAACATGCACATCCGAGATCTGGACGAGCCCACGCATCGGGAGCTGGTCCGGCGCGCGGAGGCTGCCGGGATGAGCCTGCGTTCCTACGTGGTCGAGGTCCTGCAACGCCACGCTGCCCTCCCGACCCTTGACGAGTGGCTCGACGAGGTGCGAAGAGACCCTCCACTGCCCAGCGAAGGCCCGGACAGCGTCACCTTGGTCGAGGAAGGCCGTCGGGACACCGACGTCGCGTGAGCGCGCAACTGCTCGTGGTTGACGCATCAGTCGTGGTCGAGGTGCTGCGCCCATCAAGCCGTGGCGATGCGGTGGCATCCAGGATGCGCGGGGCCACGCTGGCGGCGCCAGCCCACCTAGATGCCGAGGTGCTGTCCGCGCTGGGCCGACTCGCACGGGCCGACGGTGCCCAAGCTCCCCGGGTCACTCGGGCGCTCGACCGCCTGGTCCGGCTTCCTGTTGAGCGTCTGCCGGTCGCGCCGTTGGTCCAGCGGGCGTGGGAGCTGAGGGAGAACATCGCCTTGCGTGATGGGCTCTACGTGGCTTGTGCCGAGACGCTCAGCGCAACGCTGCTGACCCTCGACAGCCGCTTGGCCCGATCGGTCCCGGTGCCCGTCGAGGTTCCCTAGATCGTCGGCGCGCACCGGCACAGCGCGGCAACGGAAGCCGTGACTGCCATGCTGCGTGGAGCGGCTCTCACGGTGATGCGCCCATGGTTCGACGGCAGAGGAGGCACCATCGAGGGAGGCACATCCGGCCCTTCGCTGTGGATTCGCAGCCGAGTCGTCCAGGTCGAGGGGTACGATCTCGCCTTGACCGGTCACGCGCAGATGCTGCTTCGCGAGGCACTCGCGCTCTCCGAGGAGGAACGCGCCGGCCTGGTCGCCGAGCTCCTGGTTAGCCTTGAGGGACCTGCAGCTGACGACGAACCGGTCGTCGAGCGGGCGTGGGCTGTGGTGGTTGAGCGGCGGGCACGACGGGTCCTGGCGAGCGAGGCCGTGGGCGAGGACTGGTCCTTGGTCCGTGGCCGTGTCCGACGGGCGCTGGCGGACGGGTGAGCCGACGAGTCCTCGTCGAACCGGGGGCGTCGGCCGAGCTTGAGGAGGCCGCACGCTGGTACGAGGCGCAGCGGTTCGGTCTCGGGCTGACGTTGCTCGCGGCGGTCCACAGAGCCGTCGAGCGCCTGGCGGCGTGGCCCGAGTCCGGAAGCGGTGTGCCGGGCGTGCGGGTCAGCCTGTCAGTCCGCCAGCTCCCGGTCTCCCGCTTCCCCTACCGGATCGTCGACATGATCGCCTCCGAGGCGTGACGGGTCCTCGCCGTTGCGCACACCCGTCGGCGCCTCGGCTACTGGCGATCCCGCACGCAGCCGTGACGATGGGCAGGAGCGGTCGAGGCAGGTGGCGAACACAACGGCGCTCGCCATCAGCGTGGGCAGGTGGCGAGCCGCTGGGCGATCTGCTCGACATCGAGGTGGCCCTCGGTAGCGACACAGCCAACAACCGAACCCGTCGGGCCGTCCGCCCAACACCGTGACCGGCGAGGGCCCGTTGCGATCACTGCCGGGGCCGGTCATACTGTGTGGTATGACTCACAAGGTCGGCCCGAAGGGACAGGTCGTCATCCCGAAGGACCTCCGCGACGCGCTCGGTATCGAGCCTGGCGACGAGGTCACCTTCTGGCGTGACGGCGATCATGTCGCGGTCCGGTCGGTGCGTTCCGCCCGGCCGCTGCGAGGTCGGTTCGCCGGTAGCGCACTCGTCGACGAGCTCGATCGCGAGCGTGCGGACGACCGCGTGCGCGAGGACCGCCGGTGACGGTCGTCCTCGACTCCTGGGCGGTGCTTCGCCTGCTCGAAGGCACGGAGCCCGCGGCCTCGCGCATCCAGGCGGAACTCGAGGGCGCCAGCAAGCCGGTGATGAACTGGATCAACCTGGGTGAGGTCTTCTACATCGTCCGGCGGCTGCACGGTCACGAGGCGGCCGAGTCGGTCGTACGTGACCTACGGCCACAGCTGAACCTCGATCTGCCCGACGCGGCCCGGGTCCTGGAAGCCGCCACCATCAAGGCGGAGAACGCCATGGCCTACGCAGATGCCTTCGCTGCTGCGACCGCGCTCGCTCACCAAGCCCCCCTGCTGACCGGCGACCCGGAACTGCTGCTGCCTGGCGCACCATGGGCGCACGAGGACCTGCGCAACAGCTGACACGCCCCGCCCAGGAGTTCCGAGCGACATCGACCGCTTCCACCGACCCACTGCCCCACCCGCAACGGTGACCCCCGAGCGGGCCCGCGTGGGTACCTGCAGTCCGCTCGACCCGTCCAACTACGGACGGTTGGCTCTGCCGCGCATGCGCCTGCAGGTGGGGATCGCGCGGGGGTGGATCAGCGCTGGTCCGTGCACCATGCCTGGGCCCTTCCGCTTCCGTTCCAAGATGTGGCGCGTCGTCCCTGCGAGCCAACGGCCTTCACGCTGTTGGCCCAGAGCACCCTGGCGACGTCCTGGCGCGCAGCAAGACGGCTGAACGGGTGATGAGGCACGAGCGGTCGGCGGCGACGATGGCGAACGGTTGTGGTCAGGTCCCCGCGGCCGCTGACGACGCCCCGTGAGCCCGCCGAACGGCCCCGGGCGGTGTCATCCGCGTCGGGAGGCCGAGGTGGGACTACGGCTGTACGTGCAGCTCGACGGGTCGTTCCCGCCGGTGTGGCGACGGATCGAGGTGGCCTCCGCCCGCGGGTGCGATGACGTGCACGATGTGCTGCAGGTGGTGCTCGGGTGCAGGATCCCCACCTGTACCGGTTCACCACCGGACCGGAGCGCGAGCCGGGGACAGCGTTCGCCTGCACGGCCGACCTCGCGCAAGGTCTGGACGATGATCCCGCGCTGCCGACCTGGGACGTTCGGCTCGATGAGCTGCTCGGCGAGCCGGGGGAGCGGCTGCAGTGCCGGTACGACTACGGCGACAGCTCATGGCTGACCCAGGGGGGTCGAGGCGGCCATCGCGGATCGCGCCCCTCCGGGCCGCGTGTTGCTGCTGGACGGGGCGGGTGCCGGACCTCCTGAGGACTACGGCGGGACCCACGGGTACCGGCTGGTGGTGGCCGGAGCCGGCCGGACCCACCCCGAGCACCGCCCGGCGCTCACCGAGGTCGCGAGCTGGTGGGGCGGGAGGTCGCCCCGGACGAGCTCGGCCTCGTGCCCTTCGACCCCCAGGAGAGCAGCGACCGGCTCGCGGCTCTCAAGCTCGACGCTCGGCTGCCCGTGCCTCGCCGGATCGGGGAGTAGCTGGCGACGTTGCTGCTGCGTGCCCGCGAGGCGGACACCGAGCGTCGGCTCCGCAACCTGGCCGCGACTGCCGATGCCGTGGTGGAGGTCGCGAGGCTCCTCACGGGCCTCGGCTGGGCCGTCGGTCAGGGTGAACCGGTGCACCGGCGCACGGCCCGTGACCTGATCGGCGACGACGTCCGGTGCCTCCGCCACCTCGGCGCGTTCGTACGTGATCGACACGACCGCTGGCCAGGCACGGTGACCCCGGACGGGACGGCGCTCGCCCGGGCCGCCCTCACCCCACCGCCATCCTGCGCCGGGCGTCGCCCGTGGCCCTCAGCGCTCGAACTCGCCCGCGGGATCGTCGGTCGCGCGGGTCTCGGACCACAGGTGGTTCGAAGCGGCTGCGGTGACGGTCGAAGTCGGTGGAGAGGGAGAGCGATGACCGCGGCAGCACGCCGCGTTGGCACAGGGCGAGGGGCACGAGCAGCCGACCGATCCGACCGTTGCCATCCAGGCAGGGGTGGACGTCTCGAACTGGTCGTGGGAGAGTGCAGGCGCGGTCAGGCTCAGCAGCTCGCCCTCGTGGAGGACCCACTCGAGGTTGGCCAGCGCGGCGTGCATCGCCTCCACGGGCGGCGGGAAGAAGCTGGCGGCCTGCAGTGTGGACCCGGCGGGCCGATCCAGTCCTGGCTTCGTCCGGGGAGCCGCAGCATGAGCATCGCCCTCGAACAACGGCAGCTGGGCCACCAAGCTCTCGGTGCCTTCGATCCTCGAGCACAGCACCGCCCCGAGCCGCACGTCGGGCCTCATGGGGATGTCAGGGTTGGGGAGGAGCCCTCTCACGCAGGCGACCGGTTGACTGCCGCGGTCGCCGCGCCCCCCCGGGGCACGCAGGCCCGCCTGCCGGCAGCAGCGACTACCCCGCGATCTGGCCCGCCCAGAGGTACAGCAGGGGGGCGCCGTCGCGGATCTCCAGGGTCGTTGCATGCCAGCCGTACAGCCCGTTGGGTCCTGGGGGCCAGCTCTCGCGGCTGTCCCAGGACATCCAGCGTGGGTCGGTGACCAGCGAGGAGCCGTGAGGACCTCGGTAGGCGAGGGGGCCACAGCCGATCTCGCCGCCGCAGTGATCCAGGCCGAAGGGGAAGGCCGGGTCCTGACTGCGGACCGACAGATCCCGGGTGATCGCTTCGGGGCTGGTGCCAGCGAGGTAGGGCTCGTGGATCCACTGGCGGTACGCCGGGTCGATCCCGTCGGTCAACAGCGTCGCGAACGCACCGGGCCGTCCGAGCAGCGCGGTCGGTGGCGCTCCGGCGCCCTCGTAGATCGGGACCAGGACCACGGCCAACTCGTCGATGGGGACCCGACGCTCCACGTCGTCCGTCGGGTCCCCCTCGATCGCATCGCCGACGTCCTCCAGCCACTCTGGCAGGTCCTCGATCGCGACCCACCGACGGACGCGGAGTTGGAGCGCTGACCCGGTGGGACGGACCACCTCGACGTCGTAGAAGCCGTCGGCCGGCCAGCCCTGCGCTGGGAGGGGTTCCGCAGGGGATGTCGGTCCGGTCGCTGGTTGGTCGCCGGTCGCCGGCTGGACCGGGAACGTGAAGTCCGGGAGCGTGCTCCAGCCGGCATCGGGATCGATCGTGTCGTCAGGTCGGGACGCGTCGGGGCGGGGTGGCGGTTCGGGTCGATCCGGCCCATCCGAGACGCAGGCCACCGCGAGTGCCCCGACGGTGAGGGCAACGATGAGCCGCGCGCATCGGACGGGACGCGACCCAGCACGGCCATGCATGTCGATCACCTCGATCGGTGGGCCTCGGCAGGCCCGGCCCCCAGCAGCCGCGACTACCCAGCGATCTGCCCGGCGAAGACGTAGAGCAGCGGCACACCGTCGCGGATCTCCAGCGTGGCGTGCCAGCCGTAGAGGCCGTTCCAGGCATGCGGCCAGAGGTGGAGCACCTCCCAGCTCGGGAACAGCACCAGCCGGCTGTCCAGTGGCCCGCGGTAGCGGGAGGCGGTCTCGAACGGACACGTCGCATCCGCGCGCCGATGACGGAGGTCGTGGTCGACCTGAGCAGCGGTCAGACCGGCGAGAGCCGGCTCCTCGATCCACTGCCGGAAGGCGGGATCGAGACCGGCGAGCAGCAGCGTCGCGAAGGCAGGGGCCTCGCCGCGCAGGGGTGTTGCACCGGGGATCTCCGGCTCCGCGATCGGGAACAGGATGACCTCGAGGTCGGCGATCCGGACCCGTCGGACCGCCACATCGCTCAGGGCCGGCGTGATGCGTCGGTCGGGCTGGCCCGGTTCCGGTTCCGGATCGGGGGAGCAGCGATCGTCCGTCAGGTCGCCACACGCGACCCACCGGCGGATCGTCAACTCGAGCGTCGTCGGATCGTCGTGGGGGCGGTACACGTCGACGTCGTAGAAGCCGTCGGTGGGCCAGCCGTCCTGCGGGAGTGGGCCATCGGGCGAGACGGGTCCGGTGGTCGCGAGCCCACAGCAGCCGAGCTCGATCGGCAGCGATGGTTCGATCGGCGACCAGCCAGCATCGAGGTCGATGGTGGCGCCGCTCGGCGGGGTGGCTGGCCCGGGTCGGGTCGCGTCGGGTGCGGCGAGGTGGAGCCAGCCGTAGAAGGCGCCGGCCTCCGCACCGTCGAACGCGTAGCGCGTGGCCTCGATGTGGTCGAACGCGAGCAGCGTCCGATCCAACGAGGTGAGCAGTTCAGCAGCGGTGCACCAGTTGCCGTGGGTGGCGACACCACGGAGATCGGTGAGCGTGACCAGGGCGGTGCCATCGGTCACCTCGATCGCGACCAGCGCTCCCTCGGCGTACTCGGCGAACCCGGACCGGTAGCCCTGCGCGCGCTCTGCCGCCGTGGGGCCGGCGAGCAGGGCGGTGAGCGCACCGGTGACCGGGTCGTCGGCCGGCACGGTGCGGGTGACGGGGAAGACGTCGAGGCAGAGGTCGCCGCGGAACGGGTCATGGTCGTTGGTGAAGAACACCTCGACCTCGGCCTCGGCCGTCTGCACCTGCGGTTCGGGCGCCTCAGGCGCGGCCGGCTCGTCGGGCGGACCAGCCTCGCCACAGGCGCCGGCCACCAACGCGACGATGAGCGGGACGCTCAGCCATCGGACGCGGCCGGTGGGATGCCGTCTTCCCTCGCGCATGTCGACCACCTCGGTTCATCCCGAGGGTGCTGCGGGTGTTCACGGCGTGACCTCGTGCAGCACGGCCGAGCTCACGGTGGGGTGCTGCCGGGTCTCACTCACGATGGCGTCGCCGCCGGCCTCGGCCGGGCCGGGTGCACACGACCCGGCGGGCAGTCGGACGGTCAGGGGGTGACGAGCCACCCGCACCGGGTGGCGACGACGACTCCAGTGTCGTCGCGCAGCTGCATCACCCACGGGCGAGGGGATCTGGACCTGGTGTGGATGGACGGACCATCCGCCACCATCGTGCCCTGCGTTGCCGTGCGCGTCAGGGTCCTTCGGCCGTCGACACGCACGTCGGCCACGCTGTCGCCGCCCGGCGTCGGCGCGACCCCGAGCCCGTCACCGTTCCCTCGCGTCCTGCGGCACCACGACGCGATCGCCGACGCTCACACGCCCCGGCGTCACGACCTCGGCGTAGGTGCCGGCACACGCCAGCGTGCCGACGCCCGCGAAGCGCTGCCGGTTGGTCGCTGCGGCACGCAGGATCCCGGGGTCGTGCCAAAGGCCGGGCTGCTCGACGGTGGTCATGACGCAGCGGGGCGCCTTGCTCGTGATCCGGATGCGGGCGCGCTCGCCGAGCTGCAGCACCTGCCCGACCCAGGCGTCCTCGAGGAACGACGCCGCGACCTCCCCGGTGTCCAGGACCAGGTTCGGCCGGAACCGGCGCGGGTCGGCGACGCTACCCGGGCTCGCCTGCTCGAGCTGCGCGAGGGTGGCCGTGGTGATGACGTGGAGCCCGGCGACGTCGACGAAGCGGACCGCGTCGGTACGGAGCGCCATCGCGAACTCGCGTGGGCCGGCGAGGGTCACGCCCTCGACCTCGGGCCAGGTGGAGTCGTAGCTGCCGAGGTGGTCGGGGCTGGCCGTGACGACCTCGACGCGACGGCCGGTCAGGCCCGTGACGACGTCACAGAGCTGCGGATCGCCGATCGGCAACCGCTGACCGGTCGGGGTCTGCACGACGACGTCGTCACCGTCGGTGGCCGCCGCCAGATCGAGCAGTGCCCGCCACGGGCGGGGCTGCTTCGCGCTGGCGATGCGGCCGGTGTCGAGGTCGCGGAACGCGAAGCGGCGGTCGCCGTCGAGTCCGTCCGGGCGCAGCTCGCCGGCGGCGAGAGGCTCGCCCTGCAGGGACTTCACCGGGTAGCGGGTCAGGCGGGCGAGGGTGCCGACGACGGTCATGGTCGCTGCTCCCCTCGGACGGCGTGCGCTCGCGACATCACGGCGTCAGCTGGAGGACGCGGTGCAACGGGGTCACGGCGACCCGGTCGCAGCGACGGAACCCCGCCTCGAGCGCCACCTCGCGGAAGTCAGCATCCGGAGCCTGGGCGCCGAGGTGGCGGTCGCCGCCCTGCGACAGGGCGCTCGGCAGGCAGATCATCGTCGAGGCGGACAGGAAGCTGCGTCCCCGCGGGGTGCGGTTGTCCGCCAGGGTGTCACCGGCGACGGGCTCGATGAGCATGAGCCGTCCACCGTCGGCCAGCGCGTCCCTGACACGTCGGCAGACCGCCACCGGATCGCCCATCTCGTGGAGCGCGTTGCACATCGTGACGAGGTCGTAGTCGTGACCGGGGAGCGCGGCGGCGTCGGTCACCTCGAAGGTCACCCGGTCCGCTACCCCGGCCTCGGCAGCGGCCTGTCGGGCCGCCGCGATCGAGGGCGCATGCTGGTCGAAGCCGGCCACGGTCGCGCGGGGGTAGCCCTGGGCCATCAGCACGGCGGTGACACCGAACCCGCAGGCGACGTCAGCGACCCGTCCGCCGGCGCGCAGCCGGGCGTCGATGCCGTCCAGTGCGGGGATCCAGCTGGCGAGCAGGTGGGTCTCGAAGGCCGGCTGGAACGCCCGGGCCACGCCGGAGAACAGCGCCGGGTCGTGATCGCCCCAGGCGACCGTGCCGTCGCCCCGGAAGGCCGCGGCGACCTGATCGATCCGCCGGTGGACCGCGCTCACCGTCGGCGCCCCACCCGCGACGAACGCGGGACCGCCGTCATCGGCGAGGCAGGCCCGCTGCACCGGATCCAGCCAGAACCGGTCGCTCGTGGGGTCGTGCTCGCAGTAGCCGCTGACGGCCTGCGCCCGGAGCCATTCCAGGACCAGCCGGGGGGACAGCCCGGTCCGTTCGGCGAGCTCCGTCCCGGTCTGCGGTCCGGCGGCGGCCAGCGCCCGGTACAGCCCGAGCTGCTCGCCGAGCACCACCGTGGCCAGGTGCATCGCCGCGGCCTGGTCAGCGCCGAATCTCGCGAGGAACGCCTCCAGCTCCTGTGGGTCCAGGGCGTCAGCCGGGGGTGGCGCTCCGTCGCTGATGGGGCTGAGGTGGCCGGAGGGGGTGCCGTCACCGGGCGGGCTGGTGCGGCTGGTCAGACCGGTGAGGTGGGTCATCGCTGGTGGCTCCGGCGTCCGGTGGGCGGTCGGCTGTCGCCGAACCTGGACCCACCGTGCCTGCGAGACCGGGCGGTGGCATCGGTGGCGCCACGCAAACCGGGCGTCGGCAGCTACGTGGTTCCACCCACCAGCCCGTGGTCGAAGGCCAGCCGCGCCGCCTGCGTCCGCGACGACACGTCCAGCTTGTGGAAGATGTTGGAGACGTGGCGCTCCACGGTCCGCTCGCTGATGGTGAGCCGGTCCGCGATCGTGGCGTTCGAGGCCCCGTCAGCGACCAGGCACAGCACCTCCACCTCGCGGTCGGTCAGGCCGCCTGGTGCCGGCCGTGCGGCGGGGTCGCCGTCGAGCGCGGCCAGGTCACCCTGGGCGCCGAGTTCCTCGAAGGTCGCGCGCGCCTGCTGCCGTTCCCGTGCGGCCGCTTCGCGATCGCCGACCGCGTCGAGGGCCCGGGCCAGTCGGCTCTGGGCCCGGGCCAGCTCGCAGCGGCAGCGCAGCGCACGCCAGCTCCGGCAGGCGTCGCGCAGCGGCGCCAGGGCCTGCTCGGGCTCACCTGCGAGCAGGTGCGCGATCCCGGTCGCGCTCGCCGCACGGGCACGGATGCCAGGGGTCGCGAACGCGGTCGCGATCCGGGTGAGCTCCTGCGCCGAGGAGCGCGCGAGCTCGGCGTCGTCGGACGCGGCTGCGACCTCGACCAGCGCCGTGAGCAGGGGCATCCTGGTCAGCGGTGGGCCGGCCGCGGCCAGGGCCGCCTGCAGCGCGGCGCGGGCCGCACCGACGTCGCCCTGGGCCAGGCGGAGCAGGGCCAGCCCGGGTTGGGGATCGCGACCGAGCTCGTGGGCCCGAGCGAAGGCCTGCTCCGCGCCGGCGTCGTCCCCGCGGGCCCGCCTGAGTTCGCCGATCTCGTAGTAGCCGGCCGCCACCACCTCGACGTTCATGTCGGCCAGGTCGCGGCAGGCCTGGACCGCGCCGGCCTCGGCCCGGTCCCAGTCGCCGTCGAGGTGGTGCAGTTGTGCACGGTGGACCCGGCAGATGCCGGTGAACATCGCGGCGTTGCTGAACTGGTCACACCACCGTTCGGTGGCATCGGTCCAGGCGCGCGCCCGCTCGATGTCGGCCAGCTCGAAGCACAGGGCCATGATCAGGCAGTAGAGGTTGCCGGCCCAGTTCGGGACCACGTCGCCGGCGTGGACGGGGAGCATGGCCTCATCGCACAGGGCGAGCCCCCGCGTGACCTCACCAGACCTGACGGCGGCGAGGCCTTCGAGGACCAGCCCCATCGCGCCGAGCGTCGGGTCGTCGTACCTGGCCGCGAGCGCCTGCATCTGCTGCGCGATGGCCTGTGCGTCATCGAAGCGCGCGGTCGTCAGGGCGTCCCAGGCGGCGAGGTAGCCGAGGTAGCCCTGCTCCGGGCACTCCGGCGCCTCCGCGAGCAGGCGGTTCGCCCGGCTGATCCATCCGGCACCGATGCGTTGCTCGCCGCGGATCAGCCACAGGAAGCCGATCTCGACCGCGAGCCGGGCCGCTGCCGGGGTCTGGTCGCCCTGCAGGCAGCGACGGTAGAGCTGCTCTGACAGCTCGAGCGACTCGTCCGTCCGCCCGAGCCACCACGCGGCGTCAGCGAAGGCGGCGAGGTCACCGACCTCCAGCTCGGAGGTGGCCGCGACTGCGGCGAAGCCCTCGTGCGCCACGTCCCAGCGGTGGGTGGCGTAGGCCTGGCGGGCCTCGTCGAGCACAGCAGCGGCCATGCGGGATCCCGGGTCGCGGTGGGTCCGGCGGGTGCCGCGCATCTTCGGGCCGCAGCGACTCGTGTGCGGCGCGACGCGCGCCAGCGGACCACGCGATGGCGGCCCCCGCGCACCACCTGGTGGGTGGAACCGCGGAGGCGACGAGCGGCGGTTTGGGTGTCGCCACCGATGGCAGCGTCGCCTCCGACGGTCAGGGTGGCACGAGCAGCGAGAGGCTGGCACGACCCCGGCACGACCCCGTGGCGAGCTGGCACGACCCCGTGGCGAGCTGGCACGACCCGACACCACCAGGAGGCACGGACATGATCTGCAACGGCATCGACACCCACCGGCTCGCCGCGTTCGGTGAGCTCGTCGTCACCCACCCCGACGCCGCGACCATGACAGCGACGGTCGAGACGCGGTGGGCCGCGAGCTACCGCGCCGACGCGAGCACGTCGGCGTTCCGGATCGCGGGCGAACCCATCCCGCGGGCCACGACGCTGCCCGCGGACCTCCCCCAGGCGTTGGGTGGCGACGATGGCGGGGCCACACCCGGGGAGCTGCTCCTGGCCGCGCTCAGCGCCTGCGTCACGCAGGCGTTCGTCGAGGGCGCGGCCATGGCGGGCGTCCACCTCGACCACCTGGTGATCTCCGCGGACGGGCAGCTGGACCTCCGCGGCGTCGTGGGGGTCGAGGGCGTCCGGCCGGGGTTCTCGCGCATCCACCTCGACGTCGAGGTGGCGGCGAGCGCCGACGCGGCCCAGGTCGACGGGCTCCTGGCCGCGGCGCTGCGTCGTTCACCGGTGGCGGACACGGTGGGCGCCGGTGTGGCGATCGACGCCAGCGTGCGCCAACCCCATCCCGCCTGACCGGCGACCTGCTGTCCCCGGCGGGTGCCTGCCGCCGCGTCGGGAGCTCGCGGCCTCGCACGGCACCGACGTCCCGGCCTCCCGGGTTGCTCGCCCAACCCGGCCGGACGCGCAACACTTCCGCGCGCACCGTCGCGTCGACGGACCTCGCGATCCACCCCCCACGGGCGTCGCGCGCCCACGTCCATCTCGAGGCGATGCCATGAACTGGGCGGCGGTCCAGATGAGCCCGGCCTACGGGTTCACCATCGTCGGGCTCATCATCCTCTTCGGACCGCTCATCGCGGAGCGCCTGCGGGTGCCGGGCCTGCTCGGGCTGCTGGTCTTCGGTGCGGTGATCGGGCCCAACATGCTGGACGTCCTGCCACGGTTGGGCGGTCTGCAGGCGGTCGGCAGCATCGGCGTGCTGTACCTGATCTTCCTCGCCGGCCTGCAGCTCGACCTCGAGGCCTTCGTCCGCTACCGCCTCATCTCCGCAGGGTTCGGGCTGCTCACGGCCGTGATCCCCATGGCGCTCGGGACGGGCGTGGCCCTGTACCTCGGCATCGACCCCCGCCCCGCGATCCTGATCGGGTCGTTCTGGGCGTCGTTCACCCTCATCGCCTACCCGACGGTGGCGCGGTACGGGCTGACCAAGACCCGTCCCGTCGCGGCGATCGTCGGGGCCAGCGCCATCACCGACGGCATCTCGCTGGTCGTGCTGGCCCTGATCGTCGGTGCGGAGACCGGCGATGCGAGCGGCGCCCGTCTGGTGCTCAACATCGGCCTCGGGTTCGCCGTGCTGGCCGTCTACTGCTTCGTGCTGTTCCCGGCCATCGCCCGGTGGTTCTTCACCGGCCTCGGTCAGGAACGGACCCTGCGCTACATCCTGCTCTTCGTCGGCCTGACCTCCTCGGCCGTGGTCGCCGAGCTGGTCGGGGTCGAGCCCCTGATCGGCGCGTTCTTCATCGGGGTCGGACTCAACCGTCTCGTGCCGAACGCCAGCCCGCTGATGTCGGTCACCGACTTCTTCGGCAACGCCTTCTTCATCCCGACGTTCCTCATCTCGGTCGGGCTGATCTTCGACCCGGCCGTCGTGTCCGAGTGGGCGACGATCCGCCTGGCGCTCGGCTTCGTGGCTGCCCTGGTGACCGGCAAGGCGATCGCCGCCTGGCTCACCGGACGCATCTTCGGGCTCACCCCTGCCGATGTGGGCCTGTTGTTCTCGATGTCGGTGGCGCAGGCCGCCGCCACGCTGGCGGCCACCATCATCGGCTACAACGTCGGCCTGTACGGCGAGGACGTCGTCAACGCGGTCATGGTCGTCGTCGCCGTGAGCCTGATCGTGACCTCGGTCGGCACCAAGCGGTTCGCCCCGAGGATCCCCCCGCCGGTCGAGGAACGCCGGCGGCCGGGCGAGACGATCCTCGTGCCGGTCCTGGGTGAGATCGACGGGCTGCGCGAGCTGCTGCGGCTCGGACGGAGCATCGCCACACCCGCCGGCGGGTTCGTGCAGCCCCTGGTGCCGGTCACCTCGACCCAGACCGCGAACCTCGCGGCGAACCGGTCGCGTCGTGCCGAGGTCGATCGTGAGCTGCGTGAGCTCGGCGGGGATGCGGAGACGATGCTCCGGGTCAACCGCTCGGTGGCGGCCGGACTGCAGGAGGCTGCGATCGAGATGGACGCGTCCCTGCTGCTGCTGGGCTGGCCCGGGCCCGACGACCTGCGGTCGTGGATGGTCGGCGCGACCTACAGCGAGATCGTGGCCGCCACCTCGGTGCCGGTCGCGATCGCCGCGCTGCACCCGGAGCCCACCAGGGGACGGGTCGTCCTGTACACCGGCACGGAAGAGCTCGTCCCCGGCAACCTCCCGAGCATGAGGTTGGCGCTCGAGTTGGCGGGCACGCTGGCCCGCGCGCGCGGTCAAGGGCTGGTCCTCGGCCCCCTGGCGCCGTCGACGCTGGAGGCGGCTGGGCTCGCCGTCACGACGGCCGTCGACCACCTCGACGGCGACCAGGCGCTGGAGGAGTGGGCCGCTGCCGTGACGCAGCCGGGAGACCTACTCGTGTTCCCTATCGACGACAGCTCGATCCAACCGTCGGCGGTGCGCGTGTACCGATCGGGCCGGTCGGTGGTGGCCGTCAAGCAGAACCCCGAGGTCGCGACCGCGGCGGCGGTGGTGACCCCGATGACGCTGCCCGTCGGCCAGACGTTGGGCGGCTGAGCCGAGCGGTCGTGTCTGGCGGGCTCGGTGGTGGCCGGCGGGCGCTACCTGTGGACGACGGTCCCCGAGGTGTCACGGGCGTGCGCGAAGGTGGCTGTCCATCCGGTCGGAGCCCGTCCGGCCGGCCATCGAGCGGAGTCACCGTGGACGACGACACCCTCCGACATGAGATCTTCGCCAGCTTCGCCGAGCACCTCGTCCCTGAGGCGTTCGCCACCCCCACCCGCGCTCACCGCGTGTTCCGTGAGACCTCAGGACCGGCACCCGCCGACGCCGGGTGGGCACCGGCGCAGGCCCGGGCCCGGTTCGATCGTTGGATCGACGCGCGGATCGCGGATGCGTTGGCGGCCTCGTGGCCTCACGACCGGCCACTGGTCGTTGCCTTCACCTCCGATGGGCACCTGCTCCGGCGCTACGACGAGAACGGCTGCGGTCACCTCGACTGTGTCGTTGCACTCGTCCAGCGTGAGGTCGTCGCCATCGACACCCCGTGGGTGTTCGGCGCCGCGCTGCCACGACCACAGCCCTGGTGGGACATCGTGGAGGACGAGGACGGCAACGAGGTCGAGCAGGTGCTGCGACCGCCATCGACCACCAACTGGACGGCAACCTGGTACGCGGAGGCCCGCGGCGGAGGCGTCGCTGCGACCTACGCCGGCTGCCTTGACCTCGACGGCGAGGAGGTCATCTCTTCGGTGGCGCTACCCGTGCGTGCGAGGGCGGAGACACGTGAGTTCCACCGCATGCTCTACCGCCACCCGGCGCGTCGCCTCCACCCGCTCCGGCGGCGGTAGCTCCCGTCGCTAGACGGTCACCACGACCTTGCCCCGGGTGTGACCCACCTCGAGGTAGCGCACGGCCTCTGGGGCGGCAGGCAGGTCGTAGGTGCGGTCGATGATGGGGGTGAGGTGACCGACCGCGAGCAGCTCGGCGAGGGCGAGGGTGTCCTCCCGGGTCTCCTTGGCCTCGAAGGCGCGGACCGTCCGGTCGCCCACGAGACCGAGCAGCAACGCCCGTGCCATCCGGGGGAGTGGGCCGACCCACCTGCCTCCCTCGCCGCCGGCCAGCACCAGGCGGCCGCCGGGCTGCAGCGACCGCCGGCAGCCCAGTAGGGAGGGACGACCGGCGATGTCGAGGACCACGTCGTAGCGCTCGCCGCTGGCGGTGACGTCCTCCCGGGTGTAGTCGACGACGTGGTCGGCGCCGATGGAACGGACCAGCTCCAGGTTCCTCGTGCTGCACACGGCCGTGACCTCGGCGCCGAGGTGTTTGGCGAGCTGGACGGCGAAGGTCCCCACCCCGCCTGACGCGCCGGTGATCAGGACCCGGTCCCCCTCCGACACCTCGCCCTCGTCGCGCAGCCCCTGCAGGGCGGTGATCGCCGCGACCGGGACCGCCGCGGCCTGCTCGAAGCTCACGTTCGGTGGTTTGGTGACCAGGCTGTCCTCGCCGGTGACGACGAGTTCGGCGAACGCGCCTGTGCACCACCCGAACACCTCGTCGCCGGGCTGGAATCGGGTCACGCGAGGGCCGACCGCCTCGACGACGCCGGCCACGTCGCGGCCGACGCCGGTGCGCTTGGGCCGGCGCAACCCCATGCCGACCAGGCGCATCACCCGGGGCTCACCGGTGACCAGGTGCCAGTCCAGGGCGTTGACCCCCGCTGCCCGCACCCGGACCGCCACCTGGCCGTCGCCCGGGTGGGGCTCGTCGACGTCCTCGTACCGCAGGACGTCGAGCGGGGGGCCGTACTCACGGTGGATGATGGCCTTCATGGTCGCTCTCCCTGCTGCCGCGACGGTCCGCATCGTTGGAACATACAGTGTAAGTTTACGACGTAAGCTAACCTGGTCGGCGATCGCCGTCAAGGGAGGCGCGCGGGATGGCGACACGCACGACCGGACAGCCGCGTCGGACCCCGCTGAGCCGCGAGCGGATCCTGCGGGCCGCGCTGTCGCTCGCGGATGCTGGGGGCATCGAGTCGCTGACCATGCGGGGGCTCGCCGGCCAGCTGCAGGTCGAGGCGATGTCGCTCTACAACCACGTGGCCAACAAGGACGACCTCCTCGACGGTCTGCTCGAGCTCGTCGCGAGTGGGATCGAGGAGCCGGACGCCGGTCTCGACTGGCGAACCGCGACGCGCCGACGGGCCGTGTCGGCCCACGACGCCCTCCTGCGCCACCCCTGGGCCAGCATCCTGTGGGCGTCGCGCATGAACGTGGGCCCGGCGAGGATGCGGCATCTGGACGGCATGCTCCGTGGCCTGCACGAGGCGGGCTTCCCACCCGGCGTCCTCGACGTCGGTTTCCACACGCTGGAGAACCACATCGTCGGGCACGCCCTCCAGCTCTCCAGCTTCCCGTTCCAGGCCGAGGACCTCCCGGCGATGAGCGCCCGGTACCTCGAGGACTTCCCCACGGACGTCTACCCCCACCTCGCGGCGCACATCAGGTACCACCTGGAGGAGACCGACGGGGAGGCGAGCGCCTTCGAGTTCGGGCTCGACGCGATCCTCGACGCGCTCGAGCGCACCAGGGGAGGTGGCTGACGATGGCCCGTCGAGACCTGCGTCACCCCGCGGGCGTCGACGGTCCGTGGTTCGTCGACGATCGCTGCATCGACTGCGACGCCGCCCGGCAGGTCGCCCCTGGCCTGATCGCCCGCAACCCCGGCGACGGCGTGTCGGTGTTCACCCGCCAGCCGGCGACCGACGACGAGATCGCGATGGCCTGGCGGGCCGTGCTGGTCTGCCCGACGCGCTCGGTCGGTCACGAGACGATCAGGCAGCCACCCCCCGGGGTGTTCCCGCATGACCTCGGCGACGGCGTCCACCGGCTCGGCTTCAACGCCGAGTCGTCCTTCGGGGCCCACTCCTACCTCGTCGTCCGTGATGGAGCGAACCTCATGGTCGATGCTCCCCGGTGGACGCGGCAGCTGCTCGACCCGATCGAAGCGCTCGGCGGCATCGATCTCGTGCTCCTCACCCACCGCGACGACGTCGCTGACGCCGATCGGTACGCGGAGCGCTTCGGTGCCTCGGTCTGGATCCACGAGGACGACCGCAGCGCCGCGCCCTACGCCACCGATCTGGTCCGCGGCACCGACCCCGTCGAGGTGACCGCGGGGGTCACCGGGTTCCCTGTCCCCGGGCACACCGAGGGCAGCGTGCTGTGGCACGTCGACGGTCACCTGCTGTTCTCCGGTGACTCGCTGGCGTGGGACCCTGCGCGCGAGCGGCTCCTGGCCTTCCGGCGGGCGTGCTGGTACTCGTGGGATGCCCAGACGGACTCGCTGGCCCGCTTCGTCCGCTCTGGGCTGCGCTTCGACCGGCTGTTCTGCGGTCACGGCTGGAGCCACGACGCCTCGGCCGAGATCCTCCACGACCAGCTCGTCGACCTCGTCGCCCGGATGCCGGCGCAACGCTGAGGCGGCCCGTGCTTGACGTCGAGGCAGGGGCGCGTGAAGGTCTCCGCGTGGACCTGGTGGAGCGTGACGAGCCGATGGCCGCGCTGTCAGCGCGGCTGGCGGCGACGGGGCCGGGGGCTGGCCGGTTCGTGCTCGTCACCGGCGAGGCAGGGATCGGCAAGACCACCCTCGTGCGGGCGTTCTGTGCCGCGCAGGCCGGTGCCGCCCGCGTCTGGTGGGGTGCCTGCGACGCGCTGAGCACCCCGCGGCCGTTGGGCCCGCTGTACGACATCGCGAGGACCGCCCGCGGTGAGCTGGCGGCCGTCATGGCCAGCGATGCGTCCCGGCACGAGCGGTTCGCCGCCGCCCTCGAGGCGCTGCGATGGCCGCTCCAGCCGACCATCGTCGTGGTCGAGGACGTGCACTGGGCGGATGAGGGCACACGCGATCTGCTGGTCTTCCTGGCACGACGGGTCCACGAGGTGAACGCGCTGGTGATCGTCACCTACCGGGACGATGAGGTGGCTGTCGAGCATCCGCTCCGTCAGGTGCTGGGTCACATCGCGACGGTGGCGCCCTCGGACCGGCTGGTGCTCCGAGCGCTGTCCGAGGCCGGCGTCGCCCAGCTCGCAGAGGGGCGGGCCGGCGCCGGGGACGTCCACCGTGTCACCGGGGGCAACCCGTTCTTCGTCACCGAGGTGCTGGCCTCGCCGACGGTGCAGGTACCCGCGTCGGTCGCCGACGCGGTGCTGCTGCGCGCCCGCTCGCTGTCGCCCCCCGCCCGGGCCCTGCTGGACGTCGCGGCCGTGGTCCCCCGTGAGGCGGAGATCGAGCTGCTGGTCGCGGTCACGGGGCACGGCACCGCGGACCTGGAGGAGTGCCTCGAGCGTGGCCTGCTGGTCGCGACCGGCCGGACCGTGCGCTTCCGGCATGAGATCGCGCGGCTGGCCGTGGAGGGAGCGAGCTCTGCGGTGCGGCGTCGCCAACGCCATGAGGCGGTGCTCGGCTGGCTCCGGGAGCGATCGTCGATCAGCCCGGCTCGGCTGGCCTACCACGCCGCGCAGGCCGACGATCCCGACGCCATCCTGACCTTCGCTCCCCGGGCCGCGCAGGAGGCGTCCCGACATGGCGCCCATCGTGAGGCCTACGAGCACCACCGGCTCGCGGCCGGCCACGCGCACCTCCTGCCGGGGCGGGAGCGAGCGGACCTGCTCGGCCGGTTCGCCGGGGCCAGCAGCGCTGTCGGCCGCTTCGAGGAGGCGTTCGCGGCCACCGGTGCCGCGGTCACGCTGCTGCAGGAGCTCGGCGAGGTGGAGGAGGCGGCGCTGGCCACCGCGCGGCGGGCCGGGATCGCGTGGAACCTGGCGCGCAACGAGGACGCCCACCGCTGGGCTGCCGACGCCCTGGCGATGCTGGCACCGATCCCGCCGGGCGTCGCGCACGGCCGGGTCGCCGCGATGGCTGCCTCGCTCAGGATGCTGGCCCGCGACATCCCGGGCGCGATCGAGCTGGGGAGCCGGGCGCTCGAGCTGGCGGAACGGCACGACGACACCGAGGCGCTGACCGCCGCGCTCGGCGCCATCGGTGCCGCCCAGTGGTTCGCGGCCCCGGAGGAGGCCGAGGCCACGATGCTCCGGGGGCTCGAGGCCGCGCGGGCAGCCGGGGATGACCGACGGGTCGCCGGCATCCTGGGCAACCTCGGTTCCGGTGCCGGCGAGGTCCGTCGCTACGCGATCGCGGACCGGTGGCTGGCAGCGACCATCGAGTGGGCCGAGGCCCGCGACCTCGACTACCAGGCGGCCTACGCCCGCGCATGGTCCGCCCGCTCCGCGGCCGAGCAGGGCCGCTGGGTGGAGGCAGCCGACCTGGTGGCGCAGCTGGAACGCGCGGCGATCGAGGACCGGCCGACGCGGATCGTCCTGCTGACCGTGCAGGGGCGGCTCGCGACCCGCCGGGGCGAACCCTCGGGACCCGCGAGCCTCGCCGAGGCCTGGGAGCTCGCGTCGAGGACCGGTGACCTCCAGCGGTTGTGGCCCGTGGCTGCAGGGCGGGCGGAAGCGGCGTGGCTGGCCGGTCGGCCCGGGGACGCTCCGGCCCTGATCGGCGACACCTTGGCGCTGGCGGACCGGCTCGATCATCACTGGGCGATCGGGGAGCTCGCGTTCTGGATGTGGCGGGCCGGCCAGCTGCCGGAACCGCCCGCTGACGCCGCTGAACCCTTCGCGCTGCAGATCGAGGGTGACTGGCGGGCGGCCGCCGCGGCGTGGGAGCAGCTCGGCTGTCCCTACGAGGCGGCGGTCGCGCTGGCCGACGGGGACGACCCGCAGGAACTGCTGCGTGCGTTCGAGATCCTCGCGGGGCTTGGGGCGGCCCCGATGGCCGACCGGGTCGCGGCGCAGCTGCGCGCGATGGGGGTGCGGGAGCTGCCTCGCCGCCCGTCGAAGGCGACGGTGGCGAACCCGGGCGGGCTCACCGACCGGCAGCTGCAGGTGCTGGAGCTGCTGGGACAGGGGTGCACGAACCCGCAGATCGCGGCGCGGCTGCACATCTCCCCGAAGACCGCCGGTCACCACGTGTCGGCGATCCTCGACAAGCTCGGCGCCGCGGACCGGCGGGAGGCGGCGCGGGTCGCGCGTGAGCGGAGCCTGATCGGCGGCTGAGCCGACGGTGTGCGCTGGCCCGCACCTGCAGGGCCTGCTCGACCTCGCCACCGTCAGCCAGCAGCGCGGATAGGGAGGTCGCAGCGCCCGCGTAGGGAGGGGCACCCGATGTGCGACGAGCAGGGTCCGGGTGATGGTGCTGCGTGTCGTCGGAACCGCCGACGTCCCCGAGCACCGGTCGGCCCTCCAGCGGACCGCCACGACAGGAGCTGCCATGCCCACCTTCCTCATCGAACGGAACATCCCGGGAGCCAGCGATCTCGGCCCGGACCAGCTACGCGCCGTCGCGATCACGTCCAACCAGGTCGTCGCCGACCTCGGCGTCCCCTACACCTGGATCCGCAGCTACGTCGCAGGGGACAAGATCTACTGCGTCCACGAGACCGACGACGTGGAGACGATCCGCGAGCACGCGCGCTGTGGGGGTTTCCCAGCCGACCTGATCGTCGAGGTGGCCGCCGAGATCGGGCCAGGGACCGCCGAGAGCTGAGCGCCGCCCACCGCCGCGGAGGTGGTCACGCCCCGGACCTCGTCCGAGGCGCCCTCCGCGACGGCATGGTCGTCCCCCGCGCACGCCCCGGTGCCGCACGGTGCCTCGGGGTGGCCGTGGACCCCGCGGCCATGGCCGCCACCGCGCGCGCCCCGTACGGTCCTGGGGGTGACCGACAGGGGAGAGCGGCTCATGTACCTGGACTGCTTCGAGTGCGGCGCGACGATCGAGGCTGGTGACCTGCCGGAGCTCGGCCACCGGTTCCTCGCCCATGCGCGCGGCAGCCACGACTGGCCCTACCCCGATCAGGCCGTCCGCAACTACGCCGAGGCGACCCAGCGGCTCACCGGTCCGGCCGAGCGGCTGACGGAGCTCGGTGAGCTCGTGATCCATCCCGTCAGCGAGGACCGCCTCGACGACTGGGCGGCGCTGTTCGACCACGACGCCTTCGTCGGGCGGCCGGAGTGGGCCGCCTGTTACTGCCTGGAGCCACATGTGGCCGTGGCGGACGCACCGCCGGAGGCCGACGTGCCGCACTGGCGGGACAACCGCGAGGCGATGCTCCGACGGCTGCGCGGCGGCAGCTCCTTCGGGTACCTGGCCTACGTCGACGACCGCCCGGCCGGCTGGGTCAACGCCTCCTGGCGCGCCGACTACACGCTGCACCCGGACGCGGACGACGATCCGCCAGGCACCGAGGTGGTCGGCATCTCCTGCTTCATCATCGCGCCGCCCTACCGCCGGCACGGGCTCGCCGCCGCCCTGCTCGACCGGGTCCTCGCCGACGCCGCCGGTCGCGGGGCCGGCTGGATCGAGGCCTACCCCTTCACCGAGGTGCCGGACGACGAGGGCGGGAGCTTCCGAGGCCACCGCTCGATGTACGACGCCCGTGGCTTCGAGCCGGTCAGGACCCGCGCCCGGGACACCGTGATGCGCCGTGCCCTGTGACCGTGCCGGGCACCGGACCCCGCCGCGGTCGCCGGAGGGCCGGTGGTGGGACCGCCGGTGCCGTGGTCAGCGTGCGGTCAGGGTCAGCTGGTCGACCGCGTTCTCGCGGGTGGCCGCAAGCGAGAACGTGAGCGGGATGGTCTGCCCGTCGCGCCAGGGTTCGGCCTGGTCGGTGTAGTGGCGATGGAATGGTCGGCCTGACTGGCCGGTCAGGTGG